>Ga0307509_10004678_pt1 | contig 19564 bp, 14 predicted proteins | sample 10_EM_MG_FD_202245 | JGI IMG/M metagenome (GOLD analysis project Ga0307509, IMG submission 202245) | Populus trichocarpa ectomycorrhiza microbial communities from riparian zone in the Pacific Northwest, United States - 10_EM | ecosystem: Host-associated > Plants > Roots > Unclassified | place...
CCATCGTCGATGCCCGCTTCCTGAGCCACCCGGACGACGTCAAGGCGCTGCTGAAGGGGATCGAGATGTGCCGCGACATCGGCAACGCCGCGCCCATGGCGGCGTTCGCCAAGCGCGAGGTCGCGCCGGGTCGCGCGCTCAAGGGCAAGGCCGCGGAGGACTTCGTGCGCAATGGCGCCACGACCTACTTCCATGAAAGCGGGACCTGTCGGATGGGCAAGGACGCGAAGGCGGTCGTCGATTCCAAACTCCGCGTCAATGGCGTCAGCAACCTGCGGATCGCCGACAGCTCGATCATGCCGCGCATCGCGCGCGTCGCCACCATGGCCCCATGCGTCTTCATCGGCGAGCGCATGGCCGAGATCCTCTCCACCAAGGCTTGAAGCACATGCAAACCGAACTCCTCATCGACAACAAGGCACGCGCCGCCAGCGGAGCCGCTACCTTCGACCGAACCCATCCCGTCAGCGGGGAACTCGTGACCCGAGCCGCAGCGTGCACAGTTGAAGATGCGATCGCGGCGGCCGACTCAGCGCAGCTCGCGTTCAAGCAGTGGCGGCAGTCGGCGCCGTCCGAGCGACGCCGCATTCTTCTGAAGGCTGCCGACGCGCTCGAGGCGCGCACGCCCGAGTTCATCGAGACCATGGCCGCCGAGGTCGGCGCCGCTGCTCTGTGGGCCGGGTTCAACGTCCACCTCGCCGCGAACCTGTTTCGGGAAGGCGCGTCGCTTGCCACCCAGATCCAGGGCGAAACCATCCCGACCGACAAGCCGGGTGCGCTGTCGATGACGGTGCGTCAGCCGGCGGGTGTCGTGCTGAGCATGGTGCCGTGGAACGGTCCGGTCGTTCTGGCTGCACGGGCCATCGCCTATCCCATCGTGTGCGGCAACACGGTCGTGTTCCGCGCCTCGGAGTCCAGTCCCCGGACCCACATGCTGGTGGCGGAGGCGCTGGTCGAAGCCGGACTGCCCCCAGGTGTGCTGAACGTTCTGACGAGTTCGCCGCAGGACTCGCCTGCGGTGGTCGATGCGTTGATCGCGCACAAGGCGGTGCGTCGCATCAACTTCACGGGTTCGACCCGCGTGGGCCGTCTCATCGCACAGAAGGCGGCCACGCATCTCAAGCGTTGCCTGCTCGAGCTCGGCGGCAAGTCTCCGCTGGTGGTCCTGGACGACGCCAACATCGACGAGGCGGTCAAGGCGGCGGTCTTCGGCTCGTTCCTGTACCAGGGACAGATCTGCATGTCGACCGAGCGCATCATCGTCGACGCGACCATCGCGGACGAGTTCGTGGCCAAGTTCGCGGCGCGTGCTGCAGAGCTCTCCGTCGACGACCCGCGGAAGAACGCGCAGTGCATCATCGGCCCCATGGTCTCGAAGGGGTCGGGCCCGCGCATCAACACGATGATCGACGATGCGCTGGGCAAAGGGGCCAAGCTCGCGGCCGGAGGACGGGCAGAGGGCGCCATCATGCCGGCGACCATCGTGGACCACGTCAAGCCCGGCATGCAGATCTATGACGAGGAGACCTTCGGCCCCATCACCACCGTCGTGCGGGTGCACGGCCTGGAGGAGGCGATCGCGACGGCGAACGACACGGCCTACGGCTTGTCGGCAGGCGTGTTCGGTCGGGACGTCACGCGAGCGCTCGCCGTCGCGATGCAGATCGACACGGGTGCCTGCCACGTGAACGGCTCGACGGTGCAGAACGAGGCGCAGGCGCCGTACGGCGGTACCAAGGACAGCGGTTACGGACGCTTCGACGGACGGGCCGTGATCGACGAGTTCACCGAGTTGAAATGGATCACGGTGGAACCCTCCGTCCAGCAGTATCCCTTCTGAGGCCTGTGCTCGCGCCCTCCCTGGCCGGACGGCGGCGGGATGCGCATGCCGTTGGGGGCAGCGCGCGCGAGGGCGCGACATCTTCGAGCGCGTCGAGCGCATCCCTCGGCCCGGACACGCTGTCCACAGCGCCAAGTCCCCCTGCGAGCCAGTGCATCATGATCAGACAGTTCTCGGTCTTCCTTGTGAGTGCAGTCGTCATGTCGTCCATCGCTTCGAACACCTGGGCCCAAAGTGCAGCAGATTCATCGGTCGCAGATCTTGCCGTGGCTGGCTTCCGGCTGTCAGGCGTGTCGCTGCAGGAGACCACCTTCCAGGGCGACCGTTCGTTCGAGATGAGGATGCCGTCGTCGGCCTATCAGGACCCCACGAAGGAGCAACTCACCGATCGGGACTTCATGGCGTGGTTGCCGGTCGACTTTCACGACGGGACGATCGACGTCGATGTGGCGAGCGTCCTGGCCCCGGATGCGCCGTCCTATGCACGTGGATTCGTCGGTGTTGCCATGCGCATCGATGCGGCGAAGCGATTCGAGAGCCTCTACCTGCGGCCCACCAACAGCGTGGCCGACGATCAGGTGCGCCGGAATCACACGATCCAGTACTTTGCCTATCCGGACCATGTGTTCGGTCGGCTTCGCAAGGAATCGCCGGAGGCCTACGAGTCCTATGCGGACATCGCGCCGGGCCGCTGGATCCACATGAGGATCACCGTCGAAGGTCAGCGCGCGCGCTTGTATCTCGACAAGCTCGCGCAGCCTGCGATTGTCGTGAACGACATGAAGCTCGGCCCCGATCAGCGCGGTGGCGTGGGCATCTGGCTCGAGACCGGCACGGTGGCCTATTTTCGGAACCTTCGCGTCACGCACGCGCGTTGATCTAGGCCGCTGCTCACCCGGCGCGTCAGCCGTTACTTGGCTTTGCCCGGGTCCTTGACAGCCTTGATCACGTCGAACTCGACGTTGTACAGGCCGTTGCCCATCGCCGGCACGCGCTCGACCTTGCGGATGTAGACGTCCTGCACGATGTCGCGCGTCTGGCCGTCGATCAGCACCGGGCCGCGCGGGCTCTCGAAGATCTGGCCCTTCATCGCGTTCAGCAGCTTCTCGCCGCCCTCGCCCTTGGTGGCTTCGAGCGCCTTGTAGATCACGCGCATGCCGTCGTAGCCGCCGACCGCCATGAAGTTGGGGCGGAACTTGTTCGCCGCCTGGAAGGCCTCGACGAACTTCTTGTTCACGGCCGACGGGTGCGCGGCCGAATAGTGGTGCGAGTTCACGACGCCCAGGGCCACGTCGCCCATGTCGTTGAGCTGGTCGTCGTCGGTCACGTCGCCGGTGGCGATCAGCTTGACGCCGCTCTTGTCGAGCCCGCGCTCGGCGAACTGCTTCATGAAGGCCGCGCCCTGGCCCGAAGGGAGGAACACGAACAGCGCGTCGGGCTTGGTGTCGATGACCCGTTGCAGCACCGGCGCGAAGTCGGGTGCTTTCAGTGGCGTGCGCAGCTTGTCGAGGATCTGTCCGCCGTCGAGGCGGAACTGGCTGTCGAAGAACTTCTCGGCATCGAAGCCGGGGCCGTAGTCGGCCACCAGCGTGACCGCCTTCTTGATCTTGTTCTTGGCGGCCCAGTCGGCGATGCCGATGGTCACCTGCGGCAGCGTGAAGCTGGTGCGGATGAAATACGGCGACGCTTCGGTGATGCTGCTGGTGGCCGCGGCCATCACGACCATCGGCGTCTTGCTTTGCGTGCCCAGCGGCGCGGTCGCCAGCGCGGTCGGCGTGATGCCGAAGCCCGCGATCACCGAGACCTTGTCGTTGACGATCAGCTCCTGCGCGATGCGGCGCGTGGCGTCGGGCACGGCGCCGTCGTCTTTCAAGATCACCTCGACGGTGCGACCGGCGACCTTGTTGCCGTTCTGCGCGACCCACAGCTTCACCGCGGCTTCGATCTGGCGCCCGGTGGACGCGGACTGCCCGGTCATCGGCAGGATCAGCCCGATCTTGATCGGGCCATCGTCGACCGCCAACGAGGGCATGGCGGCGCACAGCCCACTGGCAAGTGCGAGGTACAGGGCAGTGGCGCGACGTCTTGAAATACTTCTCATCGGATGTCCGTTTGGGAGGACGACTGTTGCGTCGTCGATGGTGAAGGCCGACATCGTTCGGCACGGCAAGCGCCGAGCGATGTCGAACCGGGTGGAGTTCAGGCAGGCCGTGGATGCCCTATGGGTTGGCGCAAGCGAAGTTCGCCGCGTCGTCGGTGCTGCCGGTGCCCTTGTATCGGGCGACTTGTGGGTAGACGCACAGCGGACGCGTCCGGGCCACCGGCTTCGTCGGATCGTCGTTGGTGAACTTGGTAGCGACGATTTCCTGCGGTTCCGCTCCCTTCTCGGACCAGGCCATCAGGGCTCTGAAGATGTCGTGCTTCGCATCCGCAGCGACGAGGCCGCTCGACCCTTGACCGAACTGGTTCGGTCCAGCGCCGCCGCCGCAGTGGCCCATGCCAGGCGCCATGTACAGCTTGGCGAAGTCCAGAGGGACGTTGACTGTGGTCATGGCCTGCTTCACGCTGTCCCAATACAGGGTCGTGCCCTCGGACATGATCAGCTGATCCGACCAACCGTGGTACATGATCACCTTGCCACCGCGGGCCCTGAACTTGGAAAGATCGGGGTTGTCCGTCGCCATCACTGGACCGACCATCTGCACGTTCTTGTTGAAGAAGGCCTCGTAGTTCGCATAGGTGAGCGTCGTCCAGTCCCAGGTCGGGTCGAGGTAGACCCAGTAGCGTGCTTGTTCGATGGGAATCGGGAAGGGCGTTGCGCCGGCCATCGCGTCGAGCGCTGCGCCGCGTTCGAGCCCGGGCCACAGCAGCGTGCCGCTGGTGTTTCGGGCACCGCTCCAGGTCTTCTGAATCGCCGTCGCTTCGCCCGGGGTCAGGCAGGTGCCGTCGGTCGACGTGCAGGTGTTGCTCGTGATCGACGTGTCCTTCGTCGGGTCGTAGGCGCAGGTGCGCGGATCGTCGATGACACCATCGGTCACGCCGTCCGCCGCATCGCAAGAGGCGACGGCCTTCTGCGTCGCGAGGGCGAGCTTGGCCGAGGACATCGGCGTACCGATCTCCTGGCGCATGGCCACCTGGGGCCAGATCTGGTACGCCTGGAAGCGGTCCCAGTGAATCGCAGGGGCGCCGGCCAGGATCGCGTCGTAGTCGTCCGGATAGCGCTGGGCCATCATCAGACCTTGGCGGCCGCCGGTCGAGCAGCCGTACCAGTAGGAGCGGACCGGATCCTGGGCGTAGTAGGCCTTGACGAGTTGCTTGCCGATGACGGCCATCAAGTGCTCCGACCGGTACGCGAAGTCCGTCTGGAGCTGCGTGTTGGGAACTCCCGGCGAGAGCATGCCGAATGCGCCGGACAAAATAAAGCTCGAGTGTCCGGTGTCCGTTTGAACGCCGACGAAGCCTTGCTTGACCGAGTCTGCAGCGACACCGACTGACCCGGCATACACGCCGCCGCCCTCGGAGCGGAACCGGCCGTTCCACGCGCTGGTCGGCATCGCGACCCAGATGTTGACCTGAGGATCGACTTTCACCTTGACGAGACAGTAGGGCTTGTCTGTCGCGGTGGAACCCGTGGTTCCGGTGCTCACGTCGAGGATCGTGACTGCCGCGTCCGCGGTCAGTGTGGTGGCCCCGATGCCTGCCATCGAACAGGCTCCGGTGGGATTGACCGACAGGTTGTCGGCGACGGTCGGAAGCGTCGCGACGGGATTCACGTCTTCGTCGCTGCCGCCGCATGCGGCCAGGCCGAGGGCAGCCGCGGCGATGGCGCTGAGGGCCATGTTGTGCTGGGACCGAGTCTTGCGGTTCGCGGCTCGGGTGGGTGTGGTCGTCATTGAGTTGTCTCCTGTTGTGTTGATGTGCCTGCGCAGGCCTGCCTAGAACGGCAGGCCCACGTAGTTCTCTGCCAGCGCCGTGGAGGCCGCCCTGGAACCGGACAGGTAGTCGAGTTCGGCGTGCTGCAGGCGCCTCCCGAACTCCCCCGTGTCCGGAAACCGGTGCATGAGCGAGGTGAACCACCACGAGAAGCGTTCGGCCCGCCAGACCCGCGACAGGCAGCGGGTCGAGTAGTGCTCCAGACCCGCTGCGCTGCCTTCGAGGTAGTGCTCCCCAAGTGCCCGTGCGAGGTAGCCGACATCGCTCGCGGCCAGGTTCAATCCCTTGGCACCTGTGGGAGGCACGATGTGTGCGGCATCTCCCGCCAGGAAGAGCCGGCCGAAGCGCATCGGCTCTGCAACGAAACTGCGCAGCGGCGCGATGCTCTTCTCGATCGACGGCCCCGTCGCAACGGCTTCGGCGATCTCGGCGGGCAGGCGCCGGCGGAGTTCGTCCCAGAACGCGTCGTCGCTCCACTGTTCGACCCGGTCCTCGAGCGAGCATTGGACGTAGTAGCGGCTCCGCGATTTGCTGCGCTGACTGCACAGCGCGAATCCGCGCTCGTGGTTGGCATAGATCAGCTCAGACCTGACTGGCGGCACGTCTGCCAGCACGCCCAACCAGCCGAAGGGGTAGACCTTCTCGTAGGTCGCGATCGCTCCGGGTGGAACGCTCGCGCGGCAAACGCCGTGGTATCCGTCGCAGCCGGCAATGAAGTCACAGGCCAGCTCCTGCGCCACGCCGTCCTTGAGGTAGCGCACCACCGGGTTCTTCCCGTCGAACCCCTCGATGGCCACGTCTGCAGCCTCGTAGTCGGTGGTCAGTTTGGCGAGGGCACGCGACCGCATCAGGTCGTGGGTCACTTCCGTCTGGCCGTAGACGGTCACATGCTTTGCGGTGAGCGCCCGGAAATCGATGCGATGGAGTCCGCCGTCGAATGACAGTTCGATGCCGTCGTGCGTCAGACCTTCCTTGAGGCAACGGTCTGCAACGCCGGCCTCACGAAGCAGATCGACGGTGGTCTGCTCGAGGACACCGGCCCGAATTCGGCTCAGGACGTACTCGGCGCTCCTTTGCTCGACGATGACCGCGTCGATGTCATGACGCGCGAGAAGCGCACCCAGAAGCAACCCGGCCGGACCGGCGCCAACGATCGCCACCTGTGTTCGCCTATGGACCAAGAGAGTGCTCCGCTTCGTTTCGCATGGGAGCGCAGTCTCGCGAGCGGGTTCACGTTCAACAAGGCGGTGCGGTCGATGGCGGTCATCAGGAAATCAAATACGGGCCGCGTCCCCCTCGGTCAGCAGCACTTGGGCAGGGACAGGTGCCAAGGGAAAACCTGATCACCTGCTACCACTCGTCGGTGGCCGCGTTGAACAGACCGCTGACCAGCTTTCTCAACCAGATGCTGCGGGCGTCCTTGTGGACTCTTGTGTGCCAGTGCTGGCGCAGTTCGATGCGTGGCGAAGGGAAGGGCGGCTCCATCGACTTGAGGCCGAACGCGGCCGTACCGTATTCGATGCCGAGCGCATGCGGGACTGTCGCCACCATGTCGGACTGGGCGATCAATCGGCGGATGCTGAGGAAGTGCGGTGTGTACACGGCGACGCGTCGCTCGAGGCCCTGGCCTTCGAGATAGCTTTCGAAGATCTCCTGGCTGCGGCCCTCGGACTGGACGACGACGTGCTGAAGCCCCAGGAATTCGCCCATGCTGAGCTTGGTCCCTCGAATGGGATGATCGCTTCGCAGCAGGCAGACGAAGTGATGCATGAACAGCCTTTGCTGGTAGAAGTCGCCCTTCTTGAGGTCCGGGAAGTAGCCAACGGCCAGATCGACGTCACCGTCTTCAAGCGCCACCGCGAGCTGGGCGGGCCGCATGCTGACCGAGCGGACCGGTGTGTCGGGCGACGCGGCGGCGATCGCTTTGACGATCCGAGGCAGGAACACGATCTCACCGACGTCCGACATGGCGATCGCGAACGGCCGATGGCGACGCGACGGGTCGAACCTCACTTCGGGCTGCAGCTTCTCGTCGACTTGACGGAGGATCTCTCGGGCGGCGCTGGCGACTTCTGCCCCTCGAGGGGTAGGCGCCATGCCGGTCGCCGATCGGACAAAGAGCGGATCGTCGAAGTGAGCCCGCAGCTTGGCCAGTGCGGCGCTCACGGTCGGCTGACTGACCCCGAGCTTCGTGGCGGCGTGCGTGACGCCGCCCATGTCCAGCAGGGTCACGACGACGGACAGCAGATTCAGGTCCAGCTTGTTCTCTGATGACAACCGATCACCTCCGAGCCGTCGCGGATTGCGATCGTCAAGCTATGCGAATCGGCGGTTCGGGTATTTCATCTGCTTGCTCGGTTTGCAAGGTATTGACGAGGGAAATCCCTGGCGGACCCGAGAGATCAGGCGGGGCGGCCGCGCTAATATCGACACGACCATGACCTCCTCTGAAGATCGTTCTGTCCAGTCCAGGCTGCGACCGATGTCGTGGCTGCGCGATGGTGCCGTTCGGTCCGAGCCGTCGCTGCTGCATGAATCGCAAACTTCGGCTTGGGCCGGTTTTCGGCTCGGAATTGTCGAAGCGACCTCCAAGGTGGTCTCCGGGCAGCACGGGGAGCATGCGGCACTGGCCATGATCCTGCGGGGACGTACACGCGCGCAAATCTTCAGCCGAGGCGACCGATGCGACTTCAGCCCTGGTCGCGATTCGGTCGGTCTGTTCGCGCCGTGCCTGGATATCTCCTGGACCCGCTGGGATTGCGAGCCCGGCGCAGAACGGATGATGATCGAGCTCGACTTCACGGATCTCGCCGGCGCCGGCGACCTCGATGCGATGGTGGCGGGGCCGCGGCGTGTGCTCCGGCAGGATCTGACGATGCGCGACGCCCACATCGCCGCCTTGATGCGGCTCATCGCCGACGAAGTGCGGCAGGGCAGCGCGCACGGCTCGCTCTACGCAACGTCGCTGAGCCTCGGCCTGGCCGCCTATCTGTTCAGCGAGAAGGCGGACCAGGGGGCCACTCGCAAGCGCGAGCGCGGGCGGCTGTCTGCGTCCCAGAAATCCCGGGTTCTCGATCTCGTGCAGCAGCGACTGGCTGAGGACATCGCGCTGGACGACCTCGCGGCGGCGGCCGGCGTCGGTCGATTCCACTTCCTGCGGCTATTCAAGAACAGTCTCGGCATCACGCCGCACCGGTTCGTGATGGATCAGCGGCTGGCCGCCGCACGGAAGCTGCTGGCGGAAACCGATCAGCGGCTCGCAGACGTTGCCGCCAGTGCCGGGTTTTCGAGCCAGAGTCATCTATGCACGACGATGCGCCGGCGACTCGGCGTGACGCCCAAGCAGTGGCGGCGGTCGATGCAGAAGTAGCTCTGCAGCGCCCGGCGGCTCACGCGCCCACGAGTCTTATCGCCTTCATCGTTTTTGCGATCCCAAGGACGCTCATCACGCGCTTGAGGTTGAAAGCGAGCACGTGCAGGCTCATTTCGGTGCTCACATGCGCGAGCGTGCGCGTCAGGAAGTGCGCCGATCGCTTTTGAGGTCAATGATGCGTAGGACCGCGAGATCGAATACAGCAAGCAGTTGGCGAACACACCGTGACGCACGCGATCAGCGCGGAAGCCACCAGCATCGCCGGAAGCAGCCGGCCATGCCACGTTGCGCAGCAATCCTGCAGGGAAGAAGAGACCGCTGTATTGCTCGCGGTACCTTGTTCGACAGTGAAGCTAGATCGAAAATCTCTCTCGAATCTCGCTAGGAGAGACACCGAACTGTCGCACCATCGCCTCGCGCATGGCGGCCTCGGTTCCGAATCCGCATTTGTCGGCGATCTGCTTTAGGCGCAAATCTGTGGTGTGAAGGTAGTTGCGAGCCAGTTCGGTACGAGTCTTCTCCAGAGCTTTGGAAGGAGTCATGCCGAGTTCAGTTCGGAACCCACGATGGAAGGAGCGACGTGATTGCCCGGCAACCAATGCCATCTCTTCGACGGTCCAGTCAAGTTCCGGCGCGCTGAGAACTTTCTGAAGCAAACCTGCATACCGAGTACCGGCCGTCTCCTGCAAGGAGAGGGGCTCGCTGTACTGCTTCTGCCCACCCGGCCTTCGCAGATAGACCACCAAACGCCTTGCCACCTTGGCCGCTAGCGCCGCGCTGTGGTCCTCCTGTATCAAAGCCAGAGTGAGATCAATGCCGGCCGTCACGCCGGCCGATGTCCAGACGTTCCCATCCTTTAGAAAGAGCGAATCCGGCTCAACCCGAACCTCAGGAAACTCCTGAGACAAGCGATCGCACGATCGCCAGTGCGTGACTGCACGACGTTGCGCAAGAATGCCCGTTCGCGCCAACAAGAATGCACCGGTGCAGACCGAACAGACCCGGCGTGAGCCCTCAGACAGCTTGCGCAGGGCATCGCGGAACAACGGATCCCTTTGCGGCGCTTCGTGAACACCAGGCCCTCCCGGAATGATCAATGTATCGACCTGCAAGCCGTTCGGAAGAGGCTCAGAGCTGACAACGAATCCAGATGCGGTGCAGACCCTTTCCTGCGATATCGCATGCAGGCGGATTGCATACGGAGGTGAAGCTCCCTCCTCATTGGCCGTCGTCAGGGCCTGTGCAGGTCCCGAGAAATCAATGGGTTGCACGCCGTCGAAAATGAGGATGACGACTTCCCGCGTTGGCACTTTTCCCTGCAAGGTTGGCACAAGGTTCCTAAGTGTGGATCACAGAATGGACTGCAGAGTACATGACAACTTTTTTGCGGGGTCAACATGGATGGAATGCGCAGAACAATCTTGCAGGCCGGCGGGATCGCCAGTGTGTTGTGGGCATCGGCGGCAACCAAGTCGTTCGCCCAGAATGACGCGAGACGTTCGACGATGCACGTGAACATCGTCGTCGTGCCGGATATGGTTCAACTCGACATCACGGGCCCCTTTGAGGTGTTGTCCCGGACACCGGGTTGGACCGTGGACTTGGTTGCAGCGACTCCTGACGCGGTGCGCACCGATCGCGGCCTCAGACTGCTGCCGACCGTCACCCGGTCGACAGCCAAGCCGTCCAACATCCTGGTGGTCCCTGGTGGAACCGGTATCGACACAGCGATGCTCGACGCCGAGTGGATCGAGTATGTCCGTAGAGAATGCGCCCAATGTGACTACGTCTTTGGCGTTTGCACGGGGTCGCTTCTATTGGGCGCTGCGGGCGTCCTCAAGGGTAGGCATGCAGGCGGTCATTGGCAGTCGCGATACCTGCTACCGCAATTTGGTGCCGTCACGTCCAACGACCGCATGACCCGTGATGGAAACATCTACACCTCCGGAGGTGTCACGTCTGGCATTGACGTGGCGCTGCGCGTCGTGGGTGACCTCGCAGGTACCGAAGTTGCGCAGAAAATTCAGCTGGCGATGGAGTACGACCCGGCACCGCCGTTCGCTGGGGGCACACCATATACGTCGCCACCCGAAATCGTCGCTGCCGTACTGAAGGACTCGACTCGACGGCGCGCTTTGCGCGAATCGATGGTCGCGGAGGCCGCTCAGAATCTGAAACGCCGTGACGGGTGACCTGTCGGTGAAAGTGGCGGCTCTTGGTGCTCGGGCCCCGAGCGCCATCGAGGTCAGCCAGCTATCGCGTCACGCGGCGCAGCCAAGGGAAGGTCGCCGACAGCCGAACCACCATCGCGGCCCGCCCCGAAATGTTCGGTGCCAGGGGGAAGCCGAACTGATACGCATGGTCCTTTGGTCGACGGTCAAGTCGATGCAGGTTCTGCCAAGTTGCGAAGGCCTGGTGGGCGAACAAGCGACGATATTCTTCCGCGACCCGGCCGCCAACGCGCTGGAGTTCAAATCTTTCCGAGAATCCGATCAACTGTTTGCGAAGTGACCGACGACATGACCACCACCCCTGCGAACCGCGAGTTGCTGAACGTCGGCCTGGCGCAGATCGCGCCCGTCTGGCTGAACCGCGAGGCGACACTCGCAAAGGTCATCGACCACATCGCGCTCGCCGCTCAACGTCAATGCCAATTCGTCACCTTCGGCGAAGCCCTGGTGCCGGGCTATCCGTTCTGGCTCGAGCTCACCGATGGTGCACGCTTCAACTCCGCGATCCAGAAGGATCTGCATGCCCACTACCTTCAACAGGCGGTGCAGATCGAAGCCGGGCACCTAGAAGGCGTTTGCGCGGCGGCCGCCAAACACGGGGTCGCGGTGATGCTTGGCATCATCGAACGGCCACTGGACCGCGGCGGCTACAGCGTGTATTGCTCGCGCGTGTACATCGGGCCGGATGGGGTGATCGGCTCGGTGCACCGCAAACTGATGCCTACCTACGAAGAGCGCCTGACCTGGTCGCCGGGCGACGGCCATGGCCTGCGGGTCCATGGCCTGGAAGCGTTCACCGTCGGCGGTCTGAACTGCTTCGAGAACTGGATGCCGCTTTCGCGCGCGGCCCTGTATGCGCAAGGTGAGGACCTGCATGTCGCGCTGTGGCCCGGCAACCTGCGCAACACCGAGGACATCACGCGCTTCATTGCCAAGGAAGGTCGCTGCTTCACGATTTCGGTGTCGGCCCTGATGCGCCGAGAAGATTTTCCGGCCGCAACACCCTATTTGGACCGAATCCTGGCGGACTGCCCCGCGGTGCTTGCCAATGGGGGCTCCTGCATCGCGGCGCCGACGGGCGAGTGGGTCATGGCGCCGGTGGTCGGCGACGAAGGCCTCTTTGTAGCAACCCTTGACCGGCGTGAAGTTCAGCGCGAACGCCAGAACCTGGACCATGCCGGTCACTACGGGCGCCCGGATGTGACGCGTTTGGTAGTCGACCGACGGCGCCAGCACATCGCGTCATTCGAGGATTGACCACAGCCCGAGGCTGCGGCAGTTTTCCGCTCGGCTCCCGAGAGACGTGCGGTCGGCTGACGGACGGTTTCGCCCCCGCGCAGCGCTTTTCCGTTGCCGGTGTGTTCTGGCCCCTCGCCCGAACTGGGAACCGCTCAAAGCGGTCCTCTGCAACCGCTTTGGGGCGACGCCATCCTTCCGAATTTTGAGTTCGAACGACCACGAACTGTCGAACAGCAACCCTTCGGTGCCCGTGCAATTCCGCGAGGTAATTTCAAGTACTGCTGCTTGCTAAGCGGCCGCTTTTGACGGCGTCAATCGCGATCACTGTGAGCGTTGACCGCTCGCGTCGCCAATGCGGGTGGCTAAGCGTGTGACCCGATGACCGCGAGAGTCAGTTTTCCGGCGTCTGGCAGTTGCTGTGTCTGCGATGTGTCGTTGATCTGTCGCTTGGATTTACTCGGCGGACTTCGCTGGGCGGCCACAACCAGCCGTGCGACAAGTCAGAAAATTGCCTCCCAGATGTCCGGTCTTCAGATGCAGCCGACAGTGGCCGAAGGCCGGTTAAGTCAGCCCGTTCTCAACAAACGCCGCTAGAGGCTCTTGCGGCGTGAGCGGATCGAGCTCCGCATCGGGCCGCACGCCGGCGCCAAACGGTCCGAACGGGCCGGTGGCTCAGCGCGACGCTCAAGCTTCTCTCAAGCCCTTCAACACTTCGCGCACGCCCGGATACATCAGTGCGTAGCGTGATTGCCATGTTGCGTTCGGATAGACCACACCTTCGCCTCGCCACAATGAGTTTGATTCATTCGGCATGGCAGCCTCGCGTGCGATCAAGGCCGCTCCGAGCGCGGTCAGTTCCTCTTCGTCGAGCGTGAACAGCGGCTCGCCGAGCACGCTGGCACGAAGTTGAAGCAGCGCCTTCGAGCGTGCCCAGCCTCCGACAGAAAAGACCCGACCACGTCCCGAGCCGGCCGCTCGTACAGACTCGAGCATTCGTCGCGCGTAGAAGCAACCCGCTTCGAGCAGCGTACGCGGGTCGGATTGGTCGGAAGGTTCGTGGCGACTTGATTCGACGGCCAATGTTTGTCGCAGTGCGCGCAACAGCCGCGCCTCGTCGCCAGGCTCGCCGCCTGGTCCCTCAGCCCCCAGGAACGTCTGCAGGGCCGTGCCACCGTCGCGCGAGCGCGCGGCCTGAAGCGATGCCGAAAACTCGAACACGCCCAGGCAGGCCACGCCAGGTCTGCCGAGTGCCGGCACGGAGAAGGCGATGTAAGGGTCCGCGCGGGCCTCGCCGGCACCGGTCTCGCCGTAGATGAGGTTGGCCGTGCCGAGCGAGTCGACCACAGCGTTCGGGTCGATTCGTCGCACGGCCGAAGCCGCTATCGGGTGATCATGCCCGCCGGCGACGAGTAGGGTGGACGTCGATACTGCACCGCTGTCGACAAGCGGTCCGGGCACCATCGTGCCGACAACGGTGCCGGCGGCGACCACCGGCGGCAGTGCGGGTGCACCGGCGGCTTCGAGGTGGTTCGCAAGCCATCGTCGCGCGAACACGTCGTAGCAGCCGGTCCTCGCCGCCAGCGTTGCGCTGATGAAGGGCGTTTGACTCCACCAGGCCGCCGGATAGTCGCTGAGCGCAAGCCAAGCGCTCGCGTCGCGCATCGTCTGCGGCCGGTGGTGCCGGAGCCAGCGCCATTTCGCTGCCGTGCGCGTACCGTCGATCGGCACACCTGCCCGCACCGGCTGGTCGAGCAGCAGGCGCAGGGCGCGTGCCTCGCTCTCGGCGCGCCGGTCGAACCACGGGATCGCGACGTCCACAGGCTCGAGCCTCGCATCCACCGGCAATCCATCCTCGCCGACGCCGGTGGTGGCGATCGCGACGATGGGTGACGACTGGCCCGTCGCGCGCCAGCCTTCGACGATCAGTTGCTCGAGCGTGCGCACGAGCGCCTTGGCATCTGTCACCGGCCGGCCGTCCTGTTCGATGCGGGGCACCGGGATGCTGCGGCTCCAGAGCGTTCGCGCCCGCTCGTCGATCAGCATGACCTTGACGTTGGTCGTCCCGATGTCGATGCCGCAGATGACCGATGTGCTTGCCATGCTTCCGCCGGACGTTCAGTCGAAACGCAGTTGGGTCTTGATGGCACTGCCGCCGGCCATTGCCTGTACGGCGGTCTGGAAGTCCCACACGGAGTACGTGTCGCCGATCAGTTTGGACGCCTGCTCCGATACGTCGTACATCAGGTCGACGGCGGCCGGGAACTGATTGGCGAGGGAGTTCGATCCGACGATTCGCAGCTCCTGTTCGTAGATCTCGAACGGAAGCACTTCGACGCGCGTCTCGACCTCGTGCACGCCGACTTGTACCAGCAAGCCGGTCTTGCGCAGGTGTCGCAGTGCCTGGCGCAGCGCCGGAATCGCGCCCGCGGCCTCGAAGACGATTTCGAAGCGTTCGTCGCCCAGACGGTCCGGGGTCAGGGCCCTGTTTGCGCCGATGGACAGGGCCATTGCATGCTTGGCCGGATTGGGGTCGGTCACCGTGATTTCGCCTGCGCCGAAGTGCCGGCATATGACGGCAATCAGCAGGCCCATCGTTCCGGCGCCGAGGATCAGGATGCGTCGGTCCTTCACGCCCAGAGCCGATTCGACCGCATGGAGCGCGCAGGCCAGCGGCTCGATCAGCGCCGCTGCGCCGTGACCGATGCTCTCGCGCACGATGGAGGCATTTTCTGCCGGTACGGACACCATCTCGGCAGCCGCTCCGGGGCGCCCGACTCCAATGGGCGTCAGCGCGTTGCACAGGTGCGGCTTCTTCTCGAGGCACCACTCGCAGACGCCGCAGGCGACGTTCGGATTGACCGCAACGAAATCGCCTTCCTTCAGGCCCACGACGTCCTTGCCGATCGCCACGACGTGTCCGGCGAACTCATGACCCGGCGTGACCGGATAGTTCGTGCCGGGGAACCCGTGCTGGCAGATGTGCAGGTCAGTGCCGCAAATGCCACAGGCGACCGGCCGCAGGATCACATGTCCACGCTCCAGCTCGGGGGCCTTGACCTCGATCACTTCGATCAGTCGGTCGAGTCCGATTCGCACAGCACGCATAGGCATTCCTCTGGTTGGATGGTTGACCGTGACCAACGCGTCAGTCGTCGAAGCGGCGCTGCCGGGTGATCGCCGCGATCTCGGCAAGGACCTGCTGGCCGACACTGTGCTCGCGCTGCCAGATGTTGCGGCCGACGATCACGCCGCGCGCGCCGGAGCGGATCGTTCCCGCGATGGCGTTGACCGTGTCGTCGGACGGGCCGGCCATGGGGCCACCCGCGATGACGAGGGGAACCTTGAGCTCGTCGACCAGCCGCCGGGTGCGATCTTCCCCCGGGAAGGCGATCTTGATGATGTGCGCACCGAGGTCGTAGGCGATGCGAGCGACCTTTTCCTCTGCCTCGACGACGGCCTCCGAGCGCGGTGCGCCGATCAGCACCGGCTCGAGCACCAGCGGGATGCACCAGCGCTCGCACTCGCGCACGACCTGGCCAACCCGGCTGCACATCTTCACGCGTTCCTCGTTCGACATGTTCCAGGGGAACAGCATCTTCACGGCGTCGACGCCGAGGCGAACCGCGTCCTCGATGGTGGTGATCAACCCGTGCGAGCCAGTCCCGTCCTGCTCGCGGTAGTCGTAGTAGGTGTCGATCGTCAGCACGCGCGTCAGGTGCGGACGAGCGGCGAAGAACCGTTCGGTCTGCATGACTTGGCCCGGGGTCATCATGAAACCGGTCACGTCGCTCTCGCCCCACGTCGGAAAGGGCGAAGACGGTGTTTCCAGACCCTCGATCCGGTCGAAGATCAATCCGTGATCAACGGGCATGATGATCGCGACGCGGCTGCTCGGCAGGACGCGGCGCAGGCGGTACTCCATCGACATGAAAATTACCTCTGGCTTGGTTGAAGTTGCCCGCCGCAGCTGACGATCGGACGGTTCGGAGATGTACTTTGTACGTAGTGTACGTACAAGAGGTACATGAATCCTAGGCGAAGGCCGGAATCACACCTACCCGCACAAACCCCTAGGGCACGGGTGAACTGCGCGCCGCTCGGTTCGGTCGCCCGCCTTTTCCGTACGGTACGTACACTACGTGGGTCGACCGTCCTGAGAATTGCTGCTGCCATGCGTGAAGCTTCCCTGGGTTCCGGAACCATCGATCGAACCTCCGAGGTCCCGTACTACCTTCAGCTGTCGCAACTGCTTGCACGGGCCATCAATACTGGCGCCTTTCGTCCGGGAGACCGCCTGCCTGGCGAGACGGAGTTGTGCAACGACTTCGGGCTTGCGCGCTCGACCGTGCGTGAGACGCTCCGGCACCTTTCCGACGAAGGCCGCATCAAGCTGGTCGCGCGCCGCGGCGCCTTCGTCGTTGAGCAGTCGGATCCGGGGTGGCGATTGCAAGGTACGCAAGGATTTTTTGAGGTCGAGGTCGACCTGCACCACAGCGTCGAGACACGGGTGCTGGAGGCGACGCGTTGTGTGCTCCCGGACTTTGCCGCCGACGCGCTCGAACTTCCCCATGGCTCTGCCGGCTTCAAACTCGCCCGTGTGCGAAGCCTCGATGGCAAGTGCGCCCTTTACTCCATCAACTACATGCTGCCGGAAGTCGAGGGCCCGTTGCGCGCGAGCGATGTGGTCAATGGCATCGGGTCGTTGAACCGGACCCTCCACGCGGCGGGATACGAGACCCAGCGCGCCCGCCGGACAGTGGAAGCGGTCGCAGCCGATGCGACCATCGCGCCGTTGCTGGGCGTCAAGCGGGGTCAACCGTTGTTGTTGGTCACTTCCGTGTCCTGGACCGGTGGCACCAAGCCATTCGACTACTACACGTCCTGGCTCCGCAACGACGTCGTCAAGGTGACCGTCGAGGCCCAGGCGACCTGAGGCCACGCGACCCCCGGCCACTCGTTCACGCTTTGGATCATTCAGCGCGGCACGCCGCGCGGGCGAGGGAAAGCCCTTGTACCTGTTGTACGTACATGGCGTACGCTACGTACTTAATGAACGACGCGTGTCGTTCAGTGCAGCTCACAAGGGAACGCCATGTCGATGGATTACCGCCTGCGCCGTATGCTTCCGAGCAGTCGCGTCGCGATCATCATGCCGATCGATCACGGATTGATCTTCGACCGGATCGAGGGTCTGGAGACGCCGTCCGCACCGGTCCAGGACTGGGCTGACCAGGATGTGACCGGCTTCATGATGACCCCGGGCCAGGTCATGCAGACCGAACGGTTCTTCGCCGCTCGTCCGCACCTGACGCGCGTGCTGACGATCGACACCTACTACGACTACCGCGAGCAGGACGGGACTGGCTCGCACGGGTTGATCACCACCATCGAGGACGCGGTTCGCCTCGGCGTCGACGCCGTGAAGATGCTGTTCCCCTGGAACATGTCGAACGAGGAACGCGTGAAGATGTGCAGCCGGGTTGGCCAGGTCGTGCGCGAGTGCGAGCGCTGGTGCATCCCGCTGGTGCTCGAGCCGGTGCTGATCGGCGCACCGCGCTCGGAGGCCGTCGTCGAGGCAGAGGAAAAGGTCGCTCGCATCGCCTACGACCTCGGTGCGCACATCATCAAGATCGCCTTCCCGGGGGAAGATCGCACCCGGCGACTGGTCGACGAGCTCAAGGTTCCCCTCGTCATCGCGGGCGGCCCCATGGCCGGCGCTCCGTCGGACACTGTCGATGCAGTGGCTCAAACGATTCGCTCTGGTGCTCGCGGCGTGATCGTCGGCCGCAACATCTGGCAGCGCGAACGCGCCGAGGGCGAGAAGACCCTGAGCCGCATCGCGGCGCTGACACGAAGCGTCAGCTTCTCGGACTGAGACGGCCACCCTGCCGAGCGACGACATCCACCTTTTCCAGCGGGCCAGGCTCGATCGACAGAGCAGGCGTGGACCCGAGAGCCGCAACTGGATCGGCTCGCCAACTATCCAGACCCGGACCGTGAACCCCAGAGAACAGAAGGAGACACCCATGATGAAGATGCCCCTCGCCACCGTTTCCGGCGCCATCGCGCTTGCGTTCGGCAGCGCCCACGCGGCGACGACGCTGACCATTGCCACGGTGAACAACCCCGACATGGTGGTCATGCAGAAGTACTCGGCGCAATACGAGAAGGAGACCGGCGTTCAGCTCAAGTGGCTGGTCCTCGACGAGAACACGCTGCGCCAACGCGTCACGACCGACATCGCGACGAAGGGCGGCCAGTTCGACATCATCACGATCGGCCTGTACGAAACCCCGATCTGGGGCAAGCAGGGCTGGCTGCAGCCCTTCGACAAGTTCTCGGCGAAGTACGACGCGGACGACATTCTCCCGAGCGTTCGCGAAGCACTCTCGTACAAGGGAAAGATGTACTCCGTGCCCTTCTACGCGGAGAGCTCGATGACCTTTTACCGCAAGGACCTGTTCGAAGCGGCCGGTCTGAAGATGCCGGACAACCCGACCTGGACCCAGATCGGTGAATTCGCCAAGAAGCTGGACAACAAGCCGGCGGGCGTGCACGGCATCTGCATTCGTGGCCTTCCCGGTTGGGGCGAGAACATGGCGCTGCTCGGCCTGGTGGGCAACGTCTTCGGCGGCACGCAGTTCAACATGGACTGGACCTCGGCCGTCAACAGCAAGGCCTGGAACAACGCCATCAGCTTCTATGTCGACCTGGCGAACAAGTACGGCCCGCCCGGCGTCGTCGGCAATGGCTTCAACGAAAACCTGAACCTCCTCGCCGAAGGCAAGTGCGCGATGTGGAACGACGCCACCGTCGCTGCGGGCCTGCTGTTCGACCCCAAGCGCTCCAAGGTGTCCGACAAGCTGGGCTTCGCGCAGAACCCGGTCGAGACGTGGAACAAGGGCGGCAGTTGGCTGTGGGCTTGGTCCCTCGGTATCCCCGCTTCCT
>Ga0307509_10004680_pt1 | contig 19553 bp, 29 predicted proteins | sample 10_EM_MG_FD_202245 | JGI IMG/M metagenome (GOLD analysis project Ga0307509, IMG submission 202245) | Populus trichocarpa ectomycorrhiza microbial communities from riparian zone in the Pacific Northwest, United States - 10_EM | ecosystem: Host-associated > Plants > Roots > Unclassified | place...
ATCCGGATCTGGAACCGCGCCTCGCGTATTCGTATGTGGTCGGTGCCCACCAAATAATCCTCACCTGCCCCCATTTTAAGTCCACGCTGCCGCCTAGGTATCCGTCAGAAGAGTCTTCTCCCGCGAGAGGCAGGGAGTGGGAGACCACGAATCCCCAGGCCGCGGATTCAGTAGGTTTGGACAAACTGCCCTGGACGCCGGTTTGGTGCCTACGTTGAAATCCGTCATCGCCACGGACGACCAGGAGAACTACTCAGTCTTGGCGGTTTATTATGGTATTGACACATTGACGCGAGTTTGCAAAACCGGGACACTGGAGCAAAAGTGCACTCTCGCGAAGGAGATTCTGGAACACGATCTCCTTCCAATCATTTACGATGTGTGTCAAGCTACTTGTCCCGTGTGATCACCTAACCTGAAACTTATACCTTAGCGACTGGAGAACTATCCGTATTTCATCGTCAGGATCACTACCGCAGAGTTTCTTGCAACGATGGTCAGAGAATGCGGGTACTTTGCCATGCAACCGGATATGGCGGTGGCCGCTGAAATGATCCTCCGGCTCTGTCAAGCCTGCTTAGTCGGTCCCGGCCAAGCCGAGGAGGAGATGAGCGATCCATCAAGGAGGTGGACCACTCGTCACGTCTGGGAGGGGCAGCGCAAAGTCAGTTCTCCCAACAAAAAAATCACCATCACCTGACCCATATCCATTCTTCGCCAGATGACCATTCGGGAGGCAGTTAAATACGCCCCTCGGAGGTACGGCATACTGCAGGAGAACGTGTTCTACAGCCTCATGGATCTGGTTGCCCCCCTACCCGTTCGCAAAAAAACCTCCGTCCTTGAAATAGTTCGAGAACGGCCACAAATATTAAGCCAAATGCTAGCCATCGCCTCCGAGGCGCGACCCCCATGGTATCCGGAGACGGAGGTATACAGCATTGCAGCGGAGTGCTTCGCTTCGTTGGTGAGCTTGCCAATGGACCGTGTCCCTGGTGTGCCCGTATCTGTCGGGGAGGACCTACAACAGGAGATCGACGAAGAGTGGGCGGCGGGGTTGGAAATTCTGCAGACGGTTACCACCATTCCAGGATGGATCAACAAAGTATACGCGATGTGGGATCGCGTGGAATCAGAGCCTTGGATGGCTGTTCAGGTGTAAGCATTGGTTTGTTTACCCCATTCCCTACCAGTCTGACATATCCGAAGGCTTTTGGACCGAATCACAGACCACCATAACGTCAAGGATCCGAATGCTCTTTACCACATTTTAAAACAGAGAGGTTCTTCCTGCGTGTTTACGTATACATCTTGTTGAATCTGGACTCCAGGGACTTCACGGATCACCGTTCTGAAGACGATCATCAGTTTGACATACATCCCCGAGTCGCTGCCCGACTACTTCCTTTTCACGTTCCTTCGAGTTGCCTATGCGTGTTCACAAAGAGTCCCACAGCTCGGGGACGCTCCCGTCGGCGGAGGTGACTTCAACACTCTGAACCTGTCGATCGAGAGAAGACAGGAAGTCGCTCGGAAGCCGCATTGGGTCGCGAACGGAAGTCCCGACGGGACAGGCTACTCCTCAATCCTCTATCGTGAGGAGTTCGCTGGCCCCATCTCATTCCTACGCTTGTTACTCCTGCTATCGGAGCGTGGTCTCTTGTCCAAGGTCCCTTCCTGGTCGGTGATCCCTCACTACAACGGTAATGCCATGGAGCCGGGTATGAAGAAACCAAGTCTTTCGCAGCTGAAACAGATTACCTCGCCGGCTGTGATTCAGAAGTTCGTATCGATGTCCCTCAAGAAGGTAAAGGAACTCCGCGAAGTTCACGGACGCGGAGAGGCGCAAAGCGGGGAACATGGTGACGCACGGTGGTCTTACGCTTGCGGCTCCGAACTGTCGGCTGCCGTCGCGGCGTTCTTGGAAAGTCCTGAGGCCTCGGCGGAGCTCAAGACCGAGTTCTTGGACGACGTAAAGACGGAACTCATCCTTTGCTTGGGGAACGCGGCAGAAATGTCAATCAGGGGGAAGCAACACACCGAGGGCCTGAAGTTCGCGTCAGCGGCCGTGGCTCTCAGCGGGACATGCCCAGGGATAACCGAAACCATTGTAACCAAGAACAAGAACAGATACGCGACAGCCCTGAACGCTATCACTGATTGTGTCTCCATTGTAAGTGGGTTTTGATCGTCATTTTCCCCACTTCTCCAAGGTTGCTTCCCTCGCTCAAACTACATTTTTCCCAGACTTCCTGATGAGGGAGCACCCCATGCGGTAGCATACTGTATCAGTACTGTACGAGCTCTGAAACACGACTTGCAATCAGTCGAGCTGTAGCTGCTCGCCGCGCGGCATTCATGCGTCTTGACACAAAAGTTTGCACTGGCATGTGATGTTACGGCAACTTTCATCAGTACGTGAACCTTCACGGGGATGCAGGTTCGGGCAGAAGCCTTTATGGGACAATATAGACGTGACAGCGGTGAGCCGCTAGCATGTCACCCGCTGTATTAGGGGAACCGGTAAGTGGGATTTGAACATGTCGACATGAACGAGTGGTGTCTCCGGCCTCGCCCCATCTCATCTCGTTGGAGTCGTTCCTGGCGCTAGGTCTCGTCGACCCATCCTCTTATCTTGGCTCTTCCTTTTGCTACACACCTCACCGGGACGGTCCTAGACCACTGCCGCCGGCAGTGCCCTCGCGTGCTTTCAATGAACGTGCTTGCGTAATACCTCATGTGGAGGTGCGGCCGAGTGGGGCAACCTCGCTATATACCCCGGTGTTGTGTGTCGTGGCGAATGGCGTACCTTGGCGCAAAGGTTATTGTTGTGCGTCACCTCTTGGCCAGAGTTGAAGTATGTCCTTTTCGTCTAGCGTTGCGTTACACAATCAATTTTTTCGGGCTCGTTCGAACGCTGGATTCGGTCTAGGGTCCGTGAGATCGTGTCCAGGGACACGTAAACTCCACATTCGGTAAACAGCTTCTCCTGGATCTCGTCCAAGCAAGTAGACGGTCTTGGCGGACGAGAACCACACCCACGCTCCCGTGGAGGGGGGGGATGTCATCCTGGGACCACACGCACGTGGATCCACGACTTCCTATGGGCCAGCGACGCGATGGGCGGAACTGATCTACCCACAGTGGAACCGGACGATCCTCAAGCCAGGGGAATGCACTGTGACCGTGGTTGCACAGGTGGAGGGGTACCGCGCTCCAGTATCGCTTACACGCTCATATCTCTGGCCGACAAGTTGTCCTGATTTGGGCAGGGCTTGTCCCAAACCTACGTGTTCAGGCACCAATGCAACCTACTATATGTTGACCGGTGACCGGTGACCATTCGACCGGGCCACGCAGCATTGATATGTCAATGATCATCGTGATGTTGTGACTCTTCACCAGGATTGAGATCAGTTATTGAATTAAAGCGCCCTCGGGAGCGTGGAAAGACGGGATGTAGCCGCCGCCGGAGTTCCCCAACGTGCCGCCTATGATTACCACGAGACACAGCGTCGCCGACGAGTCCGCTTTCAGGGCAAAGTTCAGGGCAAGGCCAAGCCGACAAGCCAAATCGTCGTGACCCGATGAGGTTTACCGAGTTTTAACCCTTGATCGTCGGACGGCAGATTGACCTCGGATTGGTGTTTCGTTACGTATCTCTTGTCCTCCGATGCTCCACAAAGGCCCGTCCCACTGGGCGATCTGCTTCATTTGCTCTGGCGGATGGGGTGTGAACGGGGTCCTCCTTCGCGCGCTTCACTACGGCAGTGTGTTTCACTCCTGTGTCGTTCCCCTTCCGGAACAATCACATTCGGTACATACCTTTGATTGCTGTTCTGTCACGTACCGTAGTCCCCCATCTCTAAGTCAATAAACAGGATTTTGTATGCTGGGGAGTAAGACTCGTTGGATGCAGATAAGGTCGTCACGAAACGGAGCGTACATTGGACACATCGCGGGTTTCAGGCATGAATGTGCGGAATCATGCAAAGATACCATACGAATGCTTCAAATACCTCGAAACCGAACTTCTTGCCGATATTCTTGCGCGATTTCGCGCATTCACGCCTGAAACCCGATGCTGGTCGGTCGTTTAAGTGCTGGTTATTGTCGGTTGAAACCGTGCAAGATACATACTCAGGTGGAAAGGTGGGTTAGAGCGCATCCTCGGTTGGCGGTAATTGCGGTACAAGAGTCGGGCAAGATCTGCGCCCCTCATGGTTACATTGGGAGAAACATTAATGAGCTCTGTCAAGCTTTGTGTGACCCTGCCAGCCGGTGCCTGGGGGTCCCGGCTAGATTCCCCCACATCCCGCAATCAGGCTATTCCCTTTTCGAGATGGTCTCCCCGGTAGTTTTTCCATCAGTGACTTCAGGGATCGCTTCTAATCCCACGATGATGCAGGATGCGTCCTGTCATGGACCCTTCCCACACACAACTGCCCGCCAAGCGCCAGCCCGAACTGACTGTCTATATATATTGGCCGAATGGACGGCCCCCGTTTGCTCAAGACAAAACATCCCCGACCCTGACCCGGCGTTCCAGTCCCCTTCAAAAGCAGCCGTCCGGGCTTCCATATACCTCCTTGCCCTCCCACTTCCCGCTTCTTCTTTGTTCCTTTACTCTAAAGCGAGACTCTCAACAAGATGGCGACACACGACGTGAGGGGGACGCTCGGCTCCATATTAACAGGAAGCGGTCTCGCCGCCATGTTCGTAATCCACTTTTTCCCTTCGACTGGGCTGATGTCGAAGGGTGGGGACTTAGTTTGACCGGGATCGTCACCACGCAAACGATATACTACTTCCAGCACTACCCGGATGACAAGGCTCCAATCAAACTTATGGTGAGTCTCTTATCCCCACATCGTCGCTCGGTAGGTTGGCTCACCCCACAATAGGTCGTCGTTGTCTGGTGGGTGTTTAGAAGGTCCGTTGTTGGGATTGGATCTCAGTGGGTTCCGTAGGCTCCTCGACATCCTCCACACGATGATGATATTTGCGTCGGATTGGCTGTGGCTAATTGAGCACTTTGGCGAAATCGATGTCGCTGATTGGATCCCATGGCAAGTCCACTTACACTTATCGGTTCGCATTGTTATCATCACGGGATCTGATGTTGGCGCTTTTCCTTTCTTTCTTTGACTGGTGAACTTCAGGCCCTTAGCAGTTAGCACCCCTCTCCCTGCATCTTCGATTATCGTTGCTCAATGTTCTCGTAACCTAACCCCAACAGATCACTGTTGTCTTGACCGTGAGTCTCTCTCGATGGAGCCACCGGCCTCCCTGCGGGCACGCTGATTTAAATTGAATAACAGGCCTCGGTCACCATCATTGCGCATAGGTGCGATACCTCCTCACATGCGCCAATCTCCAGTTTTGACTTAAATCACACGTGAAGCTTTTTTGCGTATAGGATATTCGGCTGTGAGTTCATGATGTCCATGGAAAGCCCGATAGGTTTCCTGACAGGTTGTGGTTGATAGTGAGCAAGGGCAACTGGTTCGTTGTTGGCCCTATTGTAAGTCCAAGGGTGGTCGCTGTCGTTATCGGTGGCTGATTGGGTGTTGTAGTTGGCGCTCGCCGCTCTACGAGTAGGTGAGTAATTCCGTCGACTCGAAAGCTGCATGGGCTGATCATACCATCGAGGCTTCGCATCAACAACATGTGCGAAAATGTACGCTCGCGCCGTCCCACGCTCTCCTATTTTTCCCCAAAGGCCAATCAACTGATCCTCCCCTATCAGGTTGATCTACAAGAGCTTCACCATATTCGTTGAGGAGGTGTCGGTGAGTGAAGTTATCTCCCGTGCTCTTTCTCCTCCCGCTGACCGGTTCAACCGTCGTACCTTTTGTGTTTGTCGTTGTGATCGTTCCTACAGTGGGTATTCACCATGGGACTTGTGACGTCTTCGGTTCTGGACGTCATCATCACTTCGTGTTTGCTTTGGTATCTTCGCAAAGCGAGGACCGGTTTTGCGGGGTGAGTGTAGGGTGAAATAGGCCGCAGGCCCAACTGACCACTTTCTCCAGTATGGACCAAATTATCAATACCCTGTCCCTCTTCGCCATCGAGAACGGGCTCCTTACTAGGTGGGTTTCCTCTTCTGGTAGGTCCGAGCCGGAGTTTTAACTGTCGCCTTTCTGTCTAGCGTGGTGCTCGTGATATCACTTGGCTTCGTGAGCGGCAATTCCCCCTATCCATGAGGCATTGGGTGTACTAACGCCTCCTTTAGTGGTTGGGAATGAGGGAAGGTAATTTGATCTTCATGGCCATCCACTTCGTCGTTGCCAAACGTGAGCGTTTCCCCGGCTCCGGTCCGGACGCATCTTGATCTGAACTCGTGTGCGCAGTATACGCCAACTCGCTTCTCGCCGCGTGAGACCGCGTTTGTTCACATACCCCGAAGTGTCGCCGCTGACCGTCTATCGCCCATAGGCTGAACAACCGAAAACAGCTTCGGGGCCACCGCTCAGGTGGGTCCCTCGATGGACCTCCACTGATATTCAACCTTCGCCGAGGTACTACGCTGAAACGTTCGATGGTACGTCTCTCCCTCTGCATACTCTAAAATGTAGCCTGGGCTTACGAGGGGAATCTATTAGGATCAGATCGGAGTACAAGTCGAGAGGGAGGTACAGGTCACCAGGGAGAAATCACTTGGGGGACGCGACCCAGAAGCAGGTATCATTTTGTCTCCTGTGAGATACCAGCCGGAGCTGGAGAGGGGTTCAGTGGAGTCATCCTCGACGTCGAAGACAAAGGGCATCGTGGAAGAGCTTACGATGCGGTGACCCTTCCGATTCCGCCATTCCTCCGCCTGTCCCCCCCCCTATGCCTTCTCTGGTCTCACGTTGTGGCTCCTGCAGAATCAGTGAGTCTTTATTGGGTCACCCGCGCTGGCGTGGGGTCCCGCGTAATGTACAGTATATCGACTCATGACTCGCCACGATCCCAGGTCCCACTCCCTCACGTTCCCCCGTCCTAATCGAGGCTTTTCTGGGCCTCAGTTTATGTACCTTCGGTCTTGGGTTTCTTTCGCTTCGGTATCTGTAACATTACCGCTGGGATCCTTCGCTCTGTCGTTCGAAATAAAGTAAAAACGACTTCACTCTTTCTTCCTCTTGTCGAGGTGCGATGTGGATCATTCTTTGATTCTTGGCACTCGTTCGGGTGATGTCAATCGCCAATCGACCGTATGATTTACACACATTGTCCACACCCGAACATACTAGGCGAATCCCTCGGGAGTTTGAGGTGCTGAGACCCGACCGCTCTGTCTGGGTCGTGGGCACTGAGCGCGAACCTCGGCCAGTGGCACCCTGCTACGACGGGTATATACATATATGGATACCTGGCTTTACCCAGTTGTCCACGGAGGGGTCGCCCCTAACGGGTAATATTCATTCTTCGGAAGCGGGTGTGCTTATTTGCTTGTTCTACTTTTTGGATCGATCGAGCCTGCCCTGCCAAGGTCGCCGTTCCGCCTGAGAAGCCGTCCCAATATTCACTAATTCGAATTTCAACTTGATCACCGGCGGCGATTCTGTACAGAAGGAAGCGGACGGGAAGTCGACAGCCCGGACGCCTGTAGCGGGCGTAAGCGGCGAATAGATGGCAGCTGTGACTGACGGATATTGGGTGGGTGTATAATATACCGAACAAGGTCCCCTACGAAGAACACCCAGCTCGAAAGGGAGGTACGTGACCACTGTGGGGTTGAGTCGCTTGGTATTTAACACTTGGCGGGCTTGGAGCCACCCCGCCCCGATCCCGCCCCGACCCCGCCATGGGTATGTCACGTCGGTGGGCCATGGCAGCCGTGCGTGGGCTGGGCGATGGAGACGGAGGACGAGCAAAGGACTGGAGTCGTTTGTCCTTGGCTTCTGTTGACTAGACGGTGTATGTGTCTGTGCCAGTGGCTTCTACGTTGACCGCAGGGGACCGGTGACCCACGGAAGTGAGGCCCGAGGAGGTTCGGCTGCCCTCCAACATCTACTGTGATCTCTGGCCGTGTCTCTCGCATCTGGGGCTGAGCGGGTGATGTGGCCACCATGCAAAAGTACAAGCAGCTTGGGAGTCGTGGACCATCTTGGCAATCCTTCTCGTGACAGCTTGGCTGGCTCTTAAAACCACAGTTGGACCCAGAAAGTGAACCACTCCGTCCCTCCCCCCTCCCAACCCATCTCCCTATCCTATACCCATGGCTCCCTTCGCTTTGCTCCTGTCTCTCGCCCTCGCCGCCGGCCCTCACCTAGCTCGCGCACAAACTCCCTCGGGCGCCACTTCCAGTGCATTCACGCCCCTTGCTTCCAAGACATTCGATTGGAATAACCTTGTATGCTCCTTTCTCTCTTCCTCTCCCCCTTCTAATCTCCCTCTCAACAGCCGTACAAGGCCGACCCTGATGATGGTGTTCGTGGCCGCCAACACGGTTACAATCGCTGCAACTCGACGACCGAAAACCAACAGTCGCTCTGTCAGACTGCGCTCATCAACTCGATTGATGGTGAGCGGGAGTCCTCCTCGATGGTTCTAAAAAAATAAAACGGTTTCTCACCCATCTCTCCTTTCCAGATTTCTGTATCTGGGCTCCACCTGAAGGTCCCACCACTGTTGGTGAGACTGAACACGAGGCCGTCGCGTGGTGTACCAAACCTGGCCACGGAACCCGCCTAATCCCCAGTGGCTCTCTCAAGGGCGTTCAGTTCATGAAGACCCCCGACTACATCCAGGTCGTCGGTTTCATTGATCAGACACGGGTGAACCTCAAGTCCGACGATTCGGGAGGTGAGATGGATCCTCACGGTGCCGATCTCCGAGGAAACCCCCTTGGAGGTCTCGTCTACTCGAATGCTTGGAGCGGTAGCAATAAGAACGATTACAAGCAGGTGATTCAGTGGCACGAGTAAGTCTCATTTCTATCGTTCGTCTCCCCCCGTCCCTTACCGTTCTACTCTAGTTTCTTCGGTGGACACTTCTTCTGTTTCAAGGCTTGCGACCCTGCCGGCCCCAATGCTGCCCGCTTCTGTGAACACATCTACGACCGTATCGGGTGCGCCTACAATGCCCCAAACAATGCCAAGAACGGTACCTTCGAGGTTTGCGACGGTGACAACCAGGACTTCCCCGGCATTTACACCAATCCAAGTGGTCAGGTCCAGACCTACACTCAACCTGCCGAGTCCTTGGGTCCCATCACTACCCTGCCATACCAGCCCAAGGTCCCCGCCTCTTCCAACTGTGTTACCTACACCTCGTCCGCCATCTACGGCTCTCTCCCCACCTCCAGCGGCGTCACCCCCTCTTCCTCTGGTGTCTCCAGCCGCTCCACCGGCACCAGGACCTCCAGTGGGTCCGGTCCCTCCAACACTGCTACTGGGGGCAGCAGCGGTTCTGCCGTCGGTATCAAGGTCGGATCCGCCGTCCTATCCATGGGTATTGGTGCCATTGGTGTTGCGTTCGCCGTCCTCGCTTTGGCTTAACAAGTCTGCCACCGTTCTATACCACCATCGAAAAGGCGGCAACAGATACACAGACTTATATTTCGCATTGTTTGGTCATGGGACGGACCTAGTGAATCGGGACTCATTGAACATTATCTTACACATTTTCCTTTTTCTCAGTACATTCGATAGTCACTTTTTGTACATTCTCATCTTAGTCGACTTGTTCAATTCGGCGGTCAAAGACACTTTATTTAGTACGACTGCGTACATCCTCTCATTCCCAATACACTGTCCGCCAGTTTGAATATGGAACACCCGTCACAGCTTGAGGACTGCGAGTTCGTGGTTCAGTACCCGATGCCCTTGGCAGAATCCACAGGAATGCGTACCAAACGCCCCAGAGCTCGGCTTTGTGGCAAACACCACCTCGTTTAACTCCGCTCCAGTCAGCCCTCGGTATTTCGGATATCCCTCCTTCAACCTATTCTTGAACTCTTCCACCTCACTCTCACAAACCAAACTGACGGTGCACCCGCCCCACCCAGCCCCCGTTAGGCGAGACCCATACGCTCCAGACGCCCGCGCGAGGGCCACCAACTCGTCAAGCTCTGGGCACGAACAATCAAACAGTTCCGAACAGGACTTGTGAGACTCGTCCATGAGTTTCCCGAGCACTTGAAGAGTTTCCTCGGCCGACGAATGAGTGGAAGACCGAGACTCTAGGCACGAGTCGCGGAATTGGAGGACTCGGAGAGCTTCTGAGAAGACGTGCTTCGCTCGAGCGTAGAGGTGGAAATGAATTGCCTCGACTGTTCATGAGGGTAAGTGAAGATGGAAGACAGTTAACTGGTAAAGCACCTACCTTCCACCCACGATAGGTAGAGTTGGTGGAATTCAGGTTCAGGTAACCCGCTCAAGGTGATCATCTCCTCCAAAGTCACACCGAGGTGACCGCCTGTGGTCTTCTCTGGTGGGGGTCTGAGGCCCTCCAGCTCCACCAGAATCTTCTCCAGCCCGTCCTTTAGCCTCCCTACTTCGACCTCTTTCCCCAACTCTTTCTCGTCCCAAAATATCCACCTCCCGAGAACTTCCCTAAACGTCACCTTCTCCGTGTTTCCGATCTTCACTCCCAAGCGACGCGCGAGGATTCGCGCGCCGACAAGCGTCTCGACTACCCGGAGGTTGTATTGTGTTTTGGCTGACACTGCCTTATCAGACACAACGAGCGAGTTCGCGATGACGAAAACCGCTGGAGGGTCGGCCCGTTCCGTCGGCAGCTCAATCGGCTCGGCAGAGAGCGTGGGGTAAAAGGAAATGTACAGGGCAGAATTCAAAGTGGAGATGACAGAGGCCGCTTGGTCCATCCTAAACAAGATTCCGTGAGTGCATAACGAATTCCAAGACAATCAGCTGATCCATTTACCCGCCACTGTTGACACCGACCCGTTTTTCGTTCGCGACCGCGATCTCTACGAGCTTGCCTTTGGTGATACCACCGAGTTTGTCGTTGACGGTGAGGAAGCTGAGGGTCGACGCTACCACCATCCCCGCGCTCGAGGATAGCCCTGAGCCCGCTGGGACGCTACCCGACACGAGCATGTCAACGGGTGTAGGATCATTCGTCCCCTCCCCAAAGAAGTTGTTCAAGACACCCTGAAACGAGGTCGAAGTAAGCGCGTGACACTCGCTCGACGGGAATTGGTTATCGGGAACGGACATAGTACCCCGCTTTCACATAACTATCCCACCGGAGCTCCTCCGTGTCGATGTCAATCACCCAAGCGTCTTGATCTCCTGCGTCGACATTGGTGGTGATGCGAGAGGGTGTGAACGTCCGTTCGGTGTATTTGGATTCTGCGTTCGCCACGACGACCCCTGGTGCATCGCCCACCGGGCGAGGTGCGAGGGCGATGAGGATGTCCCGTTCGACCGCGGCTGGGAAGACACCAAACAAGGCGTAGTCGATGTGTTCACCGATCAAGCTACGTGGGTCGGGGTCGTGGGTGCTAGGGAACGATATGTTTGGTTGTGGAACGCTTACTTGACTCTCCCTGGTGCCCTCGCGATGCAGGTGGGATCCCGACCGAAACGAGTCCTGAATTGCTCTGTGATTTTGATCCATTTCTGCCTGGAAACGGAAGATTAGATCAACGTGAGGTAGGGCAACCCGGCGGGTCACTCACAATTGTTTAGGCGTTTCATTCGCTTGCTCGAAGCTCGTGTACACTGGGACTGGGAGGTCGGCCATTGGGTTGAGTCCAATCGGGGAAGGGGTAGATCATTGAAGTTGATGGAGGGAACCGTCTGTACGTTTAACCAGAAGGTAGGGGCCGGATACCATATCGACATCCCAGAGCGACCTCCGATGGGGTTTGTGGTAACCTCCATGTAGCACGGACACGACCCCGGTGAGTCTACAGAGAGCTCGAGAACCACACCTCGAGGGTGAAAAATAATGGACACGTCCGGGATTGAACCGGACCCCTCTCGCAAATTCCCTGAAGACGTGCTAAGCGAGCGTGATAACCAACTACACCACGTGCCCTAAAAAAGTACCGCCTGCCGCGAGTATAACTGAACAAATAAAGAACTTTTTCGGTTGGGCTCATTGTTTTTCCTTTTACCGAACGAAGCGCGGCACCGGGGTTGCCATCACCGAGGATTCCTGAAGGCCAGCGGATCCCGGAGCTTGTGGGTGGCTGGAGGATACATTGCAATTGTGCTCGCGACCATTCAAGATTGGCCACCCCAAAGCATGCGGTTACACGACTATACCACTTTTAACTCACGCCGCAGTCACCTTTACATACGTAGGGCAATGTCTCAGACCCAGATCTCGAGGGCTAGAGCCGATCGCTAAACGGAACTTCGCCAGTGTTGATGTTTGCGCTGGTGATCACGAAGTGGAACAACTCAACAAGGGTGTCACCCTCACGCTCTCACTTTGTGGAAACCCGAGCGATGTGAGGACTGGTCCGATGTCCGATAACCGGATTAATAGAAAGATAATACTCGAAAAGCGCCTTCCCGAGAGCACAAAGAGGGGCTGCTAGAGGACGCGGGGGGAAATCATCACAACAGTCTGATATTCTACTGCAAAGGAATGGGGCAGCCAGAGCAGATTCCAGCATAGGCAGAGGAGGCTGGCCTGGTGGAAAGGCCGCTGGAGATACCAGATCGGAGAGGCGGTGGGAGAAGGGTGATATGGCAGACAAGGCGTATATGATCGTACTCGAGTCTGATGGGCCGAGAATAGAAGTAAGGGACTATAGAAAGAAAGTAAGAGAAAGAAGAGAGTAAGATAGTGCGATGAGTCCCGATTTTTAGGTCTGTCTCATAAATCAAAGAAATAAAAGTCTGCGATTCGTAACCACATTATCTGCAGGGTCACAGAACGTTGCCAAACCCGTTGCCCAAACCTAGGCCAAAGCGAGGACGGCAAAAACGACACCGATGGCACCGACACCGAAGGAGAGGATGGCAGATCCGACCTTGAGACCAGCAGCAGAGCCGCTATTGCTACCCCCGGCGGTGTTAGAAGGACCAGATCCACTCGAGGTCTTGGTGTTGGTGCCGGTGGGGCGGCTGGAGACACCAGAGCTGGAGGAAGGGATGATGCCGGTGGCGGTGGGAAGAGCGGCGTAGATGGAGGATGAGGTGTAGGTAACACAGTTGGAAGAAGCGGGGACCTTTGCTGTGTATGGCATGGAGGAGATAACGCCCAAGGACTCGGGAGGCTGGGTGTAGGTCTGAACCTGACCGGTGGGGTCTGTGTAGATGCCAGGGAAGTCCTGGTTATCACCAGCACAGGACTCGAAGGTACCGTTCTGTGCGTTGTTGGGGGCGTTGAAGGCGCAACCGATACGGTCATAGATGTGTTCACAGAAGCGGGCAGCATTGGGGCCGGCAGGGTCGCAAGCCTTGAGACAGAAAGCGTTACCACCCATGAAGTTGTGCCACTCGATGACTTGCTGATAGGTGTTCTTGTCGCTCGACCACGCGGTGGAGTAGAAGAGACCACCGAGGGGGTTACCACGGAAATCAGCGCCGTGGGGGTCGAGCTCTCCTCCGTAATCGTCGGGCTTGAGGTTGATGAACCTCTGGTCGATGAAACCGACGACCTGAACGTAGTCGGGGGTCTTCATGAACTGAACACCCTTGAGGGCACCAGCTGGGATGAGACGAGTCCCATGACCGGGCTTGGTGCACCAGGCGACTTCTTCGTGTTCCGTCTCGCCGATGGTGGTGGGACCATTCGGAGGAGCCCAGAGGCAGAAGTCTAAAAATAGGTTGACGTGAGCCGCTGGGTGGTGAGGCAGCGCCAGGGGGACGAAAAATACCATCAATCGAGTTAATAAGGGCGGTCTGGCACATGGATTTTTGGTTCTCCGTGGTCGAGTTACACCTGTTGTAACCGGATTGGGTGCCACGAATACCATTGTCCGTGTCAGCTTGGTATGGCTATCGGGACGAACGGGGTTAGGGATTACGTTGGAGAAAATAAGAGTGGTGACGGAGCGCACAAGGTTGTTGTAGTCAAAATGCTTGGACGCCAAGGGAGTGAGGGCCGAGGTGGTCGTGGTCGTGTTCTGGGCATACACCCCGGACGAGATGACGGCGACGGCGACGAGAGTTGAAAGAGTGAAACGAGGCATTGTCCTCAAGGGGGAAGGGTTATGTTGTCGGGGGGAAAAGAGACACGAGAGAGTAGAAAGATGGAGGGAAGCGTTGGGAAGGGAAACCGGCTCTGACGTTTTATTTACAGACCAGGATGGATTAGATAAGCAATCACGTTCCCACACTCTCCGTGAAGGGTGATTAGAAAAGGGGTAAGTGACGTTTTGTTATCCCGCTTATAAAAGTCTTATTACACTTTTGTTATCCTTCGCCTAATTCACTACAACCATGGTCCCCGCCCCTAGCAAGGCGTTCAAGGCCTTAAAGACGAAGCTTCCCCTCAAAGTTTCCTCATCTTCCAAGCAGAGCAACGCCTTCGCACCCAATCCTGGAGAACTCCCCCTCGTCACTCTCCGCGTCCAGATCCTCGGAGCGAGCAACCTCCTCGCGAAGGACAGGAACGGGTTTAGCGATCCGTGCGTCTTCACCCTCGCTTGATCTTGACACCTTCTAATACCCCCACCCAGCTTCTTCGTTGTCTCATGCCTTTCCGTTCGACAGCAGACGTGCGTGATTAAAAAGACGTTGAATCCGTCGTTTCCAGAGAAGGACGCTACGTTTGATTTCGATATCTATCTCTCCGTGGTTGAGAAACTCTCCTCCATCGAGCTCATCGCCTGGGACAAGGACACCTTTGGCAAGGAATACCTCGGAGAGGCCGCTCTTCCTCTCGAGGACTGGTTCCAGGATGCGCCCGGTGGGCGCAAGTACGCCTGGGAGGCCGCTGAGGTCAGTCAGCCCAATCCGCCGCAACCCGCACGGCCCCTGATGGAGTTCCCGGTGATCGGCAGCCGTTCAGCGTCTCGCTCGTGTCCACACGAGAGAGCACAGAGTCGCAAGGCTCCGTTAAAGTCAAGCTCGGCTTCGTCAGACCTCAGAACGCTCAGCTCCTCCTCGAGTTCCCCGATATTTATGCCGAAATCGTAAACCGATCGCGGCCGTCCATTGTTTCCGCTCCCCCCGTGAGCCCTGATCGGGATCCTCTCTATTGCCGCGCCTCGCTCACGAGCCCTATATTTACACACAGACCGAGGGTATCGGTACAGTCCGTTCTGTCCCGGGTGGTCCTGACTTCCAGGACGATGGTCCCTCCTCCGATGACGACGACGACGACGACGACGACCTCCTGGCGCCCTCTGACGGCCTTACGCCCACGGCTTCTGCAACAGACCTCGGAGGGATGGGAAAAACACCCCCTTCCCAAAAGTCCGGCGGTGGGCTCGCCAAATTCTTCCCCGGAAAACGGCACCGGTCATCCCGAGCGAACTCGTTCGACTCCGCACTCACAACCGATTCCCCCGCATCTACTCCAACCCCGTCAAAGTCCGTTGCCCCGCAGGACATAAAAGAGAAGAAACGCAGACCTGGAAGGTCCGGGAAGGCTCGCGGTCGCGAATACAGCTTCGACCCAGAGAATGACGTTCTGGGTATCGTCATGTTGGAGATCAAGGGCGCTAGTGATCTCCCTAAACTTAGCAACAGTACGTATGCTCGCGACTACAACGTTCCCCATCGACCCACGATCGCGTACAGTGACGAGGACCGGTTGGGATATGGACCCTTGCGTGGTAATCTCGTTCGGAAAGAAAGTCTTTCGAACGCGTGTCATTCGACATTCCCTCAATCCAGCCTGGGACGAGAAGCTCATCTTTCACGTGCGCCGATACGAATCTAAATTCAGGATTCAGTTCTCCGTTCTCGATTGGGACAAGCTTTCGTCGAACGACCACATCGGCGACGCGACCTTTGACCTAGCCGAGCTGATTAGCAGAGCGCCGCAGAAAGACACGGGGACTGGTTTATACGCTGCCGGTGAGGACGGTATCCATGACCTGGACGATTTCAAGGTCCAGCTCGTCATGCCGAAAGATCTTGGGGCCGACCCCAAATACAAACCCGAGTTGTCGTTCAGGTTGGTACTCCTTCTGACATCCTTCCTCCCACCATTCACGGACACAAACCTACAGGGCCAAGTACCAACCATACGACGCGCTTCGTCAAAAGTTCTGGCGCCAATATCTCAAACAGTACGATGCTGACGAGTCGGGTGACATGACCCGGCTCGAGATCACCTCAATGCTCGATTCTCTGGGTTCCACCCTTTCATCCCAAACCATCAACTCGTTCTTCACTCGTTTCGACAAGGATCCCTTTGAAGGGTCCATCACGATCCCTCAAGCAGTGCAATGTTTGGAGTCCGAGATCTGCAGACCTCCCAGCGAGAGGAAGCAGGTGGGGTCCTCCCCGAATGAGGCTGACACCGCGCCCACTACTCCCAGGGGGGTCAAACTGGAGAATTCCCCACAATTGGACAGGATGGATTTCTCCGGTCCATCGAACGTGCAACCTTGTGAGGACGACAAGGGGTTGAGACCCGAGCCACCTGTCCCGCAACCAACCGAAGGGGCTAGCGTTCCCTTGCAAGATGTCGCGGATTCGGACGGTGGGCGACCCGGTCATTCGGCTCGACAATCTTCCACTTCTTCAGAAGATGGTGGGGAGACCCGCGAGAGGGTCATCAACATCAAGAACTGCCCGCTGTGCCACCGACCTAGGCTCAGTTCGAAGGCAGAGGTGGACATTGTCACCCACATCGCGCTTTGCGCCAGTCATGATTGGGGCAGGGTGGATAAGATTGTCGTTGGAAACTTCGTCACCGCCAGTCAAGCTCAGAGGAAGTGGTATACGAAGATCATCGGGAAGTTGTCCGCCGGAGATTACAGGCTTGGAGCTGTGAGTACTCCTCTCTCCCGATTAACAAGGATTTCCGGTGTTCATGAGGGACTCGTGTAGAACTCTGCGAACATTATCGTGCAGAATAGGATGACCGGACAGCTGGAGGAGGAGAAAATGCAAGTTTATGTCAGGCTGGGAATTAGGTTGCTCTACAAAGGAGCTAAGTCCCAAATGGAGGGCAACAGAGGTACGCGCACCTCCTCTCCCTCCCATGGCACCTGGAACTAGAACTGACTTGTTCCCCACAGCTCGTAGTCTTCTCAAGAGTATGTCCGTCAAACAAGGGATCAAGTACGATGCGCCAGAGTCGGCGAAGGACATTCCTGCATTCATCGAGTTCCATAATTTGGACGCGGATGAGATCCTGGACCCACTAAATTCATTCAAGACCTTTAACGAGTTTTTCTACCGGTACGCTGGGTCGCGTTGTCCCCCGATCTTGCCCCCACCTCCTCACTCTGACACTCCCAGGAAACTCAAACCCGATGCCCGACCCGTTGAAAGTCCCGACGACTCTAACCGCATTGTTTCCGGTGCAGACTGCCGATTAATGGCGTTCGAGACCGTCAATGAGGCCACGCGGGTCTGGATCAAGGGCCGCGAGTTCACCGTCGCCCGTTTACTCGGCGAGGCATACACGGAACATGTGGATAAATACAACGGAGGGGCTTTGTGCATCTTCCGTCTCGCTCCGCAGGATTACCACAGGTTCCACTCGCCCGTGGATGGAAAGATCGGAAAGATGACATACATTTCTGGAGAGTATTACACCGTCAACGTGAGTGCTGCTCGCCGCTTCGAAGCGAACGAGGAAGGTAACCCTTCGATGTCTATAGCCCCAAGCCATCCGAACCGCCCTCGACGTGTACGGCGAAAACGCGCGAAAGATTGTACCAATTGACAGTCCACAATTCGGACGCGTTTTCGCAGTGTGCATCGGGGCAATGATGGTGGGTAGCATTAAGACGACGGTCGAGGAAGGCCAAGAGGTGAAGCGTGGTGACGAATTCGGTTATTTCGCGTTTGGTGGGTCGACCATCGTCGTGTTGTTCGAACGTGGCACCGTGGAGTGGGACGAGGACCTGCTGGTCAACGGAAGGGCCAGCTTGGAGACCCTCGTTAGAGTTGGAATGGGAATCGGGAAGAGGACTCAGTGAAAGGAAATTGTGGATGATGATGACTATTATCAGAATGAATCGTACGCATGTTATTTAAAGTTAAAGAACCCTCAGTGAAGTTTGATCCTCGGTATTACGGTGATTCTCGACCTGTGTTCTGTATAACCGGGGTCTCAGGAATTTGTCCCTCTTTCTGTAAGATCTGATATAGCGCCAGCCGTAGTGTTGGATTTGGAGCGTAAAGTGTCGGAATGTGCGTCGATGTTGTCTATGTCATTAAGGACTATTATACATAAGTATCCGAGAGATTCCCCCCATATAGGTCCGTAAAGTATTTCTCGACAGTAGTGACGAAAAAAAGCAGGGGAACCCAAGGAGGCGGGGGCGGGTGGCGAGCATTCGAGCTGATGGGAACCAACCCTCGAAAGTAAGGGAATGTCTCGATGTTATCCGTCTGTTTGATCACCGAAAGGCAGTGTAAACGCTGTGCGTTGGACGTAATAGGTGGGGTGAAGAGACAAGCTCCGGGGGAAAGGGGTGAGACAATTCATAACCAGAGCCTCTGACGCCCGGCCGCGAGGCCATTGGCGATACGGAGGGTGAAAACGACCCCTGTCAAACTCGAGAACTGTTGGGGGGTAACGGGTGATGAGCACCAGAGGTATTCACGAGAGAAAGAGAGAGGGGGTTGATGCACTCACTCCATTGCCAATAAACATGTCCGACCGTTGGGCAATCATCATATCCACAGCTGAAGCGACAAACTTCTGTTCCCAACTACCTTGGATCTGCAGCGAACTCGCGATCAACTTCCACGGGTGGTCCTTCATCAACGCTTCCCTGAGCCCCTCAACCCACTCCGGTGAGCCGTTCGTCATGATAAAAACACTCCCGAGCCCCTTCCCTTCCTTCGTCTGCCTGATCTGTCGGACCCGTTCGACGATCTGATTTATATTGGGGTAACAAGCCCTCTGGAACGCGTTCACTGAAGCCAGGGTCAAGGAACCACCCTCGCCCTCAACAAGTGTTATATCTTTGTCAACGGTCCCAGGTTGAGTGTTCAGTCCGGTGAATGTCGTTTTCCAAGAGCGCAGGTTTGGGCAGTGGGCCTCAAAGTCACCTCTCCGGACGTGGAGGGCGAGAAGGCCGGGTATAGGTGGGTATCGAAGTTCCGGGGTTGAAGGAGGGATTCTGGGAGAGAGAGAAAAGAGGCGTTGATTGGCCGTGAAGGCATCTTCGACGAGAGGTGACCATCCGAAGAGTTCGATCATGGGGTTGTTAAAGAGAACGAGGAGACCATCTTGTATGCGGGAGCTACCGAATACACTGAGAGAACACAAGATAAGAGTCAAACGTAATGAGGCAGAAACGACTCACCCGACATCGAAGACTCGTTCATCAATCACTACACATCGTGCTGGCTCGTCATCCATCGCCCTCACCCACGCCGCAAGGAGATGCAGTGCCGTGTAGTTTTCCGGGAGTTTCGCCCTGATCGCAGCCTTGTTGAGGAGTTTCGGATGTGGGCACACTTTTTCGAAGTACGATCTCCGAACAGCACGAGGAGTCA
>Ga0307509_10004681_pt1 | contig 19552 bp, 18 predicted proteins | sample 10_EM_MG_FD_202245 | JGI IMG/M metagenome (GOLD analysis project Ga0307509, IMG submission 202245) | Populus trichocarpa ectomycorrhiza microbial communities from riparian zone in the Pacific Northwest, United States - 10_EM | ecosystem: Host-associated > Plants > Roots > Unclassified | place...
AAAACGACCAAGGGATAGGCCACGAACCATCTCTCCTCCACCTCCGGCGATTGAAATCTCAACACCACGGGAAATCATCGTCACTATCCCCCACCCACCTCTCTTCCCCCATCATGGCTTCTACCTAGGGGTTGACGTTAAGCCATCTTCTCTCCTCTCCTGGGGCACGCATGCCTCCCCTCCTTGGGGTTCTTGTTCTCGTTCATCATTGACACCCGCTCATGAAGTTCGGTTCTCCCCCTTACCCCGCACGCGTTTTGCACCTCGCTTAGCGTTTGCACGCTCAGAAAGCTTCTCGCTTCGTTCACGGTCGGCGCTAGGGTGTCCGGACTCTCGGTCGAAGTAGGCCTCGGCTTGCTGGGCTTGTACCTCTGATGGGGAACGCCACGGTTAGTAACATCTCCGTCCTGCCTCGGTCTCGTCGTGGTCCCAAAAGCCCCTGCTATGGCCTGTTGGTCGGTTGTGGGTAGCCCGCTCGGGATCCTTCCTTCTCCCTCCTCCCGGTTCTGTCCGCTTGCACCGTTACTGCTACAGCAGCTGGCACCTTACTGCCTCCTCGTCCTCCCCGATCCTCCGTCCCCTCCTCGGTTACGCCCAGTGGTGGTATCGCACTACATCCGTGCCTGGTGTCCAACACCTTGGATCGATGTAATTACCGGCGCGACCGTACGTTTATGGTTACAAATGTCGGCCCACAAGTCCAGTGGTTTTCTCTCGTCACGGCGATCCCTCATCGGCCCTCCCGGGCCCTGTCGGGCCTTCGCGATCAATCCTTTCTTTTGTTTATTGGGGAGCCTGACGAAGGGTTTGGGTCTCTCTCCTGTACGTCTCTATGAATTGTTTCCTTACGTGTCTGAGGTATTTTTGTCTTCGGTGCTAGGCGAGGGGGATTTTTCCTATGGATTCGGGGTGTTTGATTTTTCCCATGAGGAGGTGAAGCGGGCGGGTGTTTTGGATTAAGGTTTTCTCTACGCCATATCTCACGATGCATGCGAGTTCTTGTACCTTAACAAGTAATACATGATATAAAAAAAAAATAAAAAAATAAAAAAAATAAAAAAAGTAAAAAAAGTAAAAAAACCGACCAAGAGATAACCACGCTTCTCGCAAACTCTTTCCCCCCCCCTACCTTTCACATACAAATCTCAACTGTACCCCGCTTTGCGTCCTGAACAAACCCCTCGCCCACTTTTCCTCACCTACTCGTAGCTATGGCGAACCCCCATAATCTCCCTCCAGGGAACGAGGCCTTCGGCAGGCTCTCAGCCCTCAACTGCCCCCTCCCGTTGCGTTCAGGAACACCCTCAACCGATCATCCCATCGAGTTCATGATGAGGCAGCTCGCCCAGGCGAGGAGCGCCCTCAGGCTCAGCAACCAGGACTTCCCAGACCTCAGCCCAGACGCGCAGGCCGGCACCCTCCCCATCGAATCCATCACGATCGTTCTTCTCTCCCAGCTCGTTCAGGGCCTGGTGACCGTCTCACACGAGCTGAGCGGGGTAACCCAGGCGGTCGCAACCATCTCCGAGGAAAACGAGAACCTTAGGGCGGAGCTCCATGACATCTCCTCTCAGCTCGCAAACCTCCCCCACGCCCAGGAACAACCAACCGCTCCGGGGATCGCCGATCTCCAGGCATCCATACGTGACCTGTCACACCGAGTGTCAGCCCCCATCCCTGCCCCCCCGGCAGTAGTCCCCCCACCTCAGAGAGCACCTCAGCCCCTCCCAACTGCCGTCCTCCCCCCCTCGAAGAAGGGCAAAGAAAAGGCCCTTGCACCACCCACACCTTCCTCAGCCGCGGCTGATGACCCTAAATACCTCATATGTTTCTACGATACGAGACTTGGCAAGGCGTTCGGTGACCCCGAGAAGTACGCCAGGCTCTACCCACACTCATATGAAGCCGGGGAGTTCCGGAAGGGAAGGTACGACCTTGACTCCTTCACCCCAGGCCACCTCCACCCTGACGTTCACCCCTCCCCCTCCTACGCGCAAGCTGCCTCTGGCTCAGGCTCGGGCGGCAAAGGCAAAGGCAAAGCTGGGAAGCCTCCTTCCCCCCAACTTGTTGCGAGTGCGGCGGCCCCTCATGTTAAAAAGGGGCCTCCCACCCTCCCAGGTGCCCAATGACACTTCTTTGCTCCACGCCAGTCCCCTGCCCCGCACCCAGACGCTCTTACCATCGCCGCGACCTTTCCCGACATCGCTGCTCGCGTCCTCCGCGAGTCAAACTGCCTCCTCCCTTTGGGGTTGTCTGCAACAGTCAACCCGCGAGGCTCAATCTCCCTAACCGTCACCGACAAGGCCACTCCCGCCGCCTCTTACGCCCCCTATTTTGACTCCCTCACCAGGGCCCTCAACCAGTCCTTCCCGGTAGGAGAAAACCCCTGGTGCACCCTAGTCCTCGCCCCCACGGCCGTTGAACTTGCCATTCACGGCCTCCCACTACGCTTCCTCCCTCAAGATGAAGAGGAACTCTTCCCATATCCCAAGCAAGCGATCCTCAACGACAAAGCGACCCCGATTCTCTCAGCCAGGTACCTTAACCCTAGCCGAGATTCTAGGGAGACCAAGCAGGCCACTGCGGTGGTTATCACCGTCGACCCGCACAACGTTCAGGCTCTCACTTCAGGGGTCGTTATCCTCTCCCAGAAACGCAAGGTCGAACTTGCCTTCTCCTCCTCCAAGACCTCCCAGTGTAAGAACTGCTCGAGACACGGACACGCCCATCAACGATGCCCCGCCACCCACCCCACGTGCCCCATTTGTGCGCTTCACCATACTCGTGCGGCGCACAGATGTCAGAATCCCACCTGCCCCAGGAGCGGGAACCATAAGCCCGTCCTGGCCTGTGGTCCGACCTCGCCCCCCCGTTGCTGCATCTCCGGTAACGACCACACTGCCACATTCAGAGAATGTCCGGCTCGACCTCCCCCGTCTGTCCCCTCCAGAACCGGCTCTCCGGCCACCGCCCCAACAGGTCAAGACCCCATGGATTTGGCGGTCGATGGCGGTCCGACACCCACTACTCCCCCGACCGGGAAGCGTCCCCTTGAGGTGGACCTTGTAACTCCCAGGCAACCTCCCCCAGCCGGTCCCTCCACGCGTCCCGGCACTACTCACGGCTTTGGTGGTCCTCACCCCCTGGAGGAGCCGAGCCCTTCCCCCGCACCGTTTACTCGTCGGGTTCGTCCCGGAAATGAATAATCAACCCATGCGTCCTCCCCTGGGTCAAGGGCCGGCCCCTGCTGATACATTTCTTTCCATCATTCAACATAACTGCCTTGGGAGCTGGAATGTTTTTCTTTCTCTGTTTGAGTCGTTCCGAGAAGCGACCACTTACCCCTCGATAGTCCTTTTGCAAGATCCACCTGTTAACAAGGCTCACCTTCCCTCTTTCAATGGTTTCAAGTCCTTCTTTCCCCCGGTTAGGAAGCCACGCGTGGCTGCCTACGTTCATATGTCTTTTCTTTCCAATTACACGGTACTCCCCAAGTTCAAGCGGGTGGATGACGTCCTCGCCCTCGACGTCTCCTCCAACGAGCCTCTTTTTGGCACCGCCTTTCACTCCTTTAAGGTTATTAATGCTTACTCCACCAATACCGTCGACCATAGGGTTCATTCCGTCCAACCAGAAGTCCTTTTCCCCGACCTTGGGTTCCCCCTGCTAGTTGTGGGGGACCTCAACATCCACAACCCCCTCTCAGACCCGCTACGGCACTTCTCGCCACGGGAGATCTCGTCCTCGACTCCCTATTTTGAGAAGGCAGCGGAGTCCGGCTTCGCCCTCCTCAACCCCCCAGGTGAATACACAAGGTGCCCCCTGGTGGGCAAATCTCGCCCCTCGGTCTTGGACCTCGCCTTCGCAAACCCCCACCTCCTCCCCCTGGTTAAAAACTGGGAATCCTCCCTCCCTTCAACAGGTTCAGACCACATACCAATAACAATAACTCTCGCTGCACCCGCCCTAAATCAGAAACCCCCAAGCCCGCAGTGGGCGGACACGGACTGGGAGACCCTGGACCCGATAATTAAAGGCTTCAAGTTCCCGGCCGCTCCGTCATGCCCCACCCCTCTGAGACTAGATGAGTGGATGTCAGAATCCCGCAATTGTTTAGTAGCTCTCCTCAAAGAGCACACGCCAGTATCCAGACCGTCCCATCACTCCAAACCCTGGTGGACCCCCCACCTGACTATCCTCCGTCGTGAGTATCACAAGGCTGCCAGAGCGGCCAGGAAACACGACACCCCTCACATGCGGGAAGTTGCCGGCGCCGCCAAGGCGGGGTACTTTAAGGCAATTACAACCGCCAAGAACAAACACTGGTCCTCCTTTCTGTTGACCGCTACCCCTCAGAGCCTTTGGACGGCTAAGAGGTTCGCCTACAGACGTGCCCAGCCGCGCTTCCCCTCCCTCCCAGGGGCTGAAACCCCGCTACAAATGAACAATGTCCTCCTGGATCACTTCTTCCCCCCTAAGGAACCTTTCTCCCCCCCGCCTAGGCTTAGGCCACATAAATCGGCACCCCCCTTGACGACAGACGAGATAGCAGCAGCTCTCTCGAAGTGCTCCCCGACCTCGGCTCCCGGCCCGGACGGGATTCCATATTCTACCTGGAAACAGGTCCACAAGATCAACCCGTCAATCCTCCTCCAAATTCTTTCCCCGCTAGTCCTCTTGGGCTATCACCCTGCGTCGCTGAAAAGCTCGAACGGCGTGGTACTTGATAAGCCAGGAAAGCCCTACTACGAGTCACCCTCTTCCTTCAGGATAATAGTCCTGATCCGCACAATCTCGAAGATCCTTGAAAGGATTGTTGCAGCCCGACTACTCGCGGCAGCCAGGCTTAGAGGGCTGTTGCACCCCAACCAATGCGGCTCGCTCCCTGGACTCAGCACCTACGACGCATGCCTCACCCTCACTAACGACGTCAGGACCCTACAGAGGCCCCGTCTCAAGGTCTCCTCCCTGTTTCGGGATATAAAGGCAGGGTTCGACAACGTCGACAACAACACTTTGGCCCGTATCCTAAGGGAAGGCGGGATACCCCCCTATCTGGTCTCCTGGGTTTCGTCCTTCTCAGGGGAACGAAGCTGCACCCTGATCTTCCAAGGGGCCCCAGGGACCCCGGCCCCCGTCAACGTAGGTGCCCCCCGAGGGTCGCCGATCTCCCGGCTCCTCTTCCTCCTATACGTGGCGCCGCTGCACTTCAGTATCCCGCCTGGTCTGATGATCTGGTATGTGGATGACTTCGCCCTCACAGTTGCTTCCCTATCCTATCGTGGCAACATCCGCAGGCTCCAGCAACTCTTCGAGAGGCTTGAAAGAAAGGCGTCCCGCCTGGGCGTCTCCTTTTCAGTCGCAAGAACAGAGCTGATACATTGGAGGACCCCAGCCAGAGGAACTCACCATAGTGTGCCTCGCCTATCGAAATCAAAGGGGAATTGTTTCGCTCCAGCAACTCCGTCCGGTGGCTCGGGTACTGGTTCACTCCGGCTCTTGACCCTGCTGCACATTTCTCACGTCGCTTGGCCCTTGCCCAAGGGGCGTTCGCCCTCGTCCGCAGACTGAGTCCGCCTGGTGCGGGACTCCCCCCCTACCTATGCCACAGACTGGCCACATCTCTGATTGCCCCTATCCTTCTCTACGGCACGGATCTGTTCACACCCAGCGTGGGCACAACGACCCGCCTCGATACGTTCTGGCGCAAGGTCCAGAGATGGACCACAAACTGCTTCTCCGCTACGCCCACCGGGATACTTTCGGTGGAGTCGTGCCTCCCACCCGTTTCCCTCCTGGTCACCCACCGGCAAAGGCTGGCGGCACTCAGGGTGGTCTGTTCCCCCCCCAAGGTGAACCCGGCAACAGCCCGCCTTCACCCCTCCTTCCCCTCGCGCTTGGGGTACCGTGCCCCTGACTCCTCGCGGGCCCTCACCAGAGGCCTATCATCCGTCTACCTCCCCCTACACTGGAAAACGCCTCGCCCCGTGCCCCCGATAAGAAACCCCCTACCGGTGGATGCGGTGGCCCACAGGACAATACCTTTCACCCTCGGGCTGTCCAAAATGCCCATGATCAACTCCCACTTGGCCTGCGCGGCCACCTCCCTCCCGCCCTAGTCCCTAATGGACAACACCTATTCCGCCCTGAAGAAAAGGATAAGAGAGGCACTCCTCGCGGAGTGGGCCTCCCTTTTCCTGACCCCGGGGTACTACCTGCACCCCCCCGCGCTGTCTCTGAGGCCCTTCATGGGCTTGGGCAAGGTCGTCGCCGGGAGAATTCACCAGATGAGGGCCGGGAAAAGTTACCTGGCCGCCCACCCGACCTGGAGGTCCCCCGACGCAGACACCTCCTGTCCCCGCTATGGCTTGGAGCACGAGACCTTCGAGCACGCCATCCTATCCTGCCCCTCAAGACAGCACAGCAGGTCGCGCCTCCTCCACGGTGTTACCAGCGTCGGTCCCGAGGCCCCCCTCTGGACGTCCCTCCCTCTGCTAAAAAGACTCGCCGCCTTCATAGGCGTCACCTCCACGGGATTTCCCCCTACGATGTTCCCTCCAACAACCCCCCCTTCTTCCCCTCTTTTCTCTCTCTCTCCCCCCAGGGTGCCCCCTCCGGTCATTCGTGTTTTTTCGTTGGCTGAGGTATAAGGCGGCTGGGATTGCTTTCCTTTGTCCTACGAAGGCTTTCCTTTCTAGATGCCTAAATTGTTAGTTTGTACTTTCCTTGTTATATGTGGCCATTGCCCCGGCGGAGGAGAAACCAGCGCGTTAGTGGATATTAAATTGGTGCCGTGACTTTCTTTTGTTATATGTTTTTGATTTGTAGGTTTTGTTCTCTCCATAGCTAGCGCTGCATGAGGCTTTTTGTACCTAAAAACAATGAACACATGAGGACAAAAAAAGAAAAAAAAGAAAAGAAAAAAAAAAGCGACCAAGAGATAACCACGAACCATCTCTCCTCCCCCTCCGGCGATTGAAATCTCAACACCACGGGAAATCATCGTCACTTTCCCCCACCCACCTCTCTTCTCCCACCATGGCTACTGCCTAGGAGTTCACGTTAAGCCATCTACCCTCCTCCCCTGTGGCCTCGGCCTCCCCTCCTTGGGGTTCTCGTTCCTGTTCGTCGTTGACTCCCGCTCATGATGTTCGGTTCTCCCCCTTACCCCGCACTTGCTTTGCACCATGCTTAGCATTTTGCACGGTTGGAAAGCTTCTTTGTTCATTAACGGTCGGCGATATGGCGTCCGTACTCTCGGTCGCAGTAAGGCTTTGGTTCTTCTGGGCTTGCACCTCTGATGGGGAAAGCTTCAGTTAGTAACATCACGGTCCCGCTCGGTTTCGCAGTCGCCCCAAAAGCCCTTGGTATGGCCCGTTAGTCGGATGTGGCCAGCCCGCTCGAGAGCCTTCCTCTACCCTCCTCCTGGTTCCGTCCGCTGGCCCCGTACTTCCCCATCAGCTGGCACCTTACTGCTAATCCTCCTCCCAGGCTGGCACCCCACTACTCCCCACCGGCTGGCCCTCTACTGCTACTCACCGGCTGGCACCCTACTGCTCACCTTCCTGGCTGGCATCCCCTCTGCCCGGTGGCTCCGCTCGCCCTCCTCCCCCTCCGATCGTTCACCCTTCCTCAGTTACTCCTAGTGGTTGTATAGCACTTCCTCCGTGGCTCTGGACCAACGCCGTGGATCGATGTAATGACCTGCGCGACCGCGCGAGTGGTTCTTGTGGGCCAACAGTTCCCGTGTTTTCCCGTGTCGGCGATCATCTATCCTCTCCCTCAGGCCCCGCAAGGGCCTTAGAACAGCCGTCGTTTGTTTTGTTTTGGGGAGCCTGCTGAAAGGTTTGGGTCTCTCTACCTGTACGTTTCTATGTATTGTTTCCTTACGTGTCTTCGGTATATTATCTTAGGTGCTAGGCGGGGGAGACTTTCCTTATGGACTCGGGGTGTTTGATTTTTCCCATGAAGAGGTGAAGCCGGCGGTGGGTTTGCATTTATAGGTTTTTTTCTCTTCATACCTAGCGCTGCATAAGGCCTTTTGTACCTAGAAACAAATAACGCATGATTACAAAACAAAAAACAAAAAAAACACTACCAAGAGATAGGAAGGTCAAGTTGGACCCTTTCTTCCCCCAGAAGGAACCATTCGCTCCCCCCCCCAGGTTGCGGCGTGATACAAAAGCGCCACCACTAACGCATGAGGAGATCGCGACAGTCCCCTCCCGGTGCTCACCCACGTCAGCCCCGGGTCCAGACGGGATTCCTTATTCCACCTGGAAGCAAGTCAGCAGGGAAACCCCCTCCATCCTCCTCCAGATCCTCTCCCCGCTAGTCAGCCTGGGATATCACCCCGCCTCCCTGAAAGGGTCAACTGGGATAGTACTCGACAAGCCAGGAACACCCTCCTACGAGTCCCCCGCCTCCTTCAGGATAATTGTCCTAATCTGCACGGTCTCCAAAATTCTGGAAAGGATAATTGCGTCCCGCCTCCTCCTGGCAGCCCGATCGAAGGGCATGCTGAACCCCAACCAATGCGGCTCCCTGCCTGGACTGAGCACCTATGATGCGGTCCTCACCCTTTTCAACGATGTGAAAACCCTTCAGAGACCCCGCCTCAAGGTCTCGTCCTTGTTTCTGGACATCAAAGCAGGGTTCGACAACGTCGACAACTCGACTCTTGCCCGCATCCGGAGGGAGGGCGGTATCCCCCGCTACCTGGTCTCCTGCGTCTCGTCCTTCCTTGGAGAACGAAGCTGCACCCTAGTCTTTCAAGGGGCCCCAGGGTGCCCAGCCCCCGTGAATGTCGGAGCCCCGCAAGGCTCACCGATCTCCCCTCTTCTCTTCCTCCTCTACGTTTCGCCCCTTCACTTCAAAGTCCCTGGTGGTCTGATGATCTCATACTTTGACGACTTCGCCCTCACTGCCGCCTCACCTTCCTACAGGGGCAACATCCACTGCCTCCAGAAACTGTTCGAGATGCTAGAAGCTAAGGCCCTCCGCATAGGGGTCTCCTTCTCGGTCGCCAAAACAGAACTCATACACTAGAGGACCCCCAGCCAGAGAAACTCACCAAGGTGCCTTTCCCCCATTCAGATCAAAGGAGAGCTGTTCCGGCCCCGCGACTCGCTTAGGTGGCTCGGGTACTGGTTCACTCCTGCTCTCGACTCATCCACCCGCTTTTCGTGCCGACCGGCCCTCGCCCAGGGTGCCTTTACCCTCATCAGACGCCTTAGCCCCCGCGGGGCGGGCCTAGCCCCATACCTAAGCCACCGGCTAGCAACGTCCTCCGTCGCCCCCATCCTACTTTATGGGTCAGACCTCTTCACACCCAGTGCAGGCGCCATGGTGCGCCTGAACACCTTTTGGCACAAAGTCCACAGATGGACTACGAACTGCTTCTCAGCCACCCCTACTGGGATTCTTGCGGTGGAATCTTGCCTCCACCCGGTTGCTCTCCTAATCTCCCAATGAGAAAGAGTGGCGCCTCTTCGGGTTGTTTGCTCCCCGCCGGAGTTAAACCCAGCAACAGCACGCCTCCACACATCCTTCCCCTCCCTCTCTGCCCACCGGGCACATGACTCCTCGAGGGCCCTAACAAGGGGGCTCTCGTCTGTGTATCTCCCTCTCCATTGGAAAACCCCGCGGCCCGTCCCCCCCCGGAGGAACCATCTGCCGATAGATGCGGTGGCCCACAGAACCATCCCTTTTACCCATGGGCTGTCTAGGATGCCCATGATCAACTCACACCTTGTGTCTTCGGCCCCCTTGGCCCTTCCGCGGTCCCTGATGGACAACACCTACTCCGCTCTGAAGAAGAGGGTCAGGGAGGCCCTCCTCGCCGAGTGGGCAGGTCTCCTCCCGACACCAGGATAGTACCACCACCTCCCCTCCATGAGCCCGCGGCCCTTTATGGGCCTGCGCAAGTTCATAGCAGGAAGAATCCACCAGAAGAGGGCGGGAAAGAGCTACCTGGCCGCCCACGCGACCTGGAGGTCCCCCGCTGCCGACACCTCCTGCCCCCGCTGTCGTCTTGAGCCCGCGACGTTCGAACACGTTATCCTCACTTGCCCCTCCAGACAGGGCGCTCGCCCACGCCTACTCCAAGGTGTTTCGAGCGTTGGTCAGGACGCTCCCCTTTGGTCCTCCCTCCCACTTCTGAAAAGGCTCGCCACCTTCATCAGTGTCACCTCCAGCGGATTCCCACCTACGATGTTTCCGCCAAATAGTCCCCCCTCCTCGCCCCCACTGCCCCTCTCACCACTAGCGGTAGCCCCCCCGGCGTTTCAATTTTTTTCGTTAGCCGAGGTTTAGGCCTGGTGGTAATTTTTCCTGCAAACCTAGTGTGTGCTGTCCTTACTTGAGTCAAACCTTCGTTAGTTTGTATCTTTCCTTGTGTACGTGGCCAGAGGCCCGGCGCAGGGGAAACCTTCGCGATAGTGGATATTTAAATTGGTGCCCTGACTTTCTTTTCTTATGTATTTTTGATTTATAGGTTTTGTTCTCTCCATAGCTAGTGCTGCATGAGGCTTTTTGTACCTAAGAAACAATGAACGCATGATTACAAAAAAAAAGAAAAAGAAAATAAATAAATAAGCGACCAAGAGATAGGACACGAACCATTGCAACAACACCTCCAGCGATTGAAATCTCAACACTACGAGAAATCATTGTCACTTTCCCGCACCGCCCTCTCTTCCCCCACGATGGCTACTGCCTAGGGGTTGACGTTAAGCCATCTTCCCTCCTCTCCTGAGGCACGCCTGCCTCCCCTCCTTGGGATTCTTGTTGCTGTTCATCGTTGACACCCGCTCATCAAGTTCGGTTCTCCCACTTACCCCGCATTTGCTTGGCACCTCGCTTAGCATTGTGCATGGTCGGAGAGCTTCTCGCTGGGTTCACCATCGGCGTCACGGTGCCGGACTCACGGTCGAAGTAGGCCTCGGCTTGCTGGGCTTGTACCTCTGATGGGGAAAGCCTCGGTTAGTCACATCACGGTCCCGGTTGGTTTCGTCGTCGTCCCAAAAGGCCTTGCTATGCCCCGTTTGTTGGCTGCGGCTAGCTTGCTCGCAATCCTTCCTCCCTCCTCCTCCCGGTTCTGTCCGCCTGCACCGTACTGCTACCATCCTCTCCCCGGCAGGCACCCGCCTGCTCATCACTGGCTGGCACCCTACTGCTACTCACCGGCTGGCACCATACTGCTACTCACCGGCTGGCACCATACTGCTACTCACCGGCTGGCACCCTACTGCTCATCCTCGTTGGCTGGCATCACCTCTGCCCGGTGGCTCAGCTCGCCATCTACCCTTCTGATCGGTTGGCCCCTCCTCGGTTACGCCTAGTGGTGGTATCGCGCTGGCTCCCTGGCTTTGTCCAACCCCTTGGATCGATGTAATGACCAGCGTGACCGTACAACATGGTTTCGGTGGGCCGTCTACTTGAGTTTTCCTATGTCACCGATAACCAATCCTCTCCCGGCGGGCAGTGTTTCTGGCCGTTAGAGTCTTTTCTTTTGTTTTGGTAAGCCTGCGGAAGGGTTTGGGTCTCCCTACCTGTACGTTTCTATTTATTGTTTCCTTACGTGTCTGAGGTTTTCATCTTAGGTGCTAGGCGAGGGGGACTTTTCCTATGGATTCGGTGTGCGTGATTTTTCCCATGAAGAGGTGAAGTGGGTCGTGGCTATTGTTTATAGGTTTTTTTCTCTCCATAGCTAGGGCTGCATGAGGCTGTTTGTACCTTAAAACAAATCACGCATGATTACAAAAAAAAGAAAAAACAAATGACCAGGAGATACGACACGCTTCTCGCAAACTCTTTCCCCCCCCCTACATTTTACATACAATCTCAACCTTACCCCGCTTTGTGTCCGGAGCAAAACCCTCTCGCACCTTTCCTCGCCTGCTGGCAGCTGTGGCAAACCCCCATAATCTCCCCCCAGGGAACCAGGCCTTCTGTAGGCTCTCCGCCCTCAACTCTCCCTTCACGTCGCGTTCAGGTACACCCTCAACCGATCACCCCATCGAGTTCATGATGAGGGAACACGCTCAGGCGAGGAGCGCCCTTCGGCTCAGCAACCAAGACTTGCCTGACCTCAGCCCAGACCCCCAGGCCGGCGCCCTCCCCATCGAGTCCATCACCATCGTTCTCCTCTCCCAGCTCGTGCAGAGCCTTGTTACCGTCTCACATGAGCTGAGCGGGGTAACCCAGCCGGTCGCAACCATCTCCGAGGAAATGGAGAACCTCAGGGAGGAGCTCCATGAGATGTCCTCTCCGCTCACGAACATCCCCCACAGCCAAGAAAATCAGACCACTCCGGGGATCGCCGATCTCCAAGCATCCATACGTGACCTGTTGTAACAATTCTATTGTTAGGTAGTTAGGCAACAGGCAACGACAGTGGTTTCCTATAGTGAGCAAGTCTTCTTTTTTATAACGGGCGTAGGGAAATACTATCTCTTCAGATAGTAGGGAACTGGCTTGCTGGTCTGATCGCTCCGTCGAAGGATACTATCTCGTCAGATAGTAGGATGAGTGGGTTGTCGTGATTAATAGAACTATGACAATAGTCCTATGTCTGAGCGGCCCATCAAGACTATCACAATAGTCTCCGGGTTCTTGGGGCGTAGGCTTTGGCAGAGGAGAAGTGTATAGAAAGAGAGTAAAGGTAATCGTAATGCAATATCTTAAGTATAGAAAAGTACTTAGATGGTTGCGTGAAGATCCTATCTCTGGTCGTTTTTTTCTTTTTTTTCTTTCTTTTTTTTTGGAATCAAATTGTTATTATGTTTAAAGGTACAAAAGACTCATGCAGCGCTAGCTATGGAGATAAAAAACCTATAAGCAAACGTCATCCCGCCCGCTTCACCTCGTCATAGGAAAAATCAAACCCCCCGAGACCATCGAAGAAACCTCCCCCGCCTAGCACCAAAGACTCGCACCTCAGACACGTAGGGAAACAACTCATAGAAACGTACAGGAGAGAGACCCAAACCCTTCAGCAGACCCCCAGGTAACACTCAGAAAAGAAGCAAAGAAACGCCTAGATATAACTACTATTGCCAATATGCCTAACCAAAAGGCCCCGCGGCTAGTCGACGTAAGGGCCAGGCCAGTTCATGGTCGGGACTGACCGGAGGGTGGCGACGGGTCGGCGTTTAGGAGAGACCAAGGAGGCAGTGCAATACCATGATCAACCGTAACGTAAGCGAGGTTTGCGACCGTAGAGTAAATCGCAGGAGGGAGAGAGGCAGGTGGGCGAGCGGAGCCACCGGGCAGAGGGGATGCCAGCCAACGACGATGTGCAGAAGGGTGCCAGCCGGTGAGTAGCAGTAGGGTGCCAGCCGGAGGGGGGGAGCAGTCGGGTGTCAGCCCCGGGAGGAGTTTTTTAGCAGTAAGGTGCCAGCTTAAGGGGCAGTACGGTGCCAGCGGACGGAACCCTGAAGGGGCTAGAGGAAGGATGGCGAGCAGGCTAGCCACAACCGACTAACGCGCCATGGCACGGGCTTTTGGGATGACAGCGAAACCGAGCGAGACCTTGATGTTACTAACCGAAGCTTTCCCCATCGGAGGTACAAGCCCAGCAGAACCGAAGTCTTACTTCGACCGAGAGTCCGGACGCCATATCGCCCACCGTGAACGAAGCGAGAAGCTTTCCGACCGTGCAAAATGCTAAGCGAGGTGCAAAGCAAGTGCCAGGTAAGGGGGAGAACCGAACTTCATGAGCGGGTGTCAACGATGAACAGGAATGAGAACCCCAAGGAGGGGAGGCATGCGTGCCCCAGGAGAGGAGGCAAGATGGCTTAACGTCAACCCCTAGGCAGTAGCCATTATGGGGGACGAGAGGTGGGTGGGGGAAAGTGACGATGATTTCCCGTGCTGTTGAGATTTCAATCGCCGGAGGTGGAGGAGAGATGGTTCGTGTCCTATCTCTTGGTCGGTTTATTTATTTATTTATTTTTGTAATCATGCGTTCATTGTTTTTAGGTACAAAAAGCCTCATGCAGCGCTAGCTATGGAGAGAACAAAACCTATAAATCAAAACATATAACAAAAGAAAGTCAGGGCACCAGTAAATATCCACTATCGCGCAGGTTTCTCCTCCGCTGGGCCCTCGGCCACATATAACAAGGAAACTACAACCAACAACTTAGTCGTCTAGCAAGGAAAGCCTACATAAAGTAAGGTAAGGAAAAAATTACCCAACGACCCTAAACCTCAGCCAACGAAAAAACACGAAAAACCGGGGGGGGTAGCCTGGGGGGGGAGAGGGAAAATGGGGGGGAAGAGGGGGGGGTGGTGGGCGGGAACATCGTGGGGGGGAATCCCATGGAGGTTACGCCTATATAGGTGGCGAGTCTTTTTAGCAGTGGGAGGGATGACCAGAGTTGGGCTTCGGGACCGACATCAGAGACGCAGTGGAGGAGGCGCGACCTGCTGTGCGGTCTCAAGGGGCAGGATAGGATGGCGTGCTCGAAGGTTTCCAGTTCCAAGCCGCAGCGGGGGCAGGAGGTATCGGCATCGGGGGACCTCCAGGTCGGATGGGCAGCCAGGTAACTTTTTCCGGCTCTCATCTGGTGAATTCTCGCGGCAACGAACTTGCCCAAGCCCATGAAAGGCCTCGGTTGTAGCACAGGGGGATGTAGGTAGTACCCCAGGGTCGGGAAAAGGGAGGCCCACTCCACGAGGAGTTTCTCTCTTATTCTGTTCTTTATGGCGGAATAGGTGCTGTCCATCAAGGACCGGGGCGGGAGGACGGGGCTAGGACACACAAGGTGGGAGTTGATCATGGGCATCCGTGATAGCCCAAGGGTGAAGGGTATTGTCCGGTGAGCCACCGCGTCCACCGGCACGTGGTTTCTTATCGGTGGGACAGGTCGGGGCATTTTCCAGTGCAGGGGGAGGTACACGGAAGATAAGCCTCGGGTTATGGCCTGCGAGGAGTCAGGTGCCCGGTGGACCGAGAGAGAAGGGAACGAGGGGTGAAGGCGGGCTGTTGCCGGGTTCAAGCTGGGAGGGGAGCAGACTACCCTGAGCGCCGCCAGCCTCTGCCGGTGGGCGCTCATGAGGGAGATGGGCCGGAGGCAAGACTCCACCGAAAGTATCCCGCTGGGCGTAGCTGAGAAGCAGTTTGTGGTCCACCTCTGGACCTGGCGCCAGAATGTATCGAGGCGGACTGTCGTTCCTACGCTAGGTGTAAACAGATCCGCGCCGTAGAGCAGGATGGGGGCGACGAGTGACGTTCCCAATCTGTGGCATAGATATGGGGGGAGGCCCGCCCCGGGCGGGCTAACGCGGCGAATGAGGGCGAACGCCCCTTGGTCCTGGGCCAGGCGACGCGAGAAGTGTGCAGCGGGGTCAAGGGCCGGAGTGAACCAGTACCCGAGCCACCGGATGGAGTTTCCAGGGTGAAACAGTTCCCCTTTGATTTTTATAGGTGCGATGCACTTCGGCGAGTGCCTCTGGCTGGGGGTCCTCCAATGGGTCAGTTCTGTCATCGCAACGGAAAAGGAGACGCCTAAACGGGACGCCTTTCTTTCAAGCTTGTCAAACAGCTCCTGGAGACGGCGGATATTGCCACGGTAGGAAAGGGAAGCCACTGTGAGGGCGAAGTCGTCCACATACGATATCATCAGGCCCCGAGGGATCCCGAAATGCCGTGGCGCAACGTAGAGAAGGAAGAGGAGCGGGGAGATTGGAGGGCCCTGGGAGGCGCCGACGTTGACTGGAGCTGGGGTCCCTGGTGCCCCCTGGAAGATCAGGGTGCAGCTTCGTTCACCTAGAAAGGACGAAACCCAGGAGACCAGGTAGGAGGGTATGCCGCCTTCCCTCAGGATGAGGGCCAGAGCGTTATTGTCGACGTTGTCGAACCCTGCTTTTATATCCAGCAACAGGGAGGAGACCTTGAGACGGGGCCTCTGTAGGGTTCTGACATCGTTTGTGAGAGTGAGCCACGCGTCATAGGTGCTGTGCCCAGGGAGCGAACCGCATTGGTTGTGGTGCAACAGTCCTCTAAGCTAGGCTGCCGCAAGTAGGCGGGCTGCTATGATCCTCTCGAGGACCTTTGAGATTGTTCGGATCAGGACGATAATCCTGAAGGAGGAGCCTGATTCGTAGGAGGGCTTCCCTGGCTTGTTGAGTACTACGCCATTCGAGCGTTTCAGCGACGCGGGGTGGTACCCCAGGAGCACCAGCGGGGAAAGTAAGTGGAGGAGGATTGAGGGGTTGATCTTGTTGACCTGTTTCCAGGTGGAGTAGGGTATCCCGTCCGGGCCTGGGGCCGAAGTCGGCGAGCACTTTGAGAGAGCCGCGGCTATCTCGTCTGTCGTTAGGGGGGGTGCCGACCTGTTCGGTCTGAGCCTAGGCGGCGGGGAGAAGGGTTCCTTGGGGGGGAAGAAGTGTTCCAGAAGTACACAGTTCATTTGTTGTGGGGTCTCGGCCCCTGAGAGGGAGGGGAAGCGGGGCTGGGCCCGCCCATAGGCGAACCTCTTGGCCGTCCAAAGGCTCTGAGGGGTGGCGGTCAGCTGAGAAGAGGACCAGTGTTTGCTTTTCGCGGCCTTGATTGCCTTGAAATACCCCGCCTTGGAGGAGCCGGCAACTTCCCGCATGTGTGGTGAGTCGTTTTTTCTGGCCGCTCTTGCTGCCCTGAGATACTCACGACGGAGGATAGAAAGGTGTGGGGTCCACCAAGGTTTGGAGTGGTGGGAAGGCCTGGACACAGGCGTGTGTTCCTTGAGGAGGGCTACCAGCCGCTTCAGCGACTCCGACATCCATTCGTCCAGTTGCAGGGGGGTGGGGCATGGGGGTGCTGCTGGGACCTTGAAAGCCTTGACGATCGGGTCCAGGGTTACCCAGTCCGTGTCTGTCCATCGCGGGCGCGGGGGTTTTTGGTTCAGGGAGGGTGTGGCGAGGGTGATTGTTATTGGTATATGGTCGGAACCTGTAGAGGGGAGAGAAGCTTCCCAACTCTTAACCAGAGGGAGGAGGGGGGCGTTTGCAAAGGAAAGATCTATGACCGAGGGGCGAGCGGTTCCCACTAAAGGAAACCTGGTGTACTCACCCGGGGGATTCAGGAGGGCGAAACCGGACTCTGCCGCTTTCTCAAAGTAGGGAGTCGAGCACGAAATTTCCCGACCCGAGAAGTGGCGTAAGTGGTCCCAGATGGGGTTGTGGCTGTTGAGGTCTCCCAAGACTAGGAGGGGAAACCCAAGATCGGGGAAAAGAACTTCTGGTGAAACGGAGTGGACCCTATGGTCAGCAGGGTTGGTGGAGTAAGCATTAATAACCCTGAATGAGTGGAAGTCGGTGTTAAAGAGAGGCTCGTTGGAGAAGATGTCGAGGGCGAGAACATCGTCCACCCCCTTGAACTTGGGGAGCACCGTGTAATTGGAAAGAAAAGACATATGAACGTAGGCTGCCACGCGTGGCTTCCTAACCGGGGGAAAGCAGGATTTAAAACCATTAAAGGAAGGAAGGTGATCCTTGTTGACAGGTGGATCCTGCAAAAGGACTATCGAAGAGTAGGTGGTCGCTTCTTTGAACGACTCAAACAAAGAAAGAAAAACATTCCAGCTCCCAAGGCAGTTATGTTGAATGATGGAGAGAAGCGTAGGGGCAGGGGCCGGCCCTTGACCCGGGTGAGGAGGCGCGGGTCGATTCTTCATTACCGGGACGAACCCGACGATCGCGAGGTGCAGGGGAAGGGCTTGGTTCCTCCAGGGGGAGAGGACCACCGAAACCGTGAGTAGTGCCAGGGCGGGTAGATGGCCCGGCTGGGGGTGGCTGTCTGGGGGTTGTTAGGTCCACGTCATCGGGACCCTCCCGGGGCGGGGGAGTAGTGGATGTCGGGCCGTGATCGACCGCCAAATCCATGGGGTCTTGACCGGTTGGAGCGGGGGCTGGCGAGTTGGTTCTGGTGGGGACAGGCGGGGGAGGTCTGGCCGGACACTCCCTGAATGTGGCCGTGTGGTCACCACCGCAGTTACAGCAATGGGGGGGCGAGGTCGGACAACCGGAAGGGACTGGCTTATTGTTCCCGCTCCTGGGGCAGGTTGGATTCTGGCATCTGTGAGCCGCGCGAGTATGGTGAAGTGCACAAATGGGGCACGTGGGGTGGGTGGCGGGGCATCGTTGATAGGCGTGTCCGTATCTCCAGCATTTCTTACACTGGGAGGTTCGGGAGAAGGAGAAGGCAAGTTCGACCTTGCGTTTCTGAGAGAGGATGACGACCCCTGAAGTGAGGGCCGAAACGTTGTGGGGGTCGACAGTGATAACCACCGAAGTTGCCTGCTTGGTCTCCCTAGAATCTCTGCTAGGGTTAAGGTACCTGGCTGAGAGAATCTGGGTCGCTTTGTCGTTGAGGATTGCTTGCCGGATATATCGGAAGAGTTCCTCTTACTCTTGGGGTAGGAACCGTAGGGGGAGGCCATGGATGGCTAGTTGAACGGCTGTGGGGGCGAGGACGAGGGTGCACCAGAGGTTGTTTGCTACTGGGAAGGACTGGTTGGGGGCCCTGGTGAGGGAGTCGAAGTAGGGGGCGTCCGAGGCGGCGGGGGTGGCTTTGTCGGTGACAGTCAGAGAGAGGGAGCCACGAGGGTTAACAGTAGCGGAGAAACCAAGGGGGAGGAGGCAGTTCGATTCACGGAGGACGCGAGCAGCGATGTCGGGAAATGTAGCAGCAATGGTGAGAGCTTCCGGGTGAGGGGCAGGGGACTGGCGAGGAGCAAAGAAGCGTCGTTGGGCACCTGGAAGGGAGGGCGGCCCCTTTTTAACAGGAGGGGCCGTCGCACTCGCAACTTGTTGGGGGGAAGGAGGCTTCCCAGCTTTGCTTTTGCCCTTGCCGCCCGAGGCTGAGCCGGAGGCTGCTTGCGCTTAGGAGGGGTAGGGGTGGGCGTCTCGATGGAGGTGGCCTGGGGTGAAGGAGTCAAGGTCGTAGCTTCCCTTCCGGAATTTCCCGGCCTCGTATGAGTTGGGATAGATCCTGGCGTACTTCTCGGGGTCCCCGAATGCCTTGCCAAGCCTCGTATCGTAGAATGGTATGAGGTATTTAGGGTCTTCAGCCGCGGCTGAGGGAGGCGTGGGTGGTGCACAGGCCCTTTCTTTCCCTTTCCGTGAAGGGGGGGGGGCGGCAGTTGGAGGAGGTTAGGGATTTCGTTGTGGGGGGGGGGCCGGTGCTGGGGGGGCATGGATCGGGGCTGACACATGATGTGACAGGTCACGTATGGATCCTTGGAGATCAGCAATCCCCGGAGCGGTTTGTTGTTCTTGGGTGTGGGGGAGGTTCGCGAGTTAAGAGGAGATGTCATGGAGCTCCTCCCTGAGGTTATCGTTTTCCTCGGAGATGGTTGCGACCGCCTGGGTTACCCCGCCTAGCTCGTGTGAGAGGGTTACCAGGCCCTGGACGAGCTGGGAGAGGAGAACGATCGTGATTGTTAGGCGCACGGACTCCCCGTAAGGATTTACAGGGCAAAGTTACCCTACCTTGACGCACACCAACTTCGAAGGAAAAAGATAACACCCCCCTCCAGCCCCGGCGTTGGGACGGCGCGTCATCACT
>Ga0307509_10004682_pt1 | contig 19551 bp, 15 predicted proteins | sample 10_EM_MG_FD_202245 | JGI IMG/M metagenome (GOLD analysis project Ga0307509, IMG submission 202245) | Populus trichocarpa ectomycorrhiza microbial communities from riparian zone in the Pacific Northwest, United States - 10_EM | ecosystem: Host-associated > Plants > Roots > Unclassified | place...
AAATGACATATTATCTATTGCTAATCTTGACTGTTCTGTAGGCAGTTATTCTGACCCAGCAGAAGGTAGTCAGACTACCTAAAACATGTACATTGTCATTTTCTAGTTGAATACATCGTCCCCTCATCATCTGAATCTACTTATAAAGGTATGGGCTAGTCCGAGGGTCGATAAAACGACTATCCATCTATTGCTTATTCTGACTGTTCTGTACACAGTTGTTCTGACCCAGCAGAAGGTAGTCGGACTATTGAGGTTACATGTGACTACCTAAAACACATTTTGACTACTTAGTAGTCAACCTGACCCCGTTTACTAACCACAGTGGGGGGGGGAGGGGGTCAGCCAGATCCACGAAAAAAAAATGTGAGTGTTGGTCTCTTTTCCATGTTCCGCCACCCCCTTGGGTCCTGGTCCATAATTGATTACTACATATATATATCTTAAGCTTCCACTGAGATATCCACTGTGCCTTTGCAGAGTACGCCTCCTTGCCATCACATTTCTGGTTGGAAGGACTTTGCATGATCACTGTAAGCTATTGCGATCAAGGGGACGCGACGACTCACGTTTTTGAGTTTGTCAATTGTCAATTGTCACATAGGTGCAACAAGAGTCATGTAAAGATACCAAAGTATATCACAGTGTGGAGTAACGACTGTCTGCGCTAGGTCTGTGCAGAATCCAAATATCACAGTAGGTTGTTTGTGGGCGTCTTTACATTATACTTATGTGGGACCGAAATATCTCCCTGCCGCAGCATCTAAATGTAAAGACTCCTTGTTCCCAAAGTCTCCTCTACTTACAGTATATTTATGCGAGGACAACCAATGATGATAAATATTACAGTGCATGGAAATTCTAATCAAAACAATGCGATGCAGTCCAAGAATCATATATGGGGGAGGAAGCTGACCCAGTCAAGCTCAACATATGCACCAGGTACGAGAGCACGGAGTGCTATGAAAGGGAGAATGAGGAGAGCTATCCGTGCGAGAATATAAAGGCAGAACATCGAGAATAAAATGAACGATAGAATATCCTCGTAAAGTATCATCCCAGCAGTTTTATGCTCCTTCTTTTCAAATATTGTTAGGAGGGGTGAGAGGGCTATCATAAAAACGGGCAGGGCTGAAACGAGAATGGCCGATATTCTCCACGCCCATCGTTCTGGCAAGGTAACGAAGTGAAAAGACCATGCTATGCAGTGAATGGCCCCAAACACTATTGCTACAAGCCCCCCAAGTGAAATTCCCAGGCCGTCGTCATCGTCGGGGGGTGAATAAAATGTGGGTACTCGCAGGATTTTGTCTCCTAGGGTTTCACAGGTTACCATGTCGTGAAAAGCGTTGAAGAAGCGGTTCACAGGGAAGACGATGAATACGTATGCCAGTCCAAATACTGTTCCATGTTTCGTGCAGGCACGTCGTCTAAAAGCTTGGAATTGCTGCATTCGGGTGAGGGCTGGATCGGGAATGGACGTGCTGCTTTGAGCGGGGGATGATGGGAGTGGGTTGAGGAGAATGGCGCCTGTCTCATCTTCATCCTCTTCTTGCTCAAAGACCTCGGAAGGGGAAATAATTTGGGAGTCCGTGTCTTCTTTCACGGCATTGTCTTTGATTTCCTCAAGGCGACCTTCGAGAATCTGTACTGGGATGGAACAGCGTACGTCGAGTGGCTTGTCCCACCAAAAGTAGTAAATAACCCCAGTGAGCATGGCAAATGCCAGAGTAACCACCTCCAATTCGGTTACAGCTAGCCCGTATGCACCTCGACCGATGCACTGTGTGATGAACCATGTCGTTTGGAAGAGGACGATGGTTTTGGACAGATAGTCGCCTTTACTTCGATCCGCGATCTCCTCCTCGGTAATCGCCGGCCACTCAATCTTCCCTGCTTCTGATAACTCCTCCAGCTCCCTAGCCTCCAGTATCCGAACTGGCTTTCCTCCCTTGTGAAGAGTGAACCCACCCATTATGAGGAAGAATGCGTGTGCCCGCGTCCAGCCTGGATGACTCTCTTCATGTTTTTTCGCCAGATTACGTGCCGCAAAGTGTTGTCGACCTGCCCACATGATGACCATTTCTGGAGCGATGAGGATATATCCCATAATCGCCACCCGCCTCCTGAGGACTGCCCACTTGGAATCTCGGGGTGCCGGGATATTTGGGTGGACAGTGATCCATGTACACGTGAATATTGTTGACAGACAACTCCAAAGTATACCATATATCGATCGAGTGTCGAACTGGCTTTCATCGCGAATGAAAATGGACTCCAGGTGGTTTCTGGGGAAAATCTGTGGTTGCCGTAAATCTGTTGGGAGAGCAAACGTGTTCCAAGGCCGTGAAAAGAAAGAAAGGTATAATAGGGTGAGGAGGATCATCCTTTCTATGATAACAGTCACAAAAACCGCGTCCGGTGAAGTTACAGATGTTGCCGTGTCATGGGCCAGTCATGGCATGGAAATTTTTCAAGGGGAGGCTGCATCATGCATGTCGTTTGTTCCCGGGCCACGAGGAACTGGGCCTATTACGTAGCTTCCGCCTACTTATATTGCGTCCGTTTCCCGATATGGGATTCCACACTCGGGGTCTGGGAGATTCGACTTGGATTCAAATATTTCTTTTTCCACTAAGATGTACAGCTTACCCCTGCGGAATACAGCATCCAAATCTGCGGAGTACGCCTCCTTGGCATCACATTTCTGGTTGGAAGGACTTTGCTACACTGGGAGCCGCCCGCTATTGCGATCAAAGGGACACGACGACTCATGCAGCCGCGAATTTTTCGAAGGGTCAATTGAACAATTTCCTTGCCATTTCCTCTCACTCAAAATATTGTTTAGTAAAATTATCCCGACATGCCCAAATACTTCACATACCAGGGCGGATTTGATCATTTTGTGCGCTCTGAATCAGTTCCCCACTGCCAAATTTTCTGGTCTAGAACGTATCAGGGAAATTCTCAGACAGAAATTGAGCGCTTGAGCTTTAACTGTTTACTACTTTCGAAGGCTGGCCGGGTGCCTTAATTGTCACCAACTTGTTTTCATTTTTCTTGCACTCGTTGAGGAGAGGAACCCCGCCAACGGGGCTAACGCTCGAGCTTGGGGTTGATTGTCAACATTCAACCCTTCTGTTACAAGATTCGCTGGTCGGCAGATCTACCTGTCCACTGGTTTGCGCACCTGCGAGGATTGAATCAGGCTTCACGCAAGTTTGGAACTCATGTTGTCCATGCATAAACCAATAATTGAATGGTTCAAGAATGGTTTGTTAATTTCTGAGAAGTATTGTCGGTATTTTTCGGGAGTGAGGGGTACGCTCCATTTCAGAAAGCTCAGTACTATCCCCAGACGACTAATGGATCTTGATGCCAATTCGTCCTCTGAGAAGTGGAGGAGACCTCGTTAACCGTTGTTGTCAAGACCGCAATGTATAATCGCCCGAGACTTGAAATTCGAATAAATACAGTAGAGAAATTTACTAGAATCAGAGGGGGTAATTGAGGCCCTTGAGCCACAAGTTGGTGGCAATTCCGCAGGCGACGCTCTAAGCGAATTCCATCGTATCAGCAACTGGAGGGCTCGACGATTCGGTGTATTGAGAGACACTATAATAACGATCCAAAATTCAGATTCAAGGGTAGGGTGGGGGGTTGGCTGTCAGTAACAGGCACACTGATATAATCACTCCCATCCTGCACACTTGCAGTTTCAGAGAGAATGCCGGCCTTTTTCCCCTTCTTCCATGGACCACCGAATGGCTGTAATTTGTAGACGGGTGGCCGAGAATGTGGAGTTGGTACTTGAGACCGTTGTGGCTGTCTCGTTGGTACGTTCTGGTACAATGCATCGCCGAGGTTCCTTGTCCAGACCGGAGTGCCATCCAGTTGAAAAAGCAGAGCAATTATGAGTAGAAAAACCATTTGCAGGAGGACTTCCAAATCATGGATTAGATGTCAGTCAAATCAGAACAACGGGAGCATCACGCACTGAAAACAAGTATGACGACCGCCAGCGATGAGGTCGAACTTAATTGGTTACACCAATGAGCCTCTTGTCCATCTGAAGCACCGAAAATATAGATTTACAAAAACCTGGACATTGAAATGATTGCTTACTTGGAGCAAGTTGACAACCGCTCACACCTTGATCCCGGTACGCCTTCGGAATTGGATACCACTTATTTCGTTGATTTAATTGAAGTATTACGAGTGCAAGCCACAGGCTGGACAATACCCCTTTTAATTCTCCTTAGCATATTAGTCGACATCTCGACAGCTCAGATTTACTCACCAAGCATTGGTATTTCAAAGATCGGTAAAGAGGTCGGAAAACTCGGCCAAATTCGTGGCCCGAAAACTCTAATGGACATGTTAATGCTCAGGCTCTGATCACGCTCACCTGTTTTCATTAGATTAACGACGCACAAAACAGATAACAGAAGTAAAGTCAAAGAGCTGGTCACAAGTCCCACGATTTCAAAGGTATAGGTGGATCCTTGAGAGATGGTATGTCGAGTAAAAACCGCAAGAAGTGCCAGTTCAGGGATGGTGAGAATGAGTGCGATCCCTTCGAACAAAATTATTAACAACCCCTTTCAGGAAAATCAAATGTAACCTTGTACCTAACAAAAAAACCCGAAAAAGGTCGGTCAGAGCCATGTTGAACAACATGGCGAACTCAAGTTGCGAGGAGGAGTTCCGAGCAACAGTAAGTCTCTGAACCAGGTTTTGTAGGGCTATCGCATCGCATTTCATTTAAGTGTCACAGAGGCAGTGCGGGTAATCATCTGAGGTAAATTAGTATACATGCTGTGTTCAAAAACGCTCTTTCTATCTCACGTTAGCACAACCAAATGAGGACGACATTACAACGAGCCTGAGGAAGACAGACCTGGAGGACAACTGTTGACGGTCTTGTGCATGTCGACCTCGCTCTATAAGCGGGGCAGTCCTTGAAGCTGGTTTAGACAAGCGGCGATTCAATGGGCTGATGGTAATATCTGAAGGGGGTATTTATATTTGGCAAGAACGAAGCGCATCGTGTACCATGATGCACCTGGCGGGCGCTAAAAATAAGTCCATCATGTGACTTCAGTGTGAGTCTGCACCATACATGAGGGAGGTTCATGTCTACTAATTGAAGCGATGCGTTAGCCTTCCTATGTAACAGTAACGGTGGTTATGAATATTTTTAAAAGGCTCTACAAAATTCAAAACGTTCGGAGTAAAGGCTCGCGGTATGGGTGGGGATACGTTGTGATTTACATAATAAAGCTCTGCCATTGCATTGCAGCAAATGACATATTTTGTCAGTGCCACAAATCTTCACATCGTGGAAATTTGTGTGTCATTCTTGTCCAAGGATCCCAAAATAGCCCATTTGAGGCTGTTGTTGGGGATTCTCGATCATTACACAGACATAAGGGGAGAGAATACTTATTGATGGAAAACCACACAGCCCTTGCCGCGTGCGGGTCCTGCCTCAGTTCTGAACTTCTGACCGCTAAAACTATTAAGGAATAGTCATTATTTGTATGGAGGGGGAGTCGTGATGCTATTGTGTAATAGTCATAAGGCACAAAGGAATCCCTATTTACGGACCTTCGGGTTTGCAGGCTTGCAGCTCGAGTACTTAATACAAATGTGAGTTTCTGTCTCAATGGAATATAATAGAATTGAGTGGGCATGCTTCCATGCTCAACGCTTCTCTCAAATCTCCAGTTCGAGCTGACGTGCTTCCCTCTGGCCACGCGACGCGCCAAATGGCACGTGCTGTAAAAGGGCACCTAATTATATGGCTGAACGGCCGCCGTTGTGATCGCTCCGCGGCCAATCCGCGGACTTTCTGCACAAGTAGAACTTCCTGGGGCCTCTTAGTGCCGCAAGATCAAGTGTCTTGCAGGAGGTTTGGAATTTTAATTACTTGTAATGGAAGAATCCATTAGGAAACTTTCAATGGATCAAAATCTCTTGTGGAGCGGCCCGGACCGTAAGGTAGCGGAGCGGTCTAGGGCGCCAGACTGGAGATCCAGACAGCTGCTGTCCACAGAAAAACTGGCATTGCAGAGTAAAATATTAGTGGCTCTGTCGCTTAATCCTCATGTGAAAATTCAAGATGAATTTTTGCAACAAAATCCGAATCGAAGAATCACCTAACAGTTTATACACAGCCAGTTTGAGTTCGTCCATCAAACTCAGTCGGTTGATAGTAATTCTCTCGTTATCTGATCATGGTTTATATACTCCATGGACTGCCAGTAAGCAGCCAGGTCTGATTTACCATGTCGGAACACTCCGTACTTAGCTAAGCGCCCATGACTAGTTGGCCCCTTCTAGCGAAACCGCATCGCTTCTGGGTGCTTATCCCAGGTTCCCAGGTATTCATGCCCCCGGACTCAGAAGTGATATAATACAGTACCCGTGGATCTTTATTGAGAGAATCGGTGCTGCTGCGCAGTGTGTCTAAACATCAGAACAACAAATGGTGCCGGGCGATCGAGCTTCTGGAACCCGAATTGTTCGTGACAAGTTTTACATAAAACCAATTCCAATTCCAATGCAAAAAACAAAGAGAAATGGGAGTGAGATGAAGATGAAGATCTCACTCTTGGGGTTCAACCGAACCCTTGGCGCGAATTTGAAGCAATCCGAGATATAACTTACAGATTCACCAAATAATCAGACGGAATCTCGACAGAACGGCACAGGTGGCTCGGAGGAGGAGGTAGTAACCCACCTACGAGCTCAGTACTACCGTCAGACTATAAATGGATTTTGATGCAAATTCACCTTCTGGAGGGCGGGACAGCACCCCATTAACAGTTATTATCCAGACCACAATGTATAGTCATCCGAGACTTCAAATTTGAGGACTATGACAGCAGAACATTTTAATAGACTCAGAAGGATGGCCCTTGAGCGACAAGTTGGTAACACTGTAATTCCGCAGGCGATGCTCTAAGCGAATTGCATCATATCAACAACAGAGTTCGATGATTAAAAGACACTAGTAAAAATTCAAAATATCCAGATTCAAGGGCAGGGTGGAGAGTGGCCGTCAGGAATATGCAAACTGATATAATCGCTCCCATCCTGCACACTTGCAGTTTCAGAGGGGATGCCGGCCCTTTCCCCCTTCTTCCATCGACCGCCGAATAGCTGTAATTTGTAGATGAGCGGCTGAGAACGTGGAGTTAATACAAGAGGTTGTTGTGGCCGCCGCGCTGGTATGTTCCTGTGCAACACTGCATCGACGAGTTTCCTCGTACAGACCCGAATGTCACCCAGTTGAAAAATCACAGTTCCGAATCGAAGAAGCGTGTAGCCAACGACTGCAAAATTATGGATTAGACGCCAGCCAAACCTGATAAAAAGGGGAGCATCACGCACTGACAACAAGTATGAGGAGCATCAGGGTTGAGGTCGAACTTAATAGGTTACACCAATGAACCTCTCGTCCCTCTAAAGCACCACAAATATCGACATACGAAGGCTGAACATTGAAATGGTTGTTTACCTGGAAGAAATTGGCATCCGGTCACATCTTCCCGACCCCGATATGCCTTCGGAATTGGATACCACTTGTATCCCTGTCTTAATTCAAGTGCTGTGAAGGCAAGCCACAGGCCAGACAAGATCGCTTTTCATTTTTCTTAGCAAATCACTCGCATCTTGCCAGCTTATATACTCACCGAGCATTGGTATTTCAAAAATTGGTAAAGAGATCGGAGAAGTCGACCAACTTGAAAATAGTGGCCCCAAAATTCTAAGAATGGACATGTTAACGTTCTGACCACGGTCGCCTCTTTTCATCGGCCCAAGGAAAATTAATGACGCACAAAACAGGTAACACAAGTAAAGTAAAAGAACTGGTCGCAAGTCCTACGATTTCAAAGGCGTAGATGGATCCTTGAGAGATGGTATGTCGAGTAAAAACCGCAAGAAGTGCCAATTCAGGAATGGTGAGAATCAGTGCTACCCCTTTGAAATTATTAACAACTAATTTCAAGAGGATCAAATGCAACGTTTTACCTAGTGAAACCCGAAAAAAGCCAGTAGAAAACATCTTGAACACAGTGGCTAGCTCAAGTTGCGAGGGGAAATCCCCAAATCACAGATCTCCGGAGCAGGCTTTGTAGGTCTAATCGTATAGCATTTTATTTAGGCTTTGCAGGAGCAGCGCCAGGGAATTGTCTAAAGTAAATCAGTACACATACTGGGTTCACAAACGCTCACACTAGTACAATTAAATGAGGACGACGTTAAGTGCAATGAGCCAGAGGGAGACAGAATTAATCCAATTGGAGAATGTAAAATATATCACATGCCACCACCTGGTTTCCGAGTCGGTGCAAGTCCGCAGAACACGGAGATTCGTATTCTAGCTTACGAAAATCCTGCTTGAAACAATGTGTTGCCCTTCCTATGGCCCATATAGGAGCGGAGGCTGAGTGTTGTCGTCGGTATCATCGGGTTGTACTGGGTTTGATAGATGGGCACAGGCGTCGAAGTATCTTGTCCTTATCTAGGCGCCCGTGAACCATCTAAATCGAACTCGCATTGCATATCCCAAAGGATTCGGGCCACCGGATTCTAAATTAATATAATTCAGGTAATGTACTCGTGGATTATATTGAAAGGGAACAAGAACGATTGTTTACTTCAAGTGTTAAACTAATTCGAATGTGACAGAAAAAGAAAAGGAAGCGAGAAGAAGATAAAGATCTCACTTTTGGGGTTCAACCGAACCTTTGGCGCAATTTTGTTAGCAATCTGAGATATGGTTGGTACCGGGTTGAATCCTGAAGGGATAACACAGACTGGGATGAGGGGGTATAACCAACCACCCACATGGGGGTGCAGTGGTACACGAGCACCCAAAAGCCGCCCAAAGGGGGTGTGATTGCCAAAAAAAAAAACAAAAGGAAAATTCCGTCGAGAGCACCGTTTTATGTATGGGGTGGGATTTAGGAGAGAACATGATCTCCGAGGGCTAAAATTTAAAAGGGTTCAAAGAACATCAACCCAACCCCACGGTGGGCTTCTGGATTGCGACTTACGAGGTTAGATACGCAATCATCCGGGATCTAAAACGGGCAAGCCACCAAATTCGCGTGAGAGATATCACGCCCGTTCAATAGTTTTGGGAAAGTCATGATAAGATGGATGTATAAATAACTGCGCCACCAGAATTGTTGACTGTCCCACCCCACACGCCAAAGTTCGCAATGAAAGGGAGAGGTGAGCAGGATCCATTGGATCGTGAACTGAGCAGCTCCAAACGTGTGTATATGTCTATAGATCTACAAGTGATTGTATCCTTTCGACATGAATGGAACATTATCTATTTGGGATCCTATTCAGTCATCCCTTAGTCAGTTCTTCGTCAGGCGTATGTAGATAAGAAAATAGCCTTTTGGTAAAGAAAAAATGTACATGAGGATATCAAGTTGGATAACATCGTGCTGCGCTGGGTTCGACCTGTACAAGTGAGGCTCGGGTAATGACCCCGCGACGGCTAAGTGCTCAGGACTCAACCCAGCGACCTCGGATCCAGTCATTGAAAAGTCAGGCCAAAGTAGTGAATCCCATCATCAATTTGTTGGCCCTTCGGCAGAGATAGTCAGGTTATAGTCGGGTTCAACTGCATTGGGCACAGTCGGAAAGGCGCGTTCAGCAGGGAGTTAACACAGTGATAGGATGCAATCGCATTGTCCATTTTGCAGCCAAATCGGAAAGTTAGGATTACTCGCGGTCAGGTACCCCAGAAGACAGACAGATAACGTTGTCCAAAGGCCCCCGTTCGCGTACCTGTAACGTTCAAGGACTCGGACTCAGACTCGAGAAGAGTCGGAATTTAGCTAGTGTGGCCCACGCGGTTGAATGTGGGAAGGGCTTAGTTGGACAGGCACTGGTTTGCACAAAGTGAGTGTATAACGTCAGTTTACGAGAGGTCACAGTTGAGAGCGGTTGACAGAATTCGGTAATCTTGAGAGTACAAAATAATCAGCTGGCCGCCGAGGTCATATCGGAGTCGATAGAGCGGTTCCACATGCTTTGTAGGTTTGTTGGATAAGTCGACCAAGTACAATAGAATTTATCCTGGCAAGTGGTGTCAAAAGGATAGCTTAGGATACACGGGGAGACTTCCGGAACCAAGTTATTTTTGAGCTGCAGTGCAAGCGAGAAGATACGGAACATCACGACACCAAGGTTAGGAGACATTAGAGTGTCATGGGAAATGAACGAAGATGTGACGCTAAATATAAGCACCCGATATTCATACACCATGTGTCACGGGGATAAAGAGAGGTGAAGACAGAGCGCTGATATCCGACTGATCCAATGCAGTCAATGGAATGTTTAGATTCTCTTCAAGTTCTTATTGTGTCGGTTTTTTCCCAGTGCAAGTAGAGGTGCGAAGGTTTCAATTACATAACTCAAGGCACGCAGGAGGATTCCGATGGAATCATTTCCGCACCACAGGTTTGGCCAGCGTTGGTCGGGATGTCTCCTGTTCATTGTTTAACGAAGATTAGAATTCGGTGGAGATACAAGCGTGGAGGCGCCGCTCTGCCATGTGGTTTTGGAACTGATTGCACTAGGACATGCGCACCCAAGGACTCTAGAGCAGGCGATGTGCCGCTTGCGACACACGGAAGAGCGAACGACTCGGATTTCAATGTTGAGAGAGTCCACCCCGAAATCGGTAGCCCATGAATTGTACGACGACCCGTTAATTTCCGCAGGATTTCCTTAGAAACCCAACTAGATGGTGGGACCGCTGTTTAGGCCATGTGTATCATCAGCTCAAAGAGACTGGCTCCGAACGACAAGTGTTCCGTTTTAAAACGTGGTTTATATCCCTCCAGTGCACATGCAGATGGTTAACAAAATTACCTGTAGATAGGGTTGCAAAAGAATCAGTCAATGGAGCTCCTGGATATTGGGAGACACTGGCATTCCGCTGACCAGAGAAACCCGATGGGCTAGGACCTGCAGATCTTTTTCAAAATTCGCCATCTACGAGAATCTACGTTTGTTCGGATGCGCCATGACGGTGATGGCAACTTCACAATTCCAACGGCTGATTGAAAAGATCTAAGCAAGAGGGTTATTTGGAAAGCGAAGATCGTGTTTTCATCAAAGCGCATTCATACCGGTCAAATAACTAGGATGTTGGTCGCCCAAGGTGATCCAGAGACATCACTCCATGCTGGTAGTTAGGAATGAAGCGCGTCGATCACTCACTTGAATTAAATGATACAACGCCAAGCATTCTTCCCACAGCTTACCAGGCTAGTACATATGTGGTGTCCGCCGCTCTTTCTTCCTTTCTCCCACATTCATATCCCTACAGACGGCCGGTCCTTTGTGAGCACCCTGCCCAACAGTGAGCTCGAATTTTGGCTTGGGAAATCACGACGCGGGCTCCCGGATTGATCGTGTGGTGTTTTTTTGTTTGTTTGTTTGAACCCCGTATTTTTTCTTTGGCCCCGAACCCGCACAAAAATCGTTTCTCCGAAAGCCTGGAGTAGCCTAGAGAAAAGCGGGAGGAAAATCTGGCTTTGCAAATCTCCAACCTTTACCCACGCATTTAGAATATCCATACTAAATGTCGTTGGCGCTCCAACACCCCCTTTTCTCCTATTCCACAACCACAACTTGCACAACTGGCGAAAGCCTTGTGTTCGACGCCGGCGAAAGCGCGTATACGACACGGAGGTTGGAATTGCTCTCGCAGAGTGACATTATTCTTGTGAGAGACCCGCCGAGGGAGCGCCTGTCTGGAGCCCGGTCCTCGGAAGAAAATCTTGAGCACGAGCAAGTACAACCCTCGTCGTCTTTATTGGTGAGCGTTTACTTCCTTGTCCTCCCCAGCCACTCCCATACATAATCGCTTCAAGAACCATGATGAAAATGAAGTAACTGACGCGCTTGGTCATCTCCATGTCGTCGGGAGTGGACGCGTAGCAACGGAGACCAAACCCTTGAGGTTATGGATGACTCTTTGACAACCCACCACGGTGTCATTATCCGTTGCTTTGTTACTCCTTCCGTGTGTGTTTCGTACTCCAATTGCTCGGCGATGATAGCCATTTGTTTTTTTCACCGAGTAAAAGTACCCACGCTCACCCGCCTCATGTTTTTACTTCATCATCCAGGTTCGCCGTGCAGGGAAATCAGAGGCTGACCAAAAAATTATCTATACCCACCCCCACTCTCATTCACCCATCCGCAGCATTGACTGCGAAACTATCCCTCACGACACCGCGATAACCGAACTTTACGCGAATTACATGTCCGACGCGACGGGGCAACCGGATTCCAATCTCACAACCTCAGAAATACCTTTAGGAAAGTCGGAGAAAAGAAGGAAATCGAGTATGGTGAAGAAGAGGGTTTCTCTCCAAGCTATATTTGCGCCTTCGTTCTTGCAAAATGGACCGCTGTCTCCCCCTTCTAGTCCAACAAAGTCGAAATCGAGACTCCGAGCCCTCTCTGTTGCAGCCCCTTCATCTCCTACGGAATCGGTAGCTTCCAATTCCACCATTTCGAGTGACGCGTCGGGATCTCAGCATCAACAACAACGGAGCTTCACCGTCGGTTTTAATTCTGTTAAAAGCTCAACTCCATCGCGTTGCTCGCCACCGCCTGCGTTCCTACTCGACGACGATCCCTTTGCCAATCTCACAGCTGCACCTTCGCTTACTTTGAAACGGAAGTTCTCTTCTGGCTCAAGTTCGAATTCCGCGACGCGTCCCTCTGCTGTAAACGACGCGCCTCCAGTCCCACTCATACCACCTGTTCCCCCAATCCCGCGGTCACCCCTACACGAGCCATCTGTTCCTCAAGGTATCATGGCATTAGTGGCTCTACCTTCACACCCGATCATACCGGTGTCATCACCTTTTGCATCTACGTCGTCGGTTCCTTCATCTCCTCCAGCAACTTTGCCACGCGCTATTTCTAATGGACGCGTGCAGACGAGGCCTGCGTACCAACGCCCGGCATTCGCAAACAGACCCAGTCTTCCTTCACTTGATACACTTGCCAGGATGCATGTTGTTATGACCAAGAAGGTTTGATTTTCATTTTGGTCTTTGTAACTTTTTACTTAGAATTTTGATTTTTTCCACATAGGTGCGCAAAGGAAGAGTTGGAGCTGGGTTACCGTTTGAACCTTGGGATGATTTACCTTCGGATGACGAAGCCCAAACACCAGTTCCTCGGACGCCCGGCAGTTCTTCCCCTTCCTCTGCGACTTCATCATCATCGGATGGAGCGACAACACCTCCTATGGAAGATTTACCTTTTTTATCTTCTTCCGCCTCGACTTCGTCTTCCAATGTTATCTTCCAACCACCGCCAGTACCCGAACCTTCGACGTCCCAGCCTTCTCCACCTCAAGTGCGCCAACCCCAACCCCTCCTCCCAAGCCAAATCCTTGCACTTGGAAACATAGTAGCCAACGTCCAGATGGTCCTTCCTGCCCCCACTTCCCAGATCGTTAACTTCCCTTACACGACCAGTCCTCCGGCATTCGATGCCAGTACCGAGATACCCCCCAGCGAGAGTCAACACTTGACTATGTCATATTCCCAAGACCCGACGACCCTCACCTCTCAGACACAGAGTCAACATCGAAATCAACCTTCATCTCCGCACGTCGGTCTGAATCCATCAGACATATCCGTTCCCGTTTCAAATTCATCTTCCCTAACGTCACATCTCCGGTCCGTTGACCCATCGGCGACGGTGGCGAATAATACTGAGCCTGCAGTGGCAATTGCCCTTAGACTTTCGGGGTTAGGGGAGTTCGCTGATGAGATGAACGGCGTGTTGAATGATGTTATTGGCGTTGATGGTGACGTCATTAACAGCAGGCTTGATGAGGTTGAGGAAGAATGCGAGCTGGATGAGCATGAGGATTCTCTGATGGAGACACCTGAAGAGGGCCTTTCATCGGTGGAAGGCTCAGGGGAGGACGGATATTTCAGTGATTTTTTGGAGAGCTATCAAAGGAGTGCGGAGGGTGGTATGGATGATGCGGATGATGAATTCGATACGAGGTCTTATGTGGATGATTCTGGCGTGGTTGATGGTGTGGAGGAGGTTGAGAAGATTGAGTTTGCAGCGCGCTCGCATCTTTCGTATTTCTATGTTTCAGAGGGCGAGGATGAGAACGACGGGCATAGGCCGAAGGGCGACGATAACCACGACGACGAAAACTACGACAACCACGACGGTGACGATAACGCTTCCGAACTTCCTGTATTTCCTGCTTCCGAGTCCCATCCTTCGCCTCAGTCTTCCTCAATCTCGCTTTTGAGATCGGGGTCTTCCAAATCCTATGCTTCGCAGTGCTCCTCCAATTCATCAGTTGGAATGGAGTACAGAACCACAACTGCATACCCAAACCACTCTCTTTCCTCACTCGAGCTAGAACTCGATGGCCCAGCCGGGTCCGAACCATATTCAACACTCAGTCGGAGCCTCAGCGAACGGGAACGGATTGCAGACAGCGGCACTCGGAGGAGCAGCGGTAGCTACCATACCCATAGCCACGACGGCACCCCTGCTCTTTCGCGCACGCGGTCCTCGTCGGAGGACAGCGATGTCCCACTACATTCACCTAATGCGGATGATTGGACGTCGTTCTCGTATTCGTACCAACCCGGCGATCCTGTTATGTACTCCATGCCCCATCCGACTTCGCAGTCCGCATTGTTTGCGTCGGCTCTTAGCTCGCGACAGGCAGAGCAACGAGCTGAATGTGAGCGCCGTGCCTCTGGGGATTTCCACGCAGATACAGAGTCTTCCTCTGTGCACCACGTCGATGATCCCGCGCATAGTGATGAGGAGAATTTGGAGCACGCTTTTGGAGAATATCGTTATTCGCAGTTTTCACCCAGAGGTGAAGCTGGGTTTGGGTTCGGCTTCGACAAAATTATGCTCGCGGGAGAAGTTGCGGACGTCACTGGGAACGAGGAATTGGCGGGAAATGAGAAAAAGAATGGTGGCCTTGCGACATCCACGAGCTCGAGCATTGATATTGAGGTTCATAGGACTACCGTCACTACCTCTTCCGAATCATCGTCTTTGAACACCCCCCCATCCTTCGACACTTGCAACCCTTGGGTTTCGCACCGCAGGATACTGTCCTACGTATCTGCCTCGTCACGTATCACGCGTGTCTATAGCCGTACCCGCACACCACCTTCGACGCCGTGTGAGTCAGCTGCTGAGCTTGCTCCGTTTTCGCCGCTGCCTTTGGTTGATATGGATCTTCTCCGAACGTCACTTGGTGTTAGTGGCCAGATGTCTTTGGACCAACCTGAGGATGGAGGAGGAGAGCGATATCCTGCCGGAAATTCCGAGCCTTGGAGTGCAACTGGGAGCTATTCTTCATATCAAACAAATTACTCCTCGGCCTTGGCCGACTTCAGGTCTGTCCGCGGCCGTGGAGGAGGCAGGAGGAATTTTGGGGACGAAGACGATGAGGACGATGAGGAAAGGAGGCGAAGGCGGCGAGCAGCATTCGAGCGAGGATCTGGAGCCGAGGGTGCCAAGCGGTCTTCAGTGAGTACGGAAGAGGACGATGAGGATGGATATGGATCACCCAATGAGGTTGCTCGTCAGCCGCATCAGCGCCCTCCCACGAGACCCTGGGTTTCGACTTCAACTGGAACCTCAGGGTCTCGATCTGCGTCTCCGTCCGCCTCCACATTTTCTCGCTCGCGGTCCAATACTTCCACCTCTGCCACTGCCACGAGTGCTACGTCAAGCTCGATGCCCCAGACCAGATTCCCAATATCCCCACAATATCATAAGCACTACAACGAGAGCAGCACGAACAGCAGTCGATATGTGTCGGAGGCTGAATCGGATTCGGACGACGTGCCTCTCGCTGAGCGTATTCCTGGAGCATTGACGATCCAAAAGAGTATCAGGAGACAATTCAAGGAGGAAAAACAGTCTAGGAGGAGAGAGAGGGCGCAGCGGCAGAATGAGGATGACTCAGAGAGGAGGTCAAGGCAGATGACTTTAAGACCTGCTGGTGCTGGTGCGGGGTATGATGGTTCGCTTGGACTTGGAACCTCAAGTTCACATGATGCCGCCATCCTTGCTGCTGCTTCTGTATCATCTTCTCAACCAAAGAGGCCAAGGACGTTGACGTTGCCTGGGAACTCTTGTGTGCCTCTGGCTCCGTCGACAGCATTCAACCCACAGGATTTGGCACGAAAATTGGCTCATGTTCAGTTGGCAGAAGTCGCGTCGTCACCTCAACATGCTCAATTCCTACCCCAGCAACAAACATCGCCTTCGTTCCAGCCGCAGCACCTCCGCTCGCGCTCGAAGTCAGTCTCGAGGACGTCGAATGATGCTCCTCACCCATATGACCCTTCGTTTGGCTATTCTATCCCACCAACTCTGCCGCCATTACCCATAGCTCCAGCTTCAACCACCCGCAGTCGAAGTATCCGAGATCCTTCATCGGCATCATCCGTTCCTACTCGCGGTCGTTCGCCGATATCCTCTACGGCACCGTTGCAGCCACCATCGGACATTCCGTCCTTACTCAGCGTGCGGTCCAAGCGCTCCTTCCGTCGACCCTCGCCCACTCGTCCGTCAATTGACGACCCCCGCTCCATGCCACCACTTCCAAATGGCGCTGGCTCTGCGCAGCTCCTCCGCGCGTCTACGATGACTCGGCCAAACCGCGAGACCTTACAGAACAAACGATCGATGTCGCTATCGAGAGGTAACGTGCCTATCACCCGAGAGTCTCCTCCACCGGTACCTCCCGCCAACCTCCCGCGGACGAGTGGGGACGTACAACGTAAACCCTCAATGAAGGCCGAGTCGCGGGTGGTCTCTGCTCGGCCTTCAGTGGACGTTGAGCGCTCGCAACGGAATCAGGCACTACTTAGCCCCGTCACCAAAAGTCTGGTATCGCAGCAGCGCGTGTTTGTGGGCAATTTGCAGCAGTTCAATATGGTTGAGATTGGGCCGACGACGACGGCGGGCGACGTGGTGTCGATGATGGAGGCTGGGGGTTCGCTTGTTGGGTGGGCGGGTTCGGGTGGGTGGATGGTGTTTGAGATTGCCCAGGATTTCGGGATGGGTAAGCGGGAGCGCTTTTCTTCCTTTTAGCATGTCTTATATTGATTCGATTTAATCCAGAACGTCCGGTTCGGTCCTATGAGCTCCTTGGCGACGTTCAAGCTGGGTGGCTGAAGGATAAGACCGTCAATTTCTTTATCTTGAGGTTGACTCCCTTTGCTGGTCCTCTTGGTCGGAATGTACGTTCCAAGTCAAATAAATATCTTACTTAACACCCCGCTCATCATCCATTCTGCCTCGTAGAACATCCCATCCAGCTCGCCTACTCATTCTGGCTATATCGAATGGGAAGCCAAACGAGGGAAATGGAGCAAACGATGGATGCAGCTGCGAGGACACAGTATCTGGCTCTCAAAGCGCGATAACGGCAGAGACGAGACCTTACTCTGCTCTTTGTCGAACTTTGACGCGTACCAGATAACGCGTGTGCATCGTGCCCCGAAGCCATTTGCGTTTGCGATCAAGTCCACCGATAACTTGTCCTTTTTCGAGAACACGGCAGATTATCTGCACACGTTTGCTTGTTCGGAGAAGGATGGTAAGGTGTGGATGGAAAAGATCCTCGTTGCTCGCGTATGTTCTTTCCTTTTTTTTCGTTGTATCCCGATTTCCTTATTTTCTTTTCCAGTCCTATGTTCTTCACCAAGAACGAAACGTATTGTTTAATCCGAAACCCGATGCGTCCGCTCCTCTGGCTCGTTCAGGTACTCGCAAAACGTCATCAGCAGCCTCACACCGACCCGCAGTTGCGCAACCTCTCGTCCCACTGCTTTATGCCAGCTCCACACAATCGTTACCCCAGAACGACGTTTTTGAACCGGGTTCGCTCCTCTCGAAGCAACCTTAGTCAGTTTCCACCCTCTTTTTCTTTTTATCCATTCTTTTTTTTTTTTGGTTTCTTGTGTTGTTCATTTATAACCGTCCTCTCTTTATTTATGACATTCCTTTGAAACTCTACAAACAATCTAGATCTACTGTCCATCCTATCGATGATATACTCGAGTACAACAATCCTATCTATCATTCTATCTATTCCTACACCTACCACGACATGTATTCAACGTGTATCATCATCACCCTCAAGTATTTACATAAAGGACCAACTTGGGGGTCGTCGCCGCACGCGCAAACCGGAGATGTATCTATAAAAATATACCTTTAAATTTCCCTCCTTCGATGGTTCGCTTGTGATCATATTTTTTATATGGTGGCAATACCAAACATTCAACCATGACGCGAAATCTTCTGGATCTCCACGAGCGGTGATAAATATACCTTCCGGCGCAGTAATTAGATTCCCTCAGAGTGTCAATATTGGGATTAGAATTACACACTAATTTAATAAGAATATATCATCAAATGCTCTGAATTGGCGTCGTGAGCAGGTGGAAGGTAAGCGATTGGGCAGCACATAGGGAGAGGAGACTCGGGAAATACTGCCGTCAAATAAAATTTAAATACTGCGACGGTCGGGGGGTGGAGGCTTTCTCTTGCCGACTTCGTCATCGAGAGAAGTCCAGTCTCGTTAGGTGAATGTCGCTCTTCAACTTCTCTACCGCCCATAACTCATAATCAAGCGGCATGCCCGGGTCCTGTGTGGATCATAATCGTAGTTCGGCTCTTTTCAGAGAATCAATGTGGTGGGACTCAGAGTTTGAAATTGCTGAATGCCAATATTTTGTGGAAGCTCACAGTCGCTAAAGACAATTCCGAATCGACTACGTAGCTCATTAGATAAACCATGATCACCAAACGTATGTATGTACTGTTGTGGACCAGCAGAAAAATATATAATTAAAAGTACTACAACAGTCTGGAGCAGACAGGGTGTTATGGCTAGATGCAACAAACGAAATGGCCCAGCGAGTAAAATCCACAGGAAACGTCTTTCAGAATCGAGAGGAAATGGTCGGTTAGGAGTACCGAGTCTCTCTCTTCGACTTCGTGAATAAGAGAAGTCCGGTGTCGATTAATCTCACCAGGTGAATATCGCTCTTCAGCATATCTATCGCCCAAAACTCATAATCAACCGGCATGCTCCTCTCCCGTGTTAATCGTAGTTCGACTCTTTTCAGAGAATCAATTTTCTGGAGGGTGTCTACCAAAGGGCCCCACGAGATATAGCGAAAATCAATTTTGGGTACGCGCAATGCTATGTCGAGAATGATGGATTGCAGTGAGATAGTCGGGAGCTTGAACAATGTTTGGAGGGATTGAGTGATCCAGGGATTGTCACTGTTGATCCCGAAATAGTGAGTACAAAAGATCTCGACTCCGAAGTGAAGATCTTGGAGATGAGGTATCACTGAGAGATCAAGAGGCGATGCGGAAGGCGAAAGTTGATCTAAATCAATAAATCTGTCATTGACTAGTCCAGTTAGTAGCGAAAGAAGATAGGGACAAGACAGCGCGTAC
>Ga0307509_10004683_pt1 | contig 19544 bp, 14 predicted proteins | sample 10_EM_MG_FD_202245 | JGI IMG/M metagenome (GOLD analysis project Ga0307509, IMG submission 202245) | Populus trichocarpa ectomycorrhiza microbial communities from riparian zone in the Pacific Northwest, United States - 10_EM | ecosystem: Host-associated > Plants > Roots > Unclassified | place...
CCTATGGCATTGATCGACGAGTTGTTGCCCATATGGATAGGAATAGTGGCGTTGGGCTTGAAGGCTCGATATGAAAACAATGCATCGCGATTCCGACAGAGGTGGTGGGTTGCACCCGAATCAATCACCCAGTTCGAGATTTCAGCTTCCGGGGTATCTGATACCGTCAACTCGTTCGATGAAAGGGAAATTACACTGGTCAGAAGGGCTTGAACAGAGACGAGGACTGGGTCAGCGGTAGCCGGCATGGCTGAAGCTTGTGAGCTCCTGGAATTCTTATCAGTACTGTCATATATTTTACTCTTCTGATGTGCATCCATTGCCTGTCTCCCCCTCTGACGAGAATTACAGTCACGTCGCGTATGCCCATGGCGACCACAATGCCAGCAGGTGACGGACGAGGAGCGACCATCTGCACGACCGCCAACGGAGCTGTTGGACCTGGACCAGCAGTTACGATAGCTACCGTGAACACGACCGCGACCACGACCACGGAAGCTGCGACCTGTCCCGCGAAACCCAGAATTGCTGCCGTGAGTTGAACTGCCTCTCGAGTACAAACCAGAACCAGAAGTAGCGGTAACGTTCGAAGTAGAGGCCTCGGGGGCCTTTATCCGGAGGGTGGCCTCATACTGCCGGATAGAGGTAATATAATCTGTGACCGAAAGATTTGCCTGCTGGTGTAATAACTGAATCGTGGTGTCATAAGGATCCGGCAACGAGGAGGTCAAACGAGAGATGAAAGTAGGATCTGTAATTGCCTGATCGGTTGAGGCAAGCACATCCTTGAAATCCATCAAGGCCGTAATGTAGGCACTAACAGATGAGTAGTCACTGCACTTAATACGATTGAACTCACGGATAAGACCCTCTCTCCCTGCCCGAGAGGCGGCAGTATCGAACTCGGGAGCAAGTGCCGTCCACATCGCCGCTGGCAAGCGAGGAATACGCCGAAGAAACGCTTTCGCCTCAGGACCGCACGAGTTATAAATGAAAGTGACGGCGAGGCTTTCACGGCGATTGAAATCGAGGAGGCGAGCATGCTGGTTGGCCGGCGGGGCAACTTCGTGACCAAGGGTGATTTCAAGGGCCCCGGCCCCCTGCAGAAGGTACTGAAGGTCCTGGGACCACTGCGGGTAGGTTAACTGACTCAACCTGGTAGCTTCACCGTACTTGCAACGGTAAACAGAATCGTCTTTGGCTGCCGAGAACTTCGAAAGAGACATCAAGAAGGTTGGATGGAAAACAAAAATGATGTTAAGTATGGAAAGATAGGTAGACAGATAGATAGAAGATTCAATATAAAGCGGGAGTAATAAATTGCAGACGGAAGGCTACAATAGGCTTATAACCTGTTGAAACAGTGAGAACGGAACGATGGTTTTGGAACTGATTGAGTCACGAGAAGAATGATGAATTGCTTAATTAACTTCTCAGTAGAGAGCGAACTACCCAGACTATCTACTGTTGAGAGCGAGACACAAATTGCGAGTAAATCAACAGTAGGAAGTAAACAGAAACAGAGAGAAGAAAAGAAAGGCAAGGAGGTATGTTAAATAGTACGAATATTGTAAGGGGGTTTTGAGATGGCGATCAAGACTAATGCAAGGAGAAAATCAATAGTGCGAGTGATACTACGGTAGTGCCAGAAGCATAGTGCCAGAAGCATATTTCAACATGTTTCATCCTCATATTCCGAGTGATTAACTGTGAAAAGCCTACAGACCGTTCACAGGTCTCTGCAGGCTACCTGGGCATCTATAGGTCATGCAGTCAGAATATAGATTTTGAATAACCGGGCGGCTTTGCTTGGACATCTGGCAGCTTTGGCCTGGGCCGCTTCAAGATTCAACCTGACAGTTGCCTAGGCACTCGCGGGCTTCGGCGGCCATCAATAGCTGCCACTGGTCTCACCCACGCCTTTTGAAACCACGGCCGGACTGGCTACTTGGGATTACTGGGGAGGTTCAGGGACGGGGCTCTGGGTGGAAGGGTTAAAAGATTTACAGTGGCGTTCCAGGGGTTGGGTAATAATAATCTCACCGTGGTAACGGCGATGGGAGTGGGAGAGGTGAGGTGAGGGCAGGCTCTCTGCTAAGCCACTTTCTGCGAGGCGTCGGCGCTGCATTGTTTAGAGGGACAGGAAATGCCGTTAGAACTAAAGGCATGCCAGTAGCCCCTGAGCAAGGGGTGAAATAAGCGATTATTCTAGTTGTCAGATTATATGCCGGGAACCTAGTAACTTACGGTAGGCACACGAGTAGTGATGCTAAGTACAGATACCGATGTCATACTATGTTAGTCCACAGAATCTCAAGTATCTGCTACAGGTAGTAGATAGTAAGATCTCCCAAGTGCACTTTTGAAACTTCCGGGGGGGTCTGAGAAGTACCAATTTTTTTAGGCAATGTCAGTTTCAGTATCCTTCAGTATCTGGCTTATCCTTTTGATTACCAACACAAAGCGGCTGCTTAAGTGATTTTAAAATCAATAAAATCCTGCCTGACCCAGTTCAGGCTTGGAAGCATAGCTGTGATATTGAGAATTTGCATCCCTTCTTGGGAGGTCCAAACCCTTCTACCAAGCTTGTAAAAAGTCTTTCAAGTTATTATTCCCACCAAATATCAAATTCATAACTCGATTGACTAAATCCTCCCAACAGCTACCCTAACATAATCAATTAGTAATTGCTTGAGAATCTGTTGTTCTGGTAGGCTTGTACTGAACCCTTTACTAACAAACACCTTAACCTAAATTATTCCCTTCAGGAACAAAATATTTCTCCTTTATTGCCTTGCAAAACTCTACTCTGCCTCAGCATAACCTCCGGCTATCAAATACATGTAGAACATTTGCCTCATCATTCCTCAGCTTCATATGTAGATAAAGCAACGGTGCCCTACAATACCTTCTAGCAAGAAACCAACAACCTTATCCTCATAGAAAACAACAACTACCACGCAAACCAGCAACCCAAAGTACAGCCAAAAATCACAGGGCGATTCCTCAATCAGGGGGGAGAATTTCACGTGGGAGGATACAAATTATCCAGCACTTATACTCCGAACCCCCCAGAGCCTCCAAGCCCCTCCTTTCACCAGAATAGTCGCAGTTTACAATCCACTATTGATAATACCAGCCACCCATACCATTACCTCACGATGAACGCAGTGCATATTTAGGCATTTGTCTCCCCCCTACACTCTCAAGCACCTGTTGCATACATATACTTCATTTTAGATCAAGGCGTCCACCGCTTGTTATCTGGATCGCTCCCACAGCCCCACAAATCCTGGTGCCCTAGACGGACTTGACAGGTTCATAGCTCATTGATCTAATTTGCATTCTTTCCAGCATGTCCACTAGGACGTTACGAAACGAGTCATCGCCGAATAGCCCACCTTATGCATATCCGCCGTTATAGCTTCCGCTAGGAGTTGTAGTGTGGGCTGATTTCCTTGTCCCACCAGAGCTTCCCGGGTGATAGCTTATGATCCTGATTTGCTTTAGCATAATGTTTGGAACAGAGGCGTCGTAGGGGATGGCTTAGGCGTGTTGTGTGGAACGCAGGGCAACGCAGACGCTTTGGGGAATTGTTGAAATTTAGGTTTGAGCTCTCTTGCGCTCTGGGAGGTCAAGGTGTTGTGGTTGGCCATTCCACGCGGGGTCGGTGGCGAATGGTCATAGGAGATGGAAGGTTGTGGATATGTATGATGGTTGATCAACAAAAGCGTAGGTCTCGAGGGAGGATACGCCCGAGGAGTAGACTCAATTTTATGCCCCATGGTATTATAGGTCCTCGCTAGGAGAATAGGTGGATGCTTATTCCCCTTCTATGTGCAACCGTATGTCAAAAGTTCTGGCACCCCTGCTTGTACCCTGAAAGGGTTTTATAGCAGAGGTATTATAGCCCTTTTGTGTTACACTTCTAGCCTGAGTGCCGGGACTTTTGGCACCCCGCAGTACTGTCCGGCGAGACTCGATCATTGGTCGTGCGTTTTGCTGTTTATAGCAAAACGGGTTGTTCAACCGAAGCTGTTCTTCTCTAAAACAGATATCTAGCTACCCCCCAAAAAACGCATTAAGGCTCGCGAAACACAGCTACGGTTTTGTAGCCTTTGTGGGCTCTTCAAACCATCAATTAACATTTAATACATTCGTGATACCGACCAAGAGCACAGTACTGTACCCCAGCGCCAAAAACCAATCAACATACTGCACTCACCCCCCGCAGCTTGGTCAATATCACTCCCGCCACAACCCGGCATTCAACCGCAGCACTACTGTTCCCGAAATTACAAATTGGCCTATCGGACTGCATTCCGGCACTCCCGAAGTCACTGTTGGTATCCCACCTTACCCTTACCCGTACAGTAAAATCAGCTCAGCTCAGCTCCCCGCAAATCGTTTCTGCCGTTGAAACCGAGATCCCCAGATAGCCCTGCATCTGCCCTATCACCGTAATCAGGCTACTCGTCCCAGGCAAGAAGTACCCGGAAACAGGGATTAGATTTTTGTACTTGTATGATAAACCCCCTGCAATTATCTGAGCGCTCAAACAAAATTGACCCCCCTGTTTCCGGGTGCTTCTTGCCTGGGACGAGTACATACCCACCCGCTGTACGAGCCCACACACCCTTATTGCTCCTTGCAAAAAAAATATATTACAACAGCTTAGCATTCCAACACTACCACCATCAAACTCACCGCTAAAGTACAGCACCATATCCTTCACCGCACCACCGACCATCCTGACCAAAAGCAAAATCAAATGCAAACAGCTTACTCGAGAGTGATCGGCCATGACGCCGATTGGTAAGACATTCCAGCAGCGCACCAATAAAAAGGTACACCCCATTCTCGTAGCCACCTGTTGGATTAAACTAGATACTCTGTACTGTACATTAGGAAATTTAGCCGGAAGAGCCGGTTGGTGGGTGGCGGCCGGGGAGAGAGAGAAAGAAAGTGGAGAGGTCGAAGCAATAGCGATGTCTTAGATGCGGTGAAGTAAGGTGAGGTGGAGGGGGTCGCGATGGTGTGTAGCACGGCATTCCCCAACACTCCGGTTGAGCCGAGCTGAGCTGAGTTAATGAAGTCCGAACATTACCACCAAAACCCCGCGAGGAAAAAAACACCTTCCCCCCCCCATCGGACCCTTGACCCTCCCTTCCCGACACCCCCCTCTCCCCTTCTGACCAACAGCACCCCACCCCCACCTATAACCCCCTACGAGTAATCGCCGATTCGTAAAGTATCCGGAGACAGAAGTGCCAAGATCCTCAAATCCGGGCGCAAAACAGGAGTCCTTGGCATTTTCATGTCCGGAGACTCTACAAATTGGCAAGTGCCCTCAACTTAACCACCCCGCATCCCCCTTTCCCACCCCCGGCCCCGCGATTCATCCGTTCTCGGCCCGAACGGGGTGCTATATGTACTCACTCTGCCTAGCAGCCCGGTTTCTAACTTGAATGAACGAATGAGCGCAATTCACGCGTTTGAACGGGCGGTTGAGGCCTGCTGATTAGCCAACTAGTTATAGCCAGGGTTAGATGCCTAAGGATTTATGTACCCCCACAGAACTGAGGGGCTGTGGATCTAGGATCTGGGGAGGAAGGTGGGGACCCCCACTGTGAGTTTGGTCCAGTTTGGCCGAGCGCCGTGCGGTGCGGTTGCGATGGCAGAAAGGGAGGGGGTGTGAATCTGGATGTGGTGCCACTAGCAGAGCAGAGTTGAATAGATTGAAGGAGGGAAGGAAGCGTTGTGTCGGGTGTGATCTGGTGAGACGAAGGGGGAGGAAAGGAGAGGGAAAGGGGAAAGCATGGTAGGGCTGGTGGAATTACACTTTTTCTCCTTTCCTTCGCCCCTAGTTACCGGATAAAATCTCGCCTGGCGGTCATTCCCTCTCACTCGTGCGGGCACTCTATTTCGCGTTTCGTACTTCGCATTTCGCATTTCGCATTCGCGAGGTTCCTCGACAGGTGGTAACGGCAGTTTTCATTTTATTTTACACAGCCCACAACACAATCTCCGCAACTACCGGCACCCCCTACAAGTATAACCCCCCCTAACGTAACCCAATCTAATCGCACCTCCCATCAGCCCACCCAGTCCTCCACCTCTCCTCATACCTCCTACAGTCAAACTCCCTCTTCCCCAACTTCCTATTAACCTCATTATGCGCCTGGCACATCCACTGTTCGAAGCTCACCCTCCCACCGAGGTGTCCCCCCTCCCAGCCAGGCTTAAGCTTATTCTCCGGGCGCTCGATCCATCGCTGGAAGTCTTCGGCACACACCCAGCACGGGTATATCCGCGAGAATATGCTCATGAAGGTCTTCATCTCAGCCTGTTTTTCCATGGATGCGCTAGTAGGGTAGGTTGCCGCGATGGTGTGCAGAAGGGTCCATGTTGAGCGGCCGAGGGTTTCGACGTCCGGGGGGCAGTCTGGTGGGATGGAGGTTGTGGCCGCGGTCGCTAAGGGGAGTTCTTTAGATTGGGGGGGGGCGATTTTCTTTCCAGTCATTGCGGCCCAGTCACGGAAGCTGGTGCATGAGCGGCAGCTAGATTCCAAGCGTCAATATTTCGTACCACAACCCAGATACGATGCAACAAGCGGGAGCGGGAGGTACTCACGGTTTACCGTCCTTATCCAACACCACTCCCTTCGGAATGGCCTTCTTCTTCTTGCCCTCCTCTACGGCATCTCCCCCCGCAGTCTCATTCTTTGCTCCGCCAATCTGGGCAGGTAAAATCTCCACCATTTCCGAGCAGGAGATGGCAGGAGATACCGGGAAATGGAAAAGAAAAGGTGGCGTGGCGTGGTGTGTTTGTTTCACCCATGAGTTTCCTTTCCTCGATGCTCTTCAATGGAATCGCGTATTAGTAATGTAAAAGCCGGGTAACCCGTTTCATGATCTTCGAAGCCCTGAAACGCCAAGGCTCGGCTCTTGTCACCACCCCCACGCTTCTTTCTAGGACAATTCACAAGCCTCAGTCAGATGCCAAGTCTTCCGAGTACCCGTATACCCTACTATGTTACTAGAGAGGTCTAGGATTGCCAGTTGAATGTCTAGGAAAAGCCCAGTAGTCTTTAGGATATGAGACCTGGGCACTTGTATCGCATCGGTAGGGAGCCCGAAAGGGACAAAGTGAGCGCCCACTTTTGCACAAGCAACTTACGACACCGTAGGGTACCGCCACCGTTCCCCAGCACTCACTCGGCCAAAGCAAGGACTATTCCACATGCTCAGTACAGGAGAAAAACTAGGGTACAGGTACAGTATTTGCGAATTTCTGACACCCCCTATTTCAGATAAAGTAGGCGCCCAGCATGGAGGAGCAATTTCAATCCCCTCGAAGCTATCATAATGCTATAGTTGTTACGGTATGCAACACCATACGCCACCATACACAACAGGTATTCCATCTTAACTCATAATCACAACCATATATGCAACAAGCACCCACCATACACCGTACTTCCCACAGCCCCCCGAAAAACATATAAACTGCATACGCTACCGTACTCTACAGCTGCAAGTTAAGCCTTTTTCAAGCTTCCTGTTTCCCTCATATTCGGCTTACCCACCAAATTCACCACATCCTGCAACATAATCACACCGTTGCTTCCACCCCAAACTAGAGAAAGCACCGGCGGACTGTAGTAAAGTACCTCTAGCCCTCGCCTGCAGTACCAGTAACGTACAACAGAGTGCTCGAGTCCATATCAAAAGCTAATCGAATGAGAGCAAAGTGAGAATTTCTCAGCATCCCCTACGATCACAAGTACCGGTAGTGGATAGTGCTCGTGCAGCAAGTTGAAGTTGGGTGCCGCAGCCATCGTGGATTATTGAGCCAAGTAGCCAAATATATTAAGAATCCCGTTACCTAGCTGGCCAATCTCTAGTGCCATATCTCAAGCCGGCTGCATGAGTACTAGTATTGGTATGTCATCAGAAAGAAAGAAAAAAATCTTGGGTAACAGTACCCAGGATCTCCCCAGCACATTGAGCTAGCTCAGTCAGGAGTGCGGTGAGGTCTGAGTGATTAAGCCCACATCATGGTGTTTCCAGCGCGACCACCTCTTCCTTTCTTCCCTTTTTGACCCTTTCTCCCTCACCCGAGCTTGTTTATTATTCGCCCCGACAAAAGACACCAGTACCAGTTATTGGTATGCGCTATGCACTAGATGCAAGAGGAGAAAAGTAGAATCTGTTTCACTCGCACAACCGGTGGGAACCCCCTGATTCCCACCGGTGTTCCCTGCAGCCGAGTGCCGACCAAGTAACCTAACCAACCTGGGCCAACGCAAACAAGTCAGCGTGTTAACATTCTTACTGTACCTATCATGATAACGGAAAATAGGGGCTTGTAGAGATCTCGGGAACCGTGCGAGTGAGCAAACCGCAAACCAGTGCGGAACCAGAAAAGAGCACAAACGCTGTCTGCTCGACTTGTAGGAGGAGAAACAGTTTAGTCCCGGTAATGCCGTACTTCTAACGTTTCCAGATTTGCTATCGTATTCGCACAATATAGGTAGAATTTAGAATAAAATTAAACCACCTCCTCGGCTCTGATACCCGTCAGAAAAGAGAATAAATCCAAGAAAATCCCCGCTTTAAGCGGTCTGTGCCATTTGGAATGTTCCGGCCGAGAGTTGGTATCTGACTGATGTGCACTAAGTCTGCTAGGATAAGGCAGCAGCATGTGAAATGTTGAATCGAGGAGTTTTAAAGGAACCCCAACTTCCAAGCCCCCCACGAGCATGATCCAGGATAGAGACCACATAGAGAGAGGCACAAATTAAATTGCTCGTGCAATGTAGGCAGTACTGATTCCGCTACGCACACAACATCCTGCCAGGGTGAGAGGTAGGGAGCTTGAGAAACAACCCATCAGCCCCCCGGGAACATTTTGAGGAATATAGGGTATGATATAAGATGGAACAGAGTTATTCCGGTCATATGGTTGATCCCCAATGCCCCTTTCGCCAGCTCGTGCGGCATATTAAAACTGTATTCGGGGTCTCTCTAGTACAACGAAATGTGGCAAAGCTACCCCTAAAACACCCGAGCCTGTTCCAAGCATGGTGACCTCGCGCACCGTTCGCCAAGGTTAGTCAAAAACTAGCAAGAGCAAGCTTGGAGGGGATGAATAACTGGATGAGCTAGACCCCTCAGGGTGATATTTTAAAGGCACACTCTCCAAAAGGAATGGTAGATCCCGGTATTTGGGCGGCCGGTTACAAAGTAGAAATGTAAATGAGGATCGTGCGATGAAGAATACGAGATCTGAAGAGCCACAGGGAACTGTGGAGAGGGGATCGTGAAGACACATATACCGTGTGATATTCATGACGGAATCCCGAAACTCCGATGCCGACACTAAGGGGTACCGTATCCCTAGTTTGTAGGTTTATGTGCTGTCCAGATACCAACCGATCGGAGTATCATTCCCAACTCTATTACCGAATGACCAAGTTCTGCACCTATTTTCGCTCCTTAGTTCAACGAGGTCCCTGGTGGCTGTTTGAGCGAAGCATAGTCCATCGACCCCTCAACGCGTAACTCAAAGGTCCGGCTGCCGACTAGGATTTCCGTAACTTTAGAATCGTGCCTTTTCCAAGCCACGTTTTTGTCATAGCAGGTGAACCACGCCTATTGGGTTACGAGATAATGGACATGTACAATACTCGAATACCTATATCGAGCATTGATTATCCGAGAACAAGACGGGTTTTTTCGCGATGGCTGGGTAGTTGCCCAACTGTAGCCACACCTTCAGACGCTTATTGCCAAATACAAGCATAGTCGGGGGCAATCTGGTGCGGGAAACAACGCAGGTGATTCAAGCACCCTGCGGTACTGTACTAGTACAGGGTATATCGGGAGATACATGTTAATTCGTACACACAAGCCCCTCCACTTACTACTTGGATACACGGGTGCAGTCTCCCCTTATCTTAACCCATCTTAAGTTCACCGGCGTTTCACTATGATCCTTTCAGGGCATCACCGCAAGTCACGAGATAGCACTCGATAATATAACTCTTCCTCGAAGGTGCTCTACATTAGGTAGAAGGTCAGCCACCATACGTTTCAGCTCCCGTTCGTCACGCCCAAGAGTGGGGGGATCTAAGGATACCCAAAGATAACCAACTCAAGGCTATCAGAAGCAGTTATCTCGCCATCGGTCTCAAGGCAATCGGCCCCCGTCAATTCGCTTAAACTTAGCGAGAGTCGGTGGCGGAGAGTAAGCACAAGGGGGGAAACGTACCGGTATGATACACGACAGTTCAAGTGCCGGCTGTATTCCCACCGACCTCAAAGGCCCGAAATCTACTACTACCAATTAGCAAGAAATTATTTGTAGTGCTTATGTTACAGTAAAATCCATTGAAATCCACTATATCCGCCAGCCACGCAATCTCCGGATCCGGGGACAAAAGTTCCTGAGAAGGGTTAGTGTTTTCCTAAAAGGGTATAAGATCGGCCAACTAGATATGTTGGATCTCACGAACTGGTATTCGCAATTCTGTTAACTTGTTAAACCAAACCTATCCTAGGCTGAAGGAGATAGCGGATTGCAGGAGACTTTACGGTGCTCGGCATACAACTAGTTTCTCCTTTTTTTTTCTCATTTGTGGCAGTATATGAACTCGAACTCATCGCCCTGCCCGAGTAGTCTGCACTCACCACCAGGCAAACAGGGGTAGGTAATCCAGAATTTCCAGACAGTAAGAGTGACACAGCGCACTATCGTAGGCATATCACCTCCAACCTCTTCCTCTATTCCAACCTCAACCAGAACTCCATACATTGCGGGGGTCGGAGGAGACTGCTTGTCCATACTTGGCTCGTCGAACCCCCCCCCCCACTCGAGGACCGATCGTCAGAATGAACCACCCACCAACGCGGCAGCAGTGGGGGGTAAGGAGCTCTTTGCAGTTGACCCGAATACGAGGATATAATTATGAGTTTTCGTTCGCTATATCCCCAAGCGTCCCATTCCTACGCCTTGCCAAGAGGGTAGTTATTTCCTATTTCAGATGACTAATGCAGATTTGTTAGGCCATCGGATTTCGAATCCAGATACAATCCGGTATCGGCGGCATGAGAGGCCTGTTTTGGAAAACCGGCCAAAAACCCTGATCATATCCACCCCATAGGGTCTATCACATCCTGTGGAACTAGCAGGGAATAAAAACTCTCGTTTAGCGATTCAGATACAGACCAGGTGCGGATAGCAGCTCCGCCCCAATAAGCATAATGCGGAAAAAACTCTTCGTTTTCTTAATTTATAGAGATCGGGGGGAGTGGGCCCAGTGATAGGCGTCTTATCACCCCTAATTCTAACAGTAGAAAGGTAACAACCAAACCCATATGTAGATGTTCGAATATTAGACAAACCAGGAGTAAGGAAGAAGTTTAGAGAGAACGGGGGGGGCGGGGCTAGGTGAGCTCCTAGAGAGGCACCCTAGATGTCACTTTGGAGCGGTGACTTGCTACTTAGGGCACGTACTTTCCAGAATGCCGAGGGAACTTACCCCCCTGTGTGGTATGGCATGCATCACACTCCATGCCTCAGTATCAATACTGAGCCAAACAGAGAACAATATGCAGATGCCGTTCGTAGCCTTAAACCTATGACACACTACCATATGGGATCCAATTTTCTCCCGAGGGAAACAATGATAGGGTGCGTAGCCGGCAGTAAGGGAGCTGGAGAAGCAAACTCGGCAGTTTACTCTATTTTAGAAATTCCGAGCCATTTCAGAAACAGGGAAATCCCATGGCTTCACCTAGCCGTTGATTGCCTTGCTGTCTAGCCGACTGAGGAAACTCATTGGAAGTGGAGATATTCGGTTGGGACGGGCTGGAAACCACGGTGATTTAATCTGGTAGAATGAAAGATACTCATCCCTGATGCAGGAGGAAGGAGGGACCCAGTCAGAGCGAGGCTCGAAAGTACCCGTACTGGTACAACAATTCTCTAGGCATGAATACTGCTTCTTGGAGAAAAGGGCTTGGTATGGTAGATATGTGTCCGGGGCCGAAAACTCTTTCGCTTGAAGCATGATGGGAGTGTTGGATATGCGGGTGAATTCTCTTAGATGCACGGGAGAGCTGCGTGGACAGAGAGCACGGTAGCACGAATACATAGCGCTAAGTATCCCCCAGCACTGCCGGAATTGGAGCGACATTTCGGTTCCCGGAATGCCGTGCAGTAGCGTTATCCATCATTGATACTCCCGGCATTTTTTGAGGGCGGCATTTTTCGGCTCGATTGTTAAAACCAGGCTATATTCCACGACAGCAGAGGCCGGTTCTACGGAAATAGGACACAAGACACGGAAGCCCCATTTAATATGTAACCAATTATCACATCGGTGTTATGCAGTCTAGACGCCGGGTCTATGTACCCGCCGGCCAGATATCGATAGCCTGATTCGGCCTATCACTACTATTGAGGGCACAAGGAAGACGGGACGGTCCACGCTCCACCGCTTCAGAATTAGACCGAAAAAAAGCTAGGTACATTTACTCGAGCCCAGCCTACCAGGAAACAACCTAGAACCCTACCTACCATAATACCGGTATTTGTGGTCCAATTGAATACAAGCAGCTTCACCACCTCTACAGCCTGATCCAATCCACATACCTTACAAGCCAGGGACGGAAAGAAGTCTAGAGGGGTCCAGACAGCGGAAATAGGCTCGGTAGATGAAGGGAAACACTGCAGATGGTACTCGAGTACATATCGGCACTTCCTGAACAGGGTACAAAGGCAATAGAGCAAGGGGTGTAAATCGCTAAAAAAGCCAACCGAATCGAAAAGAGAGAAAAAGAGAGGCTCCCGAGAAGAAACTCTTTTCTTTTTTCTCTCCTTCTTTACTGGTCAATGGATACATTGACAAGTCAAACCATCAATTGATTGAGAGGATCTGGCATAGAACGCCACATGACGGAGACGAGATCTAAGATACTCCTTATTTTCCCCCAGCTTCGCGAACCGACATGCGACGCTCACCCACCACAATCAACACCGGAATTCTTACCCCACCATAACTCACTGTCCATAATCACCTACCCGGTGAATACAACCTCACTACAATCAACACCACCTCCGCTACCACCACCACCTCCGGACAACAACAACTGTCATTATAACCAACGCATCGCTGTATATAACTCAACTCCCCCAATCACGCGAGCAGCCCTCCTATTCACACCAATTTAGGCTCGACAGGACGCAATGGCCAAGGATAAAGGAATAGGAAAACCCCGACAAGAAAAAAAAATAACAGCACACCGGGGGGGGGGGGGGGGGGGTAGACGTGCGTCTCTATGTACCGGTAACTCAAAACAATCAAGATCCCTTCATTCTTCCACCCCTCCGTTTTCTTGGTCCCTCCCGAGATGGGTTCCTGGTGGTTGTGGGGAGGCCTATGTCAACTATAGAACTGAAGAGATAGACAATCGGCTACCTACCTGCTAAGACACAAACGCACGCACACCCACGCACACGCGCACACTGGCATACACATATAAACAAGTGTCTCCGAATGACGGATTCTCCATCTGCTGTAATCATCGAATGTTGCAGATACATGTATCGCCAGTAATGCCCAGTACTCAGCAACCACTCGGTAATCCCCAACCTCGGGTGCATATGAGGGTTTAATGACAAAAAAAAAGTGGGAATCCAAGGAAATCCAAGACAAGCATGCTTGGTTTATGTCGCGGGGTGGAGGAGGAGGGGCTGAAATGATTCAAGGATAGCTAACTAGCGGAATCACAGGAGGAGGAGGACGGCCTAACTGATACATGACCTAAGAAGTATAATGATTCGGACCACATATACATGAAGTACATACACATGAAGTGCCTAGGTGGTGGTGGCGATGGCGGCATCGTACTGGTTGTCTGGCCCAAATGGCGAACAACGTAATCAAGGTCAGCAATTAGTGGTTCGCAGCTACCGCCCGTTAGCTCGGCTGTGGTTCATCCATTCACCCATGATACCTTGAAAATCTCGTCCTCATCGTAACGAACCGGCCCGGGCTAGGACAATTCACAATCGACCAATTCCACTTTTTCTTTTCTTTTTTCTTTTTCTTTCTTTCCTTTCAAACTGAGGATAAAACCAAACAACATTTTCTTTTTTTGGAATAAATAAATTGCCAAAACGCTTGGTTTCCATAGTACTGGAGATTTTGAAAAAGTCTTTGTCAAGGCCAGGCCAGCTCATTGATTACTAGATTTTACGGTATCAAACGCTACCACCATGCTGAATGGTCACCTGGCTGGAGCTCATCAGGCTTAAGTCACACATACGGGAAATGGAGGAAGTTGCACTGCCTTAGTCGTTAACAAAAATGCAGGCAGTTCTTCATTTGGAGATGCTCCCCGGTCGCCGAAAACGGATGAAAGCGGTTCCCCCGATTTAAGGAGGTAAAGTTACTATACAATACAGTACTACAACAGCGCATTCAATTGCCAATGGTACCATAACTTACCTTAGTGTTACTTCAAGGAAATGTTTTGCGGGGTCGTCGTCGATGGATGCCAGAAGGGGGGGATGGGTCGATGGATGATGGGATGGATGGAAGGATGCGCTCACGTGGTTATAATATGGTTCTGACAGCCAAAAATCTGCCTTTGCAGCCAGCAGATTAAAATTTTCTCAATTGGAAACAGCCTCTTCTTGGGGAGGTACAGTACAGCGCAACAAGATTTCCCCTGGCACAACCACCTGATAGTAAATTATGATTTCCATTCTCACCCAAGGCCATGCAAGAAAAGTTGTTGTCATAGTCGGAGCCAGAATTTTAAAAGTTGCACATCTTTATCACACAGCCAACTTCAACATGATTCCAGTCACTGATTTGAGCTCAGCTCGTCACAAGATAAAAATAATACAAAAGCCATTTGAGCCCCGGCAAGGAGGACTCTCACTGGAGGAACTACTTTTAAAGTTTTTCCCCTCAAATGCCGACAATTCAGTGTGCCCCGATTCACCAAGAACCCTGAATGGAGGGACAAGCCTTGGTTGATCAGCACAATATCAAACTAGACCAGGGGCCAGAGCTTCTATTGCAACCAACCCAACCGTTCCAGCCCAATATATAGGCTATAATTGAGAGTTATATTAATTATTCTGTGAAGATATTTCCCTTCCAATAGCAGTGCCATGACGGGCAAAAGCTATGTGGTACCAATACTGCACGGCACAGGGCTCCTCTACTCAAGCTGACCTGGAGCATTTAGATAGACAATATCTATCTATCATCCATTTTTTGATCTGCCTCTCTCTCCCTCTCTCGTTTACGAATTAGTACCACGGCTATGACACAGCTTTACTGTGCTGTGCATGATAGCCCCCAATGAGAGTGAGACACGAAAGGGAAAGACGCAATAATCATTGGAATTGGTAAAGGAAAAATTGCAACGATAACACCAAAGGAATAGGAACAAAAGGAAGAAAGAAAAATAGATAAAACAGAAACTTACAACAATAATAACGAGGGTAATAATATTGAAATACTTTACGCATCCCCTCAAAGCCAATAAACTACCAGCAGGGTAAAGCCGTAACAAGGGAGGAATGAGTGAATGAACGAATGTCGTCGTTGTCGATCGTCAGGTTCATCCCATCCCATAACGGCTGTCTCCGCTCGCCCTCACACTGAATATCCTTATTATGTAACCCTCTGACTTTTCACTCACGCATATCACACCTAACTTTACCCCCCGGCGGCACTCTCACCATGCGAACGACGATGCTGCGTCACTCGTATGATTGGCAGGGACACGTGAAATGTCGTTCCTTTCGGCCCATTTACTCGAAACAGTGCCGGCACGAACAGAAAAGTTTAAAGTTAAGGTGCCGGGCACACTTGAAATCGGCACTCATTGGCAGCCCTGCTAGCTTACATAATACGCGCGACAATAACAGTAGCAGAGCTTGGCTAAAATAACCGCGAAGACGACCGACCGACATGGGTGGTTCGAGGGTTTCACCACCTCCAAGAATCTAGATTGCTCCTGTCGAAAATGAGAAAAAACGTAGAACTCGAGAGGAGCCCCTACTGGGCACTTTTAGGAAGCCATACCTTACTAAAAATGTTGTTGGAATTGAAAAATTCCGAAGGTTATCGCTGTGCGGATTTTCGGTTGATTTCAAGTGCCCGGCACAATAAAAAAATTTAAAATCGTGAAGGGGGACGATCTCAAGCCTGCGGGATTTCCCCGCCTTTTTTTCCCCCTCCTTTCTTTCTATGAGGGTACCTTACAGCATCGTTTACCGTGCTGAGCACCTCAATTCTCTTCTCTTCTTCTCCTTTTTTTTCTTTCCTGCGTTTCTCCTTTTCTTTTTACCTTTTTTTTTTCCTTTTCCTCTGCATACATATCATACACACAGCAAGGCACTGCAGCACTCGGGTGCGTTCATGAAAATCGCAAAGCATAAAACCCTTGTCCCCACAGAGCGCTCCGCATAGATTGGATCGGCAGGAAGGTGGTCCTCCGATTTTCGCTGACACACCCGAGCACTTTACAACTCGTCCTTCCTACTGGCGAGCTTGGTTGAAAAATGCGCAAGCAGGCAGGCGGGTAGAAGCAACCAAGCTGCGCGGTATTAGTGGTAGGGGCGAACGTGCATCCTTGAGCACTCGTGATGTCGAGGCGTTTTTTTAAAAAGGACTGGCATTGCATACCGTCCGGCCAAAATTTGGCCCCCCCCTTATCTCTTAGATCTTCGGGGTATGCAATAGCGGTTCTTTTTGAAACCCCTTCGATAATATGAACACCGGTATGGTGCTCTTATTACCGTCCGTCTCGGTTAGGCTCACTGGGTAAAAAGAATGGCCATGCGCTGCTATTGTGCTTGTAGCGCAGTACGTGCGGTCGAATGGCAGTGTACTTCGGAACGATGCGCAGGATGTGCCGTACAGGTAAGTATAGGTGCAAGTACTATGTACAGTACTTGGTGATTGCGTCGCAGGGGTGATATTGTCGTCCATCTTCCTCCCGCGCTCTCTTCCCAGCTCTGCCTATAGTAGGTACAGGCAGAGTGCGTGTTGATTAAAAACAACAATAATAATTACCGTAGCAGCTGTGAGACGGACAAGCACTCACGCACGTAGGGAGGTAAACTAGCCGAGGAGGAGGAGGAGGAGGAGGATAGCAATGCAGTGAAGGAATTACCATGAACAAGGCTGCTGGTGTGTAGGAAGAACATGTGTGCTGCTTCTGCTGATGCTGTATGATGATGATTGTGGTAATAATAATGATTATAGGGAAAGAAAGCTCATGTGGGAGAGTAGGAAGGACATATGATAGCATAGTATCCACCGGCAAGATTACTCCACTCAAGCAGTCAATGTGAACGCTTGGCTTTGGGGATTCTGACAGGGCAGACGGCTGGTGATCCATGGGAGAGGTTAAACTAGCCTGGGGAACAGGGTAGGGACACAACCCAACTGACGATCAAAGTGGGGCTTCTGAGCGTATTCAGCCAACAGCACGTTCCAGTCCGATACCTAATGGATATCACGCAAGCCACACACACATCCTGACACATTCGAGGAACGGTACTCGAGTACAATTAACTTTAACGGTATAGTGCTGGGCACCTAAAGTGAGCCCAGAAACCAACACAAGATAATTTCCGAATATTTCCAACCATAACCACATCTTCAGGAAGAGGTAGCCTGATGTAAGTGCTCAGGATACACTCCTCTATAGCCCTATGTTTTCCGATTTTCAGCAGGAGCAATACTCGCAGAGACAGTAAAGCCCGCGAACCACCCATGAAGGACCATCCTCAAGGACATCTCGGCCAAGTCCCACATTTTATGTGCATTATATAAGCAAGCCCGATTACACATTCTGTGTTGGTTTCGGTGCCTGGCCCCACAGTTTCATCATTCAGGCTGATTCTTACCAACCATGGCGGAAAAAAATTATGCAATGAATGTGCCTCTATCTGCAAATGCAGTCCTGATGCCGCATACTGGTATCCCTGCCACACATCGATCGCTGATGACCGAAAGGAGCTCCAGCGACCATTCCCTTCTGAGCGGGGGAGGGAAAACTTTGCCCCAGTGAGCTCGGTCGATGACCTACCCGCACGGCACAACCACCACGGCGACCAGAGAACATTGGACGCCGAGGGAATTCCGTAAGCACAGTTATCGGCACAGTACCATACAAAAAAAACTCTTGAAATCCGGCAACCCCGTAAATATCCGGATTCAGAGACAAGAATTTCCCTCACACGGCATAAGACGTACCCACAGGACGCGCTGGATGTCATTAACGGATCGGCATTCGCAGTCCTATGATATTAACCTGTCAAGCTAAACCTATCGTGGGTTGACGGGCCTGACTTCCGCTGATGATCTGATACCGGCAGTGGGTTTCAAGAACGTCTACGGTAGGGTAAGGAAGAAACGGAGAGCCTAAGAATTTAGGCGCACTAGTTAGCTGAATTGCCGGTAAGTTACCTTGCTACGGTACAACCAGCATCAATGAAGCTGTTCCATCCTGCCTCCCCTTTCTTCCTTTCTTCCTTCCTTCGCCCCTAACCGGTTCTGTACAAGGGTAGGAACTCATTGATCGGAACAGACAGATATATTTGGCTTGTTAACCCCGAATAACTACTCCATAACTCCTTGCCGGACCTGTAGGGTGCTCCGCTGACGCGTGCTCGGTTTGCGAGTGATAAAACCCACAGCTAAGAATCCCAGTATACACCAAAAAAAGGAAGGAGGAAGAAAAAAACTCGCGAACAAAGCATCTCATACATAACCAGTCCAGAAAATAAGTGGGCAAAATGTAAAGATAAAAACAAAAAAAGATACTCACATATCACAAAAAAAATCTCGATCCGATTCGATTCAATTCATGAGCCCCATTCCTGTGAAACAACCTTCCCTCCCTTCCCCAAAACACGTAATTGCAGCCCCATAGCCTCATCTTACTTTTATTGGACTTGTACTCGTACTTGGAGCGCAGGGTAGCACGGACAATCCGGGGGATCGAGCTTTAACGGTGCCGGGGTCTTACGATGGTTACCAGTATTTTATCATCTGGCTTGGCTCTTAACCGACAGGGGCGGCAGAACATTTCTCACCGTCTCGTTTGTTGAGGAGATATTACTCGTAATTACCTGACGTTTGTAAACTGCACCGCCACTGCATGCATGCCGAAAACTGGTTAGAGCAGCCCCTTTCCAAACGTCAGGCGATTACGAGAGGCAGAGAGGTGACGACTGGAGGGAGGGATGAGCGGGATGAGCGGGATAAAGGGATGGATATGATACGATACGATATGGTGACATGAAGACTGTGTTAGCTAGTGTTTGTTGAACGGTGAATAGAGGAGGGGGTTGATGAGTGAGGTTAATATCATATGGTACAAACTACCGGGTGGAAAGTCTTGGCACCCCCCCGCTTGGTGGACAATACAATGAGAATGAAAGATCTTGAACACAAAAACACAAAGAAGATGAAATTTTAAGAGATATGTAAAATGAAAGTA
>Ga0307509_10004684_pt1 | contig 19541 bp, 21 predicted proteins | sample 10_EM_MG_FD_202245 | JGI IMG/M metagenome (GOLD analysis project Ga0307509, IMG submission 202245) | Populus trichocarpa ectomycorrhiza microbial communities from riparian zone in the Pacific Northwest, United States - 10_EM | ecosystem: Host-associated > Plants > Roots > Unclassified | place...
TTACCGCAAGTTTTCATCTGTATCGATGCGCTAGATGAATGCTTGCCGAAGGATCTTCCCGCGCTGCTTGGGTCGCTAAGTGGTATTGTTCGGGAGTCCCCTAGGACGAGAATATTTCTCACCGGGAGGCCGCATGTCAGTGAAGCCGTTCAGAGATATTTCGCCAAGGTGGTCGCGATACCCATCAGTCCCAACCTGGACGATATCGGGAGTTATGTGGCGATGAGGTTAGACAGGGATGATGTCCCCGAGGCGATGGACAATGGTCTACGGGGGGAGATTGTGAAAGTTATTCTGGATAAGATGTCTAATATGTGAATTGAAATTTCTACTCTATTAACGATGTATACTTACTAACAACTGTGTAGATTCCTCCTTGTTTCGCTAAATATAGAGGTAATTCTCGGAGAGATGACAATCCGCCAGAGAAGAAAGAAGCTGAAAGAGATGGAGCGAGGGACTGGGCTGAGCGGGGCCTACACCACAACCCTCACCCAGCTGAAGGCCCAGAAGGGCAATAGGGCGGCACTTGGGCTGAAGGCACTGATGTGGGTGCTCTATTCGGAAAAGCCTTTACGGGCCGCGGAGCTCTGTCATGCCTTGCGAGTTGAGATGGAATCTACCGAACCGGATCCGGAAAACGTTCCTGCCATACGGATAATCCTGGAATCTTGTCTGGGTCTTCTCACTGTAGAGCCGTCTTCGGCCACGGTGCGACTAGTGCACTTCACTTTACAGGAACATCTCTCAAATGATCCCACCTTATTCCATCATCCCCACTCGACAATTGCGGAGGTTTGCTTGGTATACCTCAATTTCGGATCTGTCCGGAATCTTTCGCCAACTCTCAAGACCCTTCCCTCAACTATACCCCTTCTAGAATATGCTTCTTTTTACTGGGGGGAACACGCAAGAAGGGGATGACGGAAAATGCCAAAAGACTAGCATTGAGGCTTCTCGATAAATTTGATGAACATATATGCACCAAACTACTCCTGTCGCGCTATGGGAAAGAAGGCTTATACCCGTACCATCGCAATGGCCCTAGGCATAGGCGATTTACCGGACTCCACGGAGCGTCATCACTTGGGATCGCGGAGATTGTTGCCGCTCTATTGAAGACGAGGGAATGAGATGTTAATGCAACAGATTCCGATGACAGGGCGGCTCTCGCATGGGCAGCTAGAAGAGGACACGAGGAGGTTGTAAAGATGCTTTTAGAATGAGAAGGCATCAATGTGGAAACCATAATTGGTCCGGGCCCACTCTTATGTGCAGCTGAGGGAGGACATGAAGGGGTAGTAAAAATACTTTTGGAACGAAAGGACGTCAATCCCGAGGAGCCGGACACCGAGTATGGCGAGACGCCACTCTCTAGAGCGGTTCAGGGAGGGCACGAGGGTGTAGTAAAAATGCTTTTGGAAAGAGAGGAGGTCAATCCCGACCGTATGGACATCTGGATTCGCTGGACGCCACTCTTATATGCGGCTGATGGAGGGTATGAGGGGATAGTAAAGATGCTTTTGGAACGAGAGGAGGCCGATCCCGACCATGTAGACACCGTGTTTGGCTGGACTCCACTCTCTTTTGCGGCTAAGGAAGGCCATGAGGGGGTAGTGAAGATACTTCTGGAACAAGAGGTCAACCCCGACCATTTGGACACCAAGAATGGCCGGACGCCACTCTCGCTGGCGGCTACGGGAGGGCATGTGGATATGGGGGCGCTTCTAGAACGAGAGGACGTCAATCCCGGCCGGGCAGACAAATCTCGCAAGACACCACTTATCTGGGCGGTTGACAAAGGGCGTGAGGAGGTGGTACAGATCCTCTCGAAACGAGAGGGCGCCAAGTCCTGCCGGGCAGACACTGATTATACCCAAGCCCTGCTCTCGAGGGCTGTGGAGCAGCGAAATGATCGGGCAGGAAACATGTTTTTGCAGCCGGCCAATATCCACCCAGCCACGCCAGATAACGAGAACCAAATCCCACCATCGCTACCCCCCCCCTCAAAAAGATAATGGAGCTCTAAGCACCCTACTAGAACAGGGCAATGTTAGTTCCAACAACGATGGCCAGGAACCTCTCCCGGCCTCCTCTTCGCATGGGAACCCGTTTGTAGAGGGGAGACAAGCAAAAAGGAAATTTGGAGAGGCGTTCGTAAAAGAAAAGCCAGCCCCAAAGAGGAGGATGACTTAGGTGTTGCTAGGGTGGGACATTGTTTTCCTCCGACAGAAGCAGAGCTCTAGGGGTCAGGTGGAAAAAGGCTGAGACCACGAGGGTGGTTGGGTTGGGAGGCCGCTATCTGTGGGTTCGAAAACAGAAACCGGAAGGTCTAATAATCCCGGCCGCTCATTATGGTCTAGCAATAGAAGTTCCGGTTGGCCATTAAAGTATGTGATGTCGGCACCAAGGCGATGAGGCGTGAGCGGCGCCCCTTACACGCTGCCTTCCCCGCTGCTAGATATATTCTTATCCTATAGGTACATACAAGCTGGGGATTTAATGTGGGCAAGACTTTGATGTACGCCGGCATTGACAATGGCATTTTTCCATGTTTTTCCTCGCTGTTACTACTTAGATACTTTTTGATTTTTTCTTCATCTCTTTCTTTATTTGGAGTTCCGGTTAGACTTGGTCCTTTTCTCGCTTCTCATTCTCAGTATTCCACGGTTAAATTTGTACCTGTCTTGTGTTTTAGGAATGTTGTAAGTTATAGAGTAATGTACAGCCCGTTATAGCCAATTGGATAGGAATGGATTATAAGCTCGCGGAAGCCCGTTTTCAATTAGTCCGCTACCGGTTTATCTCTACTTATCAGTCCTCTCAGTGCTGCTAGACAATTACCCGCCGGTCCCTTTATAGAATACAAATACCAGTACTTGTTCTGCTAGATACTATCAAGTGGCATCCAAATTGTTGAACCAGCGCCCCCCCCCTAAGCCACCGGGTATTTTCTCATTAGCGGTAAATGTTCGGGCTGGTGTAATAGTAGGGGAAGGGCGAGAGCAGCGTTACATTAGGCTATCTATGGTAGATTCTCTAAAACCATGAGCTAGTGAGTTCAATTCTTTGGGTGGGAGTATTTGAGGGGCATAATATGGCGTAAAGGACGGATACCCTATAGAAACAAAGTTCAGTAATACAAAAGCTTGGAGAATGAAACTACTTTTCAAAGGCGTTTTGGAAGCCATTGTATAGCACTGTACTATGATCCATTACCCCACTCCACTATCCAATAATGGGACTAGAGATTCTCCAGATAAGGAGATTGCAATTGGCATGTGAGTTGTCTTCATAAACCTATTAAACTTCAACAGCAGCGATGCGATTGCACAATGAGCGACCAGCTGTGAAATGAAACGAATGCCAAGCAACTCACAACCAAAATGATCTCACACTCAAGTGCGGGGAAAAAGCTTTTTCACAAACTACCACAGGCTCTCGCTCAACAACCCCACGGCGCGCTCTAACTAACTAGCGAAGACAGAAGTATATATCAACAACACCCTATGCTTCCTAAGCCACTGTGCTGCTCCATGTGAGTCTTCCTTTGAACTGTGGGTATACCCTGGCTAACTAAAGGAAAGCAAACACTTTCCTGCCTCCGGGCTCCCAGCCCTTTCACGCTGACCTTACAGTGCTTCCGCTTTTCTCCTGGCTTTCCCAAAAGCTGCATGATCCCAAAACCATTGCGCATTCCTGCATTCGCAATGCTTTCGCTAACGTTTAAACAAGATGCCCGAAGCCGAACCGTATACATGAAGCCAAAGCCAATGCCCAAAATCAAACCTTATGCGAGGCCAAAGCGAGTCTCGGGAGACAAAACCATGGCCGAATCCTCAGCGCATATTCGATAGCAAGCCTATGCCCGAAGCCGGAGACATATGCCCGTATCCTCAGCGCATTTCGGGAGTCAAACATCAGCACTCCCAGAAGCTAAATAAACAACACAAGAAGTATCAAGGAGTATAGCGAGCAGCACCATTTTCAATAAAACTCCCTTCTTTCAGTTAGAGACTCTGCAGTCGGGCTGAATTCTACTAATTGATTTCTGGGCGATTAAGAATGAGTCGATACGTAAAATCAGAGGGGAAGTGGAATACCGTAAATTCTGGGCAAACCCGACCGGCCACTTATACCTATATGGTAGCTACAATCCCCAGAAAAGCGAATTCGCCACAGAGTTAGTCTTCAAGAGGAATTGTGACTACCCCAAGAAGTATGGCAGCGGGTCGAGTTTATCCAGAATTTACGGCAATTAAGGCTTGAGGATAATGATTAGTGGTTGCAATATAGATATTCATATCAAGGTAGCCGAACTTTGTTCAAAGATTTGACCCCCGCCAAAGTACTGTACTGCACACCACTTGACCATTTTTTCTCATTAGGCTATGATGTATGATAGAATTTCTCCTAGGTAAGGGTCGGTTATTTCTTGCATAAAGCTTATGAAATCTCAGGGATTGGTGCGCCAAGCGCACCCCGGACAGTGTTTCGGTTGAAGAAGGTTGATGCAAAGTGTATGGCTATCGAGGAGTCAACAAGGGACAAACTGAAATTGCTTACGGGATACTTAGCTTTAATATTGTTATGTTTTTTTTATTTTTAACAACTCAATTAGCAAGTGCATGAAGCTTATTATATTACATACCGGATAGAGTCCGTAATATCGACTCATTAGCAAATTTCCCTTATTCCCAACCTTGGTATCCTACCAGACATTTAGGAATTGACCGTGAAAAGCTACTCTGTTGCATTTTTGCATAAATAAGCGAACATTGCGATGCTACTTGGTGCACCTTCTCCATGCCCGGCTTCTGAAAAATGACAGCCAAAACAACAACTATAAAATATTTAAAAATAAAATAAGTCTATAATCCTAATTAGCGTTATACGATACATCTGCCAGAATAATAGTCTCTTGTCGTGGTAGAGATAGGGTAGGGTGGGGGAGTGAGGGGGAGCGGGTGCGATGTGGCGCTTCAGAACCTGGAGAAGCCATGTGTTAGGTTATTTGTGGTAAGGTGCAATATCAAGACAACAGGAGGATGGGAGATACCGTAGCTAGGGGTGAAGCTTCCCCGAAGTAGTTTCAATTTATTTTGTAGCCGGTTGCTGTGAAACAAATGCTTCGAGAGTGGTTGTAGTGCGAGTAGTAAATGGAAGTTATAGCAGATGACACAACGGCTTACAAGCAATATCCCTGATAATAACCCTGGGAACTCGGGAAACACGTGCGGAGGCAGCGAGCCAATCATGTGTGATTGCGTAGCTCTAATTAAATAGGTTTCGCAATAGTATTCTGGACACTTTCGCAGTGTGGCTTTGTCATGGACTACGGTACTGTGCCCTATGGCCACAACTGCACAGTACTGTACCGTGTTTGATAGTACGGTAATGTGTTATGCGGCTCCATGTTTCAAGTATGACAGTGCATCAGAGCCTCAACTTTGCGGCTATTTCCTTGGCATGGAAATGATTGGATGGAAAGGTTGTTGCCACAGAAGCAGCCACATCTCCCCGCGTTTCTTCAGCTTTGCCAACAGAAAGTTTTTAAACCCCTCCCCTCCCGATTAACCCTAAATATTGCTGTCTCATACCATTTCTATACTGAATCATCATTTCGGACAGATCATGGCCCAGAGCACACATACCCGATCGGTAAAATCCGGCGGCAGCAATGTCAACTACGACCACCCAGGAGAGACCACATATAGACCCCCCATGGCTCAAGCCGGGATGTACATATTATGTGTAAACTTTGCTCCAACAATATCGGATAAGTTAATGGATACCATCGTGTGTGTACGACCCGGGTTGGCGGTGCCGGATACTAGCTATCGGAAATGAGCCTGTTTCGGGAATGGAGGGAGGGTGGGGGGGAATCGGTAAGGCTGTCCTGCTCTTTTGTCAGAATCCCGGGGCGAGACTTATCTGAGATGTGTGGGTTCTTGAAAGGAGCGAGTGTTCTGATGATTGACAGTCGGTGCAATGAGGCAGAGAAGCATCATATCGTCGTTGCGTGTTTGTACCACGGATCCCTTGCTCGGTAAAGGCGGACGATATTGGGAATTACCCGGAACGAGGTTAGAGAGGGATAACGGGCCAGAGGAACTGAGTGATGATTCACAAGGAGATGTGAGAATTATTCGGAAAAGATGTCGGACATGCCTATTTGAGAATTTGGTGGTTCTCTCTATCAGCGATGTATACTTACGAAAGATTGTGTGCAGATCCCTCTTTGCTTCACGAAACATCGGCGCCATTCCGAGAACTCACCTTTTCACGGAGAAGACACCAGAACTGATGACGCGGGGTAATAGCCTGGGCGATATCTACACGGCAACTTTAATTTGACTGAGGCCGCGGAGGCGGAATGGGCAGGTGGTCAGAATGTAGGTGCTGGTGTGCACAATTCATTCAGAACGGCCTTTACCGGCAGAGGAGCGTAGCCATCCCTTGGTGGTGGGGATAGGATTTGCGGATCTGAATCCGGAGAGGATTCATGGGCTAATGATCTCTTATCATCTTATTTAGGTCTTGTCGCGGTACAGCCGCCTTCACCCACAGCCAGGTTAGGGAACCCCACCCTTTCAGAGCACCACTCTGGTGATTCTACTCTATTATATAATCCTGACTCAAGATTGTGGGGGTTGGCTAGCTATAACTTAATTTTAGATACGTCACTGTCCTTTCTCCAGCTCTTCGCTCGGCCCTCTCGATAACTCCGCATCCAAAATATACTTATTTTTGCGGGAGTGCCCACGCAACGAGGGCTATGGCGGAAAATGTTAAAACCCTTGTGTTCAAGCTTCTCGATAGCTTTAATAAGCATATATCCACCCAACTACAGTTACACCTTTGCACTACAATGAAAATCGCCTCTCGCAGTGGCTAGGGAATTTACAGGGCCCCACGGAGTTGCACATCCCCATATTATGACAAACAGTTACTTCAATACTAGAGATGAATGATAGGAAGTTGATTCAACTGACCTCACGGTGTTGAATAATCGGATTTCTTAACAGGTAGGACACCTACGTGATTATACAACTCATAGATATTTCCTTAGGTATGGCGTTGTGTATCATGTGGCATTAGGGGGGGTTGGGGTTTACATACTCGAGATATTTCCCTTTATTTGTCACATAGTTTCAAAGCGCAATAGCGGAAATGCATCTTTGGGCCTAAACTATATCATATTCAGATCCAGTATACAAACTTTATCGCAAAGTAAGTGACTAGATACAGGGTTCCGAATAGTCCGACCGGTCAAGTCTTGGAGGCAGGACCAGACTTCCCAGTCCAGGTTGATGTCAATGACTGGACCTGACTAACTCGGGTGGTCCGGTCTGGTCTAGACTAGTCCCAGACCAGTCTTTACACAAGATTGCGTATTCATGTAATATCACTCACTTTGCCGTCTGAAAAGAATTTGATACTCATGAATCTATTTTTGCTGCCTCGAATCTAAGCGAAGCACTATCATCACTCCGACTCTCCTGAGATTCTACTGTATAATTGATGGAAACATTGAGTATATTTAAGAAAGGTTTTATTTGAACATAATATATTGTGATAAAAGTAACAAAAGAGTCTGATTCTGTCAAAGGGCCGTGCATATCCTATTGCTTGGAAGGACTGGTCGGACCAATCCTGGCTAAGTCCAGTCTGCTAATCCTGACCATCCCATCGGTCTAATTTCCACCATTAGACTAGACTTGACTTTCGACCAGACTGGCTAGTCCAGTCCAGTCTTGCCCGGACCATTCGGAACCCTGACTAGATATCGATAGCTTCACATAGCCGGAACCTCTCTCGGATAGGCAGCTACACAAGAGAGTGAAGTGCTGGCATAGATCCTTCCGGGGGGCGGAGGCACCAACCCCAACTAGACAGCCACCAAATATGTCCGGACGCCACTCATGGTTGCCGTTAAGTACTGTTCCAGCATAGTAAACACGTTTTTGGAACAAGGGAGTATCAACCCCCCCCCTCGAGAGGGGCTAGAATGGGGGCGTATGATGGTAAAGGTAGATTAGGAATGAAACGACGTCAATCCCGACCGTGCAGACACTGGACATGGTCCAACGCCGCTCTTGTGGACTGTGATTTGCAGGCACTAGCCGGTAGTAAAGATTTTTTGGAACCGTGACCACCCACGACTCTAGACAACCAGAAAAAGCTCCGCTGTAGCTCGCTCTTTCCGAAAGGCATCACCGGGTTTTGAGGATCTTACTGCAGTAGGGCAATACCAATTGTGTAATATGATAACAGATCGCGGTATGATCGCCAGACATCTGGCACAGCAGCAGAACCCCCATGGCTTCCCCAATTAAGCTAGTTTCCCACCACAAACACTTCTTTCGAGTGGCTCTGTCATGCATTACTATACCCACCCTATGCCTGAGGAAAGCAGAGTACAGTACAGTACCGCATATTCCTCTAATGTGAAGGGACCTGGCCCAAGAAGGGAAGTATGACCATCAGATGGCATTCACCGATCCAAGAGATAGCATTTCTGATCACATTGATTCAAGGAAATGTACTTTTGTTCTGCCATCGCACATATTTCTATAGTCTTTTTTATCTAACTTGATTTGGATCCGTATTGGGTAAGTTATGCTACGCAGGCAACGCCCGGAATCTATCGTCGATTCCATCACCACATTCTGACACTACGAGTACAAGCAGAGCCCAGAAGAAAGGAATTATAAAATATAGATGCTATTCCGACTACAAAAAACTTGACAAGACCCATGGTCCTGGAAGAAAGGGAATTGTTCTCGGTTATCAAGTTCAGGTTGAAACGGAAAAAAAAAAAAATTCCAGCACCCGTCCCAGTTTCGTGACAAATCTCATGTTGTGAAGGTTAACCTCTCAGATTAGTCTATATCATGCCTTAACAAAATTAACCGTACACCCAGGATCTGTGGCAACGCAACCCTTTTTATAACCCTATCCCCTAAACACCACTTAAAGAAATTCCTCTAGAACAACCATAACTAAACTATTAGATATAATTACTATGTTTGAAGAAATATTGCCTCGCATTTTTCACAATTATACTACAAAACTTAATTTCTCTGAACACCTATCTGAGTTTACTGAGGAAAATCTTTAGGTTACACAAAGCTTAGAGCCAGTATTACAAATTTTCTTGCCTTCTTGACATTTATCTTAAAACTGCTAGAAGTATAATTTCCAAGTGAGATTAAAGGGATAAGTAGAGAGAGGATAGAGGAACATCCCCTAAAAAAACCAGATCTCAGGCTAACATTATCATAGAGAAACCTCTCAAAGGCTATAAAACAAGAATTTTTGACATGTTTGAAAAAACTGCTCTTAATGTTTCTATCCTCATAAGGAGGACAATAATTGCATTAAAAGATTTTAAATTTTTGTCAGTATAAGTAGGTAAGTTAGAGAGTATTCGGCCTTATTAAAAACCAGAAAAAAATAGGAAGGCATAGATGTTAGACAAAAAAGGGAACATAAAGAAAGACAAGATACATGGGGGTAATAACTGTAATAACAAGAGGAGATAAGAAAATGAAGTCAGTATTTTAATGTCCTATAGAGTACCAGATTTATACTAGTATCCAGAGGTGTTTCACATGAAGGGTAGTATCAATATAGTTCAAAAGATGCATGAGGGGGGAATTACTTATTATAAAACCTTTTGATACAATTATTTTTCATACTCTAACAGCATCAATTATAAACACAATAGAGGCAGTGATTAATTCTAATAAATGTCAATTCCAATTGTAATTTTGCCAATATATTTTACTATTTTATTTAATTTTTACTGTTGTGATAAAAATGGTAGGATTGGTGGATGATGTGATTGCCATGGGTTAAGTTTTTCCTGGTGCTGGGTGTACGGTAAATTTTGTTAAGGTGAGATAGCAGAGCCCCGGGGACACCTAACTTAAGCCTTGTTCTAACCTCAGCGACCAAGGTTCCTATTTTTCATTCCTTCAGCCGATAAGTCACTAAATACTACAAGTACTCAGGACGTGTTGCGATCTGGTTGAAATTTCTCAATTCTCGCACGATTCATTGGCAATGGGAAAAGGGTGGCTGACACGAGAGAAGATATGCATCACTCCTCTTTGCCCCAACCACCGCTCCTCCTCCTCCCAGGAAGGTTTTGTAAAACTCTCGTTAACTCTGCCTATTTCATTGCTCCACCATTTCTATGCAAAACCAACGTTTCGGACAAAGCATGTTGGACTACTTGAGGAGACTGTTCGACACCAAAATAACCCACCAAAGTGGCAACAGCAATGTCAGCTACAGCAACAGAATAGGGAGTTTCAGGAATATCGACAGTCTAGAATCCGACAAGAATGAAACCCAAATTATAAGCGGGCTTCCTCCGCTAGAGAAAAACACAAGACATCAAGGCCTAGAGTATGTAATGACAGATTTGACGCTTTCGCGGATCGGGGTTTGGAGCGGAGCGAGTTTCAGTCGGCAGGTTGAGTTCTATCAGCAACGAGTTCCTCGGTTTCCTCGGTTAGTTCGCCTGTGGTGCCCTACAAGCACCGGGGTGGGGGTGCTGGGGGGCAGGGCGTCATGCAACCAGATGATGTTAGAGTTCGTTACCGGACGGGGGGGCGGGTTTTCACTCTCCAGGCCCGCCGTTACACGGGGTTGGGGGAGATATTTTTTGGGTGATCCCCGCCCCCGCCCCCGTCCGGGGCGGGGGGGCAAGGGCAAGGAACCCCAAAAAAACACGCCCCTCCCTGGAGGCCTCGTAACGTACGCTAGATGCTGTTAGCGCAACACCTGTATTTTGGCTTAACCCCAGGACATCGGTGCCGGGGCAGAGGGCTCAGCATTACCGGTAGCAAAATTGGTCGTTGAGCTGAAGTGGGCGCGATTCTCCTTACAATGAGATGGAATTGACCACATTATTTACGGGGAATGGCTCGCGGAAGATTGTACTTATCGGGTCTACTCTAGTTACATTTACCCAGTTATTAGAAGATCATAGGCTCGGATTAGTTACGAGTAGGGATTTGAGAGTATCTGCTGTTGTCTATTTGTTTTGTATGGGGGGGGGCTGGTTTGAAGTCCCCTGGGTCCTATTGCTGCTTTCCTGTATAATAGAATTGAACGTCTGTAGTGTAAAGAAATGTGTGATCATAGGGTCCGGTACGGCGGTAGCAAAGAAGATTGATGCAGAATTGAAGGGATAGAATTGGGGGGAGGAGGGGACGACAAACGGAGAATTCAGATGCAGGTTCACCAGCTGAATGGCTATGGGTATTTGTTTGACTATGGGGGCGATGGATATAAAATTCGAGGCGATGTGACAGTGATGGTAATTGTGCGGCAGTTATGAGGGAGAGCAAGATTAGGTGTAGTAGATGTACCATGAAAACTCATTCAATCTATTATCAGAGATCTCAACTGTATTGTACCTCATCACCGAACCACATAGGATTAGCACAGAATGTGAACAAAATAACTAATGCCAGTTAATGATATCCAGCAAGCTATACCGCGTCTAAAAAGTATCATTCCTTCAGTCACAGGTGTTTCACCTCCGATTGGGAACGCGAATGGCCTTATCATCGATAGGGGAACCTTAGGGGATAGAACGGATTTCAACGGTAGTAGATTGCGGGCTACCGGTATACTAAACTCGTGTAGGGGCCTATGCCGGTTCGGGGGCTATATCGGGAAGAGACATACTCGGCAGGAGTAGAAATTAGAATTAGCATTTGACGTCACACCAAGCAAACATAATGGGAAACGACACAAGTTACCCCTGCAGCCCTGAATGGACATACCCCCTGATGCGAGTTTATACCGATAGTCAATGTTTTCTTGTCGGTGGAACGAGGGTGGGTCCCGAGCGCGAGTGTCGGCGGCGAGTAGGCCTCATGTTCTGTACCCATTAGTCCAGACCGTGACTGAAGTCGATGGGGAGTGGAGAGCGGGCTGTTGGGGGGGGGGGCCATACTGCCGGCCCTAAGTGACGGTCATGACTTCCTTGGCAAACAGGCAAAATCGACTTCTTTCGAAATAGGAGCTGGATAGAGTAGAGAAGTTAACTGGAGCATAAAGGATAACTTCCGTACCCCATTCAAGTGCCAAATTTCGAATTCTAATTTTCCTGGATATTATTCTTCCCACATCACGTCCGGGTGACGCGTTGCCTAACTTCCCCCGATCCAACCTTGCAAACCCCAACTTTAATATCACAATGGTGATCTCCGCGATGGTTGGTGGTAACAACTATGGTGGGCCATTAGAGGGTTTGCGCATGGAGACCTAGGTGTCTGTTAAATCTGTTAATATATGTTATCTGAAAGGTCTTGGACACCTGGGTGACAAGAGGCACCTGGTCAAGGTCTAAAACATCGCTTTTGGGACCTGGAGAATTCTGCAGGGTAACTCACTAAAAATAGTAATAAAAAAAAGAAAAGATAGTGTAAGAGGTACATAAAAGACCAGAACCACAGAAAGGCCCGCGCGGATCCCAACAGAGCACCAACACCACAAAGCACCCTCAAGCCCCCAACGAGACGCCAGCATGGACGGAAGAATCACGATAGACCTGGAGATTAAAGAAGGTCAACAACCAGGTAGTGCGAGTAGGATGGCAGATCAGCAAAGGGGGTTTACCAGTGAGGGTGCATACCCGGTGGCTGGGAGCAGTAGTGCCAGAAGGGCAGCAAAGTGGACAGATTGGATGGACTCTGCACTCATCCACCAGGTACTTGCAACTGACCCAATCAATTGTGGGTGTGGAAGGACTGTAGCAAAATGAGCGGAGGTGGTAGAGATACTTGGGTGATTGGAGCCACAGCCCATTGTGCGGAGTCAAGAGTCTTGCCGTCAACGAGTACAGAAACTTGTTGAGATATATAAGGTTAGTATACTTCCTTGCTATTAAACTGTGAATTGAGGTTACTTACAAGGTATAATAATAGAAAGGGGAACTCAGCTCTCGTCGGAAGAGTGGAATCAAAGAAGATTTCGGCGAGTTTGAGCTCAACATGGCGGAGCTTGCAACTCGCTGGGATCAAAGTAGTATCGATCCTACAACTCGAAAATTAGCTCAGGAAAAGGCAGCTCGACTTGAGAGGAATGGGCGCCGAGTGCGGGAGGATTCCATGCAGGGGTTAGTGAGAGGACAGAATGAAAGTGAAGATACTTCTAAAGATACTGGTGGTTGTACTTTCGCACCACCAACCAAAAAGCCAAAAAATGCAACCATGAAGGTAGTTGAAAAGGTATTAGAGGAGTTTACAGCAGGGATGCGAGAGGACAAGGAAGAAATGAAATAGTTGGAAGCCAAGCATGATCAGAAGCATGAGGATCTCATGCGGGGAATTCTTGGACTTACGGATGAGATCAGAGAGCAAAGTGAGAGGAGATCTCATGATGAATATCTTGAGCATGAAGCCAGAAAGGATGAACTGGTTCTAATTTTGGAAGCATTGCACCGTGATGGGGACATCTAGATTGAATCATCTTGTAACAGGTTAGAGTCTGACTCTATATACATAAAATTGGACATCTTTCTTACCTTTTTCTCTTTCTTTTGTCTGTTAACTCTTATTGTATATACAAAACTAAAAAAGAACTTTTAACACAAAAATACAATAAACAAGTTAATCCAAATTTTAGTTATGAAAATACTCAGACAATTGGGGAGCTTCCAAAAGCTCGTCTTCCATCAATCCTTCCACAATATTTACATTTTCAATATTAAAATATTGAGTAACTTGTGGTTTGTGTAAACATACATGAGCGTTATGAAGGAGAACTGCCGCTCTAAATTGTACTCCTACAGGTTGCAGTAAATGTTTTTGATTTTTTACAAGGTCCAAAAAGGCAAAGGTATTTACAATTTCCTTGAATGCCCACTCAGCAACAATCCTAAGGCGAGACATAGACCTGTTCCATTGCCTTTGATCATTAGTAAGTTGGGCTCCTTGATAGGGTGAAAGGATAAAACTGTTAATGCTGTAAGCAGGATCACCGTAAACCTGGAGTGGAGCCCCGTCTGGTGTGTGAGCATTCTGCTCCAAAATATTTGGGAGATTTGATTCCTGCCAGAGAAAGGCATCATTTCTCCGCCTATCGACAGGGCCAAACAAGTGGCTAATTAGCCCATCTGAAGTAACAATGTCATGGTATTTGAGACAGTGTTTTCGCTTCCAGCCATTGTAACAGGTGCGCTGATGATAGGTCGGACGAGCAATACCGCGAATTGTGCCATCGATGAAGCCCCAAAACAGTTCCTAGCGGTGCTCCCTTTTGCTGAATCGCCTGAGCATATTTTACCAATTGTTCCGGTCTCAATCGCTCAGCATCCCAGCGAAGTAGACGCTGCCACCGATTGTGAATAATTGTTTGCGTTTCTGTGCTGATACGAGATACCCATTCTACTGACCAGCCAAACTTTATCGCAAGGTCACATAATCGATTTGGATATACTAATCGTGCAAGAAGCATATACAGGGCACTGCGACTTTCTTCTGTAATTCGATTATTGGCTTGGATGGGGTTTGGTAGTTGAAGAACTTCTACAAGTTCTTCAACTTCGCTCTGCGTAAATCTTTTTCCAGTAAGTACACTTGCTCCCCCGGTCCACTTCATTTCTTTCCCTCATATTCATTATCTACAACTTAAAGCGAATGCTCAGGTAAACATACCGGAATTGGTTTCTCCATTCCTCCTCTGTCAAACTATCCAAGTCCAATCTTCCTCCTTCTCTTAATGGCCCCCGCTTACGGCTGTTATCATGAGAGAGTGTAAGGCGAAGGTGTTGTAGTAAAGCTAATCTTCTAGTACTTCGCTTGTGGAGAAACTAGCGGGCAAGCATTGTTGGAAACGATCTGTATTTCAGGTATGATACTAATTGTAGTGGCGATGAGCATTGATATTACTCTATCGATATACTAAATATATCATACTTCTGTCATTACAGGTAATCGAGCCATCATACCACCTGGATTCTCGGCGCAAACTCTTCTTACCACCTAGGTGGCCTTTCTCCTAACCGCCACCTAGGTTCCCCGGCGCAAACCCTCTATTATTGCAGTAATTTCAGAGAGGCTCAATTAGATAAGAGTTTCCTTGGTATGAACAGCGATTAGACAGAAGTTGCCACAGAACAAGCCACATCGCCCCGCTTTTCTTAAACTCTGCCGAAGTTTTGAAAGGCCCCCCATTAACTCTTCATATTCCTCTACCATTTCTACACACACCAAACAATTTGGACAGAATATGATGGCCGAGACTACACGTACACAATTGATCAACTTTGGTGATAATCGTTCTAACTACTGTGAAATAATAGGTGGCTACAGGGCTCATAAACCCGACGCGGATTAGAGGATAACTTAAGCGATGGGAGGAGCAGCAGCCAGATAACAGACGTTAAAATGTGCAAAACGATCGATTCGACGGTGTCAGGGATTGGCTTTTGGAAATAAGAGAGATTGGGAGTGGGGGGAGGTGATGGTGAAGCCGATAAGGCTCTGAATCCGGTATTGGGCACGCCTATCTAATGTGAGTGAGTAGATTCTTTGAAAAAAGCGAATATCGCTGATGGGGAGAATTATGGTTGCCCGGTGATCAACAGGTTGTACGATCGGCGAGGAATGAATATATCCCCATTCCCTGCTTGCACCACTACCGTATAATCTGGTGGAAGTTAGATTGACTCTACTGAGGTTTTTATTGAACCTCTCCAGCCACGGTGACCTATACGTTTAGACTGTAGCGGATCCGCCCTCTTCGTGCCCTCCTGTTTGCTCGGTTACCTTACCGGTAGTTTCGCTTTAGCTCCAATCCGACTTTGCTAGAGTATACGATCGTATGGCTTCCTTACTCAAGAGCAGACGATATCGGGAATTATTTTGAGATGAGGTTAGGCAGGAACAACAAGCCGGAGAGGATGAGTGATGATTTACAGGCTGATTTATCTGGATTATTTTCGAAAAAAGTGTCAGACATAGGCAGAATTTGGCATTTCCCCTCCATTAGTAATTAATACTCACCGAAGATTGTGCAGATTCCTCCTAGTTTCGCTAGATATGAAGGCTAGGCCGGGGGATGTAACAATTTGTTAGGGAGGAAATAAATTTGAATAAGTGGCTAGAGACAATGAATGCACTAAACGAGCCTTTATAGCGACTCTCACCCAGCCGACAGGGTAGAATGGAAATGGGTCATAGTTGGATTCAAGGTGTTACGGCGGGTTATGTATGTACTTAGAACGTGGTGGCAAGAGAGCTGTCATGTCCGAATTAAATTGATAAAAAATCTGCGCAACCGGAAAGCTTATATCGGAGGAGATGTCATGATCTTAATTCCATGGTCGCACTGAAGAGGGAAACAAGTGTCCTTAAATACACAACTGAGAAAAACTTCTACATTCCAATGTCTTCCTTTCGCAGCCCCTCTGTCCTCATGATAACATTCGCCGCCCCTTCTTTCCCCATCTCGCTTCATCTGATCTCTTCTTCTTCCATCCCCCCCGCTTCCTCCACTTTCCCTCTTCCTTTCTCAACCATCCCTCTTCTTACTTCTCTTCACTCTGACTTTACTCAACTCCCACCTCCGACTTCATTCTCCAACTCGCAGATTATTCTTGTTCGTCCTTATGCGAGAGATGATGGATTCTAGAAATGTAACGGTTGTTCTTGATGCTCTAAGTTCATGCTGTCAATCATTTCGCAAGGCGCCAGTGATTCGTAATAATGTCTTAGGGGTGAAGATAGAACCTGTATATCTGGATCCAGAAAATATTGACTCCTGTAGTGACAGTGTTGCTCTCTGCTTTAGTCTTGGATGTAGGGGCCCGGTCAGGTTAAGAAAAAGCAGCCCAATGCGCCAAGGAAAGGATTGAGGTGAGGTGGTGGCTGCCAGTGATGCGGCTGAAGAATCGCGCCCGCGCTCCGCTGTTGTTGCCACCACTATCCCGGGGAACTCGAGGCGTTGCGATAGTCTATCGCGGCGGGCTCTGCCTGGTGGAGGAACAGTAAAGTGGTGAGTGAGAAGAGAGTTGAACGTTTTTTTTCTGCCATGCTGGCGGGGTTTTCATTCAATAGTCGGTCAGGCTTGAGGTCTTATTTTATGGGTAAACCCATTCGGGTGGTGAATGATGAAGAAATTCAGCCGCGGACGGAAGCTATAATATCTACCGGTTCTCAATCGCAGGTTGAATGACCTGTGTGAACACGGCTGCCATTCTATAGGGAGAGATCCAGCTTTTTTGCCAGGATCCCCGTGTCACGCAATAGTTGTCATGTTCGCAGACATCGTTCAATTCCCAGTGCCGGGACTGTACTGTACTGTACCTAGAGCGCAGGTCGACAAGGGATGTCTCTTAGAGGCCACGGTATCATTATCTTCCAAACCAGGAGACGAGGCTACTAAATATGCAAAAGAATACTAGACTCACAGTGAGATGGAGTTCACGGATAGGAGTATTTGCTAGAATCTCGCCTTTGAGACGTCTTATCTACTTATGATAGGATAGTTTTATAAATTGGGGTGTTAGGTTTCGCAATGTTTGTTGTTTTATTTTGATCCGCACTTGCTAATTTAGCTATCTATGAACTGCGGCATGTGGGAGGCATTCATATTGCATAGACTTCAGCCGAGTGGTTGTCTCGTATCTCGAGTACTCGAGTACTTGTAATGTCGTGACGTCTATGAAATGGACCGGGCTTAGTCACACTACTGTTTATTCTAAACTAACTTCTTTCGGAGTTCTTTTGGGATATTTGGGCCTCCATGTAGTCTAAGCCCAGTCCATTTCACAAAGGCCGCGGCGTGGCGGGTGCTCGCAGCAATTTTCTGACATTTGTAAAAACGACCGGGTCCGCATATGCTCGCATATGGTAGATAGCCCAATGATATCAGCAGTAACAACGCATAAAACTGAAAACTGACCTAAGTTCGAGTACTTGCGAGTTCTCTTTTCTGTGGGTTTCTCATTAGAAAGCAGGAAGTAGCTCAAAGATACTTGTGTTCGGGTCCGACGAACGGCCTCTTGGCTGCATATGCGGACCCGGTCTTTTTTACAAACGTCAGAAAATTTCGAGTACGAACACATTGGAGCTTTTGACGAATTGCAGGAACTCGCTCCGCCTCAAAATGCCATAAAATCCGGGGCTGACCCATGCGGTGCAGGCATGGGGCACAGCACATGATGGGGCCATTCGACGGAAGTTCTCGCAATAGATCGCTGAGGATGGTACGGCACACTTTCATCTATCATAAAACTGCCACAGAAGCCGTATTAACTTAAATAAGAGAACTGTGAGCTATATCATTGGCGATGCCCCGTCTGCTAAGGTCTGGACTTTTTTGCTCCTTCTCCCTTTTTTTCTTTTGCTGTGTTTTTCGCCCCTTTTCAAGGGCGGGGAATTCTTGACTACATAGCACACCGAGCTCTTATTAAAGTTAATGCGATGCCGTATACGTTGGGGTATAGGAATTAAGTGGATAGTACGGTAGTGTGCTTGTATCGTACACCTTACCTCCTAAACCATGGCAGCAGGGCTGCCAATATCTTAAAGAATACCTGATTCGCAGCGATAGAGGGACTAGGTATCGGCAATTTCCAGAATGTCACCCTTAGGATGTCTCAGTTCCGACCCAGTTGCGCATTTTGAGGTGTGGAAGTTGGTTACGTTTTTTATGCTTATCAGTATTTTCACTCTTGGACTACCGGATGAGCTGCCGGTATGGGGGGTGTGGGTTTCGTATCAACCACTTCAGTCCAGGTGCAGTATGTGCGAATACTACTCGTACATGTACCGTATCATACTCGGGCACACTGCATGCCCTATGCTTGCATAGCATAGCACTGCATTTGCAGTAATCTGAGGCCGAGTCAGGCCATGAAATTACCCGAGCCTCCAAAGTGTTCTGATTTTCCTGGCGTGAAAATGATTGGTCGGTTGCTGCCAGAAGAGAAAGTAAATACCCCCGCTTTTCTTCAGCTTTACCGACTGCAAGATTTTGTCAACTCCCACATTTACGCTTCATATTTCTCTATCATTTTAATTATACACACAATCGACATTTTGGGCATAACATCATAGCCCAAACTGCGGGTAATATCACGGTCAAAGTTGGCTCCGGCAACAGTGGTTCTGGCGGTATAAGCATCGACAACATCGTCTATAAATCCAAGGAGGACGCAGAGAGTATGCCTTGCCTATCTCCGCTAAAGCCAGAATACATACATGATGACGTGCGAACCAAAAGACATGAAGGTGCCGGGGAATGGTTCTTGAAAACAAGTGAGTTTCAGGAATGGAGGCGGGGTGAGGGCGGAGCCTATAAGGCTGTTTTGTTTTGCTCTGGGGATCCGGGAGTGGGCAAGACCTATTTGAGGTAAGTGGCTGGATTCATTTAAAATGGAAAATATTATTATATTAATGGCTAGAAATAATAGCTCCCTAGTGATCGACAGCCTGTGCGGTGGAACGAGGAAGGAAGGCCAAGCGGTTGCATGGTTGTACTGCGACTACGGTGCTCGACAAGAGCAG
>Ga0307509_10004685_pt1 | contig 19541 bp, 16 predicted proteins | sample 10_EM_MG_FD_202245 | JGI IMG/M metagenome (GOLD analysis project Ga0307509, IMG submission 202245) | Populus trichocarpa ectomycorrhiza microbial communities from riparian zone in the Pacific Northwest, United States - 10_EM | ecosystem: Host-associated > Plants > Roots > Unclassified | place...
GTGTGTTGTGAGAACAGTCACAAGAAATGTACGAGGTAGCTTACCAGCCCAATCCCATCTCCGAGCGTAACCGAGAGCATCGACAGAATTTTGATCGTCGGGTCCAACCATGCCATCAAATTCTCGTCTCCTTTGCAAAATCTACTAAAAGCCCGAGCCTGTGTCCGAATTAGGGTCGAGACGGCCTCGGGACTGTTGCAGGTTTCAAGCTGTGTCGCGAAGGGATGTGAATCTAGGTGTTTTCCCGTGACCCGCTGGTATTCGTTCGAGGCGGCTTTGAAGATTGCTGTAAAGTTATCGGTCGAAGATCTCGCCGATTGAATGTTTGTAAACATAATTGAAGGTCTGACTCGTCGAGAGGGTGGTAGAAGAGGGTAGGGCTAAGGGGACATGTCCGAGTTCCACTACAACCTCGAGGCAACTGGGTGTGGGTGAAGAGTCGTGACGGGTGGCGAAACTGGACACGCGTGCTTCTCGATCACTTGCAGGTGGCAGGTGAAGTACCGCAAAAGGAAGACAAATCAGCCAACATCTGTTGACAACTAGCCAAACGATGCTCATCAGCAGCGAGTCCAAGCGAGTCTTTTTGAACAAGGCCTCCGTCCGTAGACCAACAGAACGTGTGCGGGAGCACCACTGGGATTACATCCACATCATCTGTCCGAGTCCGGCTTCCGCCCTTTGACAAGCCCAGATGACTTTATCCGGAACCAGTGCATTTCCCCCATGCTTGACCTTGCCGCAGTGGGACTATTATGCCCAACTCTGTCCGCTCAGACGCCAAAGCATGGCAGCCAGCAGCAGTTCACATCTCAGTACAACCCCTATCCCTCCCTCAGCATGAAAGCATCGCACCTCGAGCCAACTCGGAGGCGAACTCCGACACTACCCGGGTTCCTCAATGTCCTCGCCACTTGCAGAAGTACTTGTCGTCCCACGACGAGGCATACGAGAGCGCAAAGTGGCATCAACGCCAAATCGCACGCTCACCAGTGATGTTCAGTCCAATACGGCACATGCTCAGGCTACTATGCGACTGTGCTGCTCATCTGGTGCTGATGACACGTCGCACTGGCGAGTTATTCCGGTCCAGCACGCTAGACACGCGCGCAAGGTGAACACTGCGGTGCCGGAGCTTGATGGGAAACCCACTGGGGTGATGCCCCCAGCGTTATATGACTATGATGAGTAGCGGGCCTTTGTGACTGGGGAGAAGGCGCGGCAAACAACATCACATTCAGTACTTGTGGGGAGCGAGTATAGGTACAACTTTATTCATGTGGCGGAACAATATTTTATAATAAACGCCCTTTCTCAGGGCTGTCAGATCCGAGCTGTGTAACGTTATGCTACGCATAGACCCTGTTGCATGTCCCTAAAGACTGGTACCATCACCAATGTCGTTTCCGGGTACAGTAGCGGTGATTAAATAAATCGATTTGGTTGGTGCAGCGACAATACTCGATTGACATTAATGGTCGGTCTACGCTCATCGAATGGAGAACGGACCCGAAGAAACGGTGTTGAGGACTGTACGGTATTGAAACGCGGAGGTGGAACGCAGAAAGATGCATACACGATACAGTATTGTAGGACACAGGATGCCAAGAAGCCGTTTGATGGCTTCCCCGCGAGTCATAGCTATGCATAGCTCCTGAGGCCTGATGCATGATGCCATACTGTGTCACGATTTAGAATGGGCGTCTTATGAGTCTTGGCGTACTACTGATACACTCGGCAGTTAGGTCAGTCGACAACTTCACAAAAATATGGAAATAATTGTCCGCACAAGTATATTTCATTTAGAGTGCTTTTAGGACTGGTACTGTTGGACTTGAATTGAACGAGAGTAGTAGTAGAAATGGTGAGATCAAAACTCACGACCACCTGACACTCTGTTGACCAACTGAGCCGACTTTGAAGTTTCCGGTCACCTTCGCCGCACACTGCACTGTACCATGACAGTACTGTAGTCCAAGTTTGAACAATGTTTGGGCCCTCCTCAAGGGAAGGGTAGGTCATTGTGGGCGTCTCAGGCGGTCCGGAGCGGGAAGCACACATGAAACATCATATGCATCATAGCTGAATTACACTCCCGCTACTCCAGTTACGGTAACCCATTACTGTATCGGAGTAATCCTTCTTGTCCACCCACAGCCGTACTTTGCGTGAGAGCATCCGCTACTCGTCGTTCTCCGCCACTGTTGTTGCCGATTCCAACTTGGGAGAGGCAATTCCCCGTCTTCTTCGTTGCGGGACGTCTCGTGAAAGAGTCATCCTCAATCCGTCAATATTGGTCTTGGTATTCTTTCAAGGTGAGTCGTTGACAATGCCGAAAGAGGACTTATGGTCGATGCGATCGTCAATACAGCAGGAGTTCTGACGAAGGAGGCGCAAAGGCAAAGGGTACGGCCGCTTGGGCTTATGTTGTTTCGTGCGATGTCATAGTTCAATACCCGGGCGGCCCAACGATACTGATTCTCTGTATTGGTTTCAGGTCGATCCCTTGCTGGACCCGCGCCACTTCAATGCATTCGCCAGCTCCTTGAAGTCTTTCGGTACACACAAGCAAAGTCTGTGATCCGCGATGGAAAAGTGGGGGCAGTTACCCACTGCCTCTGATGTCCACCTCGGGACGACTGGCGATGCAGAAACGTAGATGTCGGATCTTCAAGTCGACGAGATACTTCACGACTTCGAGATCCTGTTCTCGTGGGGACGGAGAGCCAAATGAATTTGGGTATTCATCCAAGACATCCACGACAACATAGAAAGGGCTTTGGCCGGGAAGTTCGAGGCATTCCTTCAGGCAACATATAAGCGCATCATCACTCGGCTATTAAAGGCTACAGTCATGTGTAGAATACCGTAGGGTGAATAGAGAATATCATGACCACAAAAATCATGGGACCCCAAACCTGGCCCCCGGCCACTCCACCTGGACTGCACCTTCACCTTTTGGAGTCTTTGGACATGGCGGAGTATCTCGCTACACCCACGTCTAATAGGGCCCCATCCCCATTCTTCCCAACCCCCTGTTACACCCAACTTCGGATGTAAATCCGTTGAGGCTGTTCTGTCTGCAACGACACCAAAACTCAACTCCGGCGAACACTACCTGCCGGTGTCAATCAGTCAGAAACGGCTTCCTTTTTCGGTGCTGTGTCCTGCCAGTGTCATTGTCCATTATCAGAGACGTCTGTGGCTCGCGCGGGTTCTGTACATGTCTGATGTGCACACTAGACAATTCTCAAGCAGCATGCAGCCCGTAGTTTTCGAGCCACAACTCGTTCTTTCGTTTCAGGTCCCCAGGTGAACAATCCAAGGCATGATGTATCAGTTCATCCGAGTAGTTAAGTATATATTGACAAGGTTCCATGGATCCCATAGTTTGGCACGTCCAGTGTCTGTCCCAATAACTTGTCTCTCTGACGCTTGCGGAGTTTGAACAGGTCCTGGAAATGAGTCACAAAAGCCGTCCTTTCGGACGTTTCGGCCGATGTCATGGAAAACTTTTCAATTCAACCAATCAAGCTCGCTCGGATTTGGTACTCGGAGTCGTGCTACCTGACACGCACTGACACGCGCACTCTACTTCTGCTTGGAATTTTCCTTTATGGGCCTCAAATTATGGACTATGAGTACGAGTACAGTCTAGCCATAACCAGAGGATCTGTGTATTGGGCCCAGAATTAAAACCGCCTCCGCCTGTGTACCCTACACCCATCGAACAGATAACCTGGACTGTACTAAATTATTAATCCATCTATCCTTGCAGACCATTTTCCTGGTGTGCTCCGATTGACAATGACAAGTTTGGAAAGCCCATTCATTTCCACAGACGCCGTCACAACTTAACGCCCGGGAATCACCGACTTCGCGCCATGGGAGAATACTCCCAATGTTGTGTTTGCAGCTGGGCAGGGACTCTAGTCCGCTTGCCGTTTTGCAATCATTACACGGATGCATTTTGAAACCTATCATGGGCAGTGCGGACCACATTAGCAAGAAGAAGACAGGGTAGTCAACGCAATGGGGTTTGACGCAATTTGACGTGTGAAAGTGCTCTGATTGGCATGCTCCACAAGGTGCGCACATCCCATTTACGTGCTCAAGTTGTGGGAACAAACCTTGACTTATGAGGGATCACGAGACAACGGTCGTTCATCCTCATCCTCTATTTTGTGTTTTGCTACTCCAACGGTGGAGCGGCGTTGGCCTTGTGTATTTCCAGCTGTGATGTAATGATGACGTACGGTTGCACATGTCTCTTGGCGTGTGTGATGCGGACTTGGATACGCGACACTATAGTTAAGGATTGCACCATAGGATCCGTATGATTATGATCAGTCTATAATTGTATGACTGACTGTGGTGATTTCCGAAGGGCGGCCGATGTTTCAGTCTAGCGCTCGGCAACTTGCGGCACGCATGTCGTCCGTTGTACCGATCGTACCGCACACGTACACCAAAAAATTACCAAATTACAGTGTGTCCTTCCTCGTGGCATCTAGACCAATATTGTTGTCGCCGCGGAGTTGATTCCACCACTGCATGACAAACCTTTTTCTGACATGTGATGGTAGCCCACCGTTTGTCCTAGTCTTCTATTCTCATTTTCACTCGTTATCTAAGCCTATCACCCTGCATCCCATCCCCATGTCTGCGAGCTGTCGAACTGCCAGCCCGTCGCCCGATAACTTCACCGCAATATTCAACTCGGCCTTGAGCCAGTATCAGAGAGTAACTGGAAAGCATCTAGAAACGCATCCCTTTGCCTCACAGCTCGTCTCCTGGCACAGTCCTGAGGCCGTCTCGGAAATACTTCGAAAACAAGTGCAGGTTCTCAGCAGATTTCGCAAAGGCGATGAAAAATTGATGAAATGGCTACGCCCGACAGTCGACATCCTATTTACTTTCTCATCGATGCTCGCAGAAGGTATCGGATTGGTAAGCCATCCCCGACCCGTTTTCTCTCCGTATGATCATTCGCCGACATCTGACTCTCAGGCATACCCGCCTGCCAGAGCGATCTTTGGGGGTATCGTCGTTCTCCTTGGGGTAAGTCCTATCCTAGGTTCCTTATCATTCGTCTTTATGACATCTAATGGCCAGACCGCGAGGGACGTCGCGGCGCGCCACGACGTAGACATGCTCATCGACCTCTTCGAGCACATCCACTTCTTCCTCCAACGCCTGACAAACTATGCTGGGATCCCGCTCAATGAAGCGCTGACAGAGCTTCTTGGGAAGATTATGGCACAATTACTTTCCCTTCTCGCTCTTTCGACGAAGATGATGACCGACAAGAGAATCAGTGAGTTGTTTCATTGTCCTTGCGCTTTTCTTGGGCTAAGTATGACTCAGGAAAGTTTGTGAATAGGCTGATGGGAAGGAATGACGTTAAGGATGCGCTTTTACGGCTGGACTCCCTTACGAAGGAGGAATGCCTAATGGTTGCGGCTAGAAATTTGGATGTTGCGCACCATGTTGATAGAGTCATCCGCGATGTTCATGGCGACGTTAGGGTGACCAGGAAACTCACAGAAGATATCGACGACACCATACTGGCGACCAAAACCCTCACCGAGGATGTTAATCAAAAAGTAAACGTGATTGAGTGGGTTGCACGCAACGTCGATAATAACGTGAAAGCTAGTAGACGCTGTACGCAGTTTTCCTATCTCTCGTTTTCCGCGTACTGGTCCATTTATTATCTGTGAAACAGCAACGAATGACGTCAGAAGTTTGTCATTTTCTGATAGCGCCGTCGCTGACTGACAAGGCTGACACAAACTTACAGGGAGCCAGCTGCAAGAAAAACTTCGAACATGGCTCTCTCCTCCAGACCCTTCCATCAATCACAATGCTGCGTGCTCAACGCAGCATGGAGGGACTGCAAAGTGGTTCATTCAAGGGGCCATATTTCGGGAATGGAGAGAAAATGGCTCTTTGTTATGGATACAAGGCAATCGTATGTTTATCCCCCCCCCCTCTGCCTTTATTATCACTAATTCTACTTAATTTCGCAGCGGGTGTGGGGAAGAGTGTTTTGTGGTACGCGCCATCTCATCTGTTATATGTGATAGAGAATTCATATTGTAAATTAGCTCCGCCATTATCGAGGACATTGAGAACACGCGACAAGCCGCCTCGGCTTTAATCGCCTATTATTATTTCGATTTCAAAGACGCTTCCAAGAGCGATGTCCGCGGCTTGTTGGCATCTCTTCTCTTCCAACTTAGTGACTCCTCTGATCGTTACTGGGACGTGCTTCATCGATTGTACACGGGGTGTCGTGATGGCACCCAGCAACCGAGTGAAGCCGCCCTTGCAAAATGTCTCAAAGCCATGCTCGAACTGTCAGATCGGGTACCAATATTCATTATCTTGGATGCACTAGATGAATGTCCGAGCAACACTGGAACTCCATCCGCCCGTGAGAAGGTGTTGGACTTCGTAGAGGACCTGGTTCTGTCGAACCATACCGATTTATCTATGTGCATTACAAGCCGTCCCGAGCAAGACATCCAAGCAGTCCTTCACCCCTTGACATCTGTGTCGTCTCGTGTATCCCTTCACGAAGAAAGCGGTCAAAGGGAGGACATCAACAACTATATACGCTCTTTTGTTCACTCTGACAGAGTAATGAGGAGATGGAAAGAAGAGGACAAAGAACTCGTTATTCATACGCTTTCGGAAAGAGCTGATGGAATGTGTGTCGTCCCTGTTGTCATCCCTGGTTACTGTTTCTCAGTGTCGTATAGGTTTAGGTGGGTATATTGCCAACTGGACACCCTTCGTCGATGTATGCCTTCGAGTCTCCGCAAGGCTCTGAGTGAATTGCCGACGACTCTGGATGACACATACGAACAAACGTTACAAGGGATCCCGAAAGAGCAATGGCAGCATGCCCACCGACTCTTTCAATGCTTGGTCGCAGCTATGAGGCCGCTTCGTGTTGAAGAACTCGCGGAGATATTTGCGGTAGAGTTTGATATGGACACGGTGCCTAATCTCGTGGAGGGCTGGCGACCAGAAAACCCGGAAGAAGCGGTTCTTTCGGCATGTTCCACATTAATCGCAGTCGTCGAGGATGATGGATCAAAATATTTCCAATTTTCGCATTTTTCGGTCAAAGAATTTTTGACATCTAATCGCCTCCGCACCTCCGATATCGGAAACATTCATCGATACCACATTTCACGAGATAGTGCCCACATTACCCTCGTGCGGGCATGCCTCGCAGTACTTCTGCGGTTGGACGAAAAAATGGACAAAAAGCGGCTCGCGACGTTTCCTTTGGCATTCTATGCAGCTCGTCACTGGGTCGATCATGCCAAGTTTGGGGATGCGACGTCACAAATCCAAAGTGCCTTGGAACGTCTATTCGATCCACGTAAACCATATCTTGCATCATGGGCGTGGATACACGATGTCGACCGGAGTTGGGTACGACAACCGATTCACGCTCTTGCGGAATATCCATCGCCCCTGGGGCCAACTGCGTTGTATTATGCGGCGTTATGTGGATTCAGTGGGCTGGCAAAGCACCTCGTTACGCACGCAGAAGACCCCAATGCCAAGTGTGGTTATCACGGGACCGCCCTGCACGCAGCATTATGTACGGGAAACCTTGAAATTGCAGATGTATTGCTGGATCATGGTGTCAACACGAATTTGGAAGACCAAGATGGGAGGGTTCCGCTGGTAAAGGCGTATGATTGTCGAAATCTCGAGGCAATGCGACTGTTGCTGGAGCACGGTGCAAACGGGGACGTACGGTACGGCTCATTCGAACTGCTATCACATCACGCGTCGTACCGCGGACGAGACGAGGTTGTACAGCTGTTACTGGAGCACAATTTCGACGCGAATGCCAGAGATAGCAAAATCTGGACTCCTTTGCATTGGGCATCGACAGGAGGACAGGCAAAAGTCGTCCAGCTCCTCTTAGACTACGGAGCTGATGTTGATGCACAATTGATGAACCAAAACACCCCATTGCATCAGGCGTCGCGAAATGGACATGTGGAGGTCGTGCAGACATTACTTGAGCACGGAGCCGACATGCACATACGTGGAGAATTCGACTGGACCCCATTTCAAACGGCGACGTTCATGGGACATAGCGAAGTTGCGAAGCTGTTATTAGAACGTGGCGCGGGAGAAGAGCAAGCATAGCCCGACCATTACTTTGGCCATCATTCAAATTTCCTAATTTTTATTTTCTCTTGAAAGTGTTGTATGTATGTTCGTTCAGATCCTCTATCTCCGCTGACTCACGGTGCTTACTATTTCAAAAGGGGTCGATAGGTGTCCCCCTTTTTAAACGAAGGGCGATCATTGTGCGAAGCGGACATGAACAGACCGCTTCCTGTGCTGAGAATGGTTGGACGTCCATCTACTGCACAGTAGGTTGGCGCCGCGGCCATGAAGGTCGTGCCTGCGTTGGTTGCGGGATAGCACATAGAAGTGATTTGAGCTCACCCGCCGTAGGTCACGGTGGAGCGTCAATCTCCACACCAAATATTACTTAGAAAATTTTCTCCTTGACTTTACAGTATTTTTCCTTTTTTCCCTCTGACAACTGTACGATAAGTACGGCATAGACATGGTTCAGCAACGCATGCGTCTCACAATAGATGTATTTTCTCGTTTTAGGTGCTCCCCCCCTCGTATCCAAGTTGTTGGGAATAGTGGGAGTGGCGGTGGAAACAAGTTGAAGGGTGGAGGCGCGCGGAGTGCTAACTTGGTGTATCAGCGCTATCAGCGCGGGCCTGGATGATATACCGATTACCCTGAGCCCCATTTATCCCCAGTTGCTCGGCAGCCGCCTCAGAGCTCAGAACACAAGTAGTGGTGCCACCTCGCGGGGCTGGCTGGCAAACGCAAACCACTGTTCCTATCTCATAAGAGTCCTAACTTGGTAAATAAATAAATAAAATCTTTTCCTCGCGTTCGTGTTGTTGAGCGCCTGCGGTCTCCCCTCATTTCGCGCGTTTCTCTTTCCTTTTGCCCGTGCGATCACGGTACCTCTTCATTTCCTCAGGGTGGTGTCGCTTTAATAGCCCCTTGAAAGGTTTCTTTAGCTCGTAAGTACCAAGGTGAGTATGTGAAGGCCCGTGCCACACACTAACAACAAACATCTCATGTCGCGGAAGTGGCAGCCAGCCAGGACCACCAGATCAAGACCACACAGCGCGCGCTGCCGGTGCGCAGCGTGCTAGCATACTTTACTCGTAGACAGTCTGCTTGGTCCAGGCCCAGATACAGTACATAGCTTAATTAGCATCCGTTTCTGTAGTTCTTTAAATACTTTAGTACTTGTGTGACGGGATCCTCAGTGTGCTTTCTAGAGCCCAGACTGAGTGTCCGTCATACAGGTGAATACAATCCATTCAGTGTGCTTTCTAGAGCCCAGACTGAGTGTCCGTCATACAGCTCCCGCTCCCACATTCCTTCGCGTTTGCTCGCTTTCACCCATTTTACTTTTACTAGTTGCTACATCTCACTGTACGTGATCGTCTAAGGTCCCTGCTTTCTCTCACCATCTCCCATTCTCATGTCGCCCGCTGTTCGAGTCCCGGGGTGCATTCCTCATTTTCGAGCTTACATTTGCACCTGCCTCGAGTCTCGTATCTCTTATGTCCCCGCTCCCGTGACCGCTGCGCCCCTTGTAACATCTGACCGGATGAATCGTCAAGGCTCTGAACGAAACACTAAAACTTCTTATCACCGATTGTCACTACAGTGAGCAGGTGAGTTTATATACATATCATCACCTACCAGTGTTTTGGTTGAGGCTGTAAGTACTGAATAGAGGCAGTGAGAGGAGTATAAGGGAAGGGAGAGAGAAGGTGAGTGCATTGATCTTGCACTGCACCAGAAGGGAAGGAGCCCGAGACTGAGGAACGAGGCTATGACTCGGAGACAGGAGTGTGACAGGAAGACTAATGACCATTGGCAGGCACTCCGTCGTGGCTGTTCACACGTTCACACGTGGCTGTAATGGCCTGCCTACATCAGACAACGACATGATGATGGAGTGGCACAACTTCATCACCTGCCTGCTCATATAAGTCTTAAGTGCCCCTGTGGTACCTGGTGGCTTGGCTACTAGTGCATCATCCTTTGGTGACCGCGTTGGGCCGGGCCAAGCCGAGCGGGTACATTACGGCAGTATACGTGAAGCCTGAGACTCCGGATCGCCTCGGGTTACTCAATGTAAGCATTACCATTCACGTACCCATTTTCAATCATCGAAACTACGAAACTATGTTTCCATGGCTGATTCTGAGTCCGAATCTTGGAGGCAAGTATGGTCACAGGAATGGATGTACGCTGGTGGCCGGTGATCGATGGTGATCGTTCGCTCCATAAACGCTGAGTTTGAAAATGCCAATCCCCAACAGTCGGTGGTTTTCAAGTTGTTTGCTCCGTGAGGGCGGTGAGTGGTGGCCTGTAATGCTATATGGTCCTCATGTCAAGCGACTGACTGTTCAACAGGAGTTACACTACCATAATCCGACTAGTATATAACTTTGGTACAAATTCACAATTCTACAATAAATCCGCCCCACATTTCCAGCCATTTTAACCATTCTAGGATCCCGCGACCTCTCCCTTGGAGTCGTGTTCAACAATCAGCTAGCTCGAGTTTGATGCGCATCAACACAATACCTTGATCCACTTATATAGTTAGGTTCAGGAGTGATTGGATTCGCAGCCACAGGCAGGCCAAATGGACCCTCATTCGATGTTCCTGCCGGCCGCCACCCGAGTTTACTATCAATCTCTGAGCCCAAAGCCAGGCCAATGGGACCCTTACTCGGGGAATCTCTGCTTCTATCTTGTAAGCATGCCACTGGAACGGAGGTCGTCAATTGGAGTTATAATGAATGTACGTCCCATATAAATGCCTTTGGGGAGCTGAGTATAGTTCATACCCCACCACAAGTTCCTCCTTTCCAAGAACATTCCCCGATACCGCCATGTCTCCAATTAGCACCCCATCCCCTTTGTCTTCTACGTCTGAGGCAATGATTGGGGTCGCCTTGGCCAACTACACCAGAGAGACGGGAATAGACCTCACAAAAGATCCTCTCACAGTCCAGATCAGTAATTGCGACACCCCTAACGTCATCCTCGATGTCCTTCAGGCCCAAGCCTGGGGATTTGAAGAAGTTAGGAATGGCGATGTTAAATTAATAGAATGTCTCAAACCTACCATTGACGGTTTGCACATCCTTTCTGCGCACCATGGTCTCGGCGACTGTGCCACTCTTGTAAGTCTAAAAACCTTCTACCCCCAATAAGTGTACGTTAATAAGTATTCTAGGCTTTTACGCCTGAACAATTTATATTTTCTGGAATTGGCCTCCTTCTCGCAGTACGTCCGTTGCTATCTTTGACAGGATCCAGGTTGTTTATATTTGGGTGCATTAGGCGGCCAAGAGCAACAATGGAAGCTATGGTGCTTTCGTGGGGCTCTTTGAAAGTGTTGAAGGCCCCCTGGGAGGTCTTGTGATTCGTACCTTGGGTCCCTTGACTAACCCGAATCCGGCGATGACCGAAGCCATCACTAAGATAACGGCCGAACTACTGTCTATACTCACTCTAGCAACTCAGCAAGTCAATGAAGGTCGATTCAGTATGTCCTGCCTCTTTCGAAATCTCCATTGTCCCACCTTTCCTCAGAGAACTATGCGAAACAACTCGATGAGGAAGGTGATGCTAGACTGGTCTTGCAAAGACTAGCTAGACTCACACAGGAGGAGGCCAGGAGAACGGCTGGCCCAATACTCGAGGTCATCTATGGCCTCATCAGTAACATGGCAGTAGTTATGGAAGGTAAATATAGCTCGCTCGTCTTAGTAGACGCGTAAGCACTGAGCACCTTTCTGACTAGGTGGCAACGCATCAATCGGAGGTATCAGACCAGCCCTCGGTATGTCTGTTACGACGTGCATGAAGGTGCATGGGTTAACTTGGGCTCCCAGTTTCAATACATCAGACTGTGAACGAGATGACCACTGTGAACCGTTCGTAACGACATCGTATCTCAGCTATTCGTACACAAAGCTGACATGTTTCACAGGCTATCAGCTAGAACAGGACTGTCACCGTTGGTTGTCTCCTCCTGACTCATCGACAAACCACAACATCGCTCGCAAGGCCCACCACAGCGGGACTGCGACATGGTTTACTGAAAGCAAAGAATTTCAGCGATGGAGATCGACGGGATCCCTACTATGGGTCCACGGCAAACGTGCGCACATCATCTTGACGTCTTGACCGCTAGTGACCGTCTCCTGTGATATTTTAGCTGGATCAGGAAAGAGTGTCTTCTGGTATGCGAAACAATCGCTAATCCCTCTTGAGTGTACTCACTTCCTTGATCAGTTCAACCATCATTCACAATGTCCAATCCTTGCGTGAAGCGGGATTAGCCATCGTCGGATACTTTTACGCCGACTTCCGGGATACCGCTAAGCACAGCGCTCGCGGATTACTGTCTTCGTTGCTCATTCAGCTCTGCATTCAATCTGATGACCTCTGTGAAATTCTGCATTCACTGTATTTGAAGCACGACCATGGCCTACATCAACCCAGCGACAATGTGCTTAGAGATTGTTTGAAAGAAATGCTCGCAGTTCCGGTCCAAGGGCCATTCTACATCATCATAGATGCCTTGGATGAATATCCCAATTTCCATGGCTTTCCGTCACCACGTGAACAGGCACTCGAGGTCGTGAAGGATCTTGTCGACTTGAGGCTCCCACATCTGCATTTCTGTATCACCAGCCGACCAGAGATGGACATTAGAGCAGCTCTCGCGCACTCAGCAACCGATGGCATTAGCATATCCATTCACGATCAAATTGGACAAAATAAAGACATTGCGGATTATGTCAAGGCGATTGTTCAGTCAGACTTGACGATGCGGGAGTGGCCAGAAGAGGACAAGAGATTGGTCATCGATACTTTGACAAAAAATGCAGGTGGAATGTAAGTGAAAATTGTCAGCTTCCTTCGTGACGCTTCTCATCCGACAGCTTAGGTTCCGGTGGGCCCACTGTCAACTAGAATCCCTGCGTCGCTGTCCGTTACAGAGGATCCGAAAAGTTTTGGAAGAATTACCCAAAACTTTGGACGAAACATACGAACGCACGCTCCAAGGCATTGATGAGGAGAAGTGGGAATGCGCTTATCGTATTTTCCAGTTCCTCACGGTAGCAGTTCGCCCACTTCTTATCGAGGAGCTCGCGGAGGTTTTTGCAATCCAAGCCGATAGGGAGACCACCGGGATCCCTGAATTCAACGCCCGTTGGCGCCCTGCGAATGCCGAGGAAGCCGTGCTTTCTGCATGCCCCAGCTTGATCACCATTACGGCCAACATCTACGGAGAGCAAATTGTACAATTCTCTCACTTTTCGGTACAGGAGTTCCTTACCGGACATCGTCTCGCAACTTCTACTCTCTCTCGCTATCATGTACTCCCACGACACGCGCATACTTTTCTTGCCAAGGCTTGCCTCAGCATACTCCTTCGCTTGAGCACCCGCATCCACAAGGGAAGCGTCAAAAAGATGTTCCCACTAGTGACTTATGCCGCCGAAAACTGGGTCGATCATGCCCACCGTGGCGATGATGCTTCCAGTCTCGCAGATAATGGGATGGAACATCTCTTTGACAAGAAGAAGCCCTACTTCGCTGCCTGGCTTTGGGTATACGATATGGACAACCCTTCCGGGCGACACATGACACACACACACCCAGAGAAGCCGGGAGTAGCGCCGTTATATTACGCGGCGTTGTGTGGTTTCCACGACATGGTGAATAGCCTTGTAAATGCACACCCAGAAGATGTTGATACCCGGGGTGGTAACGGAGGGACTCCCCTTCATGCGGCGTTGCGCAAGGGCCGTTCTGAGGTTGCGTTGTTCCTCCTGCAGCACTGTACCAAGGCAGACGTCAAGGACAGCAAGCATCAAACTCCGTTACACATAGCATCACAACAAGGATACACCGAGGTCATTCGGTCCCTGGTCACCCATGGTGTAGATGTGAACGCAGAGGATAGAGAAAATGAAACACCACTATCCCTGGCATCAAGACATGGAAGACTGGAGGCCATACCGTTGCTATTGCATCATGGCGCAGATGCAAGTCACCAGGGCCCATCTGGGCAGGCTCCTCTCCATGTGGCGTCAACAAATGGGCACCACGAGGTCGCCCAATTATTGCTCAATAACGGCGCGGATTCTAACGTACAGGATCGTTATTCTCAGACCCCACTACATCTAGCATCGGACCAAGGATGTCTCAACGTCGCAAGTGTATTACTCAAACATGACGCCGACGTTGATGCTAAGGATGAGCGTGGGTGGACCCCATTACACATGGCATCGTCAGGTGGGCAAGTGGAGGCTGCGCGGCTATTGTTGGAGAATGGTGCGGATGTAAACGCGGAGGAACAAGATGGCTGGACCGCGTTGCACTTGGCGGCCTATAATGGACATTACCGCGCTGTGGGTCTCTTGCTAGAACGCGGCGCGGATCGTTGTAAGCAGAATAAAGAAGGGAACACACCTTCTCAGGTAATATCGGAGGGTATTAACGCAGCTCAGGCTGAAGCGGCGCAACTTCTGCTACAGAACGGCTAAAATGGGAGGGCCTTCAGGCGTCTGCATGATCGGGATTTTTAAAAACACGACGTGCGAGTGTTATATTAGATCAAGGTGTCACACACTTTAGTCCCTTATTAAATTACTTTTGTACTTTGGTAGGCCGGGACGGGTAATTGTTGGTTTAGGGCCTTGTAGTGGCCTTGTTGAGAATTTAAGTTTTCGGTATGGATTGTTTGTTTGTTTCTCCGATACATTTGACAAGAAAGGAGGGTCGCATAGCGGGAGGAAGGAGCCGACACATCCTAAATTCATTTTACGTCTTTGACAAAGCACCAATAAATACCGCGTTCAGCCATGGCAATGTACGTTACCCGGCGGCCTGGACGTGGAGGTGGGGAAATTATCGACGCATCGTCAAGGGACGTGGGTATGGAGGCTGAAAAGTTGTAACTAAGAAGCGAAGGTCATGACGCGAGTGGGATTCAGATGGTGTATCCGAGACGTGCATCATTCAAGTAAGAAAAAATATGTGTCTGCCAACGTCCTGTCTGCCAGCAGTAAATATTAAGATGTAAGAAAACAGGTAATAACGTCATAATCAAACGGCCATCTTTAGATGGTGATACCGTTGTCGCGTCGTATGAGTCGGTCATGGTGTGGGAATGATCTATTATACTAACCATGACTGAGCATAGGAAGTTGCAGTGTTGCCTTGACCCCAACGAGTCTCTCAACTCTCAGCAATCTCAGGAGTCCTCTGTTTTAATTCGTCCAGCTTGATGTGTTTCTTCCGCGCCAGTGTAGACTCGAATAGCCGTGATGGGGGTCACGAGAACTCGTCGGGAAAGGTTCGATGTGTGTAAGGGCGTTTTGTGATAGTATCCACGACGTTGGCGGGGCTTATTGACACCATGCAACTGAACTAAAACAAGATTTGCCAATGTTTTACAGCTGCCTCAGAGTAAAGTCCCGTCTAAATCATGTCTGGTATTTCTCGAGATCGGTCAAAGTCTGCCGATCTGGTGATATGCCAGCACCGACTCTAGACCTGAGCCAGGCCGGTCAAACCGGGCTATGAGTGACAGAGTAACAGATGAGATGGATTTGGGACCAACCTTATAGGATGTCAGGCTTGAGCCCTAGCAGTGCTCTTGACCTTTTGATGTAAACAGGCTAACCATTGTGATGATCGGCCACAAACGGTCTCATCTGCCAAGCAGCATCTCACGGTAATGTTGGACAGAAGTGACGGCCGCGTCCACCAGGACCACCACTGGCAACTCCCGTAACCCCCAAGTGGCTGTTGTTATTGCTCTCTGCGCGTGGCTACGTCAACTCCAAAGCTCTTTCTACTCCAAAAGCATAGGCATTTACAAGCCGGTGAGGTTGGCTTCGACCAAACCAGATTTGGACGGACTGCGTCACGATACTTGCATGTAGAAGGACCGGTACATGCGAGGTGCCTACTCGGGATCTCAGTCCATAATGGGTGCCAACCAACGAGGAAGGACAGACCCTACAGTAAAGCCGGCAGATGACCTACAGGGGCCCTGCCAGTGGCGTATGGCGGTGAAACACGAGATTAGCCTCATTAGGTAATAGCCTGGAACACAGCAACACAGCTGGAGCCTGGAGGTCTTGGCACCACGACCACAGTCGTCTCCACACCATCCACACCTTCCCACAATCGTGAGCGCCTTGGCCTAACCGATTATGCCAACACCGATAGCCACAACCACATTGTTGAAGCATGTCTCACGGGTCAAAGCTTGGGCCAAAGGTGTTTAAGAACTCCGAAGCCACCGACGGCGACGGCCACCCCTCCATGTCTTCTACTAACGTCAACCAACCTGTTCGTGAGTCCTAATATTGGATCGCCTTCCTTCTCGCTCATCGACGGGATCCTTTCCAGCTACTCTCACTCGCAGGTCGCCGGTGTTCGAGCTGGCCGCATACGGCGTCCCTCCTGTGGCCAGTGGTAACGTCGGCGAATCAGTCTGTAAGTGCTAGTATCTCTCCAACTTTGACGTTGTTTCGCCTAGTTAAATAGTTTCCTGTCCAGCTTCTCACCATCACTGGGAGCTGGAACGCGAGCCAGTTGACATTTCTCCCTCTGTAGCTACTGGTAATGTCGGTGTATCAGTCTGTGAGTACCGGTTTCTCGCTTCCTTTTATTTAACTCATCGACCATTCCTGTTCAGCCCCTCCCCGTTGCAGGTCGCCGAGGTATGAAGAGCCCATTTACGCTGTCCCTCATGTGGACCTTACTTGTGTGGGAGAAACCGTCTGTGAGTATTTGCATCTCCCCGACTTGACTTTTTCCCTGTAACTCATTGGCCGTTCCTGTCTAGCCTCTCTCAGTCACGGGTTTCCCATGCTGGAGGCACCTACTTATGGTGTCCCACCTATGGCTGGTACGACGCCTGGCCAATTAGTCCGTGAGTACCGGCATTTACCATAGCTCAATTTGTTTACTCTCTCTCGGGCTCACTAATTGGTCTTATCCAGCTCCTCAGCTCAATTTTATCCCATCGGAACAAATCGACAACAAAATTGACCCCCCGATAAGCAGAATCAAGGATTCTCTCGCGTCTCTCAAGGAGGCAACCGCCCTGGCTGAAAGGATTCCCTATATCTCGCCACTTGCGGGCGTCCTCCTCCAGGCGCTGACGATGCGAAATGTCAGTGTTCGACTACTCTCATAATGATGATGTTTCCTACAAGTAAATCAACAGGAGTCGACGCTGCACCAGGAAAAGTGGGATGCGGTGAACGAAAAACTCGGGAAGGTTGCTAGCCTGGTGAGCGACGTCGGGACGGTGTGCGAGGACAATAACCTGGAGGAGAACGATCTTCCGCGTAGCCTGTACACAGTCTTTCAGACCCTCGAATCGTACGCCATGCATTCCGGATACTCTTATCATTATCTGACCATATCTAAGCGAACTCGGTCCAATTGAACACGCAATCAAACAGAGCAACAAAGTCGGCTTTATCAGGAGTGTCTTTCTGGGCACGTATTTGCGACGGAAGGCCAAAGCGTATGATGATAAGCTTTCGAACGTGCTTCAATTATTCCAGGTTTGTTCCCAATTCACTACCTACGTCACTTGCCTAACCCACTGCCTTCAGGCCACCTTAGCTTTCGATCCACACTTCGTACCATTCGCTGAACGAATCAAGGTGTACATCCTCCCAGTATTACGAATCATAATTTATTAACATTTTCTATAGGTAGACGCCACCAACGTGAATGCGCGTTACGACGAGAATCAGACTCCGTTACATGTAGCATCGCAACTCGGACACATCCACGCCATGCACTCGCTAATCGAGCGCGGTGCTAATCTGAACGCGGAGAATGAAGACAGGGAGACCCCTCTTTTCCTCGTGTCGAGAAATGGAAACGAGGAGGCTACACAACTTCTCCTACGTTGCGATGCTGAGGTGGATCACCAGGATCGGGAGGAAAGGACACCACTCCACGGGGCATCTGAAAACGGACACTATTTGGTCACGCGGTTGTTACTCAAATTCCGAGCAAATTCCGACGCAAGAAATGTGTATGACTGGACCCCATTACACCTAGCGTCACGGACAGGAAAGAGTACTATCGCCAGGGCCCTCCTCGAGTGGGGCGCAGACGTAAATGCGCTGAACGATTGTGGGTGGACCCCTTTGCACATAGCATCACAGAAGGGGCACCTGGGTGTTGTGGAACTGTTACTCGCCAATAAGGTTATGAAGAATACCCAGGACGTGCGTGGCGAAACGGCGTTACACTTGGCGGCATATTATGGACATTTTGCGGTTGCGGAACTCTTGATCAATCAGGGTGCGAATGTGCGTATGCAGAACGATGAGCGCAAGACGCCCTTAGACTTAGCAAGGAGGGAAGACCACGAGGCTATCGCACGATTACTTGAGGCTCGAGGCTGAGATTGGGGAACGCGAGACAGCCATTTTCTGTAGTAAGTTATATGGGTTTTGAAGATAATATATGTTCCTCCGTTACTACACTGTATCCACAATCTACCAGATATATATTACCTTGTAGTTTATGGCTTGCGTTCTATGTAGTATCAAACCATAATACTATCAATTCAATATTCTCGTAAACTGAATTACGCCCATTGGTCAAGGATTGCACACCGAATGCACCAGCTTGAAGGATGCTGGAGACGCAGTCTCCAAAGCTGTTCAACTCAGCGGTGCAATTACATGCACCGCGAGTACCACGTGGATTACTGGGGTATGGTGTTCATCAGGTCATCCATGCCACCCTGTCTACGGCATTCCGGCCGTTTTCCGCAACACGGCCCTATGGGCGCCGGCGCAAAGAAGCACCAGGCGCTGCGCCCGCCCGACGGGCCGAAAGGGGTAGACGTCACCTAAATGGGGTTAGGATACATGATCTCGGTGATAGCCGGACTCACCCAAGTGACAAATGAGAAGAGAGACCTGCCAACTTCAGTCTCCGGCCCACCATGACAAGGCAAGGCGGGGCGATTAAATGCAGGGGTGATGCCGTTATCCTGTGTTCTGGCCAGCGCCTGATGTATTGTGTGGGAACGTCCATTCATAAGGCTGCGCACGGCATCATGTGTCCCAAATATCCGTAGCTCCTCTGTTCTGCTCTGTCCAACGTCGACCGGGATGGTTTTCTGTTGTGGACTCGGCGGAAGTCGCCCCAAGGCTCCATCTAGCAAGCATTTCGATGGAAAGGCGTTTTGCGATCATGTGCACGATATTGGTCGGGCTTATCGGCACCGCGCAATCGAGCTGATCAAGATTTGCCAACGCTTTTCTGCAGCGTCGGAGCAAAGTTTCCGCCAAGATACAGCGTTGACCAGGTATTTTCTCCTTGCTAACCGTACATCCAGGCTCTAACGGACCTCTAAGTGCGCT
>Ga0307509_10004686_pt1 | contig 19533 bp, 16 predicted proteins | sample 10_EM_MG_FD_202245 | JGI IMG/M metagenome (GOLD analysis project Ga0307509, IMG submission 202245) | Populus trichocarpa ectomycorrhiza microbial communities from riparian zone in the Pacific Northwest, United States - 10_EM | ecosystem: Host-associated > Plants > Roots > Unclassified | place...
GTAAAACTTAATATAGTTAAGCTCGAAGCTTCACTCAATTTAGTTCTCTCGAGGAAAAGTTGGTTTGTCGAAGTAGAATGCCAAACGCTTAAACTTAAGTAGATATCAGATTTAAGCCTTTGACATTAACCACTACTTACCCCCGTTGTGCGAGCACCCTGTCCTGCTCAGGGTGTGTCCGAGGTCTACCCTCCATCAGGATTTATCCTGCCGCAAGTGTCGGACCAACTCGGGTACACTTAACTCCGTCAATAGGATATGAGTTTCTGCAATGAATCTCCAATACCACCGCAGGTGGAAAAACTCTTCCTATCGAAGTCATACCAGTGGCTAGCTGTTATGACAACAACCGGAGTCAATACCTAGGTAATGGACTCACTGGCCCAGTGGCAGTTTCGTCTATACAAGCTATGCAGTCCATCATTTAATCTACGCGACTATCCAATGTGATAAATTGACTTGCAACCTCCCCCAGTGAGATGTAGCCGATGGTTGGCTAAGTGGGCGCTACCCATAGCCAGCCTCTTGGGACATACTCTACCGTGATAAGACTCATACCTCTAGAGTCCAATAACAACCCATAGTAATGCTACAAATCAAGGGGAGAAGGCCCGGGCTGGTTACTGAGGTATTTGTCTCGAAAGCACCATGGCCTTCTGAGACTACCTGTGTACCACTGGGAAGACTACCCTACTACCCGTAGGCAAGAATAGACTCCTAGATGCCCGAGAGACCATATATGGGCGACCTCCATTTTGGCGGTTACCCATACTCCCCTGATATATCCTGCGAACGACATTCAGTCGGACGGACGGCGACGACGTATACGGTATTATGGCAGCTGCTCCAATGACCTGTTTTAACTAGCAAACGAGCAACTACACAGCCGTCTGCCTATGACGCGCCGTCCCAACGCTGGGGCCAGAGGGGGCTGTTAGCAAAACCCGCCCAAGTTCAATAGCATGTTCGGGCCACTCTTACATAGGCGTGGGGCCTCCCCGCGCAGATGCGTGTGCGCCTAAGAACATCTAAGAGCCCATAGAATGTGAGGCAATTGACCTCTAAGTTCTAGGATGACTTTGCCGGTGAAGGTAGTGTAACTTGGACTCCTCAGTAGGGTAACTGGGGTCCATGGGCATAATGACCAAATTCCCAAGGTAGGGTAACTTTGCCTTCTTATGCCTTTAACCGCTCAGGAAGTCCTCTAGGCGACCACAGAAGTCGTCTCGGAGGTCCGTGTAACATTCCCATAATTCTCTTGACCTTATGCGAATGTTCTCCCGAAAGGTTACCCTGCCTAGTAGAGTACCTCAAAGCTACTCGACAGTTGCCTAGGCCTTATCCTAGGTTTACCAGCTATTTGTATAAAGTATACGCGACCATACCACCTCTGGATACCTCTTGGTATACCATTTGGGCTAAGGTGATAGTGATTGTAGCTACCTATTGCAGGGTCGTTACACGCTGTGAGCATAACTCTATGTCTCAGCTATCCCAGAGCATTGAGATCTTAACATTATAACTACAGGAGATAGTTCATAGTAACACGGGAAAGGAGGAGGAGTCAAATGGGGCCAGTGTATAAGAGAGTATATAGGACATGGTGGATTCATGAGCAAAAAGCTATCCTGAATCTGATTGGCTGCCGCCCCCGTCAGGGCGTCGTTCTTGCGCCCACTGCATCCTGTGCATCTAGAGGGGTATTGCAATACCAAATTGCGTCCGGAGGCAAGTTGCCATACCTCCATTCTTTCTGAAGGTACTTCACAACACCATGGCTCATCTGGACCCACTTCACAACACTACAGCTCATCTGAATTCACCCCTGATCTTTCTGTAGGCAAAAATGCCAGCCCACCCCAGTCTGAAAGTGAGTGATAGCTCCTGCAGTCTTTAGTCAGCACAGCTTGTTGTAGTTTCTCGGCACTTAGCCTTAGACGCGATGCGCGTGACTCCATACTTTGCTCTTATCACACACCTACCTACCTACTCGCTCTTCATGGCCTAGCCTGATGACTCCACCACAATTGGTATATTGATTCTGAATCCGACACATGCATCATGATAAGCTCCACACCAGCCACACACCTGTATTAAATGCATCCAGACCTAACTATTATTGATGGAGTTACCTTTATGCCGGATGTATTGACGGGTTTAGCGAGCGCTGACCTTGAACCTAGATTCCGCTAGGGTCTAGTGTGCGAAGATGGCGCCCCTTTGGGGCATTATTCTACGCCTTCCCAGCTATCGAACGCGGTAAGGGACGTCTCGATACGACCAATCTCCATGGCGCTACAGAGTTATCTGAAGGGGGGGGGGTCTTTATGGCGTGTTTTTGGTCTGGTGTGCCTAGGAGAAGCCTGTATTTAAATATATTAGAATTAGAAATATAATAGAAGACTCGCTACAAGAACTTGCAAGAGATAAAATAAATTGTGACCTAGTTCAGGAGCAGGTAAAGGGGGCACCCTTGAAGAAAGTTTAGAAGTAGTAGTGCTGCATCTGGGTGCCACCTGAATATTAGGTAGGCTGTCCGGTTGCGTTCTGAGTACGTCCAGATGTGTAATCATACTTGCGCCACGTCCAGAGTAGCAGTTGACATTTTGAGCATCCTGTGCGTCTGATCCACAGGACGCTCAGGACGCAGGTAATAATTTTTGCGGATGTTTGTAGAGTAACATATAGTAATAATTATTTCATATTCCTAAGAAGACAGAATCAAAAGTCGAAATCGTAGAGCTCATCGCTAGACCATGAGGCGCAAAAGAAAATCCATTCCGGGAGTTGTTGCGATATCATCAGATGTAGTATATTCTGTGTCAGAGGCCACCATACTAGAGTCAGGATATCGTAGTGCAGAGAGTCTGTACGTGTCAGGTAATAATCAGGGGACGCACTGTGTTTAGAGTAAAATCAGGAAGAAGTCATCATGAATCTGGAAATGATAGATCAGGATTGTGAGATCCTGATGGTGGAACACAAAGGAGAGATATCTGGATGGGATATGGCTAGATGAAAGAAACCCTGACGACTGGGGAGAGAGATCCGACATCAAGCGGCAAGAGGACAGTATCACACAATGTGGGAATTACGTAGGGGAGATCCTTGCTCGTCAGGATAAAAGTAACAATACAGTAAAATTTTCATGGAAGAGCTAGAAGCCCTAAGGCAGCAATACAGTATTTGTTTATTTTGATAGCATGGAAGTACTAATGCCAGAAATTGAAACTCACCTGGAGCAGAACAGAAGCTCATAAGAAAGTTAGGCTGTTGTTGATATATAATCTTGTCTTGTCTAGAGAGATAGTCAGAGACCAGTGTCGACAGAGTGTAATGACCCTACGATAGGTAGCTACAATGACTATCATCTTAGCCCAAATGGTATACCAAGTGGTAACCAGAGGTGGTATGGTCTCATATACTTAGTATACAAATAGCTGGTATACCTTGGACAAGGCCTAGGAAATAGTAGAGTAGCCTTGGGTACTCTACAAGGAAGGGTAAGCTTTCGGGAGTAGGTTCATGTAAAGTCAAGAAATTTAAAGGAACGTTACACAGGCCTCCGAGATAACATTAGATGTTGACAGGAGGACTTCCGAAGAGTGGCCCGAACATGCTATTGAACTTGAGCGGGATTAGCCCCCACGGCCCTCTGGCCCCAGGATTGGGACAGTGCGTCATAGGCAGACGGCGGCGTAGTTGCTTGTTTGCTAGTAAAAAGAGGTCATTGGAGCAGCTGCCGTAACACCGTACAAGTGGTCGCTGACCAACCGACTGAATGCCGTTCACAGAATATATAAGGGCAGGGTGGGTATCCGCCAAATATGGGGTTGCACATAAATGGTCCCTCGGGCACCTAGGTGTCTATCTTAGCCTACGGGCAGTAGGCTAGTCTTCGTAGTGGTACTTAGGTAGTCCAAGGAGGCCAGGGTGCTTTTGGGACAAATATCTTAGTAACCAGCCAGGACCTTCTCCCCTTGATTTGTAGCATTACTATGAGTAGTTCATGGACTCTAGAGGTATGAGTTTTATCCCAGTAGTGTATGTCCTGAGAGGCTGGCTATGGGTAGCGTCCACTTAGCCAACCATCGGCTACATCTCACTGTAAACACTTGCATGTCAAATTATGACATTGGATTCTCGCGTAGATTAAATGATGGACTTCATAGCTTGTTCAGACGAAACCACTACTGGGCCAGTGAGTCCATTACCTAGGTATTGACTCCGGTTGTTGGCATAACAGTTAGCCACTGGTATGACTTCGATAGGAAGAGTTTTTCCACCACCGGTTGTATTGGAGATGCATTGCAGAAACTCATGCACTATTGACGGAGTTAAGTGTACCCGAGTTGGTCCGACACTTGTGGCAGGATAATTCCTGATGGAGGGTAGACCTCATACAAAGCCTGAGCAGGACAGGGTTCTCGCACAAGGTCAGAGTAGTGGTGAATGTCAAAGACTTAAATCTGATATCCACTTAAGTTTAAGCGTTTGGCATTGTACTTCGATAACCAACTTTCCTCAAGAGAACTGATTGAGTAAAGCTTTCAGCTTAACGATATTAAGTTTAACCGTTTTAATTCTTCGTGAATTATTTAATCTATCTTTATCTTCTGCTTTGAGTTTTTGGTTCGGTCGCAACCTTCGAGTTCACCTCTCTATAGGGTACCTCCGTTACAGTGGACAGAGCCAGCGGCTCTCTGTGGGATAATTTCTTCTAAACTTGAGTGTGCAATTTATTTTACGGTGAGTGGCTTGCTATTCATTACATTTCATCACTTGTTACCCTTTGAGCCATTGTTTCACACCCTTTGGAGTTTAATATAGTTGTCATTCGTAGGGTCTTGAAGTCATTTGTAGGGCCCAGCCATCAGATATTTTCAACAAACTAATTGGTGTACAATATATTTTATGACTAATGGTTGAAGAACCAAAGTTTTTATTGATACGAACAGGTATGGTAAGATGAAAAGGCAAATCTGATAAAGAATAAATAAGAAATGAATGACTGACAGTCTGTATACAGAAGATAAAGTGAGGAGATCAGCGAATGTCTGATGGATGATTATATCTGGTTTACTTCTGTCGAACGAAAAGGTGCGATAGAGGGCTAGCGGTTTACTGGCAAGCCCTAGATCTAAGGGCGGCTTTTGAAAACAGGAGAATACAGAGTGATAAGAGTTAAAGGGCAAGTGGAACTCTGAGATCGCTATTCAACCAAGTATATTCTTGAAACATGAGTCTCCTGAAGTCTGCTGTTCTCCTGCTAGCCAGGAGATAAGTTTAAATACAAGAGTTCCTCTAGAGTGATAGTAATCAGATAACCTGCAACCACGATCATTACAGTGCAGTGCACTTTGCCCTGTATGTCCTGTGATCCCACATGAAACCTCGGAGTCATAATACTCCCTCAATGCTATCATCAGCTTACATGACTGTTCCGTCACTTATATTACTAAATAAAACAATCAACATGCAAAACTAAACTTAACACAAGCTACTGGGCCTTAATATAGCTCCGGGACTGTAAAACAATGAAACTAACCAAAGTAAGCAAAGTAATCAAACTAAACATACGAGATCCTGCACTCCGCTCCTGTATACAGTTACTGGAACATGTATACCTGTTACAAAGATTGAAACCAATCAATAAAGAGAAAACTGGAGTTCTTTTAAACTCATCAACTTATAAGTTTCCTTTGTGACATACGACCTGCGCATGCCACATCGCTTATCACATTTCCTCCATCCTAACCTCTCTGCCGAATCTCCTCCCATACACAACTCAGATGGTATTGCTTTTACCGACGGGACGGTTATTTGCATCTCTGTGGATGGCATGATGGACTGAGGAAAGAGTGTTCAGTCAATATCACAGGTGTTGTGTGAGTTAGAGTAGCGATAGTATATTTGATGTTGTTGTACCTTACACTTAAGATGTTTCAAAATAGTTGATCAGTTGTGAACTCGGTATTCAGGGTCATGGACAATCTGTCTGAAGCTAACAGTGGTGAATTAGGTATCAAACAAATGTAGTTTTGGAACTAATTCTTCAGATTGAAGTTCGATGAGGGTATGTACTCCTGTTAGGAGCTTTCCGTCAATGAATCTCTATGTGGTGAGGACCCAAAATTTCAACAAGATATAGTTATTTCACAGCAAGATACCTATAGAGCTCTGCTGTCCATTTGGGGCAGCAGTTAGGACTTACTAGAGGTGACTGCCTATCCATGTAGACTCCCCGCACTGAGTATCTGTCCAGTTCCAAGCAAAAGACAGATGGAATGCACCCTTCAGTTCAGTGTTATCTATAACGAAATCATATATCAAGCCCAGTGGCTATTCTATAGATTAGGACCTGTATCTCCTAGATAATTTGCCCTATATAGCACACTCTCTTCCCATCATATCCATCATGTTTACCCTTTTTGCTTGAGTCAGACTATAATTCCTGTTTTTTTATCCTTTTTTTATCCTTGACATTTTGTGTGCGGGGTTTTTCCTATCTTTATTTTTTCTATTTAATATAGTGTTAATTCTCTGAGATTCAACATTTATTCTTTTGGTTACGAAATTTTTTATTATTAATCCAAATTGATTTTTGTGATTTGAATGTAATTTTTTTTGTATTTTCCGTTAGGTGTGGGATTTGGCCATTATAGGCCTCTGTAGAGTTCCTTTTTATTTTCGACCGTTTCAACCATTTTTCAACCAACTGAAGCATTTTAACCGAACGCATATCTACTTCCTGAACAGTCTTGTTGGAGGGAACGGTTCAAGCCCCACAATTCCCTACTCTAATGGTCCCTTCAGCTGTTAACCAAACGCAGCGTTAGCAAAGAGTGTGCTAGCAAGCAGGCCGCCCGCGTGCATGCTGCTCGTGCCAACGTCGTGGCTACCGTATGCAGCACAAGTCCGGGATGCTCGCAAGCTTAGAACCTTGTCACACTTGCACTTTGAAGGTGGTTTGGTCAAGAGGTAACTGGGACAAGGTTGTGGCTCCGCCACAACCCTCGATTGCTAGCAACGTTAGGCACCCTCCAGAGAGTGCCTAACAGTTCAACGGAAGATACCAACTCAACGTAAGATTAAATTTGTATGTGAATTCAAGAATTACGGACCACGACCAAATATTCCCAGACGCTTTAAATGTTCTTCCGACTTTCTCACACCTTGTCTTAATTTAAGTCTTTGAAAATAAGTCTCCTATTTTTTTCTTCCTGTTTTACCACTTTTACTTTCGTCTGGTGGGACTTTCGTTTGGATTAATTCAATCAAATTAGTCTAACTAGTAGGAGCCTTACCAATCAAGGCTTTCACACCCATTAAGCGTGAAAGTGACGTTGAGCTGGCATCCCCCGTTGAGCTGTTGTACCGGCAGGCTGATAGCGACACTCTGATGGCAGCTCGCTCACAACCCAATGATAACTGGGGTAGCGTAGGTAACGGCGCGAAGCACGGAGAAAAGCACGTAGGTGGTGGTTCCGGTATGTGATGATAACGATGTGGATGTTCGATGTACAATACAGGAAGCTCTCTACTGGTAGCTCAGACTAGATACAGAAGAGAGCGCACAAACACACAAAACAGGAAAAACCCACACAACGGGAAAAACCCCCAAGTGGCAGTCACGACCCTAAACCGGTCGTACCCCAAACTGGCCATCATACCCTAACAACTATGGGATTCCAGCTATCACAGGCACTCTCAAGAGAGTGCCCAAGGTTGCTAGCAAGAGCGCAATCGAGGGTTGTGGCGGAGCCACAACCTTGGCACGCTTTGTGCTTTACCTACTCACGCACTTGCTTCAAAATTCTTTATTACAGCCCCAGCCCCACGAAAGCAGAAATGCACGAGGGAAAATGCCCGAATGTTGTCGAGGTGCTCCTCTTCAAACGACACTTACACACGCTCGGCCCACTCAATATTTGCACTGTAGGTAGTAACGAAAGGAAAAAACACGCAGCTTGTGGTCCATGCCTTGTCAAATGTCCCATTTCTGCAACCTGAATCAAACACCCACCAATCGGGCATAATCCCCCACCTTCCTTTGGTTAAAAGCGCGACCAGGTGTATGGTACGGGCGCACGTACTGAATCCGGGTACCGTGCAGTGCATGAGAGCAAGCTACTGCGTCTTGATGGCAACCTTGCCAAAAATGCTCACTTGAGTGGGCAATGATCTGGTCGGCAGTGGGGGTCTCAAATAGCCTTAACTAGAGCTCCCCCCCTTCAAACGCTCCTAGGCCTACGGTCAGCTTTGCTTCATTTCACGGGACAAGGAATTCGCTTACATGGTGCCAGATCAGCAAAAGTCGACAATTAGAACGAAGTTACAGAAATGGACTGGTGTGTCGTTGGGTCAAAATAACTACGACAGAGAAGGAGGAGGAGGGGGAGGAAATAAACCCTCTTCGATGGAATTATTAACTCTAGATCCCGAATTCACACGAAAACAGTCGAACTCCATCCCATCAGTACGGAAGCCAGTCTGGAGTCCAGGCTGGCCCACCGGCGCCTTGGCCTGCGCTACTTCGGTTGTGGTTGTCATGCTAATAAATGTCGGTTTGACAATCTATGTTACCACGAATCCGGAGTATAAGATGGAAAGAGGTATTGGGACGCTGTATTCCGGGAGCTGTGACAAGAGCAACACTATAGGCCAATGGTTGCACCTGGGGATAAATGCGCTTTCCACACTGCTATTATCGGGAAGTAATTATACGCAACAATGTCTAGCAGCACCCACACGCAGCGAGATTGATGCAGCGCATGCGAGGAGACGGTGGATGGACATTGGAGTTCCTAGTGTTAGGAATTTGTTCATGATTAAGGGAGAGAGGACCTTTTTGTGGATTGCAATTGGGATTACGAGTATTCCACTGCATTTGATGTATGTTTCTATTATAACGACGGCTCAGGTCCTAGCTAATTGGAGGATTGCAGATACAATTCTGCCGTGTATACTTCTTTAGCGGCGAACGCGTTTTTCGTAACTGCTGTGACCAACAACCACTTTGAACCCGGAGCATATTCGAACGCTTCAGGGATGTTCGATGAATATTGGTCGATTTCGCTCAACAACACGAGTGGAAAGAAACACTGGGAAATCGGGTACCAGATAGATTCGCATGATATCCAACTGTTCACTAGTATGTTAGAGGGATACAATGCTAGCACTCAGAGCTACGAAGACCTGACACCTGCTCAGTGCATCAGCCTCTACAATACCCCATACTTGTCAACCCGTAGAAACCTATTCCTGATCACCGACCATACTTCCAATTCCACGTTCAATAACACCCTCCTGAGATTGTCCCTTTCTACCACCGGGTTTCAGCTCATGCAAGATTGTTGGATATGCCCTCGTTCGCTATGGGGCCCGTTCTCATGCAACACAAATGAACTAGCCTCAAAAGTGGCGAGCGGGCATCCGTGGCCAGTTACTCTCAAAGGAGGTCAAGAGGTAGAGGTAAGGGGATGCAAGAGTGAGATTACAAAGGCGAAGTGCAAGGTGTAGTTCTCACTGGGAGTCATGATCGTCGTTATATGCTGCAATCTTGCTAAAGCATGTGGTATGATTATGAGTGTTGTTAGATCTCGGGAGCCCACTTTGGTTACCTTGGGTGATGCTATCGACTCCTTTTTCAGGACCCCAGACCCAACCACAATGGGGATATGCTTTGCTGATCGATGGTTCTTTGAGAGGGAGTGAAAGCGTCAGTCTTGGACTGGACCGAGGCAGTGGAAGCAAAATGGGGTCCAGAGGTGGGGAGCGTCAGTAAGACCAGGTGGATAACTTGTATTTTCTGCTGGTCGATCTTTATCATTTTCGCGGGTGTAGAACTTCGATTGGGTATAGGAGAAGACCGGTATTTCTCGAGCGCGGACATTGAATCTTTGTAAGATCGTCCCCCCATCTAACACCCCCTTAGAACACAATATTAACGAGGTAACAAAAAATATGGGTCAGAGGTTTCGGCAAAATTAACGCTGTCTCTTTAATCCTCATCCCCTTCCGAAACATATCCGAAGCAATTCTCCTAGCCAATCTTCCACAGACCATCCTCTCATTCCTATACCTAACCTATAACTCCCTCTTCACTGGCATGCTCTTGGGCCACGAATGGTCCCTCTTCGGTCACCACCACCGCACCCTCCGCGTAACATCTCCGCGTCCCGGCCAGCGCTCCACATACTGGCTACAATTACCTTACACCTACGCAATTCCTTTAATGGCCCTCAGCGCTCTCCTTCACTAGCTCATCTCGCAATCCATATTCCTCGCGAGAGTCGAGATATGGGACCCGCTTGGGCGGGAGATTGGAAAAACTATAACTAGCGTGGGGTACTCCTGTATTGCCATTATTTTTACTCTGGCGCTGGGGTTTTTTGCTCTGATGACCGCCGCTGGGATGGGGTATAAAAGGTTTGCTGCGGAGATCACCACGGTGGGCAGTTGCTCCGCCGCCATTTCGGCTGCCTGTCATGTTTGGGGGGCAGATTCAGAGGGGATTACAGGCAAGAGGATGCGCTGGGGGGATGTAGAGGTAGTGCCCAGCCTCCGGGTGAGGCATTTGACATTTTCGAGCGAGGAGGACGAGGTTGGGAAGCCTGTCTTTGGAAGGGTTTATGCTGGGACTGGGAGAGAGAAGCAATGATCGTTTATGATTGCGGTATCGGAAAGCCTCTTTTAGGGCACTAAGCTGGAGAAAAGGATTGAGCTTCGAGGATTGGTACACTATATTTAGCGTAGGATATTTGATCCGTTGGGAGTATTGAATTATATATTCTATTGGTGAGCAACGTGCACCGGATCTGTATAAAGGTTTGCACATTTATGATGAAATTAGGCAAGAATAATGGTAGAGGTGCTTGGGTAAAAACAAGTTTCTGGAACAGGTGATTGACCATGCTAGCAGCGGCAGACTGAGACCTGGAGAAAAACTGCAGAACCTTTCTACTGAGTGTATTTGGACCAACTCACTTACCAGGAATTCTATTGTTTTTTTTTCTTTCTGTTCTTTTTCTGACATCCCTCCCCTGACCCACTCCCGCCGCCGCCGAGGCCGCAGTTGTTGGTTGCCGCTACCGAACATCTCAATCGAGTGAGCCCCATATCACAAAATGTCGCTCGTGGATAGTTGTCAAGGGCCCCGGGGCTATGAGGAATCAAGTAAACCGGAACGTCACCCATACGACCTTACTTGGCCGACTTCCTTCGTTATAGATCGTGGGTAAATTACTCCACAAGCGTTAACCACACCACCCTACCAAGTATCTAGTGTTCTCAACCGTACGGGGGCCCCGTAGGGCCCGGCGGGGCGACTGCCGAGAGCCTGGACGGGACGGGACGGCAAAATTCAGTCCGTCCGCGTCGGAGAAAGATCGGGACCGCCGCCATTGTTGAGGACAGCGGGCCCTACAATGTGAGACAAATTGACGTGGGGGACTGGGGACTATGGGGGACTGCCGGGTAAAGCTTTTTGGGTCATTCGATAATTTCGTATGCCAAACGGAGGCGGAGAATTATGCCAATGAGAATAAAAACAAGTCTGTTATTATATTCTAATCACCGGAGTGAATGGACTCTCATTAAATCATCTATCTCCTAATATCCAATCATCGCTAGAATTAGAAAATACATCGGAAATATGTTAGACAAAATAATGACTGACACGAAACCCACCCCTACGATCCCAAATATCCCCCCCCGCACAAGAACCTGATATAGAGAAAACCTTTCGCACAATCAACCATTGTGATGAAGAACCATCCCGGTTCCATTATTACAAACTAAGTTACGCTAGAGAAAAGCCAGTGACAAAGTAAAACACCAGAAACAAAACAAACAATACAGCAGTGGATGATGGAGTAACCCCATCGTGGTATGTTAGGTTAGGGCACACTTGTAGGTGTGAGCAGGGCTATGACCAGACCGCGCGGCGGTGACTGGTGTTGTGTGGTAGAAAGCCCACTGTGCGGCCCACCACAAACTCTAGCTGCGTCCCTTTCTCTGTTCATCATCACTTGATCACCTTTACAGTCATTCTTCACTCCTTTGCGAACACACTTGTCATATACATCGAATATCGAACACATCTCAGTTTTCCTATCACTACCGTTTCGGGATCTTCCTTCTGACGACAGCTCTGAGCCAAGCTGTGTGACTGCGGTGCTTGTACGACGGCATATTTCCATTGCGCATAGTACGGACCTCCATCAGTGGACATAATACTAATGAGTAAAGAGAAAGAATAAATAAAAAAATTATCGGAGACGAGTGATCCCCGGTGACCTTCAACAACATGGAAGATAGGGGAGCTGCCGGGGCGGCCGGGCACGGCGGGGGATGGGGGGGCCGCCGCGGGCAGTACGGGACGGTGGGGGACTATCGGGGACCGCAGGGCTGCTATTGTGCGGCATTTCGCGCGGGTGACTGTGGGGCCCTAGTCCTTAGCAGTGGGTTGTAGGGCAAATTTGGAAAAAGATAGGACGGGACGACATAATGTCGGCCGCCCTCGTCCCGGTCTAGGACGGACTGACTGCCCCGTTGAGAACGCTTTATGTATCCTCTTTGAGAGCATCCTACTAAAATTCCATCCCTCTCTAGCCGCTCTCGTGACACTTGGGCGAACTCCTACCTGATTAAAGTTACTTATTCCACGCTAGCCGGCAGCCTTCTGGGGCTGAAGTATTAATGGGCTCGACCTAACTTCAATGAGAGATTAGAACGATAAAATTGTAACGGCAATATCACGACTCCGTTATAAAGTAGAATGGGGGGAAAACAAAATCATATTTGAAAATTGTGCCCCGGGGCTCAAGGCTCTCTCAATGAGATCAAAATGAAATACACCACGGGAGTCTCTTGGCTGCTGAATAGCGGTAGCGAACCTATTTATAGAAATGAGGGATGCTAATTGAGGAGTATGGATTGCCTTGACTCTAGATATAGTGCACTTAGCACAACAGCATCGGGGGGAGCCAACCAGCTTCCCCTGGAGTTAGGAGTGGACAGGGTAGATGTTATAGTCACGTGCTTTATCTGTTGCAGGCACACTGCAACTGCGAGGTTCACTAAATCTTTCTTATCAAACCCAGGTGGCAAATATCTCAATAGGCTGCGCTCGTAGTACTGTACAACAAGCGAGTGGCCCAAGAATACCGGTAAGTGCGATGCAACAGAAAGGGAAACGATATGTGTCACTAAGAACAGATATTTTATTAGATTTCATAGTGTGAGGGTGATAGATAAGTACAATATTCCAATAAACTCTTACAAGATCATCCTATTAAAGATGCCTTGGTTCTGTTATGCTTTCAATGCGCATACACACATTATGAATTGATATTTTCGAATTGATGTGTGTTCGGCTACGAGGATACTTGCCGCTGTGGTTGCTAGCAATTCGATTACTCTGCTCAATGGTCTTTTAATTTTTGTTTCCATATTGATGGCTTAGTTGGTATTTTTGATGTGTTGTGGAGTGTAAAGGGTGTGAGATAGGTGTCTCTTGAGGTATGGGGTGAGAAAGGTTCGAAGTCTGGAGTTTTCTTTCGTGCGGTTTTTGCCGACTATGAGCGCAGCGAAATACGAGCCGAGCCGGCCGTCATTGAGCCTAGTATTGGGGACTGCAGCTTTTCCGGGGTTGAACCGAGACGGATAACCTACTAATTGGAAGTAGTCTCACTCAATTATGGTATCTGACGGGTCGTGGATTACTGGTTCGGTCGGGTGTCGCAAGAAGGGCATTTCTATTCTGGCAGTCCTTTCTCAAAGAGAGGCTATCGCTATGACAAAAACACTTTAGCACAAGTCCGGCAAACCACCATGAAGTGCCCCCACTCGACCGTCTCAAACCACGCTACATTGCTGTCGGTAGGCCGTTGTGCTGTCATACCCAATCCACCAGCAAGGAGTAAACATCGAACCCCCATGGAGGCATGAGGAGAAAGGAATGAGGAAATTCAGTAGGGAGAGCTATTGAAGTAGTGGATTGATCCATTGTTCAGGGTTTCCGAGAATGTTAGAGCATCTATGCATGGACGGCCCTGTCGGCTGAGAATCAGGTAGAGTGGTTTTGTACCACTACGGTGCGGGATTTCGTGGCATTGATTTAATCAGGTAGAGGGTGAATACCGTACAGTAACTTGGTGACAGACTCCTGTTGGGATGGATTAGTCGGGTTTAGCTTGGGGTTCCGATGTTCTGGCATATTTCTGCGATTGACCCCTAGCGGTGGGGTGCTTAAAGCCACAGTTTTTGTTGGCTAAGAAAAGAGGGAGCTAGCGCGCGGGTCGCCTGTGCGCAGGTTGCTCGTGCCGAGGTTGTTGCTGTGCACCACAGCACTGGGATGCCCGGAAGCTCAGAACCTGGGTACACTCACACCTTGAAAGTGATTTGGTCAAGACGTAGCACCTATCAATCGACTTTATTCAAATTCTTTATCACAGCCCGATCGCCACGAATGCATCAAAAAAATGCACCAGAGAAAATGGCCCCGATGTTGTCGTAGGGTGATCCTCTTCAAACGACACTTAAGCGCTTGGCCCACTCAATCCTTGTATTGTCGGTAGCGAGTAGAAAAAACACCTCGCTTGTTGTCCATGCTGGCTGAAATGTCCCCTTACTGCAGCCTGAATCAAAAGCCTACCAAACAATTGAGGCATGGTCATGCGCCTTCCTTTAGTTGAAAGCGCAACTAGGTGTCTGGTATAGTGCAGTGCAGTGCAGTGCATGAAAGCAGGCTTTACATGCTAATGGCAACCTTGCAAAAAATGCGCAGCCTAGTCGGCAATGCTCCTGTCGGCAATGGGAGTTTCAAATAACCTGAACTAGAGCACCTCCCCTTCAATCGCTCCTAGGCATCCGGCCAGCTTTGCTTCCTTTCGCAAGACAAGGTATTCCTTTATATGGTTGCTGTTCAGCAAATGTCGAAATTTAGAACGAAATTACACAAATGGACTGCTGTGTCGGTGGGTGACAATAACTATGAGAGAGGAGGAGGAGGAGGAGGAGGAGGAGGAGGAGGAGGAAACAAACCATCTTCGATGGAATTATTAACACTAGATCCCGAATTCACACGAAAACAGTCGAACTCCTTTTCATCGGTATGGAAGCCAGTTTGGTACACCGGCTGGCACACCGGTGTCTTAGCCTGTGCCACTTCGGCCGTGGTTGTTCTGCTAATCAATGTCGGTTTAACAATCTATGTTGCCACGAATCCGGAGTATAAGATAGAAAATGGTATTGGGACGCTGTATTCCGGGAGCTGTGACAAGAGCAAGACGATCGGGTTATGGTTACACCTGGGGATAAATGCCCTTTCCACACTGTTATTGTCCGGAAGTAATTATACTCAACAATGCCTAGCAGCGCCGACACGCAGCGAGATTGATGCAGCGCATGCGAAGAGACGGTGGATGGATATTGGAGTTCCCAGTGTTAGGAATTTGTTCAGGATTAAGGCAGAGAGGATGTTGTTATGGATTGCTATTGGGAGTACTAGCGTTCCTCTGCATTTGCTGTATGTTTCTATTACAGTGCTCACTCAAGTCCTATCTAGCTAATTGGAAGAGTTTAGGTACAATTCCGCAGTGTATACATCTTTAGCTGCGAATATGTACTTCGTAGTTGTCGTGACCAACAACCACTTTGAGCCCGGAGCTTACTCGAACGCAACAGATATCTTCTATGATTTTCGCGAGGCATCGCTCAACGACACAACTGGGAAGAAATACGGGGACATCGGGTACCAGACAGATTCGCATAATCTCCAAATTTTCATCAGTATGCTAGAGGGACACAATTCCAGCACGAATTATGAAGACTTGACACCCTCTCGGTGCGCAAACCTCTATAACACGGACGTCCTGTCAGGCCATAGAAACCTATTCCTGATGACTAAAAATACTTCCCATGCCACGAACAATAACACCCTCTTGGATATTCGGGATACTACTAACGGGGGTCCCTCAGGATCCCGATGGATGTGCCTCGATTCTGAGCAGAGCTCACACAAATGTGACACCAATGAGGTAGCCTCAAAAGTGGCTAGCGGTCTTCCCTGGCTAGTAACCCCCGATGGAGGTGAAGAGGTAGAGGTAAGAGGATGCAAGAGTGAGATCACAAAGGAGAAGTGCAAGGTCCAGTTCTCGCTGGGAATTATGATTGCCGTTATCGTCTGCAATCTTGTTAAAGCATGCTGTATGATTATGGTTGTTGTTAGATCTCGGGAGCCCACTCTGGTCACCTTGGGTGATGCTATCAACTCCTTTTTGCGAATCCCAGACCCGACCACCAAGGGTATATGCTTTGCTGATCGACGGTTCATTGAGAGGGAGTGGAGGCGTGGGTGGAGGACGGGACCGATGCAGTGGAAGCAAAATGGAATACAGAGGTGGTGGACTTGCGTTAGTAAGACGAGATGGATAACTTGTAATATCTGTTTTGCGATAACTATAGTTTCAGCGACGGTGTTACTTCGATTGGGTATCCAAAATGATGCGCAGGTGTTCAAAACCGACATTAAATCAATGTAAGAGTGTCCAACCTCTCCTAGTGTTCCCTTCAAGCACAATATTAACGAGGTGATAAAAAAGGTGGACCAGAGGTTTCGGCAAAATAAACTTGATTTCAATCCTAGCACCCTCCAGAAACTCTCTAACCGAAACAACCCTGTTAGCTAATCTTCCACAAACTGTACTTTCATTCGTCTACTTAACCTACAACTCCCTTTTCACCTGCATGCTCTTGGGCCACGAATGGTCCCGCTTCGGTCACCACCACCGCCCCCTCCGCGTCACATCTCCGCGCCCAGGCCAGCGCTCCACATACTGGCTCCAAATACCCTATACATATGCCATTCCCCTGATGACGCTCAGTGCTCTCCTCCACTGGTTGACCTCGCAATCGATATTCTTTGTCAGAATTGATATACTTGACGCGTTTGGGAGTGCTGGGACAGCATTGCCGGTGAACATGCTAGGATACTCCTGCATTGCCACCATTTTCGTTCTGGCGCTGGGCATTCTTGCCCTGCTGACTGCCGCCGGGGTGGGATATAAACAATTTGCTGCGGGGATCACCACAGTCGGGAGTTGCTCTGCCGCCATTTCAGCCGCCTGCCATCCCGTCGGCGCCGACTCGGAGGTGATTACAGAGGAGAAGGTGCCTTGGGGGGATGTGCAGGTTGTTCCAAGCCTGGGGGTGCGGCATTTGACTTTTTCCAGCGAGGAGGGGGTTAGGAAGCCTGTGTTTGGAGAGGTTTATGCTGGGACGGGGGGAGAGAGAAGGAAGAACTGTCTATGATTATGGTGTGGGAAGGTTTCTTTCCCCATGCCAAGGTGGAGAAAGGAATTGAGTTTGGAGATTCGGACTATATATTTAGCGGAGGATATTTGATGGGAGGGCGGATTGAATTATGTATTATTTCGGCAAACTGCGTGGACTAGGTGTCTATGAGGATTTATTCACTTATGATGTAATTACACAAGAATAACGATGCAGCAGCTTGGGGTAAAAATAAGTGTCTGAAACCGTGGCCGACCGCTGAACTGGCAAGAGTAGACTAAACGTTGACCTGGTTGTAAAGCAGAATGGTGGGAAATAAAAAGTATACTTGGGAATTGAACTCTCTAGACACAAGGCTGTCTCTACAAGATCACAGCTAAATTCCCCACAGGAGTCTTGTGGCTACTGAACAACTGTAGCAAACTTACATGTAGTATCATCTGTGGACTCTGAATTGTGAAATGCCTTAACACGCGGTATCTTAATATGTAATGAGGGAGCGAAGGTAGTTTTATTGACTATAGAAGCAAGATAAAAGAGTGAAGACGTGAACGAGAAAAGACTGATGATCGAAAAATAATAAGGAAAAAGGTCCTGCTTTAATGCTATGAACGATATGCGAAAAGAAAGTGACTAGAAAACCTTTTCCTCCACATGATACACGTAACGAGAGAAATAGAACAAGAGTGTTTGAGATACTGTTGATGAGACGAGGAGAAACAGTAAACTCCTGCATGATTGTTCCAATACTGTTGATGAGACCAGGAGAAACAGGAACTAATGCACGACAAAAATAAAACCAAACATGAATCAACGGTTCCGTTGACAGGTTTCAACACGGTATAGCACTCATACCAGAACAGTGTTGGGGGCAACCGACCCCCCCCCCCGCCCACCGCTCGGCTTAGCCTTTTCAACTAATATGGCGCGTGGATATAATTAGCCTCGCCGAATGATCGCAGTGGGTGGATGGACTAGGGCATCCCGACGTAGGATTGGATGCCCCACCCAGCCCAGCAAGGTTTTCAACAAAATGATTGGTGCACAGCGGATTTGATCACTAATGGTGGAAGAACGAAAGCTTTTATCAATGCGAATATGTATGCTAACAAGAAAGGCAAATCTGATAAAGAATAAAGAAGAAACGAATAACAGATAGTCTGTGTACAGAAGATAGAGTGAGGAGAAAGCCGAACATCTGATGGATGATCGAAAACAATGAACAAAGGGAAAACAGGAATCCTTTTATCCTTAGCTCATAAGTTCCATATCTGACATACAACCTGTGGAGGCCAAATCTCTGACCGCATTTTCTCCATTCTAACCTGTTTGCCGAATCACCTCCCATCTATAACCGAGGTGGTATTGCTTTTACTCAGGGGACGGTTATGTGCTTCACTGTTGATAGGATGATGGACCAAGGAAAAAGTGTTCGGTTGATATCACAAGTGTTGTGTAGGTTAGAGTAGCCATATTATGTTTGATGTTGTCACACCTTACACTTAAGGTGTTTTGAAATAGTGGATCAGTGGTGAACTCGGTATGCAGGGTCATGAATGATCAATATAGAGCTAACGGTGGTGAAGTAGGTATCAAACCGAGGGAGTTGTGAAACTAATTGTTCAGATAGCTGTCACAAATCGTGACTAAGCAAGGCAGATTTCACATGACTAATAGTTATTAGTCATAGGATATGTTTATGTTTCTATGACTCATGATCGTGAGTCATATATGTTTATGTTTTATGCTATGCAGTTTATTGATTTATAGTTTTCACATGACTCGCACTTGCGTGTCATTGTTATGTTATGATTGGTTGATGTTTCTATGACTCACGATTGTGAGTCATAATGATGTAATGACTTTTGCGCGTGACTCACATTATGAGTCACGAGTTTCACGCAGGTGACGTGCTTTGCGCACCTGACATGTTTTATGTTTTATGATTGGTTTACGGCATGTTGTACAGTGACTCATAGGAGTCATCTGATGGATTTCGGGCATGACTCATTATGAGTCATAGGACCGTGTGACTCAAGTTATGAGTCACCAGGGTTAGGGATATGGGCATGAAGAGTCTATAAGTAGGAGACTCGGTCATAGTAGTGAGACACGAACCATCTCCCCTACACCTCCGGCGATTGAAATCTCAACACCAGGGAAATCATCGTGGGATTCCACCACCACCCCCTCTCCTCCCCCTTGATGGCTTCTGCCTAGGGGAGCGATGCTACA
>Ga0307509_10004687_pt1 | contig 19530 bp, 7 predicted proteins | sample 10_EM_MG_FD_202245 | JGI IMG/M metagenome (GOLD analysis project Ga0307509, IMG submission 202245) | Populus trichocarpa ectomycorrhiza microbial communities from riparian zone in the Pacific Northwest, United States - 10_EM | ecosystem: Host-associated > Plants > Roots > Unclassified | place...
AAAAACATAAAAAAAAAAAAAGAAGGGGGCAGCGAACCCTATACTAGCCGCCGCCCCCCTTACCTCCTTTCCTTTATTTTTCTGGCCCGGGCCCCCTCAGCTCATCCCCATAACCTACACGGAGCAAAATAAAAAAGGCCATCTTCCTCAGCCTGAGGCCGCTCCCTCCGAGAGCGAAAAGCTCTTTCCTCACAGCCGGGAACCCTTTCCCTTTCACCTTCTTCCCCAAGGTCACGAGAGGAAACAAGAAACTAAAACAACAAAACTGCCAAAAAGCAACCCGTTGCCGCAGCACTGTGTATTTCCTACAACTCCAGCAGCAACGCAGCAGCAATCGTGCGTCTTCTCCCTTGCATCAGTTGTCCATCCTGCACCGGCCGTATCTCTAGCAAACCATCCTCTCTGCATAGCACCATCCCTGCCCCTCACGGCTGGCTTCCTATTCATGAGAAATACAGCAGCAAAGTTGCTTCACGTTGACAACAGCAGGACTCCATCCTCAGCCATTAAACAGTGTTGCCTCCCACTGAGAATTCCATCCTCAACATTGTTTGCAGTCAAGATTAGTAACAGCGACAGCAGCAGAGGGAACCCATCTTTTCTTTCCTCCTCGCCTAAAGCAACAACCACCGGCGTCAGCTACACCCCTGCACTTCCAGCAGCAACCTTCTCTTTTCAGTAGTGGCAGCACGAATTTCAGTGATTTAAGCAGCAGCCACCTTGAGCAACAGCAGCTGTTTCTCCTCAGCCACGGTTGCAGACCTCCCTCCTCAGCACTAGCATGAAAAGAAAACCAGAAGAGTGAGAAGGAAAATGGATGAGCGCAGTAGAGACAAGGAGAGCACGGGAAGAAGACCAGGGGAAGAACGAAAATAGAGGAGAAGAAAACGTTTCAGCTGGCCAGCCCTCCATCACCGACATCTTCATCTTCAAGTGCAGCAACAGGTAAGCTTCAGTTTGCATTTTAATTACCATGTTTCTGTAGCAGGCGTGCGTGAGCAGTTCATGCACGCCTGCAGGTAAAAAAAAATGAAAGCAAAAGGGAAAACGGGTTAGCAGCTTATGCTAGTAACCGGGTTTGGGCTGGTTGGTTCCAGCCCAGCCCGTACGCGATAGGGCTAGACCCAGCTCCAAAAAAAATAATAAAAATACAGAAAAATAAAAAAATAAAAAAATAAAATAAAAATGTATGCATGAATAAAGACAATATAAATTTATTGGTTTATTCACTGACGCCAGAATCAGGAATAAAAATACCGGTTTAAATTTATATTGTTCTTTCATTGTATTTTATTTTATTTAACTAGAAAAATAAAAAGATTGTGCATGCGTAAAAATAAATTTATTTTATTTGTTTATTCACTGACGCCAGAGTTAGGAATATAAAAATATGGATTTAAATTTATTTTGTTTTATAACTACGTAATATTTACCAACGCCAGAGTTGGAAGTATCTGTAGTTGAATATTCACTGGCAATAGAGTCAGGAATATTATAAGCAATCATCATGGCGTAAAATAATAAATGTTTAGCAATTTAAGACAAAACCAGCAATGCAGTCTGTCTCAGGCAGAACGTTTAAGGGGTGATAATATCTTTCCTTTTACGTAACCAGTCCCGAACCATAGAATCTCTGTTGACCAGTTAGGGTTCCTAGTGACCATAATACTAGGTGTCGACTCCTTAAACAAGACCATTCCCCATTAAAGAACAGGATGTCAGAAATCCGTTCTTTCCAAGATAATAATTTTTAAGGCCGCCGCGATGTCCGGGTGTGACAACTAGGAGAAATAAAATGTTAAAAGATGAAATTGAAGAAAAAATCAATTTAAAATGCATTTCTAGCAAAACAAATAATAATTAAAATAATGAGAACACAATTGATACAGATACAAATTGAACGTGGACATGAAACTTGAGGGTAGGAGAGAGAAGAGGGAGGAAACGAAAAAAAGCCATGCACACGTACCTGACCACTAGAAAAAGGATGTTGTGATGCTTCCAATGCTGTCACAAAAGGCAGTGTTTGTCCGCTGATAGATGTTGGATGCGCTGCCCAAAGAATGTGGGCACCTCCAAGACACTAACATCAACCACTTTTTATTTTTTAATCATATTTATATTTTTAAAAGACTAAAATGCCCCTAATTCACATTGATTATAACTAAGAAGTCATGATGAAAATATAAAAAACTCCTGAACATCAATTTTAATTTTTTTTGCATTTAAAAGCAATATAGTCATTTCACTGTACTATCAAAATGTTAAAAGACTAAAACACCCATAAATCCTAATTTTAAAAATTTTGCCTTTAAGGATATTTAAATTATTTCGCTATATTTTTAAAATGTTTAAAAACTTATTTATCTTCATTTAATATGATAATAATAAACGCATCACATTAAAAAAATATATTGTTTTTAATAACTGATTAAATGATTTTATTTTAAAAGAGCAAAATAGTGACGTCATTATTTTAATCCACAATTATATGTGTCTTTAATGTACAATAAACTACTAAGCTGTTAGTTTTTTTTATTATTATTTTTATAGACAAAGCAACGATTTCAGTTTTCATGGGTCTTATCATGCATAAGAGATAAAAGATGGACACGTGTTTAGTTTTCATTTCCAATTGAAAATTTGGGAGGGGTGGATTTAGTGTTTCAGTTCTTGTTTATCGGCTGGTTCATAAAAAAAAAAAAAAAAAAAAGTCTTCATGGGTGAAATTTCACCGGGTCATCAAGATTCCTGATTGACCCGGTAGATCAAGCAGGTTTTGTTAAGCCAATTACTGGTTTAATTTTTAATTGATACAGATCCAGCCAAGGCCACGTGTCACCAAACAAATCACAAAAAAAAAGAGCGAATAACAAACACAACCAATATTATAATAATATAATGTGAAGGCAAAGAATTCCTCTGGGGTCGAAGACTTGATGCCCTTTCCTGCCACATCACAGATAAACAAAGAACAAGACATGGAGCCTTCTTGTACATGGGGAATTTCCAGGAAGTCAACAATGTGCACCCTCTGAACACGAGAAAACATATGGATTTGAAACCAAATCTGAGGTTGATTTGGTCAAAAGGCAGTGTTTTGGATTATATTGGTTAAGTTAATCTAAAAAAAATTAAAAAAATTATCTGGAATTTTAATATTTTATATAAAAAATTTAAAAAACAATTTATATAAATGGAATATATATATATATCATAAACATTGGAGTTTAAAAAATTATTTTAAAATATTTTTCAACTTTTAAAAATCGTAGGTAACGCCTAGAGTACCTCAACCTTCCCTTTTGTTCATGCCCCTCCTAATTGATTTAATAGTTTTCATTTCCAGTTGAAAATTAGGGTGTTTCAGTTCGCACGTTTACTTGCCCGGTAAAGTGGATTTTAAGTGTGTCAGGAAACATGGTGGAAATCATGTTTTTAAATATTTTAATTTTTTTATTTAAAATGTTTTTTAAAGTTTTTAGATCGTTTTTATATACTGATATAAAAAATAATTTAAAAAAATAAAAAAAAATTATTTTAATATATTTTGAAATAAAAAATACTTTAAATCGTTACCGCTATCGTAATTTCAAACAAACCCACTGCACCAATTACCTAGCTAAAGTCCCGGTTACCAAACAAATAACAAACACAAATCATAATCAAATCAACGATTATAATGTGAAGGCAAGGAAGAGTGCGTGATCCTTCTAGCTTAGAGTCTCACCCTCGGCTCACTGAATTACCTTTTCATTTTTTTTTAGTTTTGGGATTTAATTATAAAGTGTGTTGTTTTTTAAAGTATTTTTTAATAAGAAATATATTAAAATAATATTTTTTTATTTTAAAAAATTTATTTTTAACATCAATATATTAAAATGATATAAAAATACTAAAAAGTATTAATTTAAAATAAAAACAATAGAAAACAATGGCAATGTTTTTCTTGTTTCTCCCTACATTCCTTTGAAGTAGGCTTACAAAATTGCAATAGAAAATTCCAGCAAGTGCATGCAATGTTTTCTTGTCTCATAGCTTGCCTGTCAGTACCTTATCTATATGTTTAATTCGAATGAACATATGTGAAAGGTTAAAAGATAAACAAATGAGGTACTATAGCTTTCCTCAATTCAGCAGAAATTTGGAAAGTTCTCAGTAGGAGGTAGTTTGACAAGCACTATCATGCGATGTTTTTTACAGGATTGCTCTAGTTTTTTGCCCAACTCTTGCTTGAGGGAAGATATTGAAAGCACTTTTAACAATCACATAATCCTCTCTCTCTCTCACACACAAAAAGCCATCTGCATCATGTATACTATAGAGCTCATGAAACTTTGCTAGCTAAACTAAAGGACGAAATCTTAAACACATCAGGTGATCATTAGCTTCGTTCCCTAGTGCATTTAGTTGGTCGCTCCTTTAAATCATATATTATAATGACTTTGATGCCCTGCTTCTTATATTGAGAAAGTAGCATAGCGTGAGCCCTGCATCCAAATAATCATTATGGTTGTGATAAATTAAGCTAGTTAATATGTTGGACCACAACAGCAATGGGTTTGCTAGCATGTTCTCTCTTTGCTGCTTGGAACAACCCTCTAGCATTGATCAGTGATTCCTTTGTTGTGTTAGTGAAATTGTTGCTATTGATGATGTTGGAATTTAAGATCCTTTAATCAGTTGAACTCATCATTCACAAACATTTTGCCTTCATCAGGGAAATGAGCTACAAATAAGGCAAGCAGATCTTTACCTCAGTGAAGGCGAGGAATTGAGTTTCTTTGAAGTGCTATTACGAGCCCGACAGAGAAGAGAGATAGTCATTGGTTACCGTGCAGCTAATGCTGAAAAGGCTGTTATCAATCCACCTGCCAAAAGTGAGAGACGTAGGTGGTCACTGAAAGATGTCTTCGTGGTAATTGCAGAGAAGGAATGAGGATGAGGTTCTTCTTCATCCCCTGAACATGTTATTCTTTGAAAAAATTCGATGGACACCGAAGAAAACAACAACAACAGGAAGTGTTTATTAGTTTCTGCCGAGTCTGAAAAAAGAAAGAAAGAAATACTACAGATGTACATTCACACATCTATATATTTCTTGTACAAAAACTCAACCTCAAAGTTTTGGATTTTTCTCGCTACCTGAATATGAAAGAGTTGTAACGTTTCCCAGGACATGTGCTTGGAGCACAAAATTGATAAGAAGGCTCTACTTGGCATGAAACATTTGTGATTTGCAAGAATGATGACTGACAGCACAAGGAATGAATAGCTTCAAGGTGGCTTCTTGAAGCTAGATGGTTGGAAGTATATTCTGCATCGTTCAGGACAATCTCCTTCTTTTGGAATGTTAAAAAGAAAAAACCCTCTTCTATAATCTCAACGTGAAAGCAGAACCAGCCGACGCTTTATGGTAAAATCTCGATATCTGCCAATCGCGAGGACGTGTGGTGCGGAGGTTTTCGTCCAAGGATGGATTGAGGAATTATTCCCCTTTAACTTCATCAACTTATTACTTATAGCCAATGAATAAATCTCAATCGTATCCATATCACATTCAAAGCAGGTAAATTAATTCAATTGGCTTATTTGAATGTTGAAAAACAGACTTTTCGATGCTTAATGTATAGTGACACTAAATAACTTTTCATTTTGCTTTATAATATAGTTGTTTTACACAATTAATGATGAAATTTAGAGTGTGTTTGAGATTGTGATGGTGGTTGCGGTTCAATGTATTTTTTATTGAAAAATACATCAAAATAATTTTTTTATTTTTTAAAAATTATTTTTTATATCAGTACATGAAATACAATTCAAAAACATAAAAAAATAAAAATTTATGGGAACGCGGTTTGCACCGCGTTTCCAAATAGACTCTTAATCAAATTAAAATTAATAATAACTATTGGTTTAATTTACAATAGATAACTGGTTTGTGTTGTGTTGTGCTATGGTTTAGATAAAAAAACATTTTGATAAAAAAAGTTTTGAATGTAAAAATAGAATGTTAAGACTGCGGAGAACTAATTGCTTATTAAACTTGGCACAACAAGTAATCTTAAACTTTCCGACTCCACTTCTTATCTAGTCTAGGTCTTAAATTAAACCTTGCAAAAGTTATCCTGATATAATCTAGTTGATTTAGCATGTCTAAAAGTAATGTGGATGACTGATAAAAACTTGATTTGATTTTAGAAAGCTTCAAGATGATATTATCTTTTTTATTGAGACCTGGTTTCATGGATTAATTTGTCAAATTTATAACTTAAATCATGAATTCTATTGGATTTTAAAAAACAAATTAAGATTTTTTTACTTAATTATATAATAATAATAAAAATAAAAACTCATAAAATCAATCACCAACCCGATATTGTAATATTTATTTGAAACGGTGATAACTTTATAAAAAATAAACTAAAAAAAATTATTATGAAGTTCAATTCTTAAATAATTTAAGTTAACCAATCAAACTCATGATTTAAAGTCATGTATTCTACTAAAAAACTTTTTTTTTTCAAAAATTATTTATTATTTAACTTAAAAATCTAACATTCAATCCAAAACTAGGAAATATTTTCTAAAACTTAAAATTTAATTTATAAAATCTAGCATTCAATTCAAAGCTAGGATCTATTTTCTAAAACTTAAAATTTAATTTAGCTAATCGAGCATTCATTCCAAAGGAGGGACTTATTTTAACATCACAAACACAATGTGTCATACAAATCGAAAGGAATTATTAGGTTTTAAATTATACAAATATAATACGAAAGGAAGAAATTAAAAGAAAAAAATAAAAGAAAAACCAACAATTGAAAAAGGGACAATTTTTTTTTAAATAAAATAAAATTGATAAAAAAAACCTTTGAATGTAAAAATAGAATGTTAAGAATGTGGAGAACTAATTGATTATTAAACTTGGCACAACAAGGTAACCTTGAAACTTTTCGACTCAACTTCTTATCTAGTTTAGGTCTTAAATTAAACCATGCAAAAATTATCCTGATATGATCTAGTTGATTTAGCATGTTTAAAAGTAATGTGGACGACCGATAAAAACTTGATTTGATTTTAAAAAACTTTAAGATAATATTTTTTTTTATTGAGATCTGGTTTAATGAATTAATTCGTCAAACCTGTAACCTATATCATGAACTTTATTGGATTTAAAAACTTTGTTTTTCAATTTTTTTACTTAATTATATAATAATAAAAATAAAAACTCACAAAATCAATCACCAACCCGATATTGTAATATTTGTTTGAGACCGTGATAACTTTATAAAAAATAAATTAAAACAAATTATAAAGTTTAATTCTTAGATAATTTAAGTTAATCAATCAATCTCATGATTCAAAGTTATATATTCTGCTAAATAATTTTTTTTTTTCTAAAATTATTTATTATTTAACTTAAAAATCTAGCATTCAATCCAAAACTAGGAACTATTTTCTAAAACTTAAAATTTAATTTAGAAAATCAAGCATTCAATTCAAAGCTAGGATCTATTTTCTAAAACTTAAAATTTAATTTAGATAATCGAGCATTCATTCCAAAGCAGGGACTTATTTTAAAACACAATGTGTCATACAAATCGAAAGGAGTTATTAGGTTTTAAATTATACAAATATAATACGAAAGGAATAAATTAAAAGAAAAACCAACAATTGAAAAAGGGACAATTTTTTTTTTAAAAAAAGAGGGATCAATTAGGCCCCATGTGGCAGCTGATATATAAAAACGGCATAGTTTTGACAAGAAAGAAGTACAAAAGCCCATATCCACAAACACTGTGGCTCCCTCCCTCTGCAATTCACTCTCCCATCTCTCACTTGAAGAAGAATGGCTCAAGAAAATGGCGGTGAAGATTCTTTTAGCAAGACTGGGATGCAAAAACTGGGCATTTTACAGAATTGTAGGTGCTGATAGCCATGCTCCAAGAGATGGCAAACACCTTCAAGTTGTTGGTTTCTACGACCCCCTAGCAGGTTCCCTCTTCTTCTTCTTACCCTTCTCTACCTTCACTTTTGTTCTTGCCCCTCCTAATTGATTTAATGTTTTTCACGTTGTTATACAATTGGGATCGTTTAAACAATATCGGATAAATTTCTCGCTTGCTTTGACTCAGCCTGTTTGGAGATAAAAGATGAACGCGTTTTTAGTTTTCATTTCCAGTTGAAAATTAGGGTGGGGTGGATTTCATGTTTTATTTTTTGGTTCATAAAAAAAAAAGTCTTTGCTGGGTTTTACGGGTCACCCATATTCCAAGTTGACCCAGTAGGTTAAACAGGTTTTGCCAAGGCCCCGCGTCATCAAACAAATAATAATAATAAAAAAAAATAACAAACACTTAATTGTTGCGTGTCTATTATTGGAGTAGAGTAACAAGGAACTTCCCCATCAGATCATCACAACCATTATAATAATATAGTGTGAAGGCAAAGAAGTCCTCTAGGGTCGAAGACTTGTGTCCTTTCCTCCCAAATCACAAATAAAACGAACAAGACCTGAAGTCTTTGTGTACATGGGGAATTTCCAGGAAGTCAACAAAGTGCACCCTGTTAAACAAGACAACTTAGAGATTAGAACTATCATCGGCTGATCAACGTAGAGACCGTGTGTGTACAATCTTTCACACCCTCTGTGTAATGTCTGAGAAAATACTTGGATTTGAAACCCCATTGTTAGAATTGTACATATGCCTAAGCCAGGGTTTTATTTTTTGGTTCATAAAAAAAAGTTTTTGATGGGTTTTACAGTCCAGATTTTAACCTATACAAACCCGGCTAAGACCCTGCGTCTCCAAATAAAAAAAAAAAATAACAAACACTTGATTGGGGTAGAGTAACAAGTTCTTCCCAATCAAATCATCACTATAATATGAAGGCAAAGAAGTCCTCTAGGGTCGAAGACTTGATGCCCTTTCCTACCATACCATATATAAACAATGAACAAGACCGGAAATTTCCAGGAAGTCAGCATCTTTTTTCTTTGAGTTACTTCCGTTCTCTCCCTACAGACTTACCCTGCCACCAGAATCTTACTCTTGTTTCTTCGACTGTTTCTCCACAAAACAACGGCGGTGTTTTTCTTGTTTCTCTCTATCTTTTTGTTTGTTTATATCTGGAGATTCATCATACGAAACTGTCATATATCTCCATCGCCATCTACTCCTTCCACCTTAACCACCGCCCAGCCACAAGGAATGAAATATGATGTCTTCCTTAGTTTCAGAGGAGAAGACACTCGTTTTGATTTTACCAGCCACCTCTATGCCGCTTTGAAACGGAAACAAATCCTAACTTTCATAGATTATCAGCTTGTGAGAGGAGATGAGATCTCGGCATCACTTCTGAGAACAATTGAAGAGGCCAAGCTTTCTGTGATTGTTTTTTCTGAAAACTATGCATCTTCCAAATGGTGCTTGGAGGAGCTTGCAAAGATTTTTGAGCGTAGAAAAAATAATGGACAGATAGTTATTCCGGTATTCTACCAGGTGGATCCATCCCATGTAAGAAATCAAACAGGAAGCTTTGGGGATGCATTTGCTAGACTTATAAAGAAGAAAGCTCTGACGATGGACAAAGAGCAGAGCTTCAGAGACGCTTTGAAGGATACAACCACTCTATCTGGATGGACCTTAGGGAATTCTGAGTAAGCGCTTGAAATATATCCCATGAGAAAATATTCGTTCTTTTGTTGAGTATTTGAAATTTGATTTAAAATTATTGACAATGATGAGCTCTATGAATCCGTATTTATTTTATTTGGTTTTGAAAACGTTGTAGCGAAACACTTGTACATATCTTAAGTTTTAGGAGACAGAAAGAAGATACTTAGGAATCCTTATGTTAAATTTTATTAGGACAATTAATGTTTTCTACTATTGTTTCACTTGAAATTGGGTTATTAATAGTCTATTTATTTGAGGTGAAAAATATCATGATGTGTTTAAAAATAATATAAATTATATGTTTTGAGATTTTCTGCAAACAACTTAAACTTTTTTAATTGAAATGATTGTATTATATGAGAAAACATCTTATGCATTTGCATTTCATTGATTTTCTTAGATATACACTTACAAGTAGTTTCCGGTTTCAAGGATTGATTAACTGTAGATTTCTGAACTCAAATGCATTCTCTCGAGAGGCCCAGTACTAAGAGAATCTTGTCCAGGTTTATGATTCATGTGTTACATTAGCACTATCCATTGCCAATAATGATGCTCAATTACTCGTACGTGCCTCCTATGTATAGATGTAGCTAGCTACTAAGGAGTGAGTATGTTTATATGTTTCTTCTTGTCCGGTCCATTTTGACTAACGATTATGTGTGTTCTTCTTGTTTGTCAGGTTGGAGTCTGAATTTATTGAGAAAATCGTTGGAGATGTTTCGAACAAATTGCAAGCCATGTCTTCAAGTCACACTACGAGTTTATTTGGAATTGATTTTCATATTAACAAAGTTGAGTCTTTGTTAAATATGGAGTCTACAGATGTTCTCATTGTAGGGATATGGGGAATGGATGGTATCGGTAAGACAACAATTGCTCAAGTTGTGTGCAACAAGGTACGTTCTCAATTTGAAGGAATCTTTTTTGCAAACTTCAGGCAAGAATTAAAAACTGGTTCCATGGATGATTTGCAAAGAAGCTTTCTTTCACAGCTGCTTGGCCAAGAAATTCTGACCATGGTCTCCTTGAGTTTTCGAGATTCTTTTGTGAGGGATAGACTTCGTCGTAAAAAGGTTTTTATTCTTCTGGATGATGTGTATGATTTAATGCCTTTGGAAGAATGGAAAGATTTGCTTGATGGACGACACAGTTCATTTGGTTCGGGCAGTAAAGTTCTCATAACAAGTAGGGACAAGCAAGTGCTTAATAATATAGTTGATGAGGCATATGAGGTTGAGGGGTTGAACGATGAAGAAGCTCTTCAACTCTTTAGCTCAAAAGCCTTGAAGAATTGCATCCCCACAATTGATCACAAACACTTGATAGCACAGATTGTAAGGCATGTACAAGGCAATCCGTTGGCTCTTAAAGTTTTGGGTTCCTCTCTCTATAGTAAAAGCATCGAAGAATGGCGCAGTGCATTGAATAAACTAGCTCAGAACCCTCGAATCAAAAATACGTAAAGAATTAGTTACAATGGGTTGGATCAAGAACAACAATCCATATTTCTTGATATAGCACATTTCTTCAGAAGATTTGAGCAAAACCAAGCTACAAGAGTATTAGATGGCTTTTATTGTCAGCCTGTGATTTTTGATATAAGCACGCTCATTGATGAGTGTCTCGTAACTACTTCTCATAACATACTAGAAATGACATTTGGCATTGTTCGTGCAGAATCTAAGTTTCCATTATAATTTACCAAATTACACCATAAATACATGAAGGACAAAAGACTTATGGGGCCATTGTAAGAAGCAACCGGCCGATAAATAGTCAGGTGGAGTGTAAGAAACCAATAATTAGAGAAATTCAAGGTTCACTAAACTAAATTTAACAATGACATAAAACTTTCCATCAAAGGGGATCTAGCTTAATGGTCGAATGCATGCCATTTTTATGGAATACATCAAAGGATCTGAGTACCAGTACAATATCAGAAAAGTGTGAAGTTTTTTTTTTTTTACTATTATCAGCTTAGAAATCAACATCTCTGTGTGTGAAAGAAACATTGACCAAACCACTATAACAAATAAGAGTATACCTGACTGAAGCCAACGATGGCAACAGTTTGGCAAGAAGAATGTGAGGAAAGCAACAACAAAGAAAAGGAAAAAAAAATAAAGAAAACCAGAATTTATATCATTGGTTCCATATAATACCGCTGAAGTATTTCAAACTCTTCAACATTTTAGGGAGTTGTTCTTGAAAAGTAATAGAGAGCCTGCCCATGAGGAAGAAAATGTACTGATAGCAATGCATATGATGCTGCAGCAAAATTCTGTCCACAGCGTAAATATAGTATAAGTAAAGCATGCACTGGACATTTGCATGGTAAGCAATAGATATTTCTCAATCATGGATTGATGATTAATGAAGACCTCATGTAAACAGCATGAGTAGTTCTAGTTAACCATATACACATCTTTGTGGAATCATGTCTCTAGACTATACAGAAGCATACATTCGAAATAAAGAGAAAATGGCGGTGAAGATTCGTTTAGCTAGACTAGGATGCAAAAACAGGGTATTTTACAGAATTTTTGCTGCTGATACCCATACCCCAAGAGATGGCAAACACCTTCAAGTTGTTGGTTTCTACGACCACTTAGCAGGTTCCCTCTTTTTCTTCTTACCCTTCTCTTATTATTTTCATATGCTCAGTTCACATGAAGATATTTGTTTCTAATTTTAAAGACCTGGACTTTGAAGGCTTACTGGGTTTATTTTCAGGTTCTTATATCATCATTGCATGGTATGTGTAGATGTCTTTGTTATTCAAGACTTAAACTTTGTGGGGGTAATGCATTTGTAATTTTATTTTCTTATGTATACGTAGTTTAATATTACCATTGATAGCACTGATTGTTCATAGTTCATTTTTTCATCCGTTGAAGTCTCAAAATATGTTCATAGTTCTAGTCAGAACTAAGGTTTTAAGAAAGAGTATTTCTTTCCTCTTTCGTTTTTCCGCTGAAGATCGGATGTAGGCGTAAAATGAGATGCAAGCTCACATCATGAAAATAGTGAGGGTCAAAAACATTCTATCAAGTTGCCAAAGCAGGCCCAAAATCACCAGTTGTTGTAAACTGTGTTCATTTTCCGGCCTTGCAGCAGTGCTATGACCATTATCGAAAGCCACCGTTAAGACAAGAAATACGTACTTTCCAGGAAATACTCAATGTCATGGCAACTCAGCTTCCCAAACACACTTCCCAAGACGACTTCTTCTTCTTCTTCTTCTTCTTCAATATATATATATATAAAGGCATCTGCCAAATTATTTGAATAGATTGTGATTCTGCAAAATCACGGATATATTAAAATGGTGATTTAAAATAGCAGGTTTTTTAAAACTATATGTTGTTATTCTAAAAACAATTTAAACCGTATTATTTCTTTAACTGTATCATTTTTTAAAACAAAATTTCTATTATTGGGGCAGAGTAACATGTTCTTCCCAATGAAATCATAATAATCATGCCGTTCCCTACCAAATTATAATATAATGTGAAACTCAACAAAGTTTACGCGCAAACACTTTTTTTATTATTTTATTTCTTTTACGCGCAAACACTTGGATGGAAGACTTGATGCTCCTTCCCTACCAAATTACAAAATAATAATAATAACAACAAGACATGAATCCTTTTGTGGTTAATGAAAATTTCTAGGAAGTCAATAATGTGAACCCTCTGTAATGTACTAAGAAAATATTTGGATTTGAGTTTTTTTATTTTTATATTATTTTGATGGGTTGATATTAAAAATAAAATTTTAAAAATAAAAATATATTATTTTAATGTAATGTATTTTAAAAAAACATTTTAAAAAACAATAGTTACCACAATATTAAACAGGTTCTTTAGCAAGTTCTTCTCAATTAAATCATTATAACCATTATAATACAATGTGAAGGTAAAAGTATTGTAATTATTTTTTAATTAAAAATATATCAAAATAATATTTTTTTATAATATCCTCAAGAAAATACTTGAATTTAAAATTTTTTATTTTTTTATTTTTAAAATAATATAGTCATTTTACTGTGCTATTAAAATATTAAAAAATAAAAACACCCATGAATCCTTAGTTTGAAAAAGTTTTACTTTTAAGAATATTTAAATCATTCCTAAGTGCTTCAAAACGTTTAAAAATTGATTTATCTCCTCTCAATATGAACATTATCTAAAGCCACCGTTAAGACAAGAAAAACGTAATTTCCAGAAAACACGTAATGTCAAGGCAGCTCAGATTCCCGAACACGCTGCCCAAGCACTCGCCGGGAAGATTTAAGGTCAAGTCGTCGTCGTCCCCATCAACATGGCTATTATTGCACGAGCATCAAGAAGAGGATTGGCCCCATCCCCCGTCCCTTCCTCTCTCCTTCAATATAACTGTATCAATTTGTTTTTTTAAAAAAATTCATATTATTGGGGCAGAGTAACAAGTTTTTCCCAACGAAATCATTATAATAATCACTATAATATAATGTGAAGTCAACAAAGTTGTAGTAGATGTGCAAACACTTGATGCCCTTCCTACCAAATCACAGAAAGAAAAAACAAATAACAAGACATTGAGCCTTTTTCAACACAGGAAATTTCCAAGTAGATGTGCACCCTCTGTAACGTTCGAGAAAATACATGGATATTATTTTTTTTTATTTTAAATTAATTTTTATATTTTTATATCATTTTAATATATTGATATCAAAAATAAATTTTAAAAAATAAAAAAAATATTATTTTAATACATTTATATATGAAAATTATCTTGAAAAACAACTGTTACCACAATACCAAACAAGTTCTCTAATAAGTTCTTTTCAATCAAATTATCAGAACCATTATAGTATAATGTGAAGGCGAAAAAAGTCTTCGGCATACACAAACACTTGGACTAAAGAAATAGAAAGTATTTGTGAGTGTAGTAGCAGTTGATTTTTAAAATGTTTTTCTCTTGAAAATATATCAAGATAATGTTTTTTCACTTTTAAAGAATTATTTTTGACACTAATACATCAAAACAAACCAAAAAAACTATAAAAAAAATAATCTCAAATAAAATATAAAAAAATTTCAAAATTTATTAAAACATTGTTTATACAGCAAAGACAAACAAAGCTTCCTACCGCATCACAAATAACAAGACTTGAAGCCATTTGTACATGGAAAATTTCTAGGAAGTTAACAATGTGCACCCTTCGTAATGCCATGAGAAAATACTTGAATTTGAATTTTGTTTTTTTTTATTTTAAATTAATTTTTTTTGTTTTAATTATATTATTTTGATGTTCTAATATTAAAAATAAATTTTAAAAAAATATATTATTTTAATGCATTTCTAATCAAAAAATAGTTTAAAAAATAATTGTTAGGACGATATCAAACAGGTTCTCTAACAAGTTCTTTTCAATTAAATCATCATAGCCATTATAATATAATGTGAAGGCAAAAAAGCCCTCCGCAAGGCAAATGCTTGGACTGAAGATACAGAGGGTATTTATAAGTGTGGTAACAATTGTTTTTTAAAGTGTTTTTCACTTAAAAATACATTAAGATAATATATTTTTTATTTTTAAAGAATTATTTTTGGCACCAACATATCAAAACAAACCGAAAAAACAACAAAAAATTAATTTAAAATAAAAATAAAAATAAAATCAAAATTTATAAAAACATTATTTATACCGCAAAGATAAAATCGCATAAATGCCCTTTCCTTCCACATCACAGAAAAACAAATAACAAGACCTGAAACCTTTTGTACATGAGAACTTTACAGGAAGTTAACAGTGTGCACGCTCTCTAATGTCCTAGAAAATACTTGGATTTGATGCCCCTATTATTATAATTATACGTATGCCTCTAATTATATTTACAAGTGATAAAAGAATAAATTGTCTTTAATTCATATTAATTATAACTAAAAAAATATGAAAATAAATATAAAAAACACTTGAATATCAATTTTAAATTTTTTACATTTAAAAACAATATAGTTATTTTATTATGCTATTATAACGTTAAAAGACTGTGATACCTATAAATCCTAGTTTTAAAATTTTTTTGTTTTGAAGAATATTTATATTATTTCATTATACTTCTAAAATGTTAAAAAATTGATTTATTTCCTATTAATATGACAAATAGACCTCATTAAGAAAACCGTATTGTCCTCAAATTATTGTGTATAGGAATGATAAAATGTCACCTCATGATTTCAATTCACATAACATGTATCTTAATTTACAATTAATGACTAATGGCTTATGAATGACATGTTATCTATAGGCCTTGTATAATAATTTGATGGTATTTTGGAGTATAATAGGGATTTTTTTAAAAAAATATATTTTTATTTTAAAAAAATTATTTTTAACTGTAATATATCAAAACAATTTTAAAATAAAAAAAAAATTAAATTAAAATAAAAAATAAATTTTTTATAAAATATAGTTTATTTCTAAACAAGCCCTCAATAGTTGTAGCAGCAGCAGCAATAATCAATGGTGCTCTGACACGTTTTTATATGACCATTATCAATAGCAACCGTTCCTTAAAGAACAAAGACAAGAAATTCGTAATTTCCAGGAAAATTATAAAAGAATTTGAAGTAAGAATTAATAGACTAAAGAATGATCGATGTGGGACACGCAGAAGTGTCTAGTGTTTTTAAAAAATATATAATAAAAAAGTTAAAGTTGTTGGTTTCTACGACCCCTTAGCAGGTTCCCCTCTTCTTCTTCCCACCCTTCTTTTATTATTTTCATATGCTCAGTTCACATGAAGATTTTTTTTTTCTAATTTTAAAGACCTGGACTTTAAAGGCTTATTGGGTTTATTTTCAGGTTCTCATATCATCAATGCATGGTATGTGTGGATAACTTTGTTACTTGAGACTTAAACTTTGTGGGATAATGCATTTGTAATTTTATTTTCTTATGTATATGTAGTTTAATATGACCATTAATAGCACTGATTGTTCATAGTTCATTCTGTCATCAGTTAAAGTCTAAAAATATGTTCATAGTTCTTAGTTATAGTAGTTTTGTGGGTTAATTTTCATCTATTTTAATTTAAATCCAGTCCAAACTAAGGTCACTGGATCAAGATTTTAAGGAGTATTTCTTTCCTCTTTCGTTTTTCCGCTTAAGGTTGGATGGAGGCCAGAAATGAGATGCAAGCTCACGATACATCATGAAAATGGTACAAAATTCAAAAACATTCTATCAAGTTGCCAAAGCCTGGGCCAATCCTTTTCTTGATGCTCGGGGATATCTGGAAAAAGGAAACGCGTAATTTCAAAGAAGACTTGAGGTCAAGTCGTCGTCCCCATCGATATGGCTATAATTACTTCTTTTTACATGCTTCCTTCCAGCTCATTAATACGCACAATCTATCCAAAGAAAAAGGCATCTGCCGATAAAAAAGGAAAAAGGAAAAGGCATCTAAAAAGTGCTTTCTTTGAATAGATTGTGTGTATTAATGAGGTGGAAGGAAGCATGTAAAAAGAAGTAATTATAAGCCATATCGATGGGGACGACGACTTGACCTCAAGTCTTTTTCCTTATATATATATATATATATATATATATATAAGGAAAAAGGAAAAGGCATCTGCCGATTTATTTGGATAGATTGTGTGTAATGAGGTGGAAGGAAGCATGTAAAAAGAAGTAATTATAATTACATGGCTGCGTGCCAATTATGTTGCGAAAAGCAGTAAAAAATATTATTTCAATGGACTGAATCAAAAATAAAATTTAAAAAATAAAAAATATATTATTTTGATATATTTTCAAGTAAAAATATTTTAAAAAATAACTGTTAAAAACAATACTATAAATCCATCAAATCATCATAACCATTATAATATAATATAAAGGCAAAAAAAGTCTTTGGCACTGGCAAATATATGGACTGAAGATATAGAAAGTGTTTGTAAGTGTGGTAATAATTGATTTTTAAAATGATTTTTATTTAAAAATATATTAAAATAATTTTTTTTTCACTTTTAAAGAATTATTTTTGACACCAACACATTAAAAAAATTAAAAAAAAAACAAAAAAAAAATTATCTCAAATAAAATATAATTTTTTAAAAACAATTATGAAAATATTGTTTATACAGCAAAGACAAACAAAACCTAAATGCCCTTTCCTTCACATTAAATTTATTAAAATATTGTTTATTAATATCATTTTATTGTACTGATATTTAAAATAAAATTTAAAAAATAAAAAATAAAAAATATATATTATTTTGATATATTTTCAAATAAAAATTATCTTGAAAAATAATTGTTACCTCGATACCAAACAAGTTCTCTTCAAGTTCTTCTCAATCAAATTATCATAACAATTATAATATAATGTGAATGTAAAGAAGTAGCAACCGTTCATTTTTAAAATGTTTTTTACTTAAAAATATATATCAAGATAATTTTTTTTTTACTTTTAAAGAATTATTTTTAACACCAACACATCAAAACAAACAAAAAAAACTAATCTAAAATAAAATATAAAATAATTTCAAAATTTATTAAAACATTGATTACATAGCAAAGACAAACAAAAGCTTAAATGCCCTTTCCTACCGCATCATAAATACTAAGACTTGAAGCCTTTTGTGCATGGAAAATTTCCAGGAAGCTAACAATGTGCACCCTCCGTAATGCCAAGAGAAAATTCTTGAATTTGAATTTTGTTTATTTTTTATTTATTTTAAATTAATTTTTTTTTATGTTTTAATTATATTATTTTGACGTTCTAATATAAAAATAAATTTTAAAAAATAAAAAATATTATTTTATTATATTTTTAATAAAAAACAATTTAAAAAACAATGACTAGTATAATATCAATTAGATTCTCTAACAAGTTCTTTTCAATTAAATCATCGTAATCATTATAATATAATATGAAGGCAAAAAGGTTCTCCATAAGGCAAATACTTGGACTAAAGATATAGAAGATGTTTACGAATATGGTAACAATTGTTTTTTAAAGTGTTTTTTATTTAAAAATACATTAAAATAATATATTTTTTATTTTTAAAGAATTATTTTTGACACCAACATATTAAAACAAACCAAAAATAAAAAATAAAAAAATCAAAATTTATAAAAACATTGTTTATAGGCAAAGATAAAAACGCCTTTCCTTCCATGTGCATGGCAGCTCCCTTGGGCTGCTAGGGAAATTATAATGTATTTAAAGTTATTTTTAATTTTTAAAAAATTATTTTTAATTTTAATATATCAAAACAATTTAAAAATATTAAAATATTAAATTTAAATAAAAAATTAATTTTTTATAAAACACAGTATATTTCTAAAGAGTGCTCTGACAGATTTTGATATGACCATTATCAAAAGCAACCGTTCCTTAAAGAACAAAGACAAGAAATTCGTAATTTCCAGGAAAATTATAAAAGAATTTGAAGTAAAAAATAATAGACTAAAGAATGATGTGTGATATGATAAACAAGAATATATATGCTTTTGATTTTTAAAAATTATTTTTATATCAGTAAATTAAAATTAAAAAACAACTAAAAAATTAATTTAAAAAAAATAAAATAAAATTCAAAATTTATAAAAACACTGTCAATACTATAAAAACAAAACAACGTATAAATGCCTTTTTCTATCCCATCACTTTGTAACTGGGGAATTTCCAGGAAATCACAAATGGTTACTTCCGTAAAGCCTAAGAAAATTCTTGGATTTGATGCCCCCATTATTATAAATTTATACTTGGTCTTAAACACGTAAAGCCTAAGCTACTGACTCAAAATCAGCCTCATCTTTTTTCCTTGAGTTACTTCCGCTCTCTCC
>Ga0307509_10004688_pt1 | contig 19529 bp, 25 predicted proteins | sample 10_EM_MG_FD_202245 | JGI IMG/M metagenome (GOLD analysis project Ga0307509, IMG submission 202245) | Populus trichocarpa ectomycorrhiza microbial communities from riparian zone in the Pacific Northwest, United States - 10_EM | ecosystem: Host-associated > Plants > Roots > Unclassified | place...
CACTGGTATGACTTCGATAGGAAGAGTTTTTCCACCTGCGGTTGTATTGGAGATGCATTGCAGAAACTCACATCCTATTAACGGAGTTAAGTGTACCCGAGTTGGTCCGACACTTCCAGCAGGATAACTCCTGATGGAGGGTAGACCTCGGACAAACCCTGAGCAGGACAGGGTGCTCACACAAGGTCGGAGTAGTGGTGAATGTCAAAAGGCTTAAATCTGATATCTACTTAAGTTTAAGCGTTTGGCATTCTACTTCGATAACAAACTTTCCTCGCGAGAACTTATTGAGTGAAACTTTCAGCTTAACGATATTAAGTTTAACCGTTTTGATTCTTCGTGAATTATTTACTCTATCTTTATCTTCTACTTTGAGTTTTGGTGCGGTCGCAACCTTAGAGTTCACCTCTCTATACGGTGCCCCCGTTACAACTACACAGCCGTCTGCCTATCACGCGCCGTCCCAACGCTGGAGCTAGAGGGGGGTGTTAGCAAAACCCACCCAAGTTCAATAGTATGTTCAGACCACCTTTACACAGGCATGGGGCCTCCCGCCCCGATGCGTGTGCGCCCAAGAACATCTAAAAGCACATAGAATGTAAGGCTATCGACCTCTAAGTTCTAGGATGACTTTGCCGGTGAAGGTAGGGTAACCTGGATATTCCCTACTGAAGTATCCTCATGCCGTGTGACGATCTTTAGTACCTACTCGATTCCTCTTGAATCTTTCACTTAATAAACATTCGTGTTACGCATACAATAACTCTGCCGCCTTGGAGAGTTGAACACGTGACCTTCTACTAAGGCACGTGACACTTACCAATTAGCCCATGGCTAACCAGCTTTCTTGTATACTCAGTATACTAGACCATATCACCTTTGACTACCTCTTGGTATACCATTTGGGCTAAGGTGGTAGTTATTGTAGCTACCTATCGTAGGGTCGTTTCAATCTGCGCGGAGAGGCCCCACATCTGTCTAAGGGTGGCCCGAACATGCTATTGAACTTGGGCATGTTTAGCTAACACCCCCCTCTGGCCCCAGCGTTGGGACGGCGTGTCATAGGCAGAGAGCTGTGTAGTTGCTCGTTTGCTAGTTAAAAGAAGTTCAAAGGACCTGCTGCCGTAACACCTTATAGGTTGTCGCCGTCCGTCTGACTGAATGTCGTTCCCAGAATATATAAGTGGTCTATGGGTGACCGCAAAGATGGGTGTCACCCATAGATGGTCTCTCCAGCACCTATGAGTCTATCTCATCCTACGGGTAGTAGAGTAGTCTTCCGAGTGGTACTTAGGTAGTCCAAGCAGGCCAGAAAGCTTTGGGGGCAAATACCTCAGTCACTAGCTGGGACCTTCTCCCGTGATTTGTAGCATTACTAGGGGTTGTCAATCGACTCTAGAGGTATGAGTCTTATCACGGTAGAGTATGTCCCAAGAGGCTGGGTATCGGTAGCGCCCATTTATCCAACTATCGGCTACATCTCACCTGAGGAGCTTGCATGTCAACTTATCATCTTGAATAGTCGCCTAGATTAAATGATGGACTGCATAGCTTGTATTGACGAAACTACCACTGGGCTGGTGAGTCCACCACCCAGGTATTGATTCCGGTTGTTGTTATAACAGTTAGCTACTCGTATGACTTCGATAGGAAGAGTTTTTCCACCTGCCGTTGTATTGGAGATTCATTGCAGAATCTGATATCCTATTGACGGAGTTAAGTGTACTCGAGTTTGTCCTATACCTCCGGCAGGATAATACCGTATGGAGGGTAGACCTTGGACAGCCCTGAGTAGGACAGGATGCTTGCGCAAGGTCGGAGTAGTGGTGAGTGTCAAAGGCTCAAATCTGATATCTACTTAAGTTTAAGCTTTGAGTATCCTACTTCGAAAACCAACTTTTCCTTGAGGGAACTAAATTGAGTAAAGCTTCGAGCTTAACTATATTAAGTTTTACCATTTGATTCTTTTGAATTATTTAGCTCATCTTTATCTTCTACTTTGCGTGTTTGGTGCTCTCTCAACCTTAGAGTTCACCTTGCTATAGAGTGCCCCGTTACATTGAGGATGAACCATTGGCAGTAAAGGCCGTATTACTTCCTGGCATAGTGGTAGTGTCTTGCTTCTTGTCTGTTACTTGCCCTACATGCCATCGAGCTGACTCCTGATGTAGTCTGCCAGCCATGACCTTCAAGGTAATGAGGTCAGAACGTGATTGAAGTACCATTCCGAGTGATTCATACAATTCTGGTAGGCTCAATGTCACAATTGTAAGGAGTTCACTATCATCAAGCCCTTTTCCATCGGCTGATAAACCCCGGAGCTGGTTGGCTAATTCGCGCAACTGGTTTAGTTGCTCGGCCATGTCTTGCCCTTCAGATATTTTTACTGCCCACAAGCGCTGCATTACAACCATTCTCCCATTGGTTCCAATACGCTGATGGACCTCCTTTAGTGATGCCCATGCTTCTTGTGCTGTCATGGCATCCTCGATCTGACGGATTTGTGAGTCCTTTATATTTTGAGTGATAATTGTAAATTCCTGGTCGTCTTTTGCTGTGCTAACCGTGCTGTCTTCAATTGCTTCCAACAGGTCCCTCTCATTCAAAATCCTAATGATTCTAAAGCACCACACTTTGTAATTACTCTAGCCTGTGGCCCTAGATCCGTCCAACTTTTCAATTGAATGAGTGAGGGACGTAGTCCTTGTATGGCTATTCTTGCTGGTGGAGCTACTCTCCCCGGTTGGGCTGCTCATGTCTTCGGTCGACATTGCGGAAGTCTTCTAATCTGCTAGCTAGATGTTTTTCTCTCGCGTACTTCGGTGGATATCTAGGTCAATTCTATTCTTATAGCTTTTCGCTAGCCAGGCTCATAACCTCTTATAAAATGTGGATCTCTTGCGATAAAATATAAAGATGAACGGAAGAGAGAATCAAAAACTGTATTAAGGGCAGAAAACCATTGATTGACTTGTCTTCTACAATTGTGCGCGAACGAGACACTTGAGTACAAACAACATAAACATCTGACCCGACAATATTTCCAATCGAATTACGCAATTCTCATCCCCTATCACATCATCCTCTCAACCCTCTTTCCCCGCTTCTTCTCACTGCAGCTACCCCTCGTCTCTTCACTCCATCTACCCCTCTTCTCGCACCATTCACCGAATACCAAACACATTGGTGAAGCCTCCGGTATCCTTCGAGGACATTCCAAATGTGCAGGGTAGAAATGATAATGTGGGTAAAGGAGGTGCCGGTGTTTAACAATAGGGTTCCCTTTTCAAAAATGATATAATTACATCGTAAGGGCTCTATCTCCCCTCGACCATTCCCTAGCCCATCAGCATGGATGATGGGGCTTATCTGGCTGTTGAAACCTGGCCCCTACGTAATGACTACAACTTGCCTTCCCAAAGTGGAGGGGAAAACACAACACAAAGTTTATCGGTCAAAGAGTAATCAAACCTCTCTTGCTGATTGGATATGGGACCAGGTTGTTGCTGCTCGGAGAGGGCGAGCAGTGTTCGCAAGAGGCCAGGTCGGCCCACAGATAGCCGGCAGGCTTTCAGTCCGGCCAGGCCAGGTCAGGGTGAGACAGACCTGGGCTTTGTAGGCCAGGCTATGGAGAAGCCTGCAGGCTTCGTGGGTGCCTGGCGGTGCCGACAGGCTTTCGGTAAATTCCACATGACTAGTCAATATTTTATTAGTGTGTGGCTCACATCTGAAGATACCGGCAGCTATCTGAAGATACTTGAAGATAGTTGACGTGATCGAGTATTTTCCTATTTCCCTTAGCACTCGATTCATAACTACTAAAAGTAACCTAGAAATTAGCCCGAAGCGAAACAAAACAAAATTTGAAGAGTAAAGCTGTACTCATCAGTTCAGTCGCCATTGCACAATCTAGAAAGTGGAACTTCTTCTCATTCCAATACTTGTTCTCACACTCACAACTCATAATACCCAACTAATCTACTAAACTAGCTAACGGTAGAGACAGGAGTAAAGATACACCACAAGTTATCCTTCCAGAATCGAGACACATGTCCGTTCTCTTTCACCAACATTCCCTTTTTCTCTTCCACAGACTCTAATGCCAACAAAAGAACGACAAACATTACAAACACCTTCCACTTTCCATAGCCTCCGTATTCCTTCTGACTGGATCGATCCATCGATCCCAAGCCCATATCCGAAGGCTTTCTCTCAACGACCAGAGATAGGCTGTCCATAGGCTGTGTATGCCGAGCAGCATCAAACACCTTCAACAGTAAGCGTTATTTCCAGCCGTGATTTGGTCTGGTCCGTCTGCTGAGCTCCCGTTCCCGTTGACCCCCCTCCAATGTTACTCAAACCCAAATCCCCAGATCTTATCTTATTCTGATCTTATCATAATCATATCTTATCACTCGAAAGCCTGCAGATATCTCCCTGCTTCCTGCCTTCGGCTATTAAAGAATCACACAATGAGTGATAATCAAGTATCTCGGTAATCTCTTGATAATTCACCTCCAGAGTCATCACCACAGGCAAATCTTACCATTCTTCCCTCCAATTCTGCTTCCTCGCCAATAATTACATTAAATCCCTAAGCTAATAGAGGGAAATATTGTATTTTTGATGTTATTTTGTGATTGGAAAACATTTATAGTTACTCCTCATTGTATCAATACTGCATAATATTCTGTCCCCACCTTATGAGTGCCCTACCGCAAACTTGACCCACCACAACAGCAACTGTTTTTCTACAATTAATTTAACTAATTGGCCTACTATCTGGAGAATCTTTTGCTAATAAAACGAAATGCTTCTTGCATTTTAACATCATTTGGTAATCGGGGGACATTTCTTCGAATTATTGCCGCAGAGACTATGATACAAAGGCGCTCGCCAAGACTAAGCTAGCCTTGACAATGTAGGCTGGCCTAGGCTATATAGGCCAGGCCAGCTTGTCAGAGAGCCGGTACTAAGCCTATACGGCCTAAGGCGGGCTCAGCACGGCCAGGCCCTACAGAATTTCCGTAGGCCCGGCCTGGCCCGTTGGGAACACTTCTCTACTCCCGTCTGTATTGGATGTATCTTATTGTGGCAGCATAAGCAGGGGAGGAGAGGCAGATGAAAAAGTCGTGGGAGCCATCGGCTTCTACTGCTAACTTTAGGTTCTCTTAAGTAAGAGTGATGGGTTGTAATGAGGGGGGACACCTTGGATGTGTCCGAAATTGCGAGGCAGAATTGCCAGGGTAGGATATTGTTATTTCGGCGGCTTTTTTGGATGTCATTCGGTGCTCGTCTGGGCCCGCACTTAACAGAGCTTTCCGGCCAAGGGGAAGTTGCCTGCGTTTCAAAACATGGATTAAGAAAGTGATGTAGAAATGCCGGATATGTGGATCCGGAATATTGCCTTAGCCAGCAGGCTTCATAAAACTGTGGGATTGTGTACGGTGATTGACTCAAAATCTGATCGTAGTCACATAGTACGGTATCTCCGACCTTTCTTTCGCATTTGAAATGCGCTTCCTCCCTCTCAGCTCCGGCAGTAACTGGCAGGGGGGGCATTGAGCGTTTGTTTACGCGGGGCTGATAAGCAGCTTTGGGAGGTCCAATTTCTAGTTAATATTGGCCGCTAAGCGAATTACCATAGTGAAGCCCCCGTAATGGCAGTGATTAGTCGAGCTGAGTTTTTAAGATTGTTGCACAGGATCCTGGTAGTCTATTGAGTTTAGTAGATGCCACCATGAGGGTGTGCGATCGTACTACCCCTGAAGATTTACCGGGAGGACGGGCATAGAAAGGCAGGAACGGATGTAACATAACAGTTTTTATATGCTATGTACTGGTATTACACAACTGCGCAACATCAATTCCGGACGAGCAAACGAACCGAACCAACCAACCTGACGCAGCCAGCAAGCCTGATGCTATCGCACTTTACACAAAAGCACAAGACTGGCACCATCGTAGATGTCAAGAAAAAAGCGTCCCCGTCACAAAAGGCCGGCGGGCGGGCCCCAACACACCATTGTCACCGTCATCATTGGGGTGCGAATCCACCAACAGTACTGGTAGGGTGGACGTAAAAAAATCCTCAGAAGCGTCAAACTCGGGAGGCGATGAGTATCCCCAATCCTCTTCCGCTAGTGTCACAAATTCCGGAGATGACTCCGGCTCTGATGACAACCTCTCCGACCTCCCCTCCACTCCGGCACTACCAAGAAGTGCAAGAGCAACGATCCCGAAATAGTCTCGATCACAGTACCGGAGCTCATGCCCTCGCCTTTGGCAACGATGCATGAAAGGACTCCGTGCTCATCGGTGCGAAGCCTCCGCGGTCGGGATCGATTGGAGCCATATCGAGGCGAAGGATTGCAGAGTACTCCGTGCAGAGATGAGCAAGAGGTTGGAGAAGGGGCGGGTGAAGAAGGTTATGCTCAAGGATGATGACGAGGCGGCGAGGAAGGCATTGCAGCTTGAGAAGAGGCTTAGGGAGATAGCACATAATATGAGGGTGATTAAATTATCTAATGCCGCCAGGGCTGCACAAACTAAGGGTGAGGAGGGGAGCAGGGTTTTGGACACGAGGGAGTTGTGGGGATTGCGAAGATGGAGGAGAAAGGTATAATAGGTCTCCTGCATGGGATTGGGACCAATTCAAAGGAATGTTATATTGACAGAGATGTCGGAACAGGGCTTCTCAGTCCCAGACAGTCAGGTGGGAAATGACCACTTCAGAAGGTTTAATTCCAACTATCATACATACAAACGAGCAATGCATTGCTTTTCCCATCCATATTTACAAAGCTGTAATTAAATTTATATAAAAAGTATATGTCTTTTGTCTTTGTTCCCGAGGGACAACAAAACCAGTAAAAAAGGCTGGATTCCGCATGTTGTCGCTTTTTATTAGATTGCCAACAATCTATTAATCCTTCCACCCACCCCTACAACTCTACAATGCTAACATCGACCCTCAAAGACAACCCTTCTTCGAAAGATCATCCGATTACAAATTTCTTGTCGTAGACGGTAGCTTAACAACCAATCTATCAACCTCCTTACCCATTTTAACCTGGCACCCCAACCATGACCTGTTATACACACCCTCTCCTGTCAGCCACATCCCACTTGAAATTCTCCCCGGGGGAAAAAGGAATGTACATCTCCGTAAGTCCAATACCGCAAAAACTGAAATAATTGAGAATCTCACTAAGATGTTGGGGTACCGGTAGTGTTGTTCACGAGCCGCCAAGAAACCACCAAGAGGCTCGAGTCCGCTCGGCTCGTGCAGAACACTATGTTGAGGTTGCCCCTCCTGGTAAGCTCTGTGTGTCAAGGGTGGGCTGAAGGAGAATATTCTTGTTATGTTTTGTCCCCCTAGTCTAAAGCTGGAAATTCTGGACGTCCTACCGTCATTCTCAATTATTTCGGTTCTTACGGTAGCCAAATCTAGCATATCATTCTCGTCATCCTACAGCTCAGGTATGCGCTGGTACGGTACTCGACATAGCGTCGTCAACAACAATAGCATGACATGTCGAGGAAGCGGCAGACCGACCGGCAGCAGGCACCCTCCATGCTTAGGCTGTGCACCAATGCGATGTCTAATAGGTTTCCGCCGGCCGCGACGGCCAATTTGTGGGATTTGGAGGATTTGCTGACAAGAAACCTCTTAGCTTCTTACTGCACCCTGATGATGGTAGCTCCTTGTCGTCAGTCGGCAGACCCAAAATGCCATATAAACTTTGGACTTAGTGATAGAACTTCTACCTGCATCACTATAACTTACAGTAGAACCTCACATGTGTTAAGATTGTTTCTGCAATGGCGTATTCCACGCCATAGGGAGAGCCGCCATGTATAGAGAGCCATATTCAGGTTTGAGTCAAGAGATAGGTTGAGCTTTAGTCAAGATAATAGTATTGGTTAGTACTTGGGAAGATGGCTTGCTATGCAGCGGGCTATGATATAGTCATTGGGTATGCCAATCATTTGATTTTCCTCTTTTTCACCTCAAATTTTCCACTCTTTTTATAATTGTTTTTCATCTTTGCGGTGGCTATTCATCAGGTGATGAAAATGGGTATTTTATATGGGAGAAATTAGCAGGAAGTGGTAGAGAGTTAGTTTATTTTTGCCACCAAGATGGCACAGTCATGCCCGCGATAGCTAAACTATGAACAATCCTTTTCCCTCCTTTACCCGCATATACTACCACAAGGCCAGCCAGACGACAATAGCTAGCCTAAAGATGAGTGTAAGGAAAAAAAATTAAGCAAGAAAAACCTCCCATGGCAAGAAATTTTTTGTTAGCCTATTTAGTTAATATTCCCCTAAGTGGCGCTATTTTAACTTGCGAGATGACTGCTACGATCATGCCAGGCCTCCGGTAAATAATTACATGGCTAGTGTTATTAAGCCGACAGCTGTAGAGCCTCTCTGTGACGGAAACAGTTGTCTTTAGGAAGCCCTCTCAACCTAGAAGCTATCTCCAACTGGAATCTTTCCTGTCCATATGGACCGGCCAGTATCTCCCCCACCATATCATGCCCCGGTGGGAAGTCGTGCTCGAAGATGGGTTCCCCTGCTCCTCTGACATTCGCGAGGATTGATTGGCGGAAATGCAATCTTAGAAGTTGGTCGGAAACACGGTGGGGATCGTCAGGGTTGCGACACACGGGATCGAGAATTCTACCATCCAACCCGCGAATATCCATATCGAACACAACAATTTTGTAATTGTTGTCGGGGTTCACAGAGATAAGATACTGATCAAATTTAGTGTGTATAGCTGTGTCCAGAAGAAACCCATTTTGGCATGAGTCGATCCCAAGAGTATCGTCGATGTCCGTGATCTCTCGGCCATAATCGCACTCGGTCCAAAGACTTTCATGCTCAGGGGGGAATATATGGGTAGCTTGGAAATCGCCCCAGATATTGGCCTGGATATGGGCTTCAGGATTTATCAATCCCGAAATAACGCACCTCCTGTCGCGATTACGGACTTCACGACAGAATCTATCTTCTCTACAGCTGGTATTCTGAGAAATCAACCGGGGTATCCAAGGCTCGTTACTGAATTGGATAGAGGCTGGCGAAATTAGCAATTGGGCTGCATAGTAAATGGGGGAAATATAGCACATACCACCACAATAAATATCGTATACTCCTTTTTTCAGCGGTATGTCTGTTCTGGAAACGATATGGTCCGATGCCCGCTCTTGAACCCGCAGGGGATTCCCCTCAAGGACAAGTAAGATTCCGAGAATGTCCAGAAAGTTTGCCTCGGTTATAGACCCATTTTGGAAAAACCCCCCTAGAGCCATATCAGGATTGGTAGCATCATGGAAATAGACATTACGTAGGAGAGAGCGATTTAGAGCCATCGTTGATGTTGGAGATTGTGGTGAGTGTAATCTTAGGAGTGACTTGAGAACTGGGGTAAGCAGGTAGTCGAGGGATCAAGGAGGCGTGTATTGCTGAATACCTCTTAGAATAGACGTAGTCGAGGTGGTAAGGCAAAGAGGATTTGAGCCCAAAGAGGCGCTGGTGTATGATCTAGCGAGCCCAGTTGCTGAGCGAAGGCATGAGTAGTTCAAGTTTGTCTTTTAGGGTTAAAAATCTTAGTCGGAGGTGGCAAAATGGGGGAATCAGAAGCACTGCTTCAAAGTTACGTAATATATGACAAACTATCCCTTCGTTTAATTTCGCTATGATACTTGCCCCGAGTTGTGTGGCAACGACACTTGCACGAGCACGAAGCCAATAAAGGTTATCGCTGACAATGCAATTGAAAATTACTGTACCCTCAAAACCTTTGACACCCGCTTGGGTTTAAAGTGGTCGACCCTAGCCTGTTTGAGTGATGGGAGCAAATATACGCAGACAATATTGTGTTCATCATGGGCATGCTGAGTGCTACTGTTTTCACTCCATTCTGAGCACTATACTGCTTCTCAAGCACAAAGTTTTCTCTATCACGATTGCCCAAAATAGACTGTTTCCTAACAATATGAATGGGCTAAACATCATGGCGGTTTAAGGGATACTTTGCTCATTACTGACTAGCCATTGTCGATCGCAACACTACTGCAACGCTAAAAAACACTGAAATTCGGCTTCAAACGAAGCGATGTGAATTCAAATAAGGGCCTGTTTGTTTCACTTGCAGCAACAGATCCATAGATTGAGATTGTATGGAATTTGATGATTTTTCTATATTTTCCTAGCATAGATTTTTTTGGCTCCAGCGTGTCTAGTAAAGCTGTATTCTGTGATGATTTATGGTTGTGATAATGGCTTAAAAATAGCCCTGTTGGAAAATAAAATGAGAAAAAAGACCGTTAAATTGAATTTTATAAAACTAATGATTGCACACTGACAGCTAGTGCCATCAAATCCACAGCTGCAGATTCTGTACAAGCTTCTAATGGTTACTCTTAGGAAACATCTGCAGGGTTCCGAATGGTCTGACCAAGACTGGACTGGACCAGCTAGTCTGGTCAAAAGTCAGGTCCAGTCTAATTGTGGAAATTATACCAATGGGATGGTCCGTATTAGCACACCAGACTTAGCCAGGACTGATCCGACCAGGCCCACCAAGCAATAGGATATGCACGGCCCTTTGCCAGAACCAGCATCCCATTTTGCATTTTGCTACTTTTATCACAATATATTACATTCAAATAAAAGGTTTCTTAAATAAACTCCTTGTTTCCATTGATTATACAGTGGAATCTCATGAGTGCTGGAGTGATGATAGTGCTTCGCTTAGATTCGGGGTAGCAAAAAACATAGATCCACAAGGATCAATGTTTTTTCAAACCAAAATGAGTGATATTACATGACTACACAATCTTTTATAAAGACTGGTCTGAGACCAGTCGAGATCAGATCGGACCACACGAGTTAGTCAGGTCCTGTCATTGACATCTACCTGGACTGAGAGGTCTTGTCCTGCCTCAAAGACTTGACTGGTCGGAGTATTCGGAACCCTGAACACCTCTCGACCTAGCTTCCATCTCCAAATTGAATCTTCCTTGCCCGTATAGATAGTACTCGAATACAGGTAATATGGATCAATTGAGTATAAAAGCAGGTGGAGACATGGACCCTATTGTAGACTGACAAACTGAGTACCCTACGCCCCCCCCTTCCCCCTTAAATCTGATATCCTAAGCAAACGATCCACAAGGTACCAATTCCAGCAGTGCAGTTGGAATAGCACAAAAGGGGATCAAAATAAAGTAAGCAAACGAGATCCCTCCCACAATCTTTATTAAAATATTTCCTCCGCGTCTTATCCCCTCATTCACCCCTCCTTAATCCACCCATCTTCAACAATCGAAGGAGAAAATAAAATCTGAATATCAAGGGGGAAAAAGCACAACAGAAACTAAACCTGTGAAAAAGACAGTCTGGGGTAAAATATTTTATCCATAACGAGAAAAAGAAAAGGAGGAAAAGGAGGAAAAGACGCATGTTGGGGTACGCTTTGTGAAGGAAACAAGAAGGGATAGAAAGAATGGAAAAAGAAGTAGAGGAGAAAATATCAGTTACTATGGTCCTCTGACGTTCGCAAGGATTGATTGCTTGAAATGCCATCTAAGAATTTCATCGGCCACATGGTGGGGATCGTCCTCATTGCGACACACAGGGTCGAGAATTCTACCATCTAACCCGCGAATATTGAGATCGAACACAACAATTTTGTAATTGTCGTCTGGGTTTACCGAGATAAGGTATTGATCAAATTTAGTGTGTATGGCTGTGTCAAGAAGAAACCCATTCTGACTTGAGTTTATTTTGGAACGCTCAGGAGTGTCCTTAATGTCGGTTACCCATCGACCATAACAGAGCTCATCCCAGAGGCTTTCGTGTTGAAGCAGATATATGTGCGCTGCTTGGAAATCACCCCAGATATCAGCCTGGATTTGGCCTTCAGGATTTATCAATCCGGAAATAACGCATTTCCGGTCACGATCACGAACTTCTCGACCAAATCTCTCATTGCGACCGGTGACATTACCGGTAGTCTTCGAGTGCATGACAACGTCTTCATCACTGACTTCCATAGGGCCTGACAATATTAGCAATTGGGCCGCCTAGTAAATGGGGGAAATATAGCACATACCACCAAAGTGAATATCATATACTCCATTTTGGAGCGGTATGTCGGCTCTGGATACGATATGGCCCGATTCCCTCTCTTGAACCTGTATAGGAAAAAAAGTAATCACAACGGTTCTGATTATTTCAAGAAAGTTTGCCTCAGTTATTGATCCGTTTTGAACAAACCCACCAAGAACCTCATCAGGTTTGGTAGCGTCATTGTTGGAAAACGATTATTTGGGGCTGCTCACCACATACATATTTTCCCATTCCCGCTGGACAAGAAACGGAACTACACCTACTCAAAACACATCGTTGCCTCACACACGTTCCACTACTGTTAGTTTCTTACCATCTTGCACCTGACCCTGCATATCTAATGCGACACTATCCAAACACCGATTCACCCACAATGAAACACCAAATTCGCAGAATGATTGCTGAACAATCAACCTCGTCTACGGCAATATTCTCTATCCATACCCGAGGCAGGTGACCTATCTCTACCCTCGGTCATGAAGCGTCTACCTCGGAGAAACGGGCAGAAAGATGATCTGTGATGGAAAGGAGGAGGGAGTTTTGGCATGCGCTGGAAGTATGCCCGGAATGAAGATTCATAGTCAAGCAGGATATAAGATGGCCTGTTCTTCCCTTTGTTCGTTAGTTAGTCCATCATCGCACTCACTTCCTGTTCTACTGCCGTCTGTCAAAGTCATTCGTTTTCACATACGATTTGTTTCTTCTTATTCTTTATTGTTCTTTGATCTCTTTTATCTATCTACATTGTTCGTACCAATAAAGGTTTTGTGTCGTACGGTAACTAAGGATTGGATCTGCTGTGCACCGCTACCCATTGTTGTTTAAAAGTCATAAAAGAAAACATTGCGTAGGAGTGAGCGTTTTGGGGACATCGTTGGTATTGGTATTGATAATTGTCGTAAACGCAATCGCAGGAACGACTCCGGGACCGGTACGGGCAGGCAGTGGAGGAATCCCCAAGGTATAGTTAGTAAATGCCACTTCGGATAGAAGTAATGGGAATGGTGAGGTTGAGCTTTGCAGAACTTAAAGAGGTACTAGTATTCAATCTCGTGGGCTTGGTGGTTTGACAGGAAGTGGGAGCGGCACTGCGTCAATCCCACTTACGCCTACCAGGCTGTTGGAAGTCGTGGTTGTGCTCCTATTTTCTCTGTCGTGATCAGTGATACCTCGTGACTGCTTGCGTCACCCCCTGTCTCTACACCCATATCTATGCCCCGCTTCTTTTCTTCCTCTGTTCTTCTTATCCTTCTTGCTCTCTCCCCTTTAGTCTATTTGCCATATCTCTATAAGTAACATAAGTTCTTGATTGCTTTGGTAACCGCTCTCCGCCTTTCATTCTTTGAAAGTGAAGACCACAGCAACGACGGACACCCTTAGGAATATAGTTACAGAGCAACCGAATACCTTCGCTATTCCTCCTTTTATCTTCTTCTGCTTGCATTTGTGGAAAGGATTAAAGTCTTACGATCATTAATCCTATAGGTAGTTGGTTTTTATTTTATTTTTTACCCTCAGGCGTTGATTGTCTACCTTTCTTCTAACCAGGTGGGACTCCGCAGTCCTTTCTCTAGTGTTTGTAGGTCCCATTTCGTCGTCTCAGTGTGGAAGCTATAGTTGGAACGGAGGAAAGCACCAATACCACTATGGCGGGCAATTGCTCTTGGACGCTGCTCTTGCGGGCTGCCCAGGAGGGGAATGATAGGGTAGTCGAGCTACTTCTGAGGCGTACGGACATCGATCCAAATATGGAGGACACTTGCGGTCGAACACCACTCTCGTGGGCTGCCAGTGGGGGACATGTTGGAGTAGTAAAGCTACTGCTGGGACAGGAAGACATCACTCCAAATAAGTTGGACGATTACGGTCGAACACCGCTCTCGTTGGCTCAGAGGAGGGGCATGATAGAGTAGTAAAGCTACTGGTGGAACTAAAGGATATCAGGCCAGATAGGCAGGGGGGTGGTACTGGCCAAAAACCGCTCTCGTGGGCTGCCAAGATGGGGCGTGAGAGAGTAGTGGAACTTTTGTTAGGACGGGAAGATGTCCATCCCGCCGTGGCAGATTATGCTGGCCAAACGCCACTCTCATGGGCTGCTGAGAGCGGGTGCGATAGAGTAACGGAGCTATTGTTGGAACGGGAGGACATCAACCCCGATATTACTGATAAATTGGGGCGAACCCCGCTCTGGTACGCCGCCCAACATCGGTCCGAGTCATTGGTAAAGCTACTGTTGGAACGGGAAGATGTCAACCCCAAGATCGCGGACTATCGTAGTCAAACACCGCTTTTCATAGCTGTCCATTGTAGGTGTTATGCAGTAGTGAAGCTACTGTTGGAACGGGAAGACGTCAACTCCAATATCGCGGATAATCGTGGTCAAACACCGCTTTTCATGACTGTTATGCATTAGTGGAGCAACTGTTGAGAAGGGAAGATGTACCGTCGTGGGCACCATAACCATAAGCCTGATTGACGGTGTTCCCTTACTGGTTAGTAATGAAATATATTGAACACGAGAGTGCCTCGTCCATTATATGACATGACAAGTATTCTTTTGAGATATCTTATAACTCAGTCTCTCTTCCAGAAATTGTGATCGCCCAATTGCTTTGGCCCTGATTCAGCATGTGTAGTTTCCGATTTTTAATTTACCGCCGGAGTAGCGCCCTGATTTCTTGGCATGTGCGACAGAGAGGTTGAAGCCACAGCAAAGCCACAGGATGGTATTATGCTCTTAGCGACAACCTCAAAAATTCCCGGCACCACTGAGCCTCTCTCACCGGTATTCTCTCATTCTCAAGACCTGACCTTAGGGTCATTCTTCTCCAAGTCATCCTTTTATGAAAATTATATCCAGGATATGCCTAATTCAGGTATGAACAAGACCTCGAAATCTCGAGGGGGCTTATGCTAGTTTCTTGGACTGATTGTAAATATTTTGGATGTCTCTTGGAAATGATTGCTGCCACATATTTCCCAACCATAATCCCAACACAAAAGAGAACCCTCCCCGCGCGCCGAAAAATGCCCCGACACCCCGGCTCACCTTACGCAACCAAGGAAAGAAAAAGAAAAAAGCACAAATCACCGGTCAATTTATGACCACTTCCCTACCAAACTTCCCACTTAATTACCTCGCAGCCCCACCACAGCAGCACTACCTTCACGCTGGAAAAAAACAAAACCAAACAAACCCGAAAACCGCAAATATACACCTCACAAAACCCTCTTGAATTATAAATCAAGAATGGCCGTACCTTATACTCGCTGGGTAGTACCCTCCCCCGAGTTCCCTCTTCTTACCGCTCTGACATAGCTAATTTATTGCAATCCTCCCACCGACTCAGGCTTGGACACTGAAACAGAGGGTGTTTACGTCAACGAGAATGGCGTCAAGTTCAAGGCCATGTGCAAGCCGACGTGGAACTCGAATGCGATTCCGCATGGGAACAAGGTGGCTATATTAGGTGCGAGAAGTGCTGTGTCAAGTTTTCGAATATCGAGGATGACTCTATTTTGGAAGGAAATAGCGAGGATGATCCCGGGAGGCACCTGTACTGCGGAAAATTCAGCGTTACCTTTAAGGACAAGGGGGAGTTGAAGGGGGATCTGGTGGAGAGTTCCGAGCTCCTTGTTTGTCGTGGGTACTCTCAGGAGTTTCGCATTGTTGAGGCGCTTGATCTTTATTGGAAGCAGGTCTGTTTTCAACCCCTCTTCCCTTCAATCCTTGGAGCGCATTTCGCCAGCTAATACTACAGCAAGGTCCACAAGCCAAAACCAAAAACCACTCATCAGTGTCAAGCGTGCGATATCTTGTTAAACTCTATTTCTCGCATCACCCAGCATATCGAATCTGGACAGTGCAAGGGTGACCCCTCTCCCTCTCCGACTCTTGCGAGCTCATAATTGTCAAACCCTTCTCTCGTGGGCTTCGATATTCGGAAATCTTGGAGTTGTGAAACTCCTACTTGAACACGAACATGTCGACCTCAACTTTGAAGACCATAATGGGAGATCACCACTTACTTTGGCTACCCATTCTAGGATCAATAAAGTAGACGAGTTACTGTTGGCGCAGAGCGAGGTCAATGCGGATTTACCGGGTATTGATGGCAGAACACCGCTCTTGTGGGCTGCGGGGAGGGTACATGATGGGGTAGTAAAGCTCCTGCTGGCGCGGAAGGGTCTTAATACGAATATTCCAGAGAGGCATGGCGGTGCACCACCTTTCTGCGATACCTGTCGTTGTACTGACTCTGTACAGAACCAAAGCTTCCCAAGTAACCCAAGGCGAAGGAAAAGAGGGAAAAGCCTGCGAAGCCCGATCCAAAACCAAATGGTAGCCCTCCTGGTTCATTTTATAAAATTTATTGCTAATGTTTCTAGCCCCCGTTGATGTGGAGAAGCGATGCGGAGTCCAACTTGCTCATGACGCCCCCTGTGCCAGTTCCCTGACCTGCAAGTCCCACTCAATGGGAGCTAAGCGTGCGGTCCTCGGCCGTTCCCAGCCATACGACATTCTCCTGGCAGCCTACCAGAAGAAGAACCATGAAAAGCAACAAAGTATATCCAATCCCTTCACGCACTTTTTCACCCAGCTAACAAGCCACTAGAAGCAGCAATCAATGCAGGAGCTCCGCCCCCCTGACGAAATCGAAGCTAACGACATACTGATCGACTCCGAAGGAAGAAACGGAGCTAGTCAGTGCTGCGGTAACGCGTTCTATGCCACAGCGGTTGGAACGACATATTCTTGTCCCTGTGCGCAAGAAGTACCAGTATGTCCGCAAGGAGGAGATGTTGGCCAACGCCCGCAAGCCGCTTTGCCAGCCAATCTTTGATGGCCCCAATGCAGGGTCATTGTTCAATACCTCTATGGCGAACCCTGCCTCTCGAGCCATGCCGGGGAGACAGTGGAACAAGGTAGCAATGAGGCTCCCGCTTGATCTATTTACTAATTTGGTTGACTTTTATAAGATGATTTCTGTTGTGGAATTCTGGGGTCCTATTACAATATACCTTCCTTGCTGGTTCTTTTCTCCCATATCTGCTTTCCTCCCATGGCCCGCTTTATTCTTGATCGTGATTGGTTAAATTCTCAGCGTTTCATCTTTACTACCTTCACTTTTATCTCTTCATTCTTGTGTTCTTTTGCAGTCAAATCCTCAGGTGTCTCTTTGTGTTGGCTAGTCAGTGTTTCTCAGAGAGGGGACAGAGGAGGACATCAGTGAGGGGAGGTTCCGGTGGGGGAGGGATCATGAGAAAGGTCGAATTGTTTGATCCTAATAGCTATGGTACCCGTTGGTTCATTTGTGTCTATGTATTTTTGATGTAACCGTATCAGAAACACATAGCTCATTGTCTACTCTCTGTAATTGGTCTCGTGATCGTGCGGGTGATTTCCCAAACACACATATTTGAAGAAAGGCTGTGGACGACGCGCTAGTGAAGAGCTGTGATAATGGATGCTAAAAGAAGAATGACGTAGAAGTTCCCTGTCGGAGTGCTAGTATTGTATTATACCGAATTAACTGGCATCGCCGATCTAATTTTATCATACTTTTATTAGTTCCGGAACACTCCTAATAGTTTCCTTATTCTGAAAACACAATGAGAACATAGGTATTGTAACCCCTTGGGGCAGAGTGGAAGCGTAGGAGGGGACAAAGTCAAAAAATATCTCTTTGGCGGGGAATTGAACCCCGGTCATCCGCGCTCAGAAATAACTAATATCTGACAGGCGGATATACTAACCACTATACTACCAAAGACTCAGGATGAACTTTGAACTCAGACAGGGCTATTTCTGCTACAACCAGGGAATGTTTCACAAACAAGGCCCCAGTGGCTGTCTCCGCCGGCTATGATGGTTTGGCCTTACGACCGCCCCCCCCCCATCTATCACCCGCCTTACCGTGCGGAGGTATAGCGCCTAAGTTTGTATATTTTACTAGCAAGGGATGTTACGTTAGCACGGGCTAAGGTAGAAAATTGGACAAAGGAGAGCGAATTTGGTATGGTGGTAACCTAATTCAATTTCCTACCCCCTGCCAGCCAAACATCCCCCGCTAGTAAAATATACAAAATTTAGGCGCTGCCTCCGTAGTACAGTACGCATAATTCTCTGGAGGAGGAATCTAACCACTACCGTAAAAATCATCGCTACCGATCTCGATAGTGTTTACTTCTCTGCATATGCGGATTGCACTTCCGCCGCCAAGGAACAGGTTCATTCATTACTACTGCCAGTATGAGCAGCCACATCACCAACATTCCGCAGTCGCAGACCGCTTACAACGCAGCCAAGGCTGCGGTTACCCATTATGTGAAGGGGTTGGCCGCTAAGTCGGCTGTGAATCAGCTTGAGAAGACCACCGTCAATCGCCTTTGGGAAGATTGCTTGATGCTAGCTGTCCATCCAACAACAATAGGGAAATCCATGGGTGGGTAGACAGTTTTCACAGGTGGCTCGGAGAAAGCTTCACCATCATTCTCAACGGTGTGAACGAATTCTGGCAATCGCCTGCCCTGTAACTAGTCCACACCCGGGCCCACCATCGAACACATTTGTTACGATAGAGTCGCGGCGAATCATCTTATCGGAAAACTACAGCCAGTAGTAAACTTGTTTGATTCTATCGTTCCTTCCCTCCATTACCTCGCCGATAGATGCGGAGCAGGTCTCGGAATGATGGCGGAACCTGAGTGGTCAGGTCAGCATGGGAACTTCCCCTGTATGAATGCTAGTGCGAATTATAAGCACTTTACTGTTGGTTCGGAGTAGAGCCATGTTCGATAACAATAATGTGATGTTTTCTTCACAGTGGCTGGAGGCTACATACAGCGAGTGAGCGCACTTCGTGCACCCAACACGGAAGACCCTAATAAGAAGAAGACACTATTGAACCCCACACAACCCCTAAGCCTGCCATGCCCCAAACTAACTCCTGTATCACACTCTAGCAATTATCAGACAGAATTCCATCTCTCTAGTATATATCAAGTGAATTTGGGCCTAATGTGATTTTCATAGTAACGTCTATTGCCGTCCAACAGAAAAATAAGTTTCACATGCCCAAGGGCCACAGCCCACGAGAGTGGCGTCCGGCCTTGTTTGTCGGCTATATAATAAGAGAGGTAGTCCCGTTCCAGTAGTATCTTCACGGTCTCCTCATGTTTAAACTGCACAGCTATGGCGAGTGGGCTTTGGCCATCTTTATCACATATGGGAGCAATTATGGCTTGATTGATGTAACCTACTCCTAAGTATCTCGAGAATCCCAAGTGGAACTCTGGAGATACTAATAGGATAGGAGGGAAAGTCTCGGTGGAATATCTTCAAGAGATATAAGATAGATGAGGGACAAATAGAGTGA
>Ga0307509_10004689_pt1 | contig 19528 bp, 15 predicted proteins | sample 10_EM_MG_FD_202245 | JGI IMG/M metagenome (GOLD analysis project Ga0307509, IMG submission 202245) | Populus trichocarpa ectomycorrhiza microbial communities from riparian zone in the Pacific Northwest, United States - 10_EM | ecosystem: Host-associated > Plants > Roots > Unclassified | place...
GGCAACCTTGTGAAGAACACGTTACAAGCTTTAAAGATTTTTCAATCCTACAAAATGGTAGCGCACTGTCGCAATCCTGATTCTAAACCTTGTATTTCAACCTATGAGGAACGGCAAAACGCACCCTCAGTGTTTTCTCTTCTTTGTGTTTGCGGTGCTATCACCGGGTAACTACTCCGTTCTTTGACTAGCGCCATTTCTTGATTACAATCCCCCCCATCGAATAGATCTCATCTTGCAAAATTCCTATCTTTATCAACTCTTCTTTTTGTATTCATTTATAGTATTCCTTATCTTATTTTTCATTGCTTGCGATAGATGGATAGATTATTAGATAAGTAAACTACACGCACGCAAACCTCTCTTTCTCTCAAATACGTAACGGCCTAGCTTAGGCGTTCCAAGAGCCATTATGCACAAGAGAAACGACCTTAGATATTGCGATCTCGAAGTAGTATTATTCCCGGCATTAATTAGTGCTGGAATCCCTCATCCTCACCGGAACATAGCCGCCATTTCACTGAACACTTCCGAGCTCCTGCCAGGATAAACAATCTAGATTGAAACTACATTGCTCACCTCGTCGGTTATCTCCAGCCATCCTGCGCCCACCTGAACATTAAATTGGCACGAAGGCAGCAATTTAACAAACTGTAATTACATGCCAGCTCCTCAAACAAACAACTGCAGATCTGCCGGGAATCCCACTTGCGTCCATATTCATATAATACAGTGGCGACCTAGGATATGCTATTTTGAGACAGCCTTTTTCTAGATAATTTGAGAAACCCGAGTCTGTGGATAGCCCGCGGGGTTGGAATATAGGCCGTTAGGATTAGCAGAAGGCATGAAACGTAGAAGTAGCGGGGGGGAGGGTTGTAAGGCTATTAATGTTGAAAATTCACGAAGGTTCCATATCTTGAATATGGTCGGAACACTAATAGCACATGGCGAAGGTAAATTCGGTTTGAAGACAGTTGCACGATTGAGCAGTATAGTATCAGAAGAGCTAGGGCATGTTTAGTTCAAGAGTTAGGAGGAGCAGAAACTTTTGGGATGTTTTAGGAATTGATACTAGCAAAAGCCGGAGGTTGGAGATTAAGGTTTCCCAGGAGTTGGAACACAACGGTGTCACACTATGATGGTTACTCGAGTAGGAAACACAAGACCGTATCAGGGTGGTAACGGATCATGGATGATGAGAGAAACTGTGTAAAAGGACGAAACCGGAAAAATTGGAATCAGGGAATGAGTTTCGGGAAAATTGGGAGTAGTGTGGATGGAAAGGTGTAACGGAGATAGGAGAAGACTATGGGCGACGTTCTAGATAAAGAGTTTTCCCGTAAATTTGAGTTTGTTTATATATAGGACACCTCTGGCGACATAGAAATAACAAGCAAGGGTCCCTAGATACTCTCGACAGATCGTAGCCAACCTTTTTAAATTCGGGTATCGCCTTGCTAGTTGTGTATCCTTGGCAGCCAGGGCTAGGACGGATGCTACAATGCCGCTACCACGCCAAAGTTGCTATAGCAGCAAACGAATAGTGTATCAGGCTGTTGGTTGACTTTATTCATTTACTATACCACAGTGTCTCATACCGGTTGCCTAACGCCGATGCATACCCACCAATTTCCTCCCAGCTCGAATCGCCCTCAAGCAGCTCCTACTTTTTGTACTACTACTACGCTGTCCAGTGGGCTCTAATGCTCTTAACGATAATTCGCCGCACAGCGCTATATGATGCCATATTGTCTTGCACATTGTGAGGCCCGGGACCATGGACGGCAAGTGTGTAGCCCACCACTTTGGTTCCTACAGTTCAAGGATCCCAGTAGGCTTTCCCGGTTTGAAGGCAGAAGAACTAAACTAGACCAAGCCCACAATCATATTGGGTCAGGCTACGGGCAAGAGGGAAGAATGGTTAGAAATGCATATAGGAAGGTCAAGGAATGATGGGAATTGCCCAATTATATCGTACTAGTTACCTCTACAACGAAACGTGAATATTGCAGAATATACTCTCATAGTAGTAGCGCTGGTAACTTGTTCCGACGAGTACAAATGATCCAGTTGACCAGTCATTGTGGTTTCAGGTATCCATTACGCCAGAATTTGCAGATAAAATCACTCTACACTATTCCTATCGGATCGTCTGTTTAGCTAATTAGATAGCTCAGTGGCCTCGCTAGGGAGATGCATTTTATGAATTCCTTGCCATTTGGCCCACATGTGTACTGGCACTAGGAGAGAAGGGGTGAGATATGTAGTAGAATAGTTCCGTGTTTGTATTTTTTTTTTATTTTTAAAGAAAGACAAAGTTGGTTTGTTGGCTAATACATATTGGAATAAGCTCAGATATAGTATATATCATTTGATAGGAGAAAAAAAGTAGTATTTTCGGTAGCCTGAACTTGAACCCCTTTGACTCCAAAGGATAAAGCAAGGAAGAACCAAACAGCCAGACATATGTGAGGAATATCGACGACCCCATCCCTTATTTGAAGAAACCTGCTTCTTGTCCCTAGCTTATAATGCTTCATCAGTTTCAAGTACATATGAGCCTCTGAACCTGTGGGGTATACTGATATTCAACTTATCCCAAACGACAGCTGAATAATTGAGACACAACCAAACCCGCTCTGATATTTAGGAATGATGTGGGAAAGTAGCATATGGGGCAAAAATGTTGTTTGTGGGCCACAGAAGACAATATACTCAACAGTGGATACCCTATTATAGCCGAGTGAGACACTGTGAAGGGCTAGCTTTGGAATAACTTTTTTTTGGCACGTTTTCTCCGGGGGGGGGGCTTTCAAGCAACATGGTGTACGAAAACTGAAAGGTCCACAGAAAGCGATGCCTGAAGACCGCTAATATTACACTTGGGATCTGAGTAGAGGTGCCTTTAGTATATTCTCGTGATGAGTATATTTTCTCACTGCATCTCTTCTCATAGTAGTATAGTTCGCCACTTCACAAAGCCCGGATTATTATTCCCGTAATGGTGGCAACCATCCCTCCGCAGAACATCACAATGATAAAAATATCATTCTTTCAAACCGTCCAGTGCATCCTTTTTCTGCCCTCCGGATGGCCTAGAGCAAAGCTAGGTAGGGTGGGATGCCCTAACATCCTACTGGGGGACGACCCCAGTTGCATAATCCCAGACAGGTGCTCAAGGCTTTAAGTCAGGCTTAGGATTTCATATCCGTCACTCTTTATCACTTTGCAAACGGTATTTCTCATGAGCAAAATGAAGGGCAAGCAAGCATACATTTCTAATGTCAAAACGAATCTGAAGAATTTGCCAAACCCACGAATCCCACAACCTTGTCACATTGAGAACAACTGGCATGAAGCTTCAAGGAACCAAGCATATCCTCTATCTTCTGGATATCCACCTTCAAGCAGGACCTTCCTTGGTCTGGGGTTTTAGGCATTCCGCGGCCTCGATTATACCATACCTAAGACAATTCCAGCAGTGCAAATAGCTAGTTTAGAGCAATAGCATTATTTAAATGAGAAATCAAATTAAGCCCGAGCGTGCAAACATCTTACCTAAAACACTTTTCTTCTCTTTCTTAGGGGGACAACTCTTGTTTGATTAGTTACAAGACGTCGCAATACATCACTCATATTTTTCCGGAGGTCCCCCTCTGTCTCCTGCCGTTCCCCTTATGCTTCATGTCCCTCCCGGCAGTCATCCCCAATACATGCGGTCCATGTCCACCCCCAAGTGTCTTGCGGTCGCCTCCTGTCCCGTCCCCTTGGCGTTGCCCCCGCCATCATGGTGGGCCTCGGGTGGCTCGGAACACTGGGCATCATCATAATTACTGATATATCCCTAGAACGTGTGCACCAGGTAAGATCCCTAGACTCGCCGCGGGGTACTAGTAGTGGCCGGGACCACGAGTATTTACGGCCAAGCACACTGCATTGTACTCAACGAAAATGAAGTTTATCTAAATTAGAGGAAGCGAATTTTTGAGCTAGGCTTACGATAGTACTTGTATTCCCTTCCAACCAAAAATTTATTTGAGATCAAAAAGGGATTTATAAAACTGATCGCGGCAAATCACTTCGCCAACCCTCCCTGTCGGGGGTGTCTCTCCTTTTAGACGCGATCCGATAAAATACCACTCCGATTGTACGACCTTGGGATTAGCGAGGAAGTTTCCCCATTCTTGTCCCATCACGAACTATTCAAACGGTAAAAACAAGAGCGTATATAAAACACAATGAAATCTCCTAAGGCCCTTCCATCGATCACTACGCGTCGTTCTGCCTCCTCCTGTGTCAGCCTTTCTTAGCGCACTCCCGCGATAACAAAAGGAAAGGCAGACTTTGCAAAGACTCCCATTATCCATTGCTTCCGTGTAGTCCTTTTGACCCCTTAGTAAATTTTTTTACGTTAATTGAAAAACGCATCCCCGGGAACTTTTGCTATAACAATAGGAACAAGGTGAGTAGCCAAGCGGCATTCAACAGCTTCCAACATCCCCTCTTGATCTGTCCCAACAACCTTCTCAACCTTCTCTTCTAGCGCCTCTTAATCCCGGCAATACAGGCCTTCGCGTGGCCACCCGTAACACCGGACCTCTCTCAGTCACCGACCCAATCCACCCCGCTATACCCGTAGCTGCTCCAACAGCCCTCTTGATACACCACATCTCCCCAGGCAACATAGCCAGTGCGGGGAAATCCCGCGAGCCTAAAGAGCCCAGCTTCCGCAGTCTGCCCAGCCAGCCCTCCTCCTCGACCTCTGGGAATGAGACTATTCCAACATGTGCTCGGGAATCCACCCCTACTCCATTTCCTCCATCCCCCGTTGCAATCGAACGGGGCAATGTATACAGGACCTGTTTCCGAGTGATTTTTATAGCCTCCGGCTGGCGGAGGATCGTACGGTACGTGGGTGGGGGGCTCGCCGTGAAGATGAACCCCCCCTCGGATAGCTCCAGGCGAAGCCGCCTATGCCCTTCCTGAGGGGGATGAGAGCCTGTGTGCCCGGGGGCCCGCGGGCGACCTATGCTCACGGAGGCAACTTTAGCATCTTCGAGGAGGACGTGCTAAGCACACTTGGAGCTGTGCGGAGGTGGCGGCACCTCCACGCCGTCACCCTGCGTAGACGAGGCCTTCCCAGGCAGTTTTCGAGTACGGCTAGGGGCAGGAATGGTAGAAGAGTGGAGGGGCAGATGTTTGGTGCCGAGTGCGGCGTGGCGATAAAGCGCGGAATCGCGGGTGGGGGAAGCGAGCGGGAGTGTCGTGAGGGTGGATTCTCGCAGTGGGATCTTGCATTGCGCAATAAAGAGGGGCTATTGTCGTGGTAATATATCTCGCCCCGTATAACGTCGTTATATAGAGTGGAGCAAAGGGGCGGGGGAAGGGGCGGGGCTGCAGAGATGAAGCCGGGTGATGGGGAGTTTGCAGAGCGTAGAGCAGACAGTGTTTGATCCGAAGTAGAGAGTGCCACCATCTAGGGATGCGCGGGAGTCTCCTGTGTTCGTGATGGAGTGGGTTGGCGGAGAGTTGGCGAGGTGGGAGAGTAGACGCGCGGAGGTCTTAGCGGGGACTGGATGGGGGTTGGAGGGGTTAAAATTGCGTCATTGAGGCCATGGCTGGCGGCGCGGGCCAGAGGCTCAAGAGTGGCCAGAAATGAGGGGTCTCCCGAACTCCAAGCGACAGGAAGAAGAGTGAAGTCGCGCTGTTCTTGCTGTTCATGTTGTATGAAGTTGAGATGGCTCTTGCGGCCTCGAGGGTGTTGGTGAAAAGATTTGAATGCTTCTTTAGGGTTGCCGGGGTTACACCCTGAGCACATCAATTGTAAATAGATCGGCGGTGACAACCAGGTGCCAGGGGTTCACACGACAAAAAATTCGATCCAACGTATCATGCTCGAGTACGACTTTGGGATTCGTGGAGAAGGAAGTTCGCTCGTTTTCTTCTTCTCAATCTATCGCGCTCAAATAACTAACGGCAAAGACTGGAGTAGATACAAGTCACAACGAAGTCGTCCTCTATGCTTCCCGAGATTAGCACATACATTACCCTATATCAATTCTCTTCCATGTATTATGCTCGAGTATATCCCCGACAAGGAGGGACGAAGCGTAGCCCCCTGACATCCAGCTCTTTCTCTGCCCCCTCCGGCTCTTCTGCTTTTCTTCTAGCAGATGCACCGGTATCAAGCGCATTGCGAAAACCAAGCGCATTCCCGATAGCTATCCCAAGAATTAAACAATAGCCGAGCATACCGAGCAGCATCTACTGGTAACAGCCTCCAACAATTAAGAATCCTTGACCCCCGCAACTTCCTATCCCTCAGCATATGCGCTGAAAGATGGGCTAATATACTCCTTGTCAATAATCCCATCACTTGCTTATCATCAAAGTATCGTACCGTACTCGAGCACATATCAAAAGGGGCGCACATGCCCTACCCGCAACCAGCTTAATTTCTGAGACCACGGGCGCAACTGCAATCCGCCCACAACACTCAAGCTTGGATTGGTGGCCTCTTCCTTATTAGTAAGCAACAAATATTGTTGAAAGCCATTGCAATACCGCAATGACTTAGGTCGATGTTACAATCAAAATGAAAGGTCCTCACCAGATACAGACTTTAATATCAATAGTCTTTATAATTGTGGTTGCGATCATGATCAGCATTGTACTCGTGCTATGCTCGGGTAGTCATCATGATGGTTGGATTTTGTGAGGGATGGTGGTTGCACCTCTTGGCTGGGGACCTAACCCCCGCTCAGACGTTACTTGTACTCGAGTACTTGTGGAATTCCATCCCTTACCTTGTAATCATGGCCAGCGCTAGATACTACTACTATCATAGCTTATTTGAGTAATCGTGATAGGAAAAACGTTGTTTTAGAAGTGGTGTAGTGCTGAGAACACCACACAACCAGTACCGTTCAGCATTGCCATGACGGAAACAAGAGTGGCCGCGTAGATTTGCTCCCAGATACTAAAATAGGCTAATGGGCACCGGAAAAATACCCAGCCGTGAACCGATCGCACTTCGCAGCACGCTACGCAGCCATGAATTTCGGCCACAAGGTAAGGGATAACACTAGAAGCAGAAGGGTTTTGTAGTGCCCGCCCGCGTAAGCAACAGCTTTGAGTGCCGTACTGTATTGACGTGCTAGAGTAATAGATAGCCTAGGTCATGGCTTCGCGGGTAGATACCAAAAATAGTTTGGAACGGTACAACCAATAGTTTCACAAATTTCTGCTGCTTTGAAACTGTCCGAAGAAAGGGAAGAAAAGTAATCAACTAGCATAGTTCGACGTACTTGAGTACAAGTAAAGTTGCTACCGGCAATATAGGAGTAAATCCCCCTAGAGTTTCGGACGATATCCATTCGGGGGTTTGTGCAGCAAGGTTCGGGTCCTGAGATCAGAAACACTGTTGCCAAATACTACAAAAATCGGAATAATAATTGAAAGAAAACAAGTCCCGCACTAGCATGCTTGAACAGAGGGCTACCGGTGGGCCCTAGGACACTATGATAGAGTAGTTTTAGCAGTCATGGAGCCTGTTTGGAACCCACTAAAAGCTCTATTTGGTAGATTGCTTGGCTCGGAGTTTTGCATAAGTCACCCACTATTCTTGTTTTCCTTACTAGTACGGAGGTACAGGGTATAAATTTTGTAGGTTACACGGGGGGTGAGAGCAGAAAACCTCGCTTGTGGAACCTACGAAACTTATGCCCTGTACCTCTGTATTTCTTTCCTCCTTAAATAGTCGGGGTCCGCAGGGGGATCTCTTCGGAGTCAGTTTGGCCGGTATTTGTGTAACGAGGTTCGGGTTTTCAGTTTGGCGCCAAGCTTTATTAACTTGGCTTTGCTTCAATCACAGGAATCTCATCCACAAATTCCAATTTCATCAACACCTCGCTCTCATCACTCAAAGCGGCAAAATTTTAAAAATGTCACCAGCTTTCAGCAATAACAATAACTGTGGCACCATCGCAAATAGCGTTAACACCACGGCCCCCGATGACAGGTCTGAAATACTGGCTTGGCTATCTCCATTAGAACCACGGGTGCGACATCGAGACATTGGAGCCCGCCGGGTCGATAGTATAGGAGCCTGGCTGCTGGAAACTGAAGAATTCAGACGCTGGAACAAAGGTAGAAGGGAGGATGGATCTTATTATCCGACCTTATTTTGCGACGGCAATCCAGGAGTGGGAAAGAGCTATATCATGTACGTGAGGATGTATTGTTGCGGGAAACCAAAAAATACTATTGCTGATTACGATGATAGTTCACTAGTTATAGACAAGCTGTGCGATGAGGCCATTGAGGGAGATCCTACCGTTGTGTGTTTCTACTTCAACTTTGCTTTGAGGAATGAACAGTCACCAGTAAATATGCTTGGGTCCCTGCTGAGACAGCTTGTCAGTGGACAAGGAGAAATTCCGGAGGTGATAGCGCAGGCTTTTCGAAAGGAAAAAATGTCTATTGGGGGCAGAGGACTACAGATTTCGGGAATTTTGAAGATATTCAATGAAATCGCGACCACGAGGCACATAATTATATGTGTTGATGCACTTGATGAATGTGTGCCAGAGGATCGAATGGTTATTCTTGAATCCTTAGGCCAGATTCTACAAGGGTCTCCGAATACCTGCTTATTTATAACCGGAAGACCGCATGTGCGGAGGCAGGTGGAGAAGGAGCTGGGTGGGGCGACAACCTTTATATTTATACGGGCCACTGAAGATAGAGTCTCTAGATTTCTTCGTGAGAAACTTAGGAAGGACACGATGCCAAAGATGATGAGCAGCACGTTAGAGGGCGATATAATGAATAGTATTCCTGCAATAAGTTCGGAAACGTATGTATGAACTGTGTCGGGCGCAAAGCTACCTTAAACTAAGGACTGACATATTTGAACCTAGATTCCTGCTTGCCTCTCTCTTCATTGAGGCAATCCTCACACGTACTACTATTGCTAGGCGGATAAAAATGCTCGAGTCAATAAAAGAAGGGGTAGGGTTAGGGGGAGCATACATGCCGACTCTGGAGCGTATACTGGCTCAGAATGATGAGAATGCCACGCTTGCGACATTCACTCTCAGATGGATCTGTCATTCGGAGCGGCCGCTACAGGTGGATGAACTCTGCCATGCGCTAGCAGTAGAGATAGGAGAAATGGATTTTGATCCCGAAAATGTTCCTTCGATAGACACATTGCTTGACTGCTGCCAGGGCTTCATCATGGTCGACGCGGAGACTTCGACCGTACGGTTAATCCACCACACCCTCCAAGAGTACCTTTGCAGTCATCTAAGTCTCTTCAGTGGACCTCACTCGATACTTGCAGAAACCTGTTTAACCTATCTAAATTCACAACAAGTCAGAAACCTCACGCCACATTCTCTTCCATCCCCTCAAAGCATGCTATTCCTCAATTATTCTTCGAGATATTGGGGAACTCATGCGAACAGGGATCTGTCAGATAATGCGAGGACCCTTGCGCTAAAGCTTTTAAGCAAGTACGAAGGCCACATATCCGCTGTATCACTTCTGGAGCAGGCACCGCATCGCGACTTTATCGGGCCCATCCCTACTTCACGACTCTTCTCCGGACTACATTGCGCGTCATTCTTCGGGGTTGTTGAACTTGTGGCAGATTTGATAAATGCCGAAGGTGACAAGATCAACCAACAGGATGGTGGAGGTAGTACACCACTCGCATGGGCGGCGAGGTATGGGCACGAAGCAATTGTCAAGATATTTCTGAATCGGAAGAATATAGACCCCAATCTCCCAGACAGGCGTGGTTGGACACCACTCCTGTGTGCTGCTCTGGAGGGACACGAAGGAGTGGTTGAGCTGCTGTTGGGGCGGGGAGATGTTGACCTCAATTGCCCGGATAAGGTACGGCAAGGGCCGCTCGGGTGGGCCGCTCTCAAGGGACACGAGGGAGTAGTGAAGCTACTTGTAGAGCGGAGAGATGTCGATCCCAATCAGCCAGATGTGCATGATCGAACACCACTCAGGAATGCCGCCCTCAAGGGGTACGAGGGAGTGGTCAAGTTATTGCTAGAACGGGATGATGTAGACCCCAATCATCCAGATAACCGACATCAAACACCACTGGTGTGTGCTGCTATCATGGGCCACGAAAGGGTGGCCGGGTTGCTTCTAGAGCGCGAAGATGTCGACCCCAATCGCCCAGATAAGGGTCAGCAAGGACCACTTGGATGGGCCGCTGAGAAGGGACACGAGGCAGTGGTCAAGCTACTGATAGAACGGGGAGATGTCGACGCCGATCGCCCAGATTTCTATGATCGAACAGCACTCGGGAATGCCGCCCTCAAGGGGCACGAGGGAGTGGTCAAGTTATTGCTAGAACGGGGCGATGTCGACTCCAATCATCCAGATAACGAGGATCAAACACCACTGGTGTGCGCTGCTATCAAGGGTCATGAAGGGGTGGTGAGGGTACTGCTAGAATGTGGAGATGTCGACCCCAATCGCCCTGATAAGGATCACGAAGGCCCGCTTGGTTGGGCGGCTATCAAGGGACATGAGGGAGTGGTTAAGCTACTGCTAGAACGGGTAGATGTCGACCCCAATCACCCAGGTAAAAATCATCAAAGCCCACTTGGGTGGGCGGCTAGCGAGGGACACGAGCGTGTGGTCAAGCTACTGCTACAACGGGAAGATGTCGAACCCAATCACCAAGATAAGTATGGTCAAACACCACTCGGAAATGCCGCCCTCAATGGACACGAAGCAGTTGTCAAGTTATTGCTGGGACAGGAAGATGTCGACCCCAATCGCCCCGATATTTATGATCGAACACCACTCGTGTGTGCTGCTATCCATGGACACGAAGGAGTGGTCAAGTTACTTCTAGAACGGGGGGATATCGACCCCAATCGCCCTGATAAGGATCACGAAGGCCCCCTTGGTTGGGCGGCTAACAAGGGACATGAGGGAGTGGTTAAGCTACTGCTAGAACGGGGAGATGTCGACCCCAATCGCCCAGGTGAAAATCATCAAAGGCCACTCGGGTGGGCGGCTATCAAGGGACACGAAGGAGTGGTCAAGCTACTGCTACAACGGGGAGATGTCGACCCCAATTGCCCGGACAGGTATGGTCAAACACCACTCGGGAATGCCGCCTTCAATGGACACGAAGGAGTTGTCAGGTTATTGCTGGAACGGGAAGATGTCGATCCCAATCGCCCCGATATGTATGATCGAACACCACTGGTGCGTGCTGCTATGGAAGGACACGAAAGGGTAGTCAAGTTATTTCTGGGACGGGGAGAAGTCGACCCCAATCGCCCGGGTAAGGATGACCAAGGGCCGCTCGGGTGGGCCGCTCTCAGGGGACACGAGGGAGTGGTCAAGTTACTACTGGAACGAGAGGATGTCGACCCCAACCACCCACAATTCCGTGGCCGGTCACCACTCACAAGCGCCGCTATGAAAGGTCATGAGGGGGTAGTCCAGTTATTGTTGAAACAGGAAAATGTCGACCCCAATCGCCTAGATCAGCATAATCTAACACCGCTCGCGGGTGCTGCTATTGAGGGACACGAAGGAGTGGTTAGGTTATTGCTGGAACGGGAAAATGTTGACCCCAATCACCCAGAGAATGGTGACCGAGCACCACTGGTGTGTGCTGCTACCATGGGTCACGAAGGGGTGGTCAAGCTACTTCTAGCACGGGGGGACGTTGACCCCAATCGCCTGGATAAGTATGGTCGAACACCACTCAGGTGTGCTGCTATCCAGGGACACGAAGGAGTGGTCAAGTTACTGCTAGAACGGGGGGATGTCGACCCCAATTGCCCGGACAGGTATGGTCAAACGCCACTCGGGAATGCCGCCTTCAATGGACACGAAGGAGTTGTCAGGTTATTGCTGGAACGGGAAGATGTCGACCCCAATCACCCCGATATATATGATCGAACACCACTGGGGTGTGCTGCTATTGAAGGACACGGAAGGGTGGTCAAGCTATTTCTGAGACGGGGAGAAGTCGACCCCAATCGCCCGGATAAGGATGACCAAGGGCCGCTTGGGTGGGCCGCTCTCAAGGGACACGAGGGAGTGGTCAAGTTACTACTAGAACGAGAGGATGTCGACCCCAACCACCCACAATTCCGTGGTCGGTCACCACTCACAAGCGCCGCTATGAAAGGACACGAGGGGGTAGTCCAGTTATTGCTTAAACAGGAAAATGTCGATCCCAATCACTTAGATGAGGATAATCTAACACCGCTCGCGGGTGCTGCTATTCAGGGACACGAAGGAGTGGTTAGGTTATTGCTGGAACGGAAAAATGTCGACCCCAATCACCCAGAGAACGGTGACCGAGCACCACTCGTGTGTGCTGCTGCCATGGGTCACGAAGGGGTGGTCAAGCTACTTCTAGCACGGGGGGATGTCGACCCCAATCGCCTGGATAAGTATGGTCGAACACCACTCAGGTGTGCTGCGTTTTCTGGATACGAAGGTGTGGTGAAGTTATTGCTGGAACGGGTAAATGTCGACCCCAATCGCCCCGATATGTATGATCGAACACCACTCGTGTGTGCCGCTAGCCATGGACACGAAGGAGTGGTCAAGTTGTTTCTAGAACGTGGGGATGTCGACCCCAATCGCCCAGATAAGGGTTACGTAGGCCCGCTTGGTTCGGCGGCTATCGAGGGACACGAAGGAGTCGTCAGGTTACTGCTAGAACGGGGAGATGTCGACCCCAATCACCCAGATAAGTGTGGTCAAACACCACTCGGGAATGCCGCCTTCAATGGACACGAAGCAGTTGTCAGGTTATTGCTGGAACGGGAAGGTGTCGACCCCAATCACCCCGATATTCATGATCGAACCCCACTGGTGTGTGCTGCTATGGAAGGACACGAAAGGGTGGTCAAGCTATTTCTGGGATGGGGAGAAGTCGACCCCAATCGCCCAGATAAGTGTGACCAGGGACCGCTCGGGTGGGCCGCCCTCAAGGGACACGAGGGAGTGGTCAAGTTACTGATAGAACGGAAAGATGTCGACCTAAACCGCCCCCAGGTGTATGGTCGGTCACCACTCACAAGCGCCGCTATAAGTGGACACGAGGGGGTTGTCCAGTTATTACTGGAACAGGAAAATGTCGATCCAAATCACTTTGATGAGGATAATCTAACACCGCTCGTGGGCGCTGCTATCAAGGGACACGAAGCAGTGGTCAAGTTATTGCTAGAACGAGAAAATGTCGACCCTAATCGCCCAGAGAAGTATGACCGAACACCACTCGTGTGTGCTGCTATCATGGGTCGCGAAGGGGTGGTCAAGTTACTTCTTGAACGGGGGGATGTCGACCCCAATCGCCTGGATAAGTATGGTCGAACACCACTTAGGTGTGCTGCGTTTCCTGGATACGAAGGTGTGGTGAAGTTACTTCTAGAACGGGGAGATGTCGACCCCAATCACCCAGATCACGAACATCGAACACCACTGGTGTGTGCTGCTATTAAGGGACACGAAGGGGTAGCCAAGTTACTTCTAGAGCGCGAAGATGTCGACCCCAATCGCCCAGATAAGGATCAAGGACCACTCGGGTGGGCCGCTCTCCAGGGGCACGAGGCAGTGGTCAGGCTACTGATAGAACGGGGAGACGTCGATCCCGACCGCCCAGATATGTATGATCGAACACCGCTCGGGAATGCTGCCCTCATGGGGCACGAGGCGGTGGTCAAGTTATTGCTGGAACAGGAAGATGTCGACCCCAACCGCCCCCAGGTGTATGGTCGTTCACCACTCACAAGCGCCGCTATGAGAGGACACGAGGGGGTAGTCCAGTTATTGCTGGAACAGGAAAATGTTGACACCAATCACCTAGATAAGCATAATCTAACACCGCTCGCGGGTGCTGCTATTCAGGGACATGAAGGAGTGGTTAGGTTATTGCTAGAACGGGAGAATGTTGACCCCAATCGCCCCGGGAAGGATGACCAAACACCACTCGTGTGTGCTGCTATCATGGGTCACGAAGGGGTGGTCAAGTTACTTCTAGAACGGGGGGATATTGACCTCAATCGCCCGGATAGGTATGGTCGAACACCGCTCAGGAGTGCTGCATTCCAGGGACACGAGGAAGTGGTCAAGTTATTGCTGGAACGGGAGGGTGTCGATCCCAATCATCCAGATAACCAACATCGAACACCACTGGTGTGTTCTGCTATTAAGGGGCACGAAGGGGTGACTAAGTTACTTCTAGAACGGGGGGATATAGACCCCAATCGCCCAGATAAGGATCATCAAGGACCACTCGGGTGGGCCGCTCTCCAGGGCCACGAGGGAGTGGCCAAGTTACTGCTGGAGCGAGAGGATGTCGACCCTAACCACCCACAATTCCGTGGTCGGTCACCACTCACAAGCGCCGCTGTGAAAGGACACGCGGGGGTGGTCCAGTTATTGCTCGAACAGGAAAATGTTGACCCCAATCACCTAGATCAGCATAGTCTAACACCGCTCGCGGGTGCTGCTATTGAGGGGCACGAAGGAGTGGTTAGGTTATTGCTAGAACGGGAGAATGTTGACCCCAATCGCCCAGAGAAGGATGACCGAACACCACTCGTGTGTGCTGCTATCATGGGTCGCGAAGGGGTGGTCAAGTTACTTCTTGAACGGGGGGATATCGACCCCAATCGCCCAGATAAGTATCGCGAAGGACCACTCGGGTGGGCGGCTATCAAGGGACACGAGGGAGTTGTCAAATTGCTGCTAGAACGAGGAGATGTCGACCCCAATCGCCCGGATAAGTATTGCCAAGTGCCACTCGCGGCGGCGGCTATCATCGGACACGAAGGAGTGGTTAGGTTATTGCTGGGACGGGAAAATGTTGACCCCAATCTCCCGGAGAAGGATGATCGAACACCACTGGTGTGTGCTGCTATCAAGGGACACGAAGGGGTAGTCAAATTACTTCTACAACGTCGGGATGTCGACCCCAATCGCCCAGATAAATACGGTGACACACCGCTCTCTTATGCCACCAGGATGGGACATAAAAGAATCGTACACCTGTTACTTGCCCGGATATCTCGAGAAACCTCAGATGCGCAGCTGCCTCACCAACTGTGATATAGAAGCACTGGGAACTCTTTTGATCACCCTCGAATCACATGGGACTCGGGCCTTTCCAACACTAGCCTTTCTCGTCCTCTGACAGTCTTGCATAAGCTATTTCTACCCCCGCTATCTTTCCTTCTTCCGTTGTGCCCTGTAGGTTTATCCAGTTAGGGTTATCTTGAAGCCCCCTCAGACCGCCATTCTTGGAATGCCACTTCTATTTAAGCATTTGTCCCCCCGGGCACTCTCCGATATTTGTCTATGTTTATGAACGAAGGCTCACGAATCTCTGTCCCTTGTGTTTAGTGTACAGCAACCGGGGGACTATTTCATTTTCTAACTTGCATGATCTATCTTAGCCGTTATTTGTCTCGCGCAGCCCCCTGTTCCAAAATTTCCTTTTTTTCAACCTCCTTTATGCATCCATTTCTTTCATATTTCCCCCTGCTAGAGATAGATGGATAGATGAATGAATGGATAAATCCCATATAGAGTTGACCTCTAGATGCCTGAGGACATAGCGCAGTCTTTCCCGAGCCACCATGAATAAGCGAGTCAGCCCTAATGATTGTCATTTCAGGATAATATTCTACCAGGCCTTAATTAGCACTCGAATCATTGAGACACACTAGAAACAATACCGAACTCAGGGTTCGCAACGGGGCAGTCCGTCCTATTGTTAATCGCCGGCGCTCGCGTACCTCAGCCACTCGACCACTCCTTGCCTTTAGAATATGTTAGAACGTGAGCGGAGACTACACCGGTGAGTCTGGAACTCGGTGAAGAATGGCGAGGTAGTTGGTGAAGAAAGGAGGGGTAAGCAGTGAAGAAAGGCGGGGTAAGCGGTGAGCACAAGAGGGGTAAGGTGGTCAGTAACCAGTGACAACAACAAAAGGGGTTATTGGATGGTTCTACAAGTGTGACGGATGAGGTGGTCGTAGTAGGGTCTTTGGACACGCAAAATCTTTTGTCTTTTGTACTTAAGGGTCCTGTTCGCACGCAACTGTAGAGGTTAAGTAAGAGAAGAAGCAGAGATCAATTTTATCGAGTTTTCCCCGCATACCTTTATACATACGATCAGTATTTGTCCGCAAGAATTTATAAGAGGTTATGAGCCCGGAGAGCGCCATCTAACCTGAGTCAATCAAGTCGAAGTCTATTCCTTATTGAAGAAAGAATCAGCCAAAAGTGCACATATCAAGACTTCCGCAATGTCTGAAACACACCAAGATAGTGGGACTGGGGACAGCACCACTTCCAGTCTACGCAGCCCCAAGAACACGACCTCACTGACCCAGTCAATCGAAAAACTGGAAGGTTCCATGGCAACGGGCCAGAGCAACTACAATGCATGGCGCTTCAGAATCATCCGGATTATGAAGGAGAAAGACCTGTTGGAAGCAATCGAGTCGAGTACTGTTAGTGCAGAAAAGGACCACCAGGCCTTCACGATTATTACTCTGAATATCAAAGACTCCCAAATCCCCCACATCCAGGATGCAACTACGGCAATGGAGGCATGGACCTTTCTCAAAGAAGTCCATTAGGGTATAGGGACCAATGGGAGAATGGTCTTGATGCAGCGGTTGTGGGCACTAAAGATGTCAGAGGGGCAGGATATGGCCCAATATGTAAATCAATGTCGGGAGTTAGCTAACCAACTGCGAGGATTATCGCAAGACGGAAAAGCGCTGGACGATAGCGAACTTCTTACCATTCTGACATTGAGTCTTCCTGACTCATATGAACCTCTGGTGATGGTACTTCAGTCACAGACGGATATTATAACGTTTGATGTAATGGCCAGGAGGTTACTGCAGGAGTCAGCAAGACGGCATGTCGGTCAGGTTAGTCACAAGTCACACAACAATGGCTCCATAGCTGGAACCCATACGGCCTTTAGTGCAAACCGTATACCAATCACCAGAACTGCTCCCGTGCGCACCGGATTCCCAAATTACGGAAGACAGAAGAAAGCGGAAGCCGAACGAATGGTGGAGCCAGGGAATTCACCTTTTTGGCCCAAGAAAGGGTCAAGAGACCCCAAATGGGGTGGGTAATAGACTTGGGAGCAAGTCAGCACCTATGCGGTAATCGAACACATTTTTCGACCTATAAGAGTATTAGCGCAGAGCATGAAATTCCAATCGTGGATGGAAGCAAGATACAAGCCGTGGGCTTGGGAGATATTGAGATAGCCACTGAAGCTGGATGCATTACCCTGACGGGGGTATGAGATGTCCCGGATATTGGAGGAAGCCTACTGTCGGTATCAAGGATTGTTGATCATGGTTATACAGTCGAGTTTGGACCTGTTGCATGTTATATTAGCAAAGAGGGGATTCAAAGCAGGATTGGTGAACGATATGGTAGACTATATTACCTCACACAGGGGTTACCAACCAAGCCTGAAGAACAGACAATTGAGACTAACCTCGGACTTACAAAAAACCAATTGGGGGCCACAACACTCGCAGTATGGCACCGGAGGCTGTGTTATAGGAGCCTGGATCGTACATCAGTCAAATATATTTCCTCCAAAGTACAGGATATGGAAGTAACGGACTCAGACAAACCATGTTCGGCCATCTGCGGAATATGTGCTATCGGGCTGCAGCACAAGGAATTCCAAGCCAAAAGCCGGGAGAAGGCAGATGAGATACTGCAGATGGTATACTCGGACCTAGGTGGTCCGATGCAAACAGTCGGGATTAGTGGAGATAGATACTTTATCACATTTGTTGATGAGACTAGCGGTCGAATTAGTTTATCCCTTTTACGTACCAAGGATGATGCACTTAGGGCTTTCCAAGCATATAGAGCACGAGCGGAGAAGAGTCGCGGTAAAGAAATTAAAGCCTTGTGGAGTGGCAGTGGTGGGGAATACATTAACAAGCAATTCCAGAAATATCTAGAGGACGCTGCAATTGAATACAGAATTAGCCCACCGTATTCGCCAGCACAAAATGGCCGCGCAGAGAGAGCTAACGGAACTATCATGGAAAATACGCGCTGTATTCTGGAGGATTCTAAGCTGGGAAAAGAATTCTGGGGACAGGCTGTACTTACTGCTGCCCATGTACACAATCATATTCCCTCTCGCAGCCAGAATAATATGGCTCCACTCAAGTACTGGAATGGAAAGCCACCGGGCATTGGCCATCTGCGCATCTTCGGTTCTACAACATGGGTTCACATACCCAAAGAAAAGCGACAGAAGATTGATCCGAAATCAATCAAGTGTATACTTATCGGATATGAGGAGAATGCTGGGTCCAAAGTACTTGCGGATTCCAAAAGTACCCGGATGCCAAGGCGTTGAGGGGTCTGATCGCCAGATGGTAGGAGAAACCTTTAACCAGTACTATAACTTAAAAGTAGCCAACTTCACACTACCAACACTCCTTCTTAACCTCCTTGGTATTTGTTTACTTTCTATCATTCGATAGACAGTAGGTTGGAGATTCAGAGAGCTGAAAAGTATACACAATATATTAACCTTTGAGTGAGCTACAGGGGTTTTAAATGCAGCACCATTTCTAGTGGTGCTCTGTTTTAAGGCTTCCCCGGCCGAGAGTTGAAATTGAATCTTGGCGCCAAGTCATCCGGATACTTGTGGAATGTGCAAGTATACAGGGTATACAATGCAGAGAAGAAGAGAATCTTTTCTTCAAGGGATGTCATAATTGACGAATCGACAGTTGTTATGCAATCCCAAACCCAAAGCGACACAACCGTTGGCTGGCAGAATGCAGCTACAACTCCAGTACGCAAGGATAAAGAGCCTAGCGAGAGCGACCTTCGTGCACTAGATAGCATTATTCCCGAAGTTAGTCAAGTAATACCGAGCAGTCAAATTAGGGATAGTATTACCGTCCGTCCAGCTATGCCTTCACAGAACACGGCAGCAAGTTGTAACGACCCTATGATAGGTAGCTACAATCACTATCACCTTAGCCCAAATGGTATACCAAGTGGTATCTAAAAGGTGGTATGGTCTCGTATATATTATACACATGGCTGGTAATCCTGGGATAAGGCCTAGGGAATAGTTGAGTAACCTTGAGGTACTCTACTAGGCAGGGTAACCTTTCGGGAAAACATTCGCATAAGGTCAAGAGAATTATGGGAATGTCACACGGACCTCGGAGACGATTTTTGTGGTCGACTGGAGGACTTCCTGAGGGGTTAAAGGCATAAGAGGGCAAAGTTACCCTACCTTGAGAATTTGGTCACTATGCCCATGGGTCCCAGTTACCCTACTGAGGAACCCAAGTTACCCTACCTTCACCCGCAAAGTCATCCTAGAACTTAGAGGTCAATTGCCTCACATTCTATGGGCTCTTAGATGTTCTTGGGCGCACACGCATCTGCGCGGGGAGGCCCCACGCCTGTGCAAGAGTGGCCCGAACATACTATT
>Ga0307509_10004690_pt1 | contig 19528 bp, 18 predicted proteins | sample 10_EM_MG_FD_202245 | JGI IMG/M metagenome (GOLD analysis project Ga0307509, IMG submission 202245) | Populus trichocarpa ectomycorrhiza microbial communities from riparian zone in the Pacific Northwest, United States - 10_EM | ecosystem: Host-associated > Plants > Roots > Unclassified | place...
TTTATTTCTTTTGTTATGTTTTGTTTTGGGTTTTTATTTGCCATGGGATTTTTCCCGAATGCAGTGGTTGGACCCTGGGGAATGCTAGTCATGTACCTAAAATCATACCAAGGATTTAACAAAAAAACAAAAAAAAAACCGTACGGTACTCATCGCTACCGACACCATACCATAACATCGATGTAGTACTGTACTCGAGTACTGATACTACTGTACCTCTTTCCCCATAATTTGGATGATCGCACCAACCATTAGGGGTCTGAGACCGCCGATTCACCACGGTTCAAAGAGGTAGTTTGTAGTTCACGAACCATGAACTGGAAAAATGAACCGCGGTGCTAAACTCGCGGCGGGGGTGATGTCGGTTCCGGGGTGATGTCGGGAAGAAGTGTACACAGTAGATGTAGAAACTAGAATTGATGTTTGACGTCATTCTGAGTAAACCAAATGAGTGTAATAGAAGGAGAAAAAGTACCAGGAAGGGTTGTATCTTTGTTTGTACTGAAGCATACTCCCCCAGTGTATCTGTGTTCCCGACATCACCCCGGAACCGACATCACCCCCGCCGCGAGTTTAGTACCGGCTCTGGAGGTAGTACTCAGGATGGTTTGATGGTTTGGCAGTTGGTGGTACACTGTTGACTTGCGCAAAAGAAGGAATAATCATGAGCAACTAGTGATGAAAATTTTATTAGTGTAAAAACGTTATTAGTGTAAAACTAATTTCTTCTGATGAGCGTCATAGTTACATCTGCGCCTTAGTGTGTTGAACTATCAAGCGCTACTATGCTAGTTTCTTTAAAACTAGCTAGTAAAGTTTTTTTAGTTCTTGATCATCAAATACGCAAAACGAGTAGTAAACCTTTAGTCTGTACCGGGGAGGTTTCACACCATACTACACTGAACCTCCTAGCACAGCAGTACGCATCCCGGACCTGAACCGCCGGTTTGAGACCCCCGATTGTGTTCTTGCTGCTTACTAGAGGAATTGAAACCAGTCTGCATCCTGGCGCCAAGCCTGCCAAGGCTATATTCCACATTTCTGGATGGTTTATGATATCGGTACTTTCCGACCAGGCAAGACTCAATTGGTCCCCGGCAGTGATAATTCCACCGGTAACTTGTTTCAGCGGTATGGTTTACAGGATGATGACTGAATACGAGGCAGGCGGGAGGCTGTTAGTCAGGTCGTCGCCATAGGAAAGAAGAACCCCGATGCCGGACCACAGTAAGGTACTCGGATACCAGGGCTAGTCCGCCAACACCAGGCTGACAAAGCTTGGACGATATTAGGAATACCGTAAGAACTCGAATAAACGATCCTTGTGCTATGTAGTCCGAAATTTCCTCCTCGGGAAAAGGGGCGAAAAACACACCAAAAATCTGCCCCGAGAGCCAGAAAAAAAAGAAAAAAACACCAGACCTTACTGAGAGAGGCAAGTCCAACGTCCTAGCACAAGGATCGTTTATTCGAGTTCTTACGGTAGTGCACGCACAAGTCATGTTGAAAACCAGAAGAATTCCTCGAACGCTTTCTGCTTTGCTATTGGGTTGAACGATCTATTCACCGTTTTCTATTCGATATTTGTCACTTTAGTTTATGCTGAGAATAAACTCTGCAGTTCGCGGACTAACCCTGACAACCGAGTATAATAGAATAGCGCCGTTATAGCATGGTTAACTGCAATAACTCAATCATCGATCGGATCAGATCGGGTCGGATAAGCATGGTTGGCTAGATTTCCGGGAACGGGATCCGTCTGACAACTCACGTGCAGGTTTCGATAACCTGTTTTTTTTTTTCTCTTTCCCCTTTTTAAGTTTCCGCAGAAGGCGGATTACTGTACTCGCATTATTGCCCAAACGTCTCTCAAGAGGGGGGCAATTGCATCACTTAGATCCAGACAGGAGGGCCAAACTTTGGTAGCATGCAATCGAACAACACGAGTGCGAGTACGAGTATATACTAGACTGTAAGTCTCACTCAGCTGAGTAATGACTCTGGATGTATCCGTTCCGATCGGAGCCTAAAGGTTTCATTAGTAGGCCGCGGGAAGGCACAGCTGAGTATGGGTGCAGGTTTATTTGCCGTGATTTCATTCTTATTAAAGCTGTGAGGAAGGAGGTGGTTTTGAGTCCAGCATTTCCAGGGCATTGGGTACGATATGAGAATTCAAGGTATCTTTTTGGGAGCAGCTGTTCCTGCTGTCTGCGCTACTTATGGGGGTAGTGATGTCAGGGCGGAAGTGTGTAAATGCGTATGTCCCCCCTTCCTCCTTCCCTTCCTGCTCCTCAAGAAGAATCCCGCCACTAAATATATCGCCACTTTAGATCCCGAGCGATGACTGCTTCCCCACCCCAGCAGACTGGCAAACCTTCAATTCAACATTAGGCGGACAGCTAATAAAAATCACCCCCTTAGCCTTCCCGTGCTTCTCATCCTCCAATTCCTCCAATTCGGAAGCGTGCAAATCCATCAGCACCCACTGGAGCAACTCTACCTTCCATGCGAGTGACCCCGCCAGCATAATGGTGCCCATGTGGGCGGGCACCGGAGAATCCACTCAGGGACCCTGCACACCCACCGGCGCTCACTGCGAAATGGGCAAGTACCCCGTCTACAGTGTCAACGTGACGAGCCCGCAGCACGTTGTCGACGCGATCCGCTTCGCACGCAAACGGAAACTCAGACTCGTAATTAAGAATACCGGTCACGACTTGCTGGGAAAAAATATTGGGTTCGGGGCATTGGGGATTTGGATGCACAATCTTCGTGGGATGGAGTTTCATGATGACTTTATGGAGGGGGATGGCAGTGCGATTACGTTAATGGCTGGGATGCAGTGGGGGGAGGTGTACGAAGAAGTTGCTAAAAAAGGGCTCGTGGTTGTTGGTGGGGCAAATCCTGTTAGTGTTCCTCTTCCAATGGCCTGCGTCATGACTTATCACTAACCGTGGGTAAAGACCGTAGGTTCGGTTGGGGGGTACTTGCAAGGTGGCGGTCATGGGTACTTGAGTTCCCGCCATGGCTTAGCGGCAGACAATGCCTTGCAGTTCACAGCAGTAACCGCTTCCGGCTCTCTCGTGACGGTGAATAAGCACTCTAACCCGGACCTATTTTTTGCCCTCCGCGGCGGGGGAGGTGGGACATTCGCTGTTGTCCTGAGCGCAACTGTGAAAACCTATCCTACCGTGCAGACAACCCGCCATACACTCCTCATGTTATCCCCTGCATCCTCGGAGCCTCATGATTCCTTCTGGGACGCGATGGCCTACATCCACGGCCACCTCCCGCGACTCGCGGACGAGGGGATGACAGGGTACTTTGCCGCGGTTCCCCAAAACGGGAGTATCATAATGACCTGGGACTTCGTCATCTACGATCGCCCCCCTGGCACCGCCACAGCGCTGTTCTCCCCCATAGAATCTTACATAAATGCCACATACCCAAGCCTACAGCTCTCGACCACAGAAAAGTCAGATGCGACCTGGCTAAAAGCGTACAATCCAAGTATATTCCCCGCACCCATCGGCCAAAACTTCCTCATCGCATCTCGCCTCCTCCCACGCGCGGCGCTGGAAAACAATTTCGAAAACATCCGCTCCACCTTCATCACCGGGCTTCCGAAAGCCGGAGGGATCGTCGGTCAGCTGATTGCCGCCGGACAGGTCTCGCGCAATCGGCACCTGCACACCGCGGTGCACCCAGCCTGGCGGAGCGCGTATATGAATTTGATGTTCATAGTTGCGTGGCCGGATGGTACTCCGGTTTCCTCCGTACTAGGGATTCGCAGGTTTAATAGTGAGGTTTCGGTGGGGGCGTTGGAGAAGCTGGCTCTTACTGGTGGTAGTGATGATGGAGTTGGGGTATATATTAATGAGGCCGACGCGTATACCAGAGAAGAGGATGTTGGAAGGTTGTTTTGGGGGGCAAATTATGCTAAGTTGAAGACTCTTAAAGAGCGGTGGGATCCTGAGGGAGTGTTTTGGTGTAGGCTGTGCGTTGGGAATGAAAAGTGGGTTGAGGAGGAGGGGAGTGGGAGGTTGTGTTTGGCTTAGAGTGGGGTGTAAGCTTTTCTGAGTGGATGAATGGAGGTTTTGGCAAAGTTTCTTGTTCACCCCCCTGCTTAATATAGTTTGTTTCTTTTCCGGGCACGTGTCAGATCCCGCTCTGGAGTTAGTACGCACTGTGCTGTACTCCTCGAGCGGAGGTTTGAATGCGCATGCATTTTAATAAACCCATAATTCTGACCCCTTTCATCTCGCTCGCCGGTGCGTTCTCTACTAGCCGGACTCAATGCCTCCCCTCACCACCACCCGTCCATGTGAATCATTAGGCCAACCGAGAGTCCAGACAAGTTTCTTCCCCCCCCACCCAAAGCGTACCCGGAAGGTTGTAGGCACTTGAAGCGAAATTAGGGAAAAAAAATCTAGATTTTTCCCCTTCCCCCCCCTCTTTTTTATAGTCACGGTTGCATATCCCAGTATCATATAATAATATAACACATGAGGACAAATAAACATTACTATTATGGATTACACCACGAGGTATCCTCTATCGCACCAGATCTTTTACAACGGTATCATGACACCAAAGTCTAATCCGCACCCTCGCCAATTCAGGAAACAAGGGGCTGGAGCAGCTCTGGAAAGATTTGTTGGATATATCTGTTATGGTAGCTTTGTCGTTCCTATTCACATCATACTTCAAACCCGGATTAGCTGGGAGAAAGGCTTCCCTAAGGACTAACGGATTTCCCCAATGAAAAAACTTGGGCAAAAAAGAGGGAAAAGTATATTTGGGGGGGTGGGGCAGATACAAGTAACAACGCCATAGACCAACCGGAAGGTTTTAGCCCTAAGCCACCAGGACTCCCGAGGGTTCCAGACCTGTTAGTCCATCGGAGGACGCTAAAGACCCTTAGGGGATGCACGGTATATGTAAGAGGGGGATGCAACACACTACCGGTGTGAACTCTTTTGTCCTAATAAACTTGCCAGAAAAGAATATATCTCATTTCCATTCCTCTGGCTCTATTCTCCTCCCTAACAGCTCCGATCGTCAACCCTGTACATACTTTATCTAACCAAATGCACATTTCAATTCACTATGCCATTAGACTTCAATATCGAAAGAACGCAATACCCGTGACTTGAGTTTTGTATTTTCCCGGTTTCATTAAAGAACTAACCCCGGTGGAACCCCCCCCCATTCTAGATAAAGTGGTATACTCTCGTCTGATATAGGAAATTCACAATAGTATGCGACGTTGAAATATTACCTAATCGAAAAAAATCAATTATTTGAGCACGAGGGAATTTTGACACTGCCGAGCTTTTGTACCTGGAGGATTTTGGGTCGCATGGGTTCATTACGCCAAGTGTGCTTGTGATATTGAGGTATATCCACGAAAATGGATGCTGAGATCAACATGTGACTGGCCACACCAAACGGAGCACTGCAACAAATCGGCGGAGATTGCTCGACATGGCCGGTGCCTCGGGTATGCTCGGCCGAATAGGCCAAAATCATCCATTCATTCCTGATGGCTTCACGCAGACTCTCATCACAGCCGATCACTCGCCTCTATAAAGTTCCCTACTGTTCGTGTATGGTTTCTCTCTCCTCTCAAATGCTTCTTTCAGCTCTCTATGTGTTTCCAAGCCTAGTACCAGTTTAGGCCAATGATGCTCCGTTTTATTGTTCCCTTTGCCCTTCCCGTCTAGTTTCTTTGATGGTCCTCCTTTTTCCTAATCCCTGGTTGGAGCATCCGGGTAATGGTTGGACTGAACTACTTCACTATATAGCCGGAATACATCTTTCTTATTATTCAATTCCTCACTAACGTTCCCCTGCCCACATGCACCCCCCCCATAATCTGCCAAAGCCTCATATCCAAGTCCTTCGCCCAACCATCCCCGGTATCGGTCGGCTGAATTTCCTGAATCCATTTGCAATAAGGAGGCTAAATTAATCGAACCCTTCTGCTAGGTGGACTTCTATAGTAATGAACAAAATTACCCGGCATTTATATTTTTTGATGCGGGATACCACCCCTGGTATTGCCTTTTGCAGCTGTAATTTTCATTGAGGCATCACCGGTGTTCGACACTGTAACGTACCGCATTACTCAAAAAACTACTTGAGGTTAAGGTCGGAGGTGCCAAGGTATATTTTGCGATTAATAGCACTGTAGCATAATGCTAGAGCTAGTCCCCCAGCTCCAGGGCCCACTTGATTTTCTTTTACATCGGGCTCTACCGCTCCCGCAGATATTCCGTTGTCACGATCGCTGAACCCTGGCACGAGCCCTAAACAAAGTTCCCCACTCTCAAGGCCCCCGTTGTGTTGAGCTTCCGGTATGGAGAAAAAAGCTTTCCGAGTGGCAGAGACCTACAAAACCGGCGAGGAAGGGCAAGCGGGAGGCGGCAGATTTATCGGCGGTGGCGCCCTATATCGATCATGATGTTTGGAGCGAGATGGGGGAAAGAGAAGAGTTCTGGTCCCTTTGGTATTACAAAGGAGAGGGGTCTATCTCACAATATGGTGGATAGGTAAGTGGCCAAAGATAGGTGGGAGGAAGGAGAAACAGTAGAGCGAACACTATTGATCACGCACCATAAAACCCTCGCTATTAGCTCTAAGTGTAAGCCCGCTCTCGGGCACACAGTTTGTCTAACCCAATTTATGTCCATTCATGGAACTTCAATCTATCCCTCTTATAATACAAAACGGTTGCTGCCTAATTTAGGTAACAATACAAGTAAATACAAAGCCAATCAACGACAGACCGAGAATGACTGAACCAAATGGAAATTAGAATCAAAGGATAATCAAAAGGGCGCATGTACAGAGAGAAAGGAGTATAGAAACGGAAAAATATACCACGTATAGACAATATTGGCTAAACAAAGGCCAAGCGATACGGCAAAGAGAAGGGGGGAGAGGGGGCAGAGGGAAAGGGGTAGAGGGGTTTTGGTGGAACTAAGGAGGCAACGAGACATTCCGGATGAATAATCCAAAGGCTTGACATCTACAGTAACTTGTCACCCAGGTGTAGAGAACTATATGCGATGAGCATGGGTTTGTTCCCATGCGTAGAGAGAGGGTAGGTTTGGTAGATAACCAGTGTTCATAGCCGTCCCAGCCGTCCCGTCCCGTCCGGGGCTCTTGGCAGTCCCCCGGCGGGGCCCCCGGACGGTTGGGAACACTGTATATAACGAGGGAAGCGTCGGGTTTAAACCCTGGGTATCAAAACTTGCGGGCCCTTTTGGAAGGGGGAGAAGAGAGCTCGGACGGCTCGGGGGAGAAGAGCTCGGTTGATCGCAGGGTTGGCGCACGTTCTGAACAATAACGATCCGGCCCCAACAGCAGCTCTGAAACTCCCTCGTCCTCAATCGCTCCCGCTGTCCAGAGCGGTGTTCCGGTCCACTTCTCAAGTTTTTTGGGATTGACGTCGCTCCGTTTCAGCAACATCCTTACGACCCCCTCGTGCCCGCTGTTGGCAGCACACAGGAGCGGTGATTGACGAAATATGCCGTCAGGTATGTTGGGGTTGACGCCGTCTCGTTCCAGGAGTGTCCTCGCGACCCCCAGATGCCCATTTCTAGCAGCCAGCCAGAGCGGTGTTCGGCCATAAATGGTGACAGATGGGTTGGGGTTGACGTCGTCCCGGTCAAGCAGCATCCTCATAATCCCCTCATGCCGATTCTTGGCAGCCAGTGAGAGCGGTGTATGGTTCTCGGTGTCGGCCGTGTTGGGATTCACGTCGCTTCGTTCAAGTAGTATCCTAACGACCCCCTCATGCCCATTCTTGGCAGCCCACGAGAGCGGTGTTCGGCCATATTTAGTGTCGGATGTATTGAGATTGACGTCGTTCCGCTCAAGAAGCATCCTTACGACCCCCATATGCCCACTCCGAGCGGCCCACAAGAGCAGTGTGGGGCTATAAAAGGGGTCGGCTGTGTTGGGGTTGATGTCGTCCCGGTCAAGCAGCATCCTCATAATCCCCTCATGCCGATTCTTGACAGCCAGTGAGAGCGGTGTATGTTTCTCGGTGTCGGCCGTGTTGGGATTCACGTCGCTTCGTTCAAGTAGTGTCCTCACGACCCCCTCATGCCGATTGTCAGCAGCCCACCCGAGCGGTGTTCGATTATATTTAGTGTCAGGTGTATTGGGATTAACGTCGTTCCGCTCAAGCAGCATCCTTACGACCCCCTCATGCCCATTCGAAGCAGCCCGCAAGAGCGGCGTTTGGCCAAATACAGTGTCGACTGTCTCGGGATTGACGTCGTTCCGTTCAAGAAGCATCCTTACGACCCCCTCATGCCCATTCTTGGCAGCCAACGACAGCGGTGTTAGGCCATATTTAGTGTCAGCTATGTCAGGATTGACGTCGTTCCGCTCAAGCAGCATTCTTACGACTCCCTCATGCCCATTCGCGGCAGCCCACCAGAGCGGTGTTCGGCCATATTCAGTGTCGGCTGTATCGAGATTGACGTCGTTCCGCTCAAGTAACATCCTTACGACCCCCTCATGCCCATTCTTGGCAGCCCACGAGAGCGGTGTTCGGCCATATTTGGTGACAGGTACGTTGGGATTGACGTCGTTCCTCTGAAGTAGTATCCTCACAACCCCCTCATGCCCATTTTCGGCAGCCCACCAGAGCGGTGTCTGGCCATACCCAGTGTCGGCCATATTGGGATTGACGTCGTTCCGTTCAAGTAGCATCCTCACGATCCCCTCATGCCCATTTTCGGCAGCCCACCAGAGCGGAGTCCGATTATATATAGTGTCTGCTCTATTGGGATTGACATCATTCCGCTTTAGCAGCATCCTCGCGACCCGCTCGTGCCCGTTCTGGACAGCCCACAAGAGCGGTGATTGACCATATGTGATGAGGGGTGTGTTGGGGTTGACGTCATTCCTGTCAAGTAGCATCCTTAGGACCCCCTCATGCCCATTCTCGGCAGCACACGAGAGCGGTGTCTGGCCATACCCAGTGTCGGCCATATTGGGATTGACGTCGTTCCGTTCAAGTAGCATCCTCACGATCCCCTCATGCCCATTTTCGGCAGCCCACCAGAGCGGAGTCCGATTATATATAGTGTCGGCTGTGTCGGGATTGACATCGTTCCGGTCAAGGAGCATCCTCACGACCCCTTCATGCCCACTCTGAGTAGCCCACCAGAGCGGTGTTCCGCCATATTGGGTGTCGGCCAGATTGGGATTGACGTTGTTCTGCTCAAGCAGCATCTTCGCGACCCGCTTACGCCCATTCGAGGCAGCCCACAACAGCGGCGTTCGGCCATATTTGGTGTCAACTGTGTCAGGATTGACATCGTTCCGCTCAAGCAGCATCCTTACGACCCGCTCACGCCCATTCTAGACAGCCCACCAGAGTGGCGATTAACCATAAGTGGTGACAGGTGTGTTGGGATTGACCTCGTTCCTGTCAAGTAGCATCCTTACGACCCCCTCATGCCCATTCTCGGTAGCCCACGAGAGCGGTGTTCCGCCGTATTCAGTGTCGGCTGTATTGGGATTGACGTCATTCCGCTCAAGTAGCATCCTTACGACCCCCTCATGCCCATTCTCGGCAGCCCACAATAGCGGTGTTCGACCATATTCAGTGTCGGCCGTATCAGGGTTAACGTCGCTCCGTTCCAGTAGTATCCTCACGACCCCCTCATGTCCCCTCCTGGCAGCCCAGGCGACTGCTGTGTTACCGTTGAAATCAGTTGCCTGCACATCCTCTTTACCTGTCCCCAATACTGCAACTACTATCCCGACGGATCCGAAGTATGCGGCACAATGAATCCCCGTAAATCCTGGTGGGGTATCTTCTATACCATGTGGCCAGCCCCAAAAGCCCAGGCCATGCAATAGCAGTATCTTCGAAGATATGTGCTTATCGTATCCATCGAGTAGTTCCAATGCAAGAGTTTTCACCCTTTCAGTTGTTTCCCGCTTAGCATGTGTGCCCCAGTAACAAGAAGCATATTCCAGAAAAGGGGCAGTTGGTGAGATGGAACAAAGAGCAGTCGAAAAGTCCCTGATATGGCGAAAATTGAGGTATGTCAAACAGACCTCAGCAATGAGCGAGTGGGGCTTAAGAAACAAGTTGGAGTTATGCGAGAGGTACTCTTGCAGGGTGTAGTGGATGAGCCGAACGGTAGACGAGGACTTCTCCACCATGACGAGCCCCAGTGAGCATGCTAGCAATGTTTCTACCGCAGGAATATTCCGAATATTCAAGTCGACAGATCCTTCTTCTACCCCCAAGGCAGGGCATAACTCATCGACATGTAATGGACGCTCCGCATGCGACACCCACATTAGAACTTCCATACCCAGTTTGTATCTACTTCTTTGCTGCGCTTTCATTCGCGATAAGGTTGCGGCGTAAGCGTCGCCCAAACCGTTCCCTTTGGTCATGTCATCAAGCTTCTTCCTTCGCCGATGGAGAGTAACCTCGCCCAGGATTGCGTCAATGTTTCGAGAAACGAGAAGGAAACTAGATGCCACCGTTAGTGAATCACACCTTGGACTTGCATCAGGAATATGCTTGATACTCTTACTTACATTTCCGAGATCTTCTCCGGAACGATTCGCATAATATTCGCCCGTAATTCTTCATCCATCGCATTGGGATCAGTATCACCATCCAGCCTCATCTCTAGATAACTCTTAATATCCCCATGGGTAGGACAGAGAGGTATCCGAATTGCCTCGCTAAAACATTTCACAATTTCGTGGTCGATATGAGGCCTCCCAGCAATATATAGTCGCGTGTTTGAGGACCTGCGAATTATCTTCCGTAATGACTTCAGGAGCTCCAACCTATGCTTCGGAGAGGATTCGTCCAAGGCGTCAATACATATAAATACCCGTGGTAGCGACGCAATAGTCTTCTTCAGAATATCTTCCATATCTGCAAGTAGGAGACTTCGAACGCCAAACTTCTTTTTAGCCTTACGAAAAGCCTCCCGTATATGCTCAGGGATCCCTCCTCTACTAACAATTTGCTTCAGCATGGCTCCCAGCATGTTGGTGGCGGACTGTTCTTGCTGGGCAAGGTAATCGCAGTATAGTCCCACAACTGCAACGTCTTTATCGCCAGCCTGATCACAGAGACTGTCAATAACCAAAGAACTGTTATTTCCTGATCATTAGCGACATCTACACTATCTCTCCCCAGACAGTAATTCTTTCTACCTGACATAAGTCTTCCCCACCCCTGGATTCCCGTAACAGAACAAAACTGGCTGAGCGGAGCCATCTTCCAAGTCATGCCATTTCCTAAACTCACTAGTTTCTAGAACCCAGTTTCCCACGCCATCGAGACGGTCAGCTCGCACACCTTGGTGCCGTTGCTGTGGTTCGAGTGGCGATAACCACTGCAGAATTTGATGTCCCTCAGCGTCGATCTCTGTGACAAAGTTGACCATATTGTTGGACGAGTTATTGTTGAACGAATTTAAATTGTCCGTGATCTGCTGATGTCGGGGCGATGTCAACGCCATTTCCAAATATCTGGATCCCTTTGTGTGTGAAAATTAGAAAGGAGTTGTGTGTAGCGAGAATCTGACTTCTCTCGCAGCTTGGGTGGATCTTATGGACTTGGGAAAGAGGGGGTTGCAATTTACAAGGCCTTAGGGTTTGCTCAAGTCAGGTACGGGATGTGCAGGTCTAATCTAATCACGTGGGTTAAAGAGGATATCTATAATACCCGTATTGATTTGATAAATCACAAGGAACCTGTGCCACTAATTATCAGTAAGGGTATTCAAAGTTAAAAATGTTGAAATATTTTAGCTTATTTTCTTGTTTCATGTAGACTTGGCACACTCAGAAAAAGCTAGTTTACCATTACTTTACCTTACCTTATATAACTCCCGTTACCAATATCCGAAGGTCGGTAACAGGTAATGGTAAAAGATGTAAACTAGGTAAGCTAAGGGAGGTTTGAGAATGATGGGCTCAACCACAATTCCCTACACTCAACCCTCACAATACTACTATGAGTACAGTATGAGACAATTTCAAAGGCCAAACTTCATGCTCCTAAAGAGAAGAAGCTCAAATCTAAAGGCCTTAGTAGTAATAGCAATTATGGCTGTAGTTAAATCGCAATCAGTGTAGTGGTTGGATTGGGGGATCATAGTTGTGCTGATTTGATTGTCTCAGGTTTTATTCTCATAAGTATTCTCACAACAAATAAGGCTTCTTTCTTTTATGGGTTTCAAATATGTTACTCAGTTTCTCTTAATACTATTGGCTAATTCTGCAAAGTACCCTAATGCAAGATCTTGCACTAAATTTCACCTCAAATTCTGGTTTTTAACTTTGAATACCCCTAGTATTCGGCCCGAGCGCCTAATCACGAGGCCCACTCCTTCGACCCATCAATGCAGGTAGAGGTTTACTATTCTATTTTACCATTGTTAGCCTTTACCAATCTATAAAGCATCCAAAGGCCTTACAACCAAAACAGACGTCATTCAACGCCAAGTTGTCCCTACACTTACTGAATTTGAGAGTTCTCCTATCTAAGAGCTAAGAAGTGGAACTCTTTTGGATGACGAATTGCCGGTACGGTATCACTACAGCCCGATAAAAAGGTCTGACGGGTGCTTGCACAGTACTAACCCTTGGTTTAGAAACACGAGCACTGGGCTGGAGCGCTACCGGCATAGCGGTTCCTATATATCATAGAACCCCCACCTAGGATAGGCGGCGCGGAACTCGCGAGACGAGAGGATTTGCACAAGGAGATCTTGGCGGTAGGCAAACATGTTGTTTAAGTTAACCTAAAGGCCTTGGACACCCATGTATCATAGGCGTCGAGACCAGGGAGAAGTGTAAAATAGGCTTTTCCAGGCCTAAAGAAACCCGACCACCTTATGATAGAACAAAGAGTCCAAAGAGTCGGCAACTACCATAACACTCTCCGACTATCCAAATACCTTCTAATACGATACTACGGTAACCTTAGGGGAGATATTTCCTTCAAGAGCGGCCGAGGCGGTTTTGACTGGTGCTGTTTTATGTTTTTTTGTTTTTTCTTTTTCTTTTTCAGCTAGTGGATACCTTTGGGTTTTTCTAACTTATTTCCTATCATGCTAACCACCAGCTAGGTCCCCGTGCGCAAGCCCTCTACTCGAGCATTCTACTGTCCGAATTCCATTTGGCTTCTGTTGACCCTTGGGGCCAAATACCCGCACCTCCTAAATCCGCCCATAACGTTAGACCACAACCCGTACCAGTATTCAAAGATGAATTACTTACCCTAGGCTTCGCCCAGGTATTTTACTCCCTGCGCTACACAAAGAGCTCTGCCCTCCGGCTGGATTGTTCGTCTCACTCACGGCCTTGGGGGGGTGATAAAAGCAGTAGATCTTCCTCTCCGCATTCCAGCACCCTGGTGATAGAATATCCGGAGGAAACTATCAACGACGAGCCCAAATCCCCTCCACATTCGGCATAAGTGCTGGCGTAAGATGGAACCGCATAATTCTTCCTCCTCTACTCCGAAATGTTGAAACAGGAGAAAGCAAACAAGAGCCGGGGGGGGGGCATTTCTTAGCATTTTAATTTGCATTTTACGTCAAGAAACAACTCTTTCATACCTTTCCTATCCTCTCCCTCTCCACTACATCCAGCCCCTTTCACCTCACCCTGCCCTTCTTTGACTCAATCTGGTCAATATGAGATCTATCGACTCCCCCACTATACAGCATTAGTACTGAGCTCTACCTGACTGGCAGGGGATACCATGGTCTTGAACCGTCCTACCTCACGCAATGCCCGTTTTCCACGATGCAACCAATCCCGAGGTAGCCCTAAGAAAGTCCCTTCAAAATAGATCAATAACCGAAGTAAGTATCCCCCCATTCTCGAAATTCTGCTGGTTACTAAAAGGAAACCGATCCGTTTCCATGCTAGGATTTTGGGTCATTTTGCCACGAGCAACAACAGAACATTTCCAGTCGGCGGTTACTATATATAGTCCGACTTTAAGGGCCTATCTGACCGCGCATGGTTGGACTGCAGACTTCTGCAGGCTTTCAGATATCTGCGGGCATCTTCAGAAAATTGCGAGCATTCGAAGACGTCTATTACCTATAGATAAAATATTTGCTAGTCGGACGGGATATACCGAAGGCCTGCCGGTACCGCCAGGCCTAGCAAAAGCCAGCCTATAAATTCTAGGCCTGTTTCGCTTTGACCAGGTCCGGCCAGACTGTACATCTGCAAACTATTGTATCTGCAAGCCGACCTGGACGCTTGCGAATGCTGATGTTCGACTAAACCCCGACGACGGGTTCAAAGCAGTTGTTTTCAGAACAGATATTTCCGGTTATGACGGAAGGATCCTCGATCCCGTATGCCGAGCGAGATCCTACCGATCCACACCCGTGTGTCAACCCAACTTCTCAGGCGGCATTTCCGCCAATTCGTTCCGGCAAACATGAAAGGGGCAGGAGAGGCAACAATCGAGCACGATTTTGAACTAGATACTGATGGGGTACGTGAGATTGTCGGATGCCAGTATAGGCAAGGGGAATTGCGCTTCGAGATAGCTGCTGGGTTGGCAAGAAGTCGCGTAGGGGTAATCATTTCCATAACGAAAGGGTCGTGGGGCTGAAGCTGTGGCGGCTAACTTGATTATAACTAGCGCTTTGCCACGTGGGGCGCTACATTTATATGTTTGGGGCAGAAATCATTTGCTATGGAAAATGAGCGGCGATAGATGAATAGAAATGTCCTATATATAAGCTATAATACAACGTTCTTGATATACCTTTGGTAGAGCCCGATAATAGAAAGCTATCTCGAAGAACCAGGGACCGAGGCAGATAAGCTTCTAGAAGCCACACCACCCCAAGCGCGCCACAAGAGCAGAGACAATGTGGCGCTATTAGGAGCTCATCCCATGTGCCTAAACAACACTAGTCTGCAGGGTTCCGTAACATCGAAAAAGAAAAGAAGAAAAAATCCCCCGATGACACCCCCAGCCAATCACCACCCTAAAGTGACATTCCCATATAATTCCCCCATCGGTGAAAAAGGCCCACAATCATTCCCCAGCCCTACAAGAGCAGACTATTTCTCCCCCCAAAATTTAATGATAACGCTATTACAGCTGCTGTGCTTGCGCTCTTCCTTAAAAATCACTAGGCGAATCAAGCGATATTCCACGATGACTCCTGTACCCATTGCCGAAATTGGGGAGGAATTGAGCAGAAAGTATAGACCCTATTTGCTCACTAAGGAAGAGGCTGAGAAGGATTGGGTCTCGGAGCTGGAACTTGATACGGTGGAGAGGATTTCGAGGGAGAATCTGCAGAGGGGGGAGGGACCTTTGAAGATTCTGGTGCTTTATGGGTCATTACGGGAGAGGTTTGTTTGTTCTCGGCTGTATGTGTAAGGTGGGTGGCGGAAGACGCTAATGAAATGAAAAGGTCGTATTCGAGGTTCATGGCGTACGAAGCTTGTCGGATACTACATCGCTTAGGGGTTGATGTGAGGGTGTTTGATCCGAAGGAGTTACCAATGAAGGATGATGTATCAACGGGCCATGAAAAGGTCCAGGAGTTGAGGGGGTTGAGCGCTTGGAGTGATGGACAAGTATGGTGTTCGCCGGAACAGCATGGGACGGTGGTATGTCTACCTACCCCCCGCCCCCGCCCCAACCCTCCAGCAACAGACTAACACCCCACTAGACAGCAGTATTCAAAAACCAGATAGACTGGATACCCCTCTCCACCGGCTCCGTTCGCCCAACCCAATCCCGGACCCTCTCCATAATCCAAGTAAATGGCGGGAGCCAATCCTTCAATACGGTAAACTGGCTGCGAATTCTGGGCCGGTGGATGCGCATGTTCACCATACCAAACCAATCAAGCTTACCAAAAGCCTATACTCAATTCAGCGACGCGGGGAGGCTTTCGGCTAGCGGGAACCGGGATAGACTTGTGGATTGCATGGAGGAGTTGGTAAAGTATACTTGGGTCATGAGGCCGCATTTCGAGAGTTGGGGGGATAGATTTAGCGAGCGGAAGGAGAGGAGGGAGAAGGAGGAGGAGAAAAGAGAGAGGGAAAGGGCTGAGAAGGGGGCGGGGGCGGTGGAAGAAGTTAAGGAGGAGGGAGGGGCGAAGATTGTAGTTGCGGCGTAGAATTGGGGGTATGATATCGTATTTTTCTTATATTGGAAGGGGCCTTGGTGTTGGGAGGGCGATGGATATCATGTAATATCTTCGGTTGCTGGTTATAGATGCTAGAGATTACCTGAGGCATTAGATCGGAGCGTATTATAACACAGAACACTATTCACCCAACGAACGCCGAGACACCCCACCCACCACTCCGTGCTCGAGTTGAGAGGGTCACAGTCCACCCGAACAAGCACCCCACCCGAACAGCTAAACTCAAATAGGACACTTTCAAATGGCTTTCTAGCTTTGATTGGATGAGCTGTGGCTACTGTGGCGGCCACTGCTCGTTTCCTCATACAAAACCCACCAATCAGCATCTGTTCGGGTGGGGGGCCTGTTCGGGTGGACTGTTACGTCCGCTATTTTGTGGCCAGTATTGGTGTTGCAACCACAAAATTGAAGTTTTTGCTAAGGGGAACCAAGCCAAAGAACGGCGACTCGCCACAGTTTAAAGAAACAGAAGAGTAGCGATTGGTCACATTTAAGTAAATCCTGAGTAGCGCCAATCCGACTTTAGCCAGATTATACGGTATTAATTCTTACTTTTTTTGAATTTGTTGAAGGGGAAAATGTTTTTTTTCTTTACTAAACTTTATTCCCGTAGGGCTTTCCTGGCTTTAAAAGCTTGTCTACCCAACCGCTACCCTAACGAAAAATCAAAACATCTCCTTCTCCCAATCTCCCAACCCGACAGTAGCTCCGGTCCAACAGCCCTGATATATATTGAATCTTATGAGACTAGAGAGGCACAGAAAATAACAGTGATGAGTCCAACAAGTAGAAATAAACGACCATGAGATAAAGCAAAAGACAAGTCCAAAAAATGTCAGATCTTCATAGTGTTTATGAAGCTGGCTCGAATCTCACTAGCAGATTCACTGCCCGTAGCAAGAACTGGTCCAGCTGCTGTGCCTGGAGCAAAGGACTTAAGGGTTGAAATTGTCGTCCCATAGTTAACTTGAATTTGGAGGTTGTATTTGCCGTCGGTAGTCTTCTATTTGGTCATCAGCATCCTGTCCTCATAGATAGCGTTCGTTAAAGAGCCCTGTTTCTGACAGAGAGGACGCTAAGAGCAGGTTATTAACTGCAGATTAAAAAGGAATTGTCTAAATTGGACCAAAACTGAGTAAGTGAGAGCTTTTTGAAGTTAGGTAACTTCAAATCATTGGATTTCTGTCAGCTTTGGTCCGATTTAGACTATTTCTTTTCCCAATTAATCAGAGTAACCTAGGTTACTTGTCCCTGCTCCAGAAAAACTGGGTCCTGTAACGATGCCTACTGACAGCCCTTCAGGTTACTTACGCCTTGCATATCCAAACGGAAGTCTCTATCAGAGTAAATCTCTCCATCAATCTCCCGAAATCCTGTCAGTTTTGAATCCGGAATATTATTGATGAAATTTCGGAGCCCTTTCGGTCCTTTTCCCATGATAAATAGAATATTTAAAGAATAATTAGGAAGCTTATTGGGGGTTCGAGCAGTAGTGATAGGAGTTCAAACACACATGTTAGTGGTGGAGAGAACTGAGATTTATAGAAGATATATAAACTCAAGGTGGCACTTCAGCCTTCACATCTTCGATAATATCAATATACATAAAACTATATTCACAATATCAATACAGATAAAACATCATATCCTTCACAGGATGTGAATCAAACAACATCTCACCCCTTGACGGTATCAATACGGATAAAATATCATATTCTTGAAAACCTGTAGATAAAACCATATCTTATCCTTAACAGTATCAATGCGGATAAAATATCATATTCTTGACAAAACGTGGATAAAACCATCTCTCATCCTTGACAGTATCGATGTGGATAAAATATCATATTCTTGATAATATCTGGATAAAAGGATATCTCATCCTTGATATCATACTACAGTATCAATATGGATAAAATATCATATCCTTGACAACATGTGGTTAAAACGATATCTTATCCTTGACAATATCAATGTGGATAAAAGGATATCATATCCTTGAGAATATCATTGTTGATAAAGTGATATCACATTTCATCTAGAGCATACTGTGCTCGAGTACTCGTACAAGTACTACGGTAGTACCCCGAATGTTTACTGAGGGGTCGCCTAGGGAATACAAAATAGTTACTCGAAGAAGTTAGAATAAGAATTAGGGTTGTGCTGCCCACCAATGAAGATGTATTAAATTCACGATCCTGGCATCCACAACTATTCTTGTCGTGAGTATTTGTGATTTGCTACAAAAACACAATCGGCATCAACCAGCACTGTTCTGAGGTTGAGGAGGGGGTTGACACATTTGACAGCCTGATTTCTAATTTACTTGAGTAGAATCTTTTATGGTGACTCTGGTACTTGTACCGGGTATCAAGGGTAAGTCTGTCGAACCCCTTCGGTTGGCCCAGATTCCTCACGGCCACTCAGGGAACGGGATTCGCTCTAGCCACTCGGCGAGAGTTCGACAGACTTTTTTCCTTCACCAAAATTTAGCGTAGATTGGCCCAGTTGCTGCAGAAAAAAACAAAAAAGCGGTTACACACATAGTAATTTCGACGAGTCGGAAAATGTTCGACAGACTTATGCTCACACCCTAGTACAAGTAGGGTGTGTGACACCTCCCAGTACTTGTACGAGTACTGGTGGAGACGGTATAATATCATACATTCGGGGCATTGCCAGCACGCTGGTATCCAGTCAACGAGATGCTGTAAAACACGGAAGCATACCGCATTAAGCATACCACATTAACTGATAAGAACCTCATGGCGCTAGTAAATTTACGTTCAAATAAGATTTTTAATCTCAGTTTTGTCTTGAAATCGCAATAAAACGCCATAGGCTAACTCTTTATAGCCAGGACTAAGTCTTTCAAGGCAATAATTTTGACTCAATTGCAAGTCTCACCTCAGCTAGTTCTTATTTCAAAGTAAAAGTGTCAGGCGGTTCTCCTCAGTTAATGCTGTACTCGGGTACAAGGGTAAGTCGGGCGCGGTGCCACAAAAAGTCTTAGCTTATTGCCTATTCTGGGTGTCGCCAGATTTTTTTCCTCCATACAAAAAAATGCCAAGAAACGAGTTAGTATGAGGAAAAGCCCTGGTTACCATATATGGGTGTCGCCCGACTTAAGGCACCCCCCGAGTACATTGTGTTTCAAAATCACATGTTCGCTCGTCTGAGCGCTTAACTCCTACCGTAACAACTTGAATAATTGAACCGTGTGCTAGACGGTTGAAATAAAGTCTGAAACACCAAGAGCTTGGTATGAGAATTACGCAATATCAATCTGGTGAGGTCTTGGCATTTACTCATAAATG
>Ga0307509_10004691_pt1 | contig 19524 bp, 15 predicted proteins | sample 10_EM_MG_FD_202245 | JGI IMG/M metagenome (GOLD analysis project Ga0307509, IMG submission 202245) | Populus trichocarpa ectomycorrhiza microbial communities from riparian zone in the Pacific Northwest, United States - 10_EM | ecosystem: Host-associated > Plants > Roots > Unclassified | place...
AAAACATCTCCGGTACAGCTATCCATTCATCCTTAACAACCATAGTCTCAACTCCCATGTTCCGCAACCCTATCCATACCCAAAGACTCCTCGTCCAAACATCCAGTGTTGTAGTAGTGTTGAGGATGTGGAACCTTCGCGAATATTTTAACAACTACAACACCTGTATTCCTTGATCTGGATGGGCACAGTGGCTCTTCGGTTTGGATGATCCCTTCACTGAAGCACGGGAAGCGGGTATGGGGGCGGTCAGAGGGGGTCCCTGTCACCATCAACGCCGAGACAAACTAGATAAACACCAACTTGAGTGATGAAAAAATAGCTTCCAGACTAAAGAGTTGGAAAGCTCCTTATTTAAAAGTCACCAGGGGTATACAGGCAAAATACGCACTCTGGTTGCAGATGCTAGTCATGGGGTAAGACTCTTCCTGCCGTACTTTTTTGAGGGGAGGGGATCCATGAAAACTCACGGGTGGCGCCCTGTGACGCCACATAGTTCACGTGGACCGTCGTTGTGTCCGGGCGTCCGCAACGACCGCTCATGCTCACTTTAACTAACCTTCTCGGACAATAAAGTGCACAGTCCTCCACAGATGGGCACATCCTTCCAGCTCCCCCTTTACGCCTTATTTCTTGCCATTTTCAGCCAAGTGGGAGGATAAATATTTCTCATGATCACCAGAAATCCCAAACCTACTTAATGGGCTCTTTGTACACGCCAATCCTCGGATCTATTGTAACCAAACTGTATGGTCTTAAAAAAGGAGAAAAAGTAAATAAAAACGAAGAAAACGAAAATCATCGAGTACGATCGATGCAAGTTGCTCTGCAACAACAGCATTGGTGGAGCCATTCGAAACAGAATTGAAATCCGTACATGATTATAGCGGCGTTGCTATTGCCTGTGCTTGCTTCCTGCATATAGACACTCTTTCGCTGGGCCAGGCCTAGAACATATCGAGAACGGCCTAATCGTACCAATAGCAGCATAGTGTATACCTCGTCAGCCCCAATTACTCTGAGAGTGCACTGCAGCTCATCGAAGTTCACTACTCGAGTATCGAATGAGAGGGGGAGCTTAGAAAAGTGTGCTGTAGGAATGATTTGTCCTTTCAGTAATAAGTGGACTTTTGAAACGTAGGGCCCCTCCTCCACGCAGGGAACGTACATCTAGTTCAAAAACAGGAAAAGTAATACGGAGCATTTCTAATATAGCGTATCCGTAAGAGAAAAAACGTAGTATCGAAGAAAGATGTAAAAATAAAATAAAATAGAATAAACTAAGAAGCTGTACTGAAAGCGTTCTCAGGACGCTGCAAGAGAAAAATGTTCAAGACACGGTATGCAGTAACCCATAACTCATACCCATACCCATACACGCTAATAGAAAAGAAGAAAGTAGAGCACAAGAACGAATAAGAAGGAAAGAAAAAAGGTACCAAGGAAAATACCGATACCGTACTTGTACAGTATGTAAAGTGAAGGGAGGGCAGGGGGGTATCTGAGGGTTTGATAGCAAAAAACTTTAGCACTCACTCGCTCACCCACTACATAGTACAAAACAGCTTCCCCGGGCATCCAATTTCGTTGCTGAAAGGAAAATTCTAAGTTGGTCAAGACGGAGAGACCATTCCCTCAAGGGCCTTGGCCAGAAGAGTCAGGCAATAATAGACGGATCCCTATCTCCTCTCGCTTCATATCCAGAATTCCCAATATTCCCAAGAACACAGACCCATTTTTGCACAGATATTACCAGAATGGGAAAGCCCCGGACCCTACACTAAGCACTCTCGAAATTCCGTTGTAAACAACCCCCTCCTCCCCTCCAAAACGGGACCCCTGAAGAAAAAGAGAGGGAAAATCTCTGATAGATGGATAGGGTAGGCACGCACGGTAAGTAAGTACCGAGAAAGAAGGAAGTAAAAGGCATAAAAAAACGTTGGAATGAACTATTTTTCCTCACCCTTCCTCTTCCCCCTCCTTAGATAAGCCCCCCTCCCGGGGTAAACTTGTGTTGTACTACACTCTACTACTCCATACCGCATCACACACACCGAGGATAGCTGGGGGTTGTAGGGTACGGCACTGTCGCGAGGAACGTTAGCCAAACACCAGGGCAAAACCCCAAACCAATTGGCCGAGTGATATTTTATGATTTCAATATCATTTCAGCTAGGGAAAGCAAATATAATACAACCTGAGAGCACCAGCCCTCTGGAAAATAACAAGGATACTAAAAGAGAGGCATATAGCACCTTATCCCTTCGCCTCTCTGACAATAACAAACCTCCAATCCCCATTCCGCGATTTTCCTAACCTGGCCCGCCCCCCCAGCCTCACTGCTGCTCCCTAGAACTAACGCCAACACTCCCGACTAACTCCTGTATCTGATTAGATTGCGTGGTAGCCATGGCTATAGAAAAATTGGCCCCGAGACTAACTTTATTTGTAAGGTGCCTTACAGCACTAAAGAGAATTTCTCCCGCCGTCACGAAGATAGCAATCCGATAGGCGAGCTAGAAGCTCCCCTCGTTGAAACGGTGTCTCTTGTTCTGCCTTATTATGAGTGCGTCACTTCTTACCGGTAATCCAAGCGCATCGGAGTTGAGAAGACTGAGAGTGGTGTTCCCCGCCAGCCCTTCTATCCTCTGAGCTAGTCATTTGATGTTCTTAGGTACAAAGGTAAGTGGGGCGCTGTTTTACAGAAAGTCTTGGGTTATTGCCTATTCCAGATGTCGCCAAACTTTTTTCCTGCATATAAAACAGCTACAAAACCGGGTTGCCCGTGTTTGAACGGCAGTTACCCTAGAAGAGTGTCCCCCGGCTTGGGGCACCCCCGAGTACAGTATATGTTGTGCGGGACGTCAGTTATATTCATGCTTGCGAAATCAGAGCTGCCGATCAGCGTTGTTTGGAGGGTTTTAGCATCCTAAGAGAGGTAACTGACGCCTTCAAAACCAGTGTCCAGGTTGCCTATAAGTTTTTAAACAAGTATATCGCCCATAGCAACAAAGATCCCATGGGAGGTTTTACACTTCATGGGTGACTGGCGACCTCCTAAGGGTGGTGCTCGGGAGAGACGGTGAAAAAAGCAGTGTTAAAATTCCGCAACCGCTGGATCCCAAACATCTGATTGGAATCCCAGAAGGTGACATTCAGCGAAAAACACGTCGTAGAGGCTGCAGAAGAAAGTCTAGCGGTTTGTGGGATCGTTTGAATTTATTTTTTCTGCTTGTTCGTTCCCCCTCGACTAGAAGGTAGACCACTAGAGTGACAGCACTCCCTCCTAAAGGGAGAGTTGGAAGTTTGAATGAACACTGGGTCAATATCTGAAAGGGAGGGAAACTACCTCACAGCAGGAAGTTTATGTAATCGCATATACCTCGCGTTTTCTACAGTGTCGCCCCTGATACCACCGCCCAGGCTTCGAATTTCAGACTTCTAATTTCATTTATACTAGTATATTGGGGGGCTATTACTTAACTCTATTATTCCATGGGGCGGCGAGGCCCCGTCTATTATTTTATATACAGAAAGTAGACTGATCTTGATCAAATTTGGCCTGATTAATCGAGTGATATTCTATGAGGCTAACCTTGAGCCAAGGATTGAAAATAGGTACGATCTCTACGAACTAAATAAGCACAGGAGGTCATTGTAGGATCTAGTCATGGGCATTCACGAGATGTGAAACCTATCAATGGAACCCCGCTTCTCTATCATCGGAAATTACTCGGGGATGGACCCTGGCGATGGGAGTGAGTGGGGTTTAAGATCTCTAGGCTATGACTGTTAGAGGTAAAAAATGATTGAATTTAGCAGATATAATGTTAGGAAAAGCAAAATGTTTTGACACCTCGAACCCCTGTCCATCCCATGACTAATCCGCTTACCCGAATATTCTGTAGAATTTAAGAGGTGCGGAAGGGTGAGATGTTGTGGGAGGAGGGCCCGCATTGGGAAGAGAGGATATAGCCTGATGGTAATGAGGATGGTGGCATTGGCGAAAGGGAATTTGGCGATGTGGAAGAAAAGGTGTCATTTATAAGATGACAAAGAGTGAGGGACTTGACACTTTTAACTTCAAAAGTCTGGCTTAAAAGTCTGAGCATACCTCTCTGGGATAATGAAACTGAAAACATCCCCTAAGAGGGGCGGTCGGGCGTCCAGCCATGCCTAAGTTGATAGTAGGCCGTCCGCGGGGTTGGAAAAGGAAATACTCCCAGCAGCAGTCCATCCGGCCATACCTTGTGCAAATTTCTAGAAGCCTTTCTTTCTTTCTTCCTCTTTCTTTTCCTTCTCTCTTTTCTTCCTTCCTTTTTCCCCCTCAAACCCATTCTCGCACCACCCAGCTTGCAATTTCTTAATATGAACTTTACTTCCCCCAGTTAGAGGGCCGACCTTAATCGCTAAGATTAACTCCTATATTAGAGGATAATCCGAGACAGATAAGATAACCCGAGGAGTCAATGCAAGTTTCCATTAGCCAAAACTAGATAAACATATAACTCAGCGCGCTCACACTTGTCATATTAGCGCGAGGGGCAAAAGTATTCGGCGTGGAGTTCTTTACTTAGTTGCTGCACCTGAGGTTCCTATCCCTTCGTCCTTCATTGGGCCCAAAAGATTCGGTGGAATATGTCTCAGTTTGAAACAGCCCAATAATTTATTTCCGATTAAGGAAGGCTACTCTCCAAATGCCATTAATCTATTTTCGATTAAGGAAGGAGAATTTCTAGATCCTGTCATTTTCTTAATGGGATCTCTGGGCGCAGCACCCAACGGACTACGGGTAATAAGACAATGGAATACAATATCCATGGGCTTCATAATATCATCATAGCTAGAGTGGGAGAGTTGTACTATACAATCATCTCGATAAAGACAGATTACTTGTCGAAAAAGGAAAACACAGCATCCCCCCTGCAGCACCTGCACCAGTAAAGTAACTGGCCCTCACACTCCCGAATGAGTTATGGTGCCCTCACGAACTCCCTGAATTGATTATCTGATAGGGAAATACTAGTAGAACTGTTGAATTTCTTGTTATTGTCTTCCATTGTCCTCAAACAACGGCTTTGTCGCATGCATTTTTTTCCTATATCATTCCATCCTACTGGGTTGCATCCTATGTGGTGGGTGAGACATCGTTGGTTCTTGATTACTTGGTGGCTATTTCGTATTGACTACGGTAGGTTTCTTACACTCTTTATGTTTGGAGGCGTATACTCAGCCTGAACACATGAGGCGTTGTGGGCTGAAGACCGGAAACAAGTTCCTTTGTATGAAGGATGAGTTCACTGATGTTCTCTATATATTCTCGGCCATTTGGCCCTTTCTTTTATTTATTGTAAGTAAGAATCTTACAGCGAGTCGAAGTTGCGCAAATTCTTTACCGTTCCGCTACACATATTGGGACTTATTCCAACAAGAACCCTGATCTAACCAGGGGTGATATCCTATGATCCTATATACATCGTAGCAGAAAAAACAAAACCAATATAAAATAAAATGCAACCTAAAAGAGCCGAGCTCCCACAAAATACCAAGAACGCCATAGAGAAGGCAGACAGCATCTTATTCCTTCGCCTCCCCGACAAGAACAAACCTCCGATCCCCATTCTGCAATTTTCGCAACCTAACCTTCCTCCCGCCAACCACACTCTGCAACTCCCTAGAATCAACATCAAGGCCCCGGACTAACTCCTGCAGCTCATCAGATTGCGTGGTAGCCATGACTGTGGAAAAATTGGTCTCAAGGCTAGCTCCATTTGTGAAGTAAGCTGCGACACCAACAAGTATTGCTCCCGCCGTAACGAAGATGGCAATGCCATAGGCGAGCCAGAAGTTCTTCTCGTTGAAAAGGTATATGTTTGTCTGCCGTGCGATGAGTACGCTACTTCTTACTGGTAGTCCGAATGCATCAGAGCTGAGAAGGCTGAGAGTGATGTTCCGCGATAGCTCTTCTATCCCCCGAGCTAGTGGTCCGGTGAATCTGTCTTTCGGGAGGTTGGTTATGTTCATGCTTGTAAAATCGGAGCTTCCGATCAGCGTTGTTTGGAGGATTTTAGTATCCCATGAGACAGGACTGAAAATTCCGAACCCACTGTCACGGTTCTTTGTGATGTTCCCAACGAGCATATTGCCCATGGCAGCGAAGACCGCATAGGAAGTTTCCCACTCGGCAGGCGGCTGGTCATGTAGCCCAGGTGGTGCCAACGGCATGCAGGAAATGGGGTTTAAATATTCCAGTTTCTGGATCCCAAACATCTGCCTGGAATCCCGGAAAGTGACATCCATATTAAAAAGAGTGTTTTAGAGTTCACAGGAGAACGCCTGGCCATAGTTGGGATCGCTGAAATTCGCCTCCTAGACCTGGCCAACCATGCACCCCCCTCCGTATGGTGAACACATTGAGTACGTCCCGTTTCGATCCGTGGTTTTGTAGGCTAGGCCTACACATATGCTGCATGTATCGCCTAGGATTCTAGGATTATAGATTGCGGCGTACCGGATTCTTCCAGACTGGTCGTCGTTGATTGTTTGCTGGATTTCCTGCGTGGCTCGGAGGTCCGCAGGCATACACCGGAAGGGGGGGCCGCGGAAACTGTAAACATAGGAAGAATTTGGTTCTTGGGGGTTAATCGGGAGAATAGCGCCGCCCGTAGTAGTTGTGCTGACGATCCTGGATAGGAGTGCGCTTGGTGCTATTTTTGCGTTGGCGAGTGCCGCAGGAGTGTTCTTCTTGTGAGTCCCATCTTGGATTTCGCTAAGTACTAGACTTGCTATAAAACCTGTTGGATCGCTGAAATTTGTGGAGGGGATGAGTGCCGAACTGTTGTATTGTCGCTGGACACTTTTTACCGAGAGTGAGCCGGGGGTTACAATCGCTGATATGGGAATACACCTATTCTTATTCAGTATAATACCACAACGCCTCCAATCGAGAATAGTAAACATACCAGGTCAGTAAGGCAAGTATAGTAGCAGCCTTAGCCCTCCTCAACATATCCACATTCCAAAAAGAGGTAAGATCCGTCGGCGCAACAAACATCGCGTTAATCCCCTCTATAGTAATGGCCCTCTTGCCTACAGTGCCCCATGCAATCTGTTTATGAGCGACGATGACAGCACCAACTAGTGATGCCTTCGATAGGAATGCAAAGGCAGTCCCGGCTCGGATAATATATTCCTGCTCTAAGTTCCCCTCAACTATATGGTCCCGCCAGGACCTATAGAATACGTAATGGCCTATAGTGAAGGCTATCCCCAGAAGGAATAGTCCGGCCATCATGGCTACTGGGGAAATGGCACACAGCGCTTGCGTCCAGTCCTCTGGAGCGGTAGGTTTTACGGGGGAGTCTCTGGTTCGACTTAAATATGAGGAGGCTGGCGGCTGTTCCCGGTGGATTGGGATTCTCTCGCTAGGGTTTCTCTGTACTAGTACTGGGCCGGTGAGGGAGTAGTGCAGCTCTGATCTTTCGTCTCCATCTTCCCTCTCGGGATATCGGTTTGAATTGCTATGGTGTCGTAGCGGATTGTATGCTGGGTTTAGCGTACGCCCTCCGGTTCCGTGACGGTTACCGCCCTGTTCAAGGCCAAAGTCAAAACTGCCCTCCCGGGGAGATGAGGGCGACACCGGGTCGTCCATTCTGTGCTGGTGAAAGGACACAAGGGGGTGTAGCCGGACTTAGCTGGAAAAGAGTAAAGACAAACACATTTCTCCCCAGGTCTCAACGAGTGGGTATATATTCCAGAGGGGTAAGATATTCCATGGCGATTTCCCATTCGATTGTAGCTACGTGGTGCCAACTGTTATTCCCAAAAACAGCCAACTAGCCCTCCGCCATAGTCGCACAAGACGGCTTTTGTGTAATAGCCGAGTTTCGTCAGAGCAGGGGCCTCTCCTATCCGCAGGCTCGTCTGCGAGTGCTAACATGCAGAAACCTTCTTGTAAATGGTCAGAGCACTTCTTCGCGAGTTCTAAATGTTAACGCCAACCCCGCCCTATTCACAAATCTTCACCGACCTTCCACCCCCGAGAGGTAGTGAATATCATTGCGCGACTCGAGTGATACAGAATTAGTTATCGCTGGCTATTTACAAAATCACTGGGAGAGAGCTCCAAACTGACCACTTTATGAAAATCTGATTAACTTATAGGAAAGTATGATAGGTAGCGCAAGGCGTCTAATACCATACCCCCTTTACAAAATCCGAATAGCCAAGGATCATGCATAAACAGCCGAGCAGCCAGCCGAAGTGATAGGTGCTCTTTGGGGAAATGGCCCCAGAAGCAACCAATAGGACGGATGGAGGAAGTGAGGGGTGACGCTTGAGTTCTTGGGAAGGCCGGTAACTTGAGCCAGTTTGTTGGTAGTGGGCGTCACAGTCCACCCTAACAGGTGCTAATTGGTGGGTTTTGTATGAGGGAACAAGCATGATCGCCACAGTAGCCACAGCTCATCCAATCAAAGCAAGGAAACCATTTGAAAGTTTCTTATTTGAGTTTAGCTATTCGGGTGGACTGTGACGCTCTCTACTCGTAACGGGTGCCTTACTGTAGGCCTTGTGTCAGATATCCCGGTTCTCGAGTCGTTGGAGGGTAAATTTACGGTAGTACTCGAGTACGGTAACGTCGACCGCCGCACCGGGAACCGGGAGGTCGCATGGATGCGGGATTTGCCTCTTGTGTCTCAGAAAAGCCAATACTGTACCTACTGTACTCGAGTAAAGTTACTCGAGTATGATGCTGGTCCCGATAAACCTACCAGCCGCAACGCGAAATCTTGGAAAACTTCGCGCCCAATGTTAGCATACCGGTATTCGAGTAAGGGTACTAGTACAGTACGAATACATCAACTAAGGAGGGTGTCTCAATATTAACAGACCGCTCTGCATATTACCTCATAAAATAAGGAGGGGCGGTTACTAAATATATCAATAAATAACGAATTCGTAGTGACATGGAGTTTACGGGGGTGAGCATTTAAGATTTCGGTGGAAATTTCTCGTCTGCTTCAACTTTCTAGAGCGGGGTGGAGCGCTTCATAAGTCAATGTTCCTTGTTTTATTCTTAGTAGCACGATTTTGCTCCAGTACGGTACTTGTATGAACGAGGGCGTGTTTTACGATATCACAAACACTTCCTTCGAATGGCTGCACCATGCACGGCTGTAGCCTGCCCTTGCATGTAACACAACCTGTTTCCAAGTAACCTGATAGGCGGAGTCAGGCCTCGGCGATTCATCACCACCACAAATGTGTTGGGGTACCGGTACTGTACTCGTATGATACGGTATTTTTGGCTTGCAAATTGTCGCACGGTCGTTGCCACAAAAGGAGCCACATCGCCCCGCTGCCGCCTCCTCCCCCCCTTTGCGCATTGAGAGGTTTGGGCAACTCCCCAGTTAAACCTTCACATTTCTCTACCGCTTCTACACACAGCCAATATTCTAAAGAGAGAATCATGGCCCAGACTACATATACCCAATGGATCGAATTCGGCGACAACAATACCAACTGCGGTAACATTATAGGTAGCTACAACACGACGGTTTATAAATCCGATGAGGATGCACAGATACTGCGCTGGCTCTCGCCATTAGAGCCGGAAGATAGACATCATAGCGTGCGCATCGACCGACTCAGCGGTATAGGGGATTGGCTTCTAGACACCAGAGGTTTTCGAGAGTGGAGGAGAGGTCAGGGGGAAGCCGATAAGGCTGTTTTGTTTTGCTCCGGGAATCCGGGAGTGGGCAAAACATATCTAAGGTAATCGGTGAGATTCTTTGAAAGAGGCGAATTTCACTGACAGCTAGATATACTAGTTCGCTGGTAATCGACAGCCTATGCGATCAGGCAAGGCAAGAATAAATCGCCGTTGCGTGCTTGTACTGCGACTTCTCTGCGCAGCAAGAGCAGACGATCACAAACATGATCGGAGCGATTTTGAAGCAGCTAGTAGGCAGGGGCGACATCTCGAAAGATTTACAACAGGCATTTCGAGAGGGGAGGAGGGAGGTTGGTGGACGAAGACTGCTAATTGCCGATTTAATACGAATGTTTAAGAGCACGGTCGCATCACTACCGCAAGTTTTCATCTGCATCGATGCGCTCGACGAATACCCACCAAAGAATCTTCCAGAGCTACTTGAGTCATTAAGAGATATTGTTCGCGAGTGTCCAACTACAAGAATATTCCTCACCGGCAGGCCACATATAAAGGAAGCTATCCAGAGATATTTCGCCGGCGCAGTTGTAATACCCATCCGTCCTAACACGGATGATATTCAGAAGTTCCTGGAGATGAAGTTGGAGAGAGATGACGAGCCAGAGGCGATGGACGAGGATTTACGGGCGGATATTGTGCGAGTGATTCTAGACAAGATGTCTGATATGTGAGTAGGAGCATTTGGCCTTCCCACCTATTGCTGGTCTATACTTATGAAATATTTTGCGCAGGTTCCTTCTTGTTTCGTTAAATATTGAGGCTATTCTAGAAGAAGTGACAATCAGTCAAAGAAGAAAGAAGCTTGAAGAGATGGCGCGAGGCAATGGACTGAGCGATGCTTATAGGACAACTCTAACCCGACTGAAGGGGCAGAAGGGAAACAAGTCAGTACTCGGAATGAAAGTCCTAATGTGGGCGGTGCATTCGGAACGGCCAATACGGGGCGAGGAGCTCTGTCACGCTCTGGGAGTGGAGATAGGATCGACACATCTCGATTCAAAAAACATCCCGGTGTTACGGACACTCCTATCATCTTGTGTGGGCCTTGTAACGGTTGATAGGCATTCATCTACGGTCCGACTAGTGCACTTTACTCTGCAGGAGTATCTCTTGAGTAACCCGACCCTATTCCGTAATCCCCACACAGAAATTGCTGAGGTTTGCTTGACATACCTCAATTTTGGATCTGTCTGTGATCTTTCGCCAACTCTTGACTCGGCCCCCCAAACAATGCCTCTTCTCGAATATGCTTCATATTATTGGGGGAAGCACGCTGGAATTGGAATGGCGGAAAATATCAAAATTCTGGCACTGAGACTTCTCGATAAATTTGACGAGCATATATCTGCTCAGCTATTATTAGTGCGCCGTAAGAGACGTGACCCCTGGGACCTATGTTTTGATGAGGAGGGGGGACCTACAGGATTTACCGGACTCCACGGAGCATCCTTTCACGGGGTAGCCGAGATAATGGCTTGTGTATTGGAGAGGAATAGATGGAATGTTAATTCAACCGATTGCTGTGGGCGTACAGCTCTCATATGGGCAGCTGAAAGTGGGAATGAGGAGGTTGTAAGGATCCTATTGGAACGACAGGATATCAATCCCGACCAGGCAGAAACAGAATATAGCCGAACGCCACTCCAGTTGGCGGCGCAGGATGGACATGAGGGGGTAGTAAAGATCCTTTTAGAAAGACAGGACGTCAATCCCGGGCACATAGACACCTTCTATGGCCACACACCACTCTTGTCGGCGGTTAGGGCGGGGCGTGGGGGGGCTGTCAAGATACTTTTGGAACGAGAGGACGTCAATCCGAACCAAGGAGGTGCTGAAGATGGTGCCACACCACTCCATTTTGCGGCGATGGCGGGGCAGGAGGGTGTTGTAAAGATTCTCCTACAACGAGAGGACATTAATCCCAACCAGGAAGTCCCATTTTCTGGCGATACGCCGCTCTGGTGGGCAGCTGAGAACGGGCATGAGGGAGTAGCGAAGATGCTTTTGGACCGAAGCGACGTCAATCCCGACCAGGCAGATACCCTTTATGGCCAAACGCCACTCTCGCGGGCGGCCAAGAACGGGCGTGAAGGAGTAGTAAAGATTCTCTTGGACCGAGGGGATGTTAATCCCGGCAAAGAAGACACCGAAAATGGCCGCACGCCACTGTCATGGGCGGCTGAGAAAGGGCATGAGCGAGTAGTAAAAATGCTTTTGGACCGAGGGGGTGCCAATCCCGACCAGGCAGATACCGAATCTGGCCACACACCGCTCTCGTGGGCGGCCAAGAACGGGCGTGAAGGAATAGCAAAGATGCTTTTGGACTGGAAGGACGTCAATCCCGACCACGCGGACCCCGAATATGGCCGAACGCCACTCATATTGGCGGCCGAGAACTGGCATGCGGGAGTAGTAAAGACACTTTTGGACCGACGAGACGTCAATCCCAACCAGGCAGAGGCCGAATATGGCCGAACGCCACTCTCGTGGGCGGCTATGAAAGGGCACGCCCGCATGGTAAATATGCTTTTAGAACGAGAGGACGTCAATCCCAACCAAACAGACACCAAATACGGCCGCACGCCGCTCTCGTGGGCTGCTGGGGAGGGGCATGGATATGTTGTAAAGATTCTTTTAGATCGCGATGACATCAATCCCAACCAGGAAGACACCCTTTATGGCCAAACCCCGCTCTCACGGGCGGCCCAGAACGGGCATGCGGAAGTAGCGAAGATGCTTTTGGGCCGAGGGGACGTCGATCCCAGCCAGGCAGACACCAAATACGGCCACACGCCACTCTCGCGGGCGGCTATGAACGGGCATGAGGGAGTGGTCAAGATGCTCTTGGACCGAGTGGACGTCAATGCCGGCCAAGAAGACACCGAATATGGCCTAACGCCGCTCTCGTGGGCAGCTAAGAAGGGGTATGAGGGAATAGTGAAGATGCTTTTAGACCGAAGGGACGTCAATCCCAACCAGGAAGACACCCTTTATGGCCGAACCCCGCTCTCGTGGGCCGCCAAGAACGGGCATGAGGGAGTAGCAAAGAGGCTTTTAGACCGACGGGATGTCAACCCCGACCACGCAGACACCCTTTCTAGCCGAACGCCACTCCTCTGGGCTGCTCTAAACGGGCATGCCGGCATAGTAAAAATGCTTTTAGAACGAGAAGACGTCAACCCCGCCACACTAGATAACAAGAACCAAACCCCACTATCATCGGCCCTCTCCAAACAACATGCTGAGGTTGTGAGGATCTTACAGGGCGAAGTCGATTTCCGCACAACGGATCACGTTGGCCAAGCGTCTCTCCCGCCGTCTGCTAGGAATCGGGGCGAGTGTAGGGTAGACACGCAATCTAGTGCCGCAGACCCTGATACCAACATCACAGACCTGAACGCCCAACCTGCACCCCCGACAGCTCATCCCGACGACAGGGAAGGCGTAATGCGCCCCAGTGACCCTGTTACCAAGCCCACGGATACCTGCCTCTCCTTAACTAATCCCTCAGCGCAGCCTCCGCCCTCCCTGTCGCCCCTCCAGCCCTTATCTCCCCCAACGGGAGCCGACACCCATTATAACAACCCCCCATCAACCCCCCTATTTTCAGCCGGCCAGTATTACCTCATCGCCTCTTTAATTTGTTTCATGGCTTTTCTCGCTTACGTATTTCCTCCGCCGCTACCACACCTATTCCCACCCCATACATAAATCCCAAGCCTCGGATGGGTGTTGGCATGGCCTGTCAATTTAGATGAGGATAGACACTCATGGAGGACGTCCTTTCTCATTTCAACCTCTCGCCTACTTCCCGTTTATACTTGTTTCTTTCTAGTTCCCCCCCCCTTTTTTTTTGAGTTGTCTTTTTTGTTGCTTAGGGTTCTGGTTAGACTTTGTCCATATAATCATATGGCTCAGTCTTCGATCCTTCTATTTGTTAAGTTAATTAGATATTTACTACCTATTTTGTGAGCAGTAGTATACAGTGCCGCTCATCCCTAGGAGGTATATATTTATCCTAAAAGTTGACGCTGCGCTCGGAGGAAACCCTATCCATTCTGCAAGCACTAGGTTTCTCTTAGGGTTCGTTACAGGGCCTCCGGGGCCCCGAAAACGACGATTCCCCCTCCCTTCTCCGACCCTTCCCCCTCCAAGGCCTCCATCCCACCCATGCCCTACCCATGCCCCGGACAGTCCTTTCAAGCGCAAAAAGTAGACAGATCTTAATCAAATATGCTGTCTGGAATTTCTTACATTGTTAGAGCGTAAAGTGATTGGAATCATGGGAACGGTTACTGGCATGATGGAATGATGGAATGAATGGCTGGGGCGAGGAATGAGAGTGAGCGCTTGAGAATAAGAACCAGTACGAACATAGGGAATGGATGAAATCCTGATTGCTGTGCTGGATTTGGATGTTTGTATATATAGCCTATCATAAGTTGATGTGGATGATGATAGGCAAGTGAGGCGAATACAATTCTATCTAGGGTGGACAACTCATTTCAAAATTTGGATTTATCAATCGAGTGATATTTTATGAGGAAAAATGTGATTGAGGAAATTGAAAATCGGTATGATCTCTACAAGCTAAACCAGCACAAGATGTCAATGTAGAGTCTAGTCATAGGTATTCACTTATTAGAGAGGGGAGACCAATGAAAACACCCCCTCTTCACTATAAAGGTAAATTACTCGGGGATGGGCATATAGTGATGGGAGAGGGGGGGGGGGTTGAGTTCTCTAGTTTATGACCGTCAGAGGTAAAAAAAATAGAAAAATGATTTAATTTAGCAGGTATCATATAATGCTAGGGAAATTAGAATGCTTTGACACCTACAACCCTTGTCCATCCCATCGCTAAACTCCTTACTAGAATATACTGTAAAATTTGGGCAGAGTGCAGGGGCGAGCTAGTAGGATCTTGTCAGAGGAGGGGAGCCCACATTTGGAAGAGAGGATAGATTATGGCCGAAACAGTAATGAGGATGGAGAAAAGGATTTTGGGTGATGAAGAAGAAAAGGTGGCATTTACAAGATTACAAGGGGTGAGGGACTTGATACTTTGAACTTCGAAAAGTCTTGCTTAAAAAAGTCTGATCACACCTCTCTGGAATAATAAAACTGAAAACATCCCCCAAGCGGGGCGGTCGGGCGTCCACTCCTGCCTAAGTCGATACAAGGCCGTCAGCAGGGTGGAAAAAGGAGACTACCAGCAGCAGTCCATCTGGCCATACCTTGATGGCAGACAGACTGTGCAGTTCAGGACGCCGGTCGTCAGTGCAACAGTTTCTCGAAGCCCTTTTCTCTCCTTCCCCTTCCTTTTCCCCCCTCAAAGCCATTTTCACACCACCCAGCTTGTAATTTTTAATTATGATTATCATACTTCTCTCAGTTAGAGGACCGATATTAATCCCTGAGATTAGCTCCTGTATTGGAGGAGATTCCGGGACAGATAATAAAACCGAAAGAGTCAACCCAAGCTTCCATTGGCCGAAACTAGATGAACATATAACCCAGCGTGCTCACACTTGCCATATTAGCCCGAGAGGCAAAAGTATTCGGCATGAGGAGTTTAACTTAGTTGCCGCATTTGAGGTTCCTATCCCTTATTCCTTCAATGGGCCCTAAAATTCGGTGGAATATGTTTCAGAACAGCCCAGTAATTTATTTCCGATTAAGAAAAGTTGCTCTCCAAATGCCATTAATCTATCTTCGATTAAGGAAAGCCAATTTCTAGACCCTGTTATTTTCTTAATGGTATCTCTTGGGCGCAACACCCGACGGACTAAGGTTATGGGTTATATAAGACAATGAAATACAATATCAATGGACTTCATTATATCACGACTAGAGTGGGAGGGCTGTGCAATCATATGGATAAAGCCAGATTACCGTACTTGTCGAAAATGGAACACAGCATCCCCCCTGCAAGACCCGTACCCGTAAATTAACTGGCTCTCGCACTCCCGAACGAGCTGTGGGGCCCTCACGAACTCCCTGAATTGATTATCTGATAGGGCAATACTTGCATTAGCTGACCCCGATCTAACCACAGAGTGATATCTTATGATCCGATATATATACATCTTGGCTGCAAACAAAACAAATATAAAATAAAATGCAACCTAAATGAACCAAACTTCCACACCAAACTTCCACAAAATACCAAGAACGCCATGGAAAATGTAGACAGCATCTTATTCCTTCGCCTCCCCGACAAGAACAAACCTCCGATCCCCATTCTGCAATTTTTGCAACCTAACCTTCCTCCCGCCAACCACACTCTGCAACTCCCTAGAATCAACATCAAGGCCCCGGACTAACTCCTGCAGCTCATCAGATTGCGTTGTAGCCATGACTGTGGAAAAATTGGTCTCGAGGCTAGCTCCATTTGTGAAGTAAGCTGCGACACCAACAAGTATTGCTCCCGCCGTAACGAAGATGGCAATGCCATAGGCGAGCCAGAAGTTCTTCTCGTTGAAAAGGTATATGTTTATATGCCGTGTGATGAGTACGCTACCTCTTACTGGCAGTCCGAATGCATCAGAGCTAAGAAGGCTGAGAGTGATGTTCCGCGATAGCTCTTCTATCCCCCGAGCTAGTGGTCCGGTGAATCTGTCTTTCGGGAGGTTGGTTATGTTCATGCTTGTAAAATCGGAGCTTCCGATCAGTGTTGTTTGAAGGAGTTTAGTATCCCATTGGACGGGACTGAATCCGAACCCACTGCCACGGTTCTTTGTGATGTTCCCAACAAGCACATTGGCCATGGCAGCGAAGACCGCATAGGAAGCTTCCCACTTGTCAGGCGGCCGGTCATGTAGCCCAGGTGGTGCCAACGGCATGCAGGAAATGGGGTTTAAATATTCTAGTTTCTGGATCCCAAACATCTGCCTGGAATCTCGGAAAGTGACATCCATATTAAAAAGAGTGTTGTAGAGTTCACAGGAGAACGCCTGGCCATAGTTGGGATCGCTGAGATTCGTCGCTTGGATGTGATCAGCTATGCACCCCCCTCCGTTTGGTGAACACATTGAGTACGTCCCGTTTTGAGCTGTGGTATTGTAGGCCAGCCCTACATATATGCTGCATGTATCGCTCTGGATTCTAGGATTATAGATTGCGGCGTACCGGATTCTTCCTGAGATGTCGTCGTTGATTGTTTGCTGGATTTCCTGCGTGGCTCGGAGGTCCGCAGGCATACACCGGAAGGAGGGGCCGCGGAAACTGTAAACATAGGAAGAATTTGGTTCTGGGGGGTTAATCGGGAGAATAGCGCCGCCCGTAGTAGTTGTGCTGACGATCCTGGATAGGAGTGCGCTTGGTGCTATTGTTGCGCGGTAGAGTTCCTTGGGAGTGTTCTTCTTGTGAGTCCCATCTTGGATTTCGCTAAGTACTAGACTTGTTATAAACCCTGTTGGATCGCTGAAGTTTGTGGAGGGGATGAGTCCTGAGCTGTTGTATTGTCGCTGGACACTTTTTACCGAGAGTGAGCCGGGGGTTATAATCGCTGATATGGGAATACACCTATTCTTATTCAGCATAATCCCACAGCACCTCCAATCGAGAAGAGTAAACATACCAGGTCAGTAAGGCAAGTATAGTAGCAGCCTTGGCCCTCCTCAACATATCCACATTCCAAAAAGAGGTAAGATCAGTCGGCGCAACAAACATCGCGTTAATCCCCTCTATAGTAATGCCCTCTTGCCTACAGTGCCCCATGCAATCTGTTTATGAGCGACGATGACAGCACCAACTAGTGATGCCTTCGATAGGAATGCAAAGGCAGTCCCGGCTCGGATAATGTATTCTTGCTCCAAGTTCCCCTCAACTATATGGTCCCGCCAGGACCTATAGAATACGTAATGGCCTATGGTGAAAGCTATCCCCAGAAGAAATAGTCCGGCCATCATGGCTACTGGGGAGATGATGCATAGTACCCAGTGCTCTGGAGCGGTAGATTTTACGGGGGAGTCACTGGTTCGACTTGAATATGAGGATGTATGAATGGTGGAGGAGGCCGGCGGCGGTTCCCGGTGGATGGGGATTCGCTCACTATGGTTTCTCTGTGGTGGGCCGGTGAGGTAGTAGTGCAGCTCTGATCTTTCGTCTCCATCTTCTCTTTCGGGAGATAGGCTTGAACTGCTATGGTGTTGTAGCGGATTGTATGCTGGGTTTAGCGTACGCCCTCCGGTTCCGTGACGGTTACCGCCCTCCTCAAGGCCAAAGTCAAAACTGCCCTCCCGGGGAGATGAGGGCGACACCGGGTCGTCCATTCTGTGCTGGTGAAAGGACATAAAGGGGTGTGGCCGGCCTTGGGTGGAAAAAAAGTAAAAGACAAACACTTTTTCTCCCCAGGTCTCAACGAGTGGGTATATATTCCTGAGGATAGAGATATTCCATAGCCATTTACCACCCGATTGTGGCTAGGTGGTGCCAACTGTTATTCCCAGAAACAGTCAACTGCCATAGTCGCACAGAACGGCTTTCATGTGATAGCGGTTCCATCGCAGCAGGGGCTTTTCCTGTCCGCAGCGAAGGCTTGTCTGCAAGTGCTAAGATGTAAATGGTCAGAGCACTTCTTCGTAAATTTCAAAATGTTACCCGAACCCCACCCTATTCACAAATATTCACCGACCTTCCACCCCTGAGAGGTAGTGCCGGTAAATATCATTGCGTGACTCGAGTGACCCAGAATTAGTTATCGCTGGCTATTTACAACATCACCAGTAGAGAGCCCCTGACCACTTAATGAAAATCTAATTATAGTAAAGGATATGCTAGGTAGCGAAAGGTGTCTAATACAATACGGTACGGTACCCCTTTGCAAAACCCGAAAAGCCAAGGATCATGCATAAACAACCGAGCAGCCAGCCGAAGTGATAGGTGCTCTTTGGGGAAATGGCCCCGGAAGCAACTACCGGTACTCGAGTACGGTAATGGGACGGATGGAGGAAGTGAGGGGTAGCGCTTGGGTTCTTGGGAAGACCGTGACTTGAGCCAATTTGTTGGTAACGGGTGCCTTAGTCTTTGTGTCAGATACAAGTAGAGTACTCGAGTATGATATGATAGTAGTGGTGAGGGGAGTTGCTACAGTAACGCCAAGTTCGGGAGCGTTTTCTCAGTGTCCGCCAGGGGTTCCTGAATCCTGGGATGGGTATTCTGTGTTACCCTTAGGAAGGGTAACCCCCAGTCTAATCCACATTTAGAGGGGAGAAAGGCGTCCAGAGGCCAACAGTGCTCGAGCACAGTGTGCTACACCGCCACTAAGTGGAAGATCCTGTCAACCCCCTACACACTCCAAAACTACAGTATCCCACTCTACGAACTCAATGAACTTTTTTTTACGGAGTGACCAATGAGTAATTCTTACCAATAGCTAGAAAGCTATTGCAGATCCGCCACAGCCACTATTACAAGCATTTGAATGTACTAGTATAGTATCTTTCATCCTGAGCCCTCATGCAAACCAAAAATACCTCAACCATTCTCAGCAACATTTCTCTTTGACGCAAAAAAAATTGTCAAAAGATAAATTCCCGTGGCTTCCCCACGCTGGTAAAATACCCAAGATTATTATTATTTTACTCATACCCAAGGTCCTTGATAAAGGTCCTTGAAGACATACTCCGTGCAAAATGAGGGAGTGCCGAGACCATCGAGAGTACACGGGTGTAAGGGTATTTCGGGCGCGGTAGGACAAGCTTCTACCCCTACCACATAAACCTGGTAGGACACGCTTTTACCCCTACCACTCAACCGCGGTCAAGTCTCCTACACTGTGGCTACCA
>Ga0307509_10004692_pt1 | contig 19523 bp, 19 predicted proteins | sample 10_EM_MG_FD_202245 | JGI IMG/M metagenome (GOLD analysis project Ga0307509, IMG submission 202245) | Populus trichocarpa ectomycorrhiza microbial communities from riparian zone in the Pacific Northwest, United States - 10_EM | ecosystem: Host-associated > Plants > Roots > Unclassified | place...
CCAACACCAATCCCAACCCTTCATCTACGCTTCGCCAGAACCATCCCGCACCCCATTAGGGGCTTTTGCAAATCTCTAAACTCCAAAGGACTGTCAAAGCACAATAAGGGAAGCCGAGCATAGATGGGTGATTGTTGTTTTGTTATATATCCCGTCCCTGGGGGGTATGCAAAAAAAATAGAAACGTCGAGTGATTCGGGATGTTTGGTAGAAGTCTGTCCTGCCGGTGGTAGAATAACTAGTATTGCGGCTGTGCCCAGCCGTGCTTTTGGATCGATCTGTTACTCAAAGTTTTGCCACTAGCAAGAGGAGTGGTGGTGTCATTGATGCAAAGACATCTGGGAAAAATGACCCGGGGGGTGATTGAATGCTAATCTGCCCCCTTCTTTAGGACTATTTGTTCATTGTTGGGAAGCAAGGAGGAGAAGATGATTCATAACTAGCCAGGTTCCGGATACGTGAGGTGTTGTTAGAACTTGCAAGTTCACGCCCAAGGAAGCGAAGGTCCCTGCGTTCCATAGGGGGGGGGGGGACAAAAACACTGGCACCAATAGCATTACCTGTGTTCATAATCTCTCACTCGGGTTAAAAAATGGAATGCTTAAAATTCGATTTGGAGGATTGACTCTGGTGACTAATGAGGTGAGGGATGGCCCAACCGGGCCATCGAGATAGTTAGGTACGGAAGAAATTGGGATCTGGGATCTAGCTAGCCATCCAGAACAATGAGATTCGTGAACCTCCGAAAGTTTCGCAGATGCACAGCATCATGCTCAGACGAGCCTTCCGGAGTATTGCGCTCGTGCTCGCAAGAACGACACCAAGTTAAGGATAGCGCTACGGTGGCAGAATTTGTCTGCATAGAGCGTACACGGGGGCACATAGAGGCATTCCCAGTGGCTACCTGAAATTCACGAAAGAGTTCCAGTCAGGATGTTGATACAGTATTAGAACATAGGCGCTGAAGAGGATGTTATGAGAAGCTGTTTTCTGTCGCTTAGAGCTGATAGAATCCCGCATAGTGCGACCCTCTGCTTTCTAGGGGATCTACGGATCTAACTCAAGGCCTTCGTACTCACCTAAGCTTCTCTCCCAACCCCTTCCAAAAAACACACCTTGTGATCATTACCGAACCAACTGTTTGTCAAAAAAGATTGGAGATCTAATCTTAATGCTGTAACTTATCCCAACATAACGCCCCGACTTTTCCACACAAAAAAACAGAGAAGAAGGATTTCCACCCCCAGAGCTTGCTCCCCCTAGCAGCATCCCCCACGGTTCATTCCTTGGAATAAATCCCTTCACTCTCACATAAAATTCCACGAGACCGATCAGGTAGCTTGCCTCGCACCGTTCGCAGGCAATATCAATCCCAAACCTAGTGCAAGACAAATCAATCTAGTTCCGGAAGTGCTCAGGGAGAGAAGAGCCTTAACTTTGCATTTCCAAACGTAAATGGATTACAGCCTCCCATTAGCAAAAGCCCCATGGTGAGGGATTCGATATCCAGAGTAGACTGCTATTATGCTATTATTACCCTCCTCTGCCGGGTTTCTGCATTCTGGTTGAAGGGGAAAGTAATGCCTCCCTCGAGTCTCCTACTGTAGCTACCCACTAAAGCGCTGAGGAGGGTGCGTCCCAGGTTTCCAAGTCCATAAGCCTAGTTTTGTAGTACTGTCTGGCTAGTCGCTGGGATAGATGTTCGAGTGAGAGTCCGTGAGTTGCTCCATATGGCGACCCGTGGGTGGGTGGGCATCAGAGGGGGGACGAGAGCCCTCCCATCTTCGGAACGGGCGAGGAGTCACGGCAAAAGTTGGAGGTTGACTGTTAATTTGTTGAATCTTTTCTCAAGGTTTTTTCTTCTAATGTACAGTTGCCCCTCTCTACCAAACCTTTCTGCTATCCCGGTTTGTTTTAGTGTCCCACCTCCCCCTTTCCAGTCTATAGGTTGTAAGTGAGATCTCATGACGCAAAGTTTACACGATAGGTCTTGGGGCTATATTCTTTTGAACTTCTGGAATTCAGGTATCATAAATCACTCGGTTCCGAACTGGAACTGATTGGAGCTCCGAGTGGTGCCTATCGATTTTGAAGCCACGGGATTATTTCGACTTTTGCTACTTTTCGAAGGTGTTCTCTATTAGGGAGGTAGCAAATGGGACAAATAAGCCTAAGTAGTAGCCTATGCACAAGGTTGAAAGCACACCAGAAACCGAAGGGTGTAAAACGTTCTTCCCCCCCCCTAGAGATTTCACGGCGAAAACTTCTTCTTCCTCCTCCGGCTTCTCCCCCCCTGCACAACTCTCCAGATTTTCCGCGATGCGGCTACTTTAGTATCACCACACCTTCCTCCCACCCTCCCCACCAAATGGCTAAGCAAGAAAAACCACCCCATAACGCCTACAAGTACGAGCACAAGTAACACCTTTCACATGGGCTTCCACCGAGAGACAAGTTTCTCCCAATATAGTCCGCAGCAAATCATCGCCCAACCTTACATCAATGCACCAACCCGCACCACCTTTCTCAAATGGTCCACCCCCACATACTCGAGTGCAGAGTTCTACCATAACGGCTAGATGTTCCAATTTGCCAAGTTTACCCTATTTATTTTTATAGAAAAAAACAAAAACAAGAGTGGGTGGTAACGGAGATCTCCGTACATCCGCCCATCCATCTGATAGATAGAGATATAGATTCGGGCGGAGTGTGGTGGGGGGAATCCAACTGTTCCAATACGGTATTTGCTCTCTTCGATGGGCTTGTCAGGAACCGTGGCTATGATATACAATATTTAATATATCAGGATTGGCAAAAAATAAATAAAAAATAAAAAAACCGTCGGGATTCCCGCCTCAACTCAACTCAACTCAGCCCATCTCATCTCATCGCAACTCACACCACTGACAAAACAAACGAACCCGAGTGACAACTAATGAAAGCCCGCCCTTACCACAACCAACATCACATCACATCACGTCGCTTCCCTTCTCTTCTCTTCTCAGGCCCTCTAGATAATCCCCACCCCATCTAAAACCCCAAACCCCAAAGAACAAACAACAACACGGGTAACACCCCCGCCCGCCTCCATCCGGGTTTATCTGTACGCGAGTACTGCACTGTGCCACCCACTCACTCACCCATCTTCAGCTCCTCCCGGGGCTGCCAACCCGCCAGCCTAGCGAACCGAAACAAAACAAAACAAAAAAACACCCTCTCACACTATGGCAATACCGGTATCATTATCACCATTTCTTTTGCGCAAAGAAAAGGAATTCCAGAAAAGGGGATGAAGAAGGAGGAGAAGACCGAGAGTATAGTACAGCACGTACTCCAGTAGGCGGCAGCAGTATCATAAACGCCTCGCTTGTCGGCGACTAGGCTACAGGGGACCCGGCCACCTGAGGAATTGCGCAAAGTATCATAGGCGGGGTATCATAAGCGGATGTGGAGACTGGAGTTCAGCTGGGTTTGTTCGCGGGGGATCGGGCGGAATCGGGTTTGGGTTTGGGGTCTGTTTTGTGTTTTGTAAGGCTGGAGGGGGTTACATACTGGTATTACCGGTACCTGTATTATACTTGTTCCAAGGATAAGGTTAGTAAACGGTTAATTTAGGTTAACCTTTTGACGCATTCCCTGTCCCGTGGTGAAACTTCTGTTGTATTGCTTGTATTGTGCTGGTATGGTATCATACTTTGTCCTGCCTGAAAATGGGGTTGTGGGGGTGGGGGGGTTTGCTTTGTATTGGCGCTTGGATACTGTGGTCATATTTTGACTTTTTTCTTTTACTATAGTATTGCTCGAGTACGGTACGGTAGTATACTCCTTTGATCCTTGGACTATTTTCGGCACAGCACTCATGCTTAGGATTAGGACGAGTACGGTACTGTACCGGCACCGGTACTCAAAGGCCGGCATCAAACAACGATGGGTAAATAATTAACCTGCGGGAGAATGCAGTACCGTAACCCCCCCTACCAACCAACCACTCCTCCCCTCGAGCAGACCACAACACAACAAACTATGTCACGGCGAGAACTGGATAAACCACAACCACGGTAGCTCATCCAGCCCTATACAAAAATAAAATAGAATAAAAACCACCGTAATCAACCGGGACACCACACCACACCACACCACACCCACGATACCATGACCAAGATATCCATCAACTACAGTTACGGCGTCCACCTTAATCCAAACCCACCCCTCCCCCCCCCAGGGAAAAAAGGGGTCCCAAAGCCCCGAATACCAGCACCATAAAAACCGCCTCCTCCTCCCCCTTAATCCAAAGGGGGAGGAAAGGAGGGAAATCCTGGACGTTCCAGCCTCATTCCAATTTTCCCCAGCAAAAACGCCGTATCCAATCCCCCCTTCTCTCTTCCCCTGTGGCGTGCGTCCTACTCTCGTCTAACCTCACCTGTGGCTATACTTTACGCTACAGTGCTGTAACCAACCACTGCGCCGCACTCGCACCTACGGCATCATACCACAAGGCAAGGAATCTTCAACAAGCTTCCAGTTACAACCCTCCCTCCCTAGAATCGTAATAATGTTGCATAAACAGTGCGGCTCTCATCCACCTACCAACCGATCAATCAACATATAGTATCATATCCATCCCCCGGTGATACCCCCCCAGACCCTACAATCGAGTGATAGTGTATGAATCTGCCTCTGCTCTCTAACTTGCACTACCGGTATAAAGGCCAAATTTTCCAGTGTCAAGTTCTATACGTATGTATAGAAACGCCTACATTCCGCCCTCCCAAACTGAACGAGTGAACACCACCACCCCGCCTCCCCCTAGTATAATACCGACCTGACCTAACCGCGCACACGCCGTCCCCGGTGGTACTGTACAGTACTAGTACCTCTACTGGAGGCTTAAATGAGTATCATAGTGAAAAGTTCCCCCTTACTTACTTCGCCGCCCAGCACGCCGGGGGGCAGGAAGGCAGGCAGGGAGGGAACAAATTTAAACTCTGATATGGTAGGTAGGTATGGTATGGTACCTGACATACCCACCCGTCCTGTCGATTATTCATCCACTCAACGATACTTTATATTGTGAAATGGACAGATATAAATCTAACAAAACCCGTTAACCGGGTATACCCATATCCGCATCTGTGCATATATCCTCCATCTAAGCCTCTCATTGCTACTTCTCATACTCCCCCTTCTTCCTGGCCATTCGCATAGTATGGATGAATGAATGAATGAATGAATGGATGGATGGATGGTGGTAGTGAGACCCCTTACGCATATACCAATGGTCAATGGGGGGAGGAGGAGAATAACCAAACCAAACCAACACACCACCGGGTTACCGGTACTGAACGCCATGCTTGTCTGCCGTATGCACGTCAGCCGCAGGTAATGCCATATTACATGGTGAAGGTGCTCGCACGGTACTGCACTCTGCTGGTGAGGTACCGCTGAGTAGGTAAGTACATGTGCAGAGCACGGGAGTAATACCATGTCATAGGTGGGTGCAGTAGATCGGACGGGAAAATTCAGGTCAGGTCGGGCTGCATGGGTGGGTATAATGGGTAGGTAGGTCGTATGGGGATGGGGGAGTGGAAAAGGGGTGATCGGGGGGAGGCACTTATGCTGGCTGGCTGGGCGACTGCCGGTATGGCAAATCGCACATACCACCGGTCTCATTTGAACTATGGTAGAATGGAACATCACCACAGGCACGCGTATCATACTGTGAAACGAGAAATAGCATTCCACGGTTTTTTTTTTTATATATATTTTTTTAGTTGTCGTGGTGTTCTGTTCCGTTCTGTTCCGTTCTGTTACGTCCTTTCTCTTTCTTATTCTCCCCTTCTGCAATCTTTGGGTAAAACTCACACCTCCGCCTAATCCTTGTCTTCAAACTAACCAGCAAGATAGCAAGCTGGCTTCCCAAAAAAAAATCCATACAAAATTCCCCATGAACGTATTTCCCATCACGCACCAGGCAAGTTACCACAGTAGTGGTAGTGATAGCCCGCCCAGCCAGCCAGCCAGATTTCCGTTATGATATACCAAAAAAAACCCCACCAATCCTTGCCTCCTCCTCCTCCCCGACCTTCAGGTACTCCCTCTGCAAATTTTTTTGTTTGTTAATGAACCGTAGGAGAAGAGTGTATGCAAGTAAAGTGAGTAAAAGCAAGTGAAAGTAGGCGGTGCTAACCAAAAAAAAAAAAAAAAAAAAAAGGACACGCAATGATGATAGACAAGTCCGAATGAATGGGGAAAGTGTATTAGCATCTCTGCCAATGTGATTGATGCCTGCCACGGATCAATTAAAAAGAAGGGGTATGGGGATGAACGGGGTATAAAAGAAGCTCCAAGGGTAAGAAAGTGGGAAAAAAAGGAAAAAAAAAGAAACCAGCCTCCGGATTTTTGAAGAGGAAAATAGAAAAAAAATGAGAAGGGTATAAAAATGGGATAAAAAGATCCTCCTCAAAATCGAGAACCACTTGACAATGCTTAGAAGAAATTAACATTGCCAGAAGGAACTGACCCATCTCCAAAAGATATGGGACCGTGACTAAATACAGATCGCGTTTCCCTCACAGCGAAGGAGAAAAAAGTATTAAAAGTAATGTAGAAAAGGGGTTTCCTAGTGGGAGCCCTCAGAGAGGGGGGGGGGCCTATCCCCCGTCGAATTATAGAAACGAAGTAGAGTGGAGAGAAAGAAATAAAGAAATAAAAAATCAAGAACTAAGATCGATGACTTTGCTTTCAATTTCTCTCTCCCTTCTGTTCAATGGTAGTCCTTTTTCCATCCCTCCCACTCTTGTAATTCTGACAGTCTCAGTGGTTCTCCAGCAAATCTCAGGAGCCTCCTTAAGCAAAGGAGGATCCACAAAAACACACTATGTGATGTATAATATCAAAAACGAAAGGTGACAACGAAACAATAAAAGAAAACTGACGCTCGAATGATAGTTAAAGAAAAAATGGGATGCAGATGCCCACATTGCAAATGAGAATAATCAAACAAATCAAAGGCAACTAAGTAACAAAGGAAACTAAAGGGAAATGGGACCAAAGCAAAATAACCAAAAGAGTTTGACGAGATCAAACGACTAAACCAATTCGACTTTCCAGTTTTTAGCCTTCTCCTTTTGAACATTTTGATTTTAGTGATGAAATATGCAATTTCGATGTGGTTGAATAGGGGTCGAATGCGAGATGGCATTTCCCTCAGTGGGCGAAGAATGGTTGTAAACAGAAAGGCATCGAACAATGGAGAGGTGAAAACAAGCGGCAAAATATTAAAATGAACGTGAGGCTTCCGTTAAAGAAGTCATGAAAGGTACTGCTGTTGGTGCTGAGGCGTTGGCGTTATGGGCATTCGTGACGAAGGAACACCATCATCTGCAAAGTATCCTGCATTAGGTGTTACCGGCGGTGTAATGTATCCCATGGGAACCTGCTGCTGCTGACCCTTTGAGGGGGTCATATGTACGTCCTGAGACTTCATATCCTCATCCATAGCTGTCCGGGAGGATTCATACACTTCCGACGGCGGTGTAGGGGGCATGCGCTGTTTTGCAATCTGTGCCTGACGAGCCAAGAACTCCTCCAAGATTGTTGAAACGCACGCGTATTCCGGGCTGGCATATTTCCGTGATAGAATTGACGAAGGGCGATGCAGGTTCTGCGACAAAAGGACAAGGACATTCGTATCGTACTTCCCAGCCCATTCTGAATGACGGGGTATGGGGCGACCAAGGATGTGACGAGCAAGAGCCAGTGAAGACCTTGCCATAACAGATGGCCGTACGCTGACAAAATCCTTATGAAAAAGTGCAACCTCCGAAAGATACCTCGCCATGCATTCCACCTCAGGGTCATAGTTCACTTCCTGAAGAACCATTTGCAAGAAGCTGTCGACCGTAGGATGTCCAACAGTCCAGTTCAAAGTCTGGAGTACGTGCCACTCCATCTGAATGAACATGTCCTGATCATAAAGGCCGCAGCACATAGACTTCAACTCCCGTATTGTTGGCACTCTATCCTTCTTATCTCCATATTTAGCTGCGATAAGCATAGCTGAACATCCAACCAATTGATAGTGACGCTTGTAGACGACACGCTTCGAACAGTATCGGTCGAGAAGATTGATAGTGAGGAACAGGGTTTCCGGGAGAAGTGAGAAAGCGGTATGAGCTTCAATGAGAAAATCGAGGAGATACGGACGCATGAACCACTGGATTTCAGTTTGAATGTCGATACTAGCAACATCTGGCAGGGTCTCGGCCTATAGTCTCGTATAAGTATTATAAAGGTAATGGTAAAATAGGGGGGATGATCGCCAACCTCCATAACTTCCATATGGTCGAGAATATCTTCTTGATACTCCTCAGAAACCATCCGCGACATCTCATCAGCAATCTCCATCTGTGTTTCCGCATCTATACGGGCCTTTTCTTGTCTTGATCGGCGGGCTGCGAAAACGCCATCCTGTTCCATATCTTCCACGAAATAAGAATCGCAAGGTTGGTAAGCCATGATTGTGGTGAGGGTATAGTTTTAAGTATTAAAGTAGTGAGTGGACGTCGAGGGTTCGATTCTTCCGTAATGAAGGGCTATTGCGAGGACTGAAAACGTCTTTGCAAAAAAACAAAACTATAAAAGAAGGTGATCGGAAGTATTTCGAAAGAACGACAAAAATTAAGAAAGAAAGAAAATAGAATGGCAGACTGGCGAATTAGAGAGAGACAGAGTGATTGAGGGAAGGAACTCCTTTCTAACCAAGACTAAATCACGGTGGGTAGAAATAGTATTAAAGGGGACCCTATTGAATTGAGACACAATAAGTCAGCAACCATTGCCATTCAATCTCGGAGTGAGGGATTGATTATAGGGGGGAACAATGCATTTCCAGAGCAGCCTGTACCTTTGGAGGCGATTAGAGCAGGCAAGAGGGAAATTCCTTTTGATCACAACGCACAAGTAGGACCCGTGTGATAACGACCCCTTACTCAATATCCCGTGAATCAATGTCAAAACGGATGGGAACAACCGACAATGGACCGTACACAAAGAATGGGAATTCTTCAGCACAGAGGATGCCTTCTACCTCAGAAGAAAACGAGCTAACGTCTCTGAGGAAGCAAAAGCCGCCGAATGTGAGTCCGAATGACGGATAGGGGGGTATGGTGCGCAAGGGCGAAATGACGAGGGGCTGAGAGACGAGAGAAGACTTTTACGGGACACGAGAATGACTATAATATAAGGTCGGCCTGTGCCTGAAGAGTCCGTATGTTGAGAGGTTCTCGAGGATGTCCTGACGCTGCAGCGAAAAGGAGGTGGATAAGGAATGAAGGAGTGGAAGGAACGTGTGAAGTCTGTCGACGCAACCAAAAGGACAGTTGATTAGCGAAGAAGACAACGAAAAGTTGAAATGAATGAATTGAGAAGACGGAGAGGTAAAGGGAAGACCAGGGTGGACTATTCAGTTGGGAAAAAGGAAAAGAGGAGAAGAAAGTCTCTAGTAGTCGCCAAGTTCAGACACTTTTTCGGTGGGCTTTTTTCTTTCCTTTCCCTCTCCCTCTCAAGTGCAGGTGGGATCCAGGGGCCTGGTATTTCGGGTCGACTGGACAAAAAAAAAAAGGAAAAAAGGCCCTGGGCATCCTTTGGAGCAGCCAACTCGAGTAGCGGTGCATCCCAACACAGCTCAACCAGAAAGAGAGAGGCTGCAGCCAGCAATGGACATTGGTACCCCTTCCTTACACCCCATTTCAATTTGCTCTTTATCATCACCATACTGGCTCGTTCCCTGGCTCGCTCATATGACAACCGGGAAACCTGGAAGGTAAAAGAAAAAATAATGAAATAATGAAAATAATAATAATGAATATAATAATAGTAAACAAAATATTATGAAAAGCCGGGAAAATACATTTTGGAAGCTCTTTTTTCGCCCCATTAAAAAAGGGTTTTCTTCAAAAAAAAAAAAGAGATACATGGGCCAGTTGGTAATAATAAGGATTACTCATGCCCCAAAATCACTCGAGTAATGGATAAGATAGAAAATGGGGAAAAGAGGAAAATGGGAAAAAGAGAAGAAGGGGAAAGCTTCAGGGAAATGGGGTTCTACTAACAGTTGGAGAAGTTTTGATTCAAATGTTGAGATGCGAAAGTTGACCGTGAGGGAGTCACTTTCTACCAAAAGTTTCTTCCGCCTACAACAACCGGTTCGGCTAGTCCAGGTCGAGCTTCGCCAGCAGTCAAACGACACAGTAAAAGCCTTATTGACTGTTTCACGGAATCGCCCCGTCTGTTGCGTGGACAGAGAGCGAAAGTGAGGGGTGGGGATGAGGGAGAGGATGATGAGAGAGAGGATGTCGACCCGGTACGACAAAAAAAATTGGCTCGAGGACACACGAGGGAGGAAGCAGTGCCAGTCTTGTAGGGTAGCCTAGCACCTTCGCTCCGTCTCGAAGTTCAATCGATTGGTTAGGCCTGCCGGGCGATGGGGGGGGGGGAGGGCGGGGAGGATGGAGGAGGAGGAGGGGGAGAAAGAGAGAGAGAGAGATGGAGGAAGGAGGAAAGAAAGAAAGAAAGGAAGGAAGGAAGGAAGGAAGGAAGGCTGCTCAACTACGAGTTGTTCTCTACCGACTGGGGTATTTCAAACACACATGTGTGTGCTATGAAGGGGATTACTTTATTTAATCAACCTTTTGACACTACTAAAAAGATGCAAAGAGCACCCTGCCCGCTCTTCCAAATTCTTGTATCATACTTCCTTAAAAGCCCCAGATGGGCTCTTTTCTTTCTTTTTTTCTCTCTTTTTTTCTTCTTCCCTCTTTCCTACAGCATGTATGTACGGTATTCGAGCGCGATGGCCGTCGTTGGAGGCGGTGGGTGAGGGTAGGCAAAAGGAACATGGGGCGGAGGGGATGAAGACACTGTTTCGCTTTGCAGAACCGGAGCTGAAGGAAGCATGCCGGTCACGGCCGTCGCGGTACTTTACCGCGAGTCGAGTCGAGGTCCCATCGCGTCGTTCACCCTTCTCGAGTATTTGTGTGTGGACAGAGGGCATGGGACAGGGACCAAGGAGCATTGACGAATAAGCAAGCAAAAGTCAAAAGGCTGTCCCCAAGTACCAAGCTGACTCTCGTCATGTTAGAGAGACCCGCTATCCAATAGAGAAGCGTACCAACCCTTCATTCCGGCCGCCGCCTCTCCCAAGTACTCTTTCCCTGTTGCTGAACCTCGCGCCCCCGCCCCCCGTTCTCGCTCTCCCAACCGCATATCAGGGGGTTATAGGCATGTAAGAAGGTAGGTGGGACAGCACGAGTGCCCAGCTTCTGCAGCACGCGTATTGATTCAAACACGGAGAAGCACAGTTTATTATTTATTTATCTATTTATTTTTTTCCTCCACTTCCTCCGGGCGCCTGTGTGTAGACTCCCCAACTAAGAGCATAAGAATGTACCACTAATGTTATGCTCCCCTCTTACTCATAGCGACCACCATGCTTGAGCGGGGCAGCTTATTTAAGCTTTTCTCGACATCATGATGCACATACAGATATTAGAATAAAGATGAAAAAGAGAGCGCGGAAGAACTAAGGCAAAAATTAAAAATGGGAGCACGCCTTTTGGTGAATGGGTGAGAGCGAATATCTCCCTATGAATGCACTTTCTTCGTCCGATCCCCAAGTTGCTTCATGGCCGCACGCCTAGGATTCTCAACATTGGGAAATCCTGGAGCGCATACGAGTGGAGCACTAGCCGACCATTCGGCGAATTAACAAGCATCCGTACCTCGACCAAGGGTCACGAAACGGATCTCTCTGTGAGCCAGATAGTTTCGAGTTACCATGGAATTTGACTTTCGATTGCTTCCCGTATCGAATGCCGGGCTGGTACGGGCGGTACCATAGGGTAAACCTTGCCCTTGTGTCCTTCCTCCGGAGTGGACAGATACGGGGCTATCGTATGGTCATGGTACGGCGCTCGGGTATGCCACTGCGAAAGGAAGGCCCCAGAGGTGTTGCAAAAGTGGCTTGAGCAGCAATCATTGGTGGTGTGGTGCGTTGGCAGACTGGCGCAGCAACTCACAAAGGCTTGAGGGAGGGAGAAGAGAAGAGAAGGGGAAAAAAGCAAATAACACTGAAGTTGGCTCTGAGATGAATCTACCGAACGAGCATCTCAGATTAGAACGTCACACAGGTCAATCGCCACACCTTGACTGTATCATACGGGTATTCGAGCAGTCGAGCACCGCACAGGAGATTCAAATACGTACCGTACCACACATTACGCCCTAAGGGAAGAGGTTTTGTATAGCTTACTACTCGAAGCAAAAAGGAAGGGAAGAAGAAGAAAAAGGCAGAGCTGTTTCCCCCGTGTTGGTTATTCCAATTATCTTATTCGGTTTCCTGCGTTTCCTGCTCATCTACTTGAAATCAAACATCCAAGCAGGCCTACATCCAAGGGTCGTTTTTCCACTTTGACCGGGCTGCAGTGCGAAAAAGAAGAGAGCTCCGTCCGGTCCATTACCAAGCCGCAATGGACGTCATAGCGTCTAGCAAGGGCTTCGTCTTAGAATTTCCGACCGTATCACATCACCACACAGCACTACTGTAGTGCTCTACCGGTAGCTTCTACTGCACTAGTGGTGCCTGGACTAAAGAAAACAAACAAACCAAACCTTAACGTGCAAGCATGATACCGGTACCAGATAGAGAGAGACTGCTGCTCGAGTGGCCGTATCAGTTGCGAATAACGCTTTGACCTTCAATAGCGCCCGTTTTATGACTGAAAAGTAGAGTCAGAATTGCGTTATGTATGTTTCATGCTTCTTCTTCTGATTATTATATTTTTAGCAAAAAGCCATCCGCAGAGAAAATTGGCTTGTTTGTTATTATTTTGATTGTGGTGGGAAACGCATCGGCCATTGTTGATCCTTTTCGCGATGCGCTCTCATGCGGAGGGAGAGAGAGAAAGGGTGGAAAGTGTGGGTGGGTGTGTGTGGAGATCAATTGCCTTGGGCGAACCTCCTGAAAGGAGAAAACGCGGGGCAATGGGGGAGCTTACTTTTGCCACCGAGCAGGAGAAGGGATTACCTAGACAAACAATATATTGGACCCTTTCCCCCTTCCCAAAAACAATACCGTAGGAAACCTGCGGTATGTGATTGGCCGTTGATGATGTATTGTAAACAGTCCAAGAGAAATTCTATTAACAGGCACTCTTCACCCCCGTTGATTTGTTCGCGTATCGTACCTGCTTCATATCAACGCGCGCGTGCACCGGACCTCTCTGCACGCACACAGAGGAAGAGCAGATTATGCAGGAATTTTGTAAAGGGACATTTTTTGCTGCTGAGCCTGATAATTACCTGACAGATCGAGCCTTTTTTTTAATAAATTAGGCAACGAACACGTCAGTGCCCATCTGATTCCAATACTTGATATGTTTTTGGTTTTTTCCCTGACAGTAAAATCGGACAAAAAAAAGGGAAGGGAATGGCCTTGTGTATCAGCTATCGTTAGAAGGGCCCATTAGCACTCGCAGGATATATCGCTATTCTGTGGCAAGCTTAAAATTGCCGCGAAGAGAATTTTGGTCTTACGGTAGCCTAGGCAGTTGCTGTACGATAGAATACCGCATTGGATATTCAGCCGAATGGTAAGAGAGGACCGGCGAATAGAAAGACTTGAGGGATGAAAAGGGAAAAAGAGAAGGAATCGAATCCATGTCCATCACATTTCAGCAAAGAAAAAAAAGAATGAAAGATGAAAGTACGCAACCCACCGAGATATAATCGGGGAAGAAAAAAAAAGAATTGTCGCCTCTTTTCTTCACTTTTCTCCTTTCCACACCCCTTCACCATCGCAAACTCGACCAGACTTACAGCAGAAACAACGCCGATCCTTCAACTTTCAGCTCGTAAAAACCCTCGCGATGCAATGCCCGACACCCTCTAAGCCACACACGCGAAACGCGCCAGCCATTAGAGAACTCCTCATCGTAAAGAGTAAGTGGTGGCGCATAAAAAAGAAAATATAAATGGGAGGGAATCTTTCCTTCATAGTAAAAAAACAAAAAACCCCTGCGGAAATTTCTCGGGCTTTAGCTAAGCTTGAATCGACTTGCTCAATGCTCTAGTATCTATCCATCTAATCACCCTCCTTGTCGACCATGTGCGATATAACAATTTAACTCACAAGCCTACTTCACGTCGACGTGGATCGACTCAAGACCTTGTCTTCGGGATTGTGATGATAATAATAACCTGGGCCTCCCGCTTGTCCCAAGCGTTATGAGCCGCTGAGGGTGATGATGGCGATAGTGTTTAATATTCGCCATCAACGAGTAGACTTTGGGGTTGAGCTCCAGGTTCACCGCCGGCCGGTGGACATGTCTGCGGTGATGGGCGCCAAGCATATCATGTTGAGGCAGCTGCATTACGATACCGGTATGATAGGAGTGCAGTCCACCGGCTGTGCACGGTGTGATCATATGGGAGGCTTGTGCAGTTCCAGTCCCGTAACGCAGAGATGGATTTCGCCATCCCACCGGACCAGGGTTTTGCATCTCTGTGGCTTCGCAATATCTCGCTTGTTGATGTCTCGGAAAAGGGGGGAAGTGGAGGGGAGGGGGTGGGAGAGAGAGATACAGTAACTTCTTTGGCGTCGGATGCCTTAGTCAAAGACCTCTTGAATGGCTTTCTTTTCTTTCTTTCTTTTCCTTTTTTTCCTTTTTTTCCTTTTTCTTTCTTGACCCACTGTACCTATGCACAGTAAATTACGGTACGGCTGCATAACCCAATCAGCTTGTCAGCATCCGCTTTTTGAGCATAACCTGAGGAGCAGACCCGGAAGATGCAGGACGAGTCGGCAGCAAGGCCTGATGTGGCTGCGGTACCCCACGCTGTCCTCAAGTAGATGTCGCAGAGCAGGACCCCAGAGGGGGGCTGCATAAAATGATCCTTTCCCCACCATCGCTGCATCTGCTTGTTCCTGTGCTGCTCCACCGGTAAGTTTTCTGGCTGTGATACGTACCCTGGAGTCATCTCTGTGAGTCGATGAGGGGGAGATGACTGGAAGGGAGGGGGGGTCTAATATTTACATAAGCATACCTCCTTACTCACACAACTTAAAAGTATATTCCGCGCTTCTCTTTCATAATAAAGCGGAATGCCGGTAGTAAGTTGATAGACGGAAATAAAAGATCTTATCGCTCGTTTCCCGAGATACGCGATTCCTTATCGCGGGGTGGTGGTAGGTGTGTGGGATACAGTAGTGTTGCTGTTTGAACAGATGGGCTATTGCGTGATAAGTTGAGTTAGTAGCCAATAAATCAATAAGCTACGATATATCAAGTTAAGGCCAGGAACCTGTCCAGGGCCATCACGAGGGAAGCGGCTCTGACCAAGTGCAAACTAATTCCGGAACAAGAGATCATCGATCACGGGAATTTTACGACGATTCATTCCTTCGAACTTGATCGGAGGGTCCCCGTCTCATTACCGGTACTTTTGCTGCAGGGGACGAGGTGTGATGCAAGCAATAAATCTCACGACTCTACACGATCAAAAAAGACACAAAGTAGTCAATTGCGGCATAATAGCAGCTCTACTTATGAATTGTCTTCATCGTTGGTTAAGTTTGGTCACTGGGTCTCGAGCACAGTAAGATGTGGTGCGGGCAAGTCAAATGTCGTGAAGAAGAGGAAAAGAAAAACAAAACAGGGAATTTTGCAGCCACCTATTGCTAGCCTGCGTTGCCTGCACGATGGTAGCTGCATCCACCGGCAGAAGTCCTCCCTCCAATTGTCGATTGAGCAAACAGCCAGCCAGCCAGCCCACAGCGTCAGTTCCGGACTTTTCTTTCTGGAGATGGGGTTTTTTTTAAATTCCTCTTGTTTGTTTTGCTGCGCGTCTGTTCACACGCTACCGTCTGGCGAATCCCATCCGATGTGGGTTGGTAAAAAGAAGCACCGCACAGACTGAGAGACGTCATCGTCAACAAGGGAAGCCAGAGCAGGGCAGTGCGGAAACAAAACAAACGGCCTCGAGGAGTAATTACAGCAACCGGGTACTCGTACCGGTCCCGCACCGTGGTGTGGCATCACGGGTGCAGTTGCACGGTCACTTCGGGTGAAAAGAGGCTAGCGTTTCGTGAACCCGTGGAATCGACGCGAAAATCGCGGAGAAAATCACAACGCGCACGCGCACGGTTTGTTTAGGGCTAGATTCCTGTTGCTGTGTGGATACCGCTTGTTACGAAGCCACTGGTATTAGGTACGCTGACATGCTCGAGCATAGTGTCAGTTGGTTCGTTGATTGATGGATGATTGAATTGTTGGGTCAGTGACCGAGTCTTGTCTGTCAGGCTGCTGCTGCTGTTAAAAAGCATCAGTCGGGGGACGGACAGTCGCAAGATGGCTAAGGCACTGGACGTAAGTTGACTTGACCTGCAAGCACAAGTGCGAGTATCGTAGGTAAGTTGCTTACCATGAGTGAAGCCACAATTTAGGTCAAAGGTGGGGAAACAAAATATTAACAAAAGATCCCTGTCCCCCACCTCCTCTTTCTGCTTCATGCTTCACCCCTCCTCCCTGTATCAACTCCCCACACACACTGATGGTGGTGGTGGTCGATAGTCAACAACAATAATAATAACAACAACAAACCAACTCTGATCTTTTTGAAATCATTCTATGAACACCGGTAGTTACGCCTAGTCAATTTTGATCAGAACCACACCCAATTGTGGTTCCGTGAGTCATGTCATGTCCCAATCTGTGTGTGGAAGAAAGGCAAAAGCAACATTGCATTCCAGCCGTTTCTGATACTCGAGCAGCTCTATCACATCACGGACCTTCCTGTCTATCTTACTCTGCAACATGCAACAGAGAGAGACCTGTCACAAAGAGAAAAGCGGAAGAAGGCGGGGGGAGGGGCATAAGAAGGAGAAGCGTAAGAAGCATAAGAAGGGGATTGCAGGTAGGGTTGACTCCAATTATGGAGTACCATACTTTACGGTATCTTGGGGTTCGTTCATTCGGTACCCGGACCCGGGGGTCTGGGAAAGTTGGAGAAGAAAGCGTAAGTTAAAAGTCAGGCACGTATTCCCATTCATCCATTCATCCATTCATCCATCCATCTATGCCATGATAATGACCTCAAGAAGGTATCCAGCAACCCCCCGTAGCAATTAATCTTCGAGAAGGGGACGAAAAAATTGAGCCCCATTCCTGCCCTTTCACTTAGGCTCTCATGGTTGTACCGTGTTGTGCTGGGCCTCTACGATACTGCGCTCGTCGAGTCAGTGAACCCTGAAGCTGAAGACTAGCCTCCGGTCAGGGCAATCACGATCAACACTACTTACGTATGGGAAACCTCTGATTGAACCCTGTAGCTGTCTGTGTGATGTATGTATGCGGCAGAAGGAGGAGGTGGAAAGGGAAAGAAAAGAAAAGAGAAATACAGAAGACATCACGTTTTTTTATTTTTACATTTTTTTTTAACCCCATTCCCCCCTTAACCCACCCCGCCACTTTTCTGCGTCATCCGTGTGGGTCGTGAGAGAGTTTATCATGTATTGTATATATTGATTAAATTTGGTTTAGGGCTCAGGTCAGGTAACACTCAGCATATGATACGATATTCCTGCTCTCTATGAGATCGAGACGGCTTACGTAGTCCACTGCCTCCGGCTGCCCCGAAACTCTAGCCTATCCCAATGCAGTCCATATCTATCGTGCGGCATATCGCCTTATTCACTATTAAAGTACTGCTGGGATCCCCGAATAAGAGACACTGTCTTGTCTAATCAATAAGGACCATCATCCCTGCTCGCGAAACCTGGAACATACCGGTATACGTGATACGTGATATAAACATCGCGAACAACGCACCAAAGGGTGGCAGGTATAGAGGTTGCTGCATAGGAGCATAGACTGTTGCCTTCGTTGTGCGAGGAAGGCTTACCATATTCTAACCATTACTTGCATGTCCGCAGCACCTGGTAGCCTCCCGCATACAGTCCATGATGGCTTGGCCAGCGAATCCTGTCAAGCCATTTACCACCTCCACCATCCTAGACACAGCGACATGCCGAAATTTATATTACTTCCCTAAATGAAATCGAAATATATATAAAATGAACCAGAGATACTGGCCATGATGTAGAAATGTGAGTTGAGTTAGGTTACTTTAGGACAGTGTGTAAAGGGGAAAAGGGGTAAAAGAGTCCGGAATCTTCGTCACTGTTTGTAGTCGTTTTACTTTTGAGATATATCAGTCGATTCGGGATGCTTTTGGGTTTGGCGAGAACCTTGCCCACCATATCGAGGGAGGAGGGGTTTTTTCATGCACTAGTTGGCTATCCGTTCCCATTCCCAGAGCGGAAATTTCTGGAAGTTGACTGGAACAACTCAGAGATCGTTTAAGCGATCCCCACTGGAGCGTTTGCTGAAATTGACATCTCGAGACGCATTCCCGTATTGGCCAGGCTCCGTCGTGGGAAGAGAGAGAGAGAGGATAATTCTGATGTGGACCACTCTGGCATTGTTAAAAGCCTCGCGAGGCCCCAAATCCGCTCCTTCCCTTCCCCTCTAATTGGAGGCATAAACACTCATAGCAATAGTCAGCTTATGTTTGGCTCGTTTCCCCTCCCCCCGCCCCCTTTAAAACTGCATGAACGGCTTGAGGAAAGAGGGTGCTGCCAACGCCCGCATCAGCTGCGTTTCCGTGATAGACTGCCAATGCCCGCCGCGCGGTGTGCGGGATGGAGATGAGGTGCCATGTGGATAATCGCAGCCTTGTGTCCGGTTGAACTGCTTTCGCCCTCAGCTGGCTGCTCAGTCGCAGGATGCACCGGTACACGGCTCGGAGGTCTTAGAAAGTAGTTTGCCAATCAATCCGATTTGGCGATGGTGCTGGCCAGTGAATAGATGACAGGTTGCTCCGTAGACCAGTGAAATCGATACGAGCCTGAATAGATGAATTGTGCTTTCATAGCTAGCGGGTGTTACTCGAGCATATGTGCGAAGGGTTGAGGGGTGGCTATCGTCACGAGATCTGTTTAATCAGGGAGGGGATGTTGCGGTCGTCGTTGCTGTTGTTGGATTAGAGCACCGGCTTGGCGGGATTACTTTTTGAGCCTCACGGAAAAGTTCGGCGGAGTTGCAAGCAAAAACCTTGCACATATCAACTTGCCTAGCCCGGACCGGCCGGGACTGGATAGCCACCGTATGGTATACAGACCGTAGTACGATCACTGCAGTATTGTAGCGCTGACGGGATGCAGCATATATAGGGCGGGCATCAACTCTGTCTCTGGTCCAAATTAGACGGTTATCTGCTCCTGGTTAGGGGCGGCAAGAGTAAGAGATAGCAATCCTGTGGTTACCAATTGTACTGTACGAGTACTCGGGGGTGTCCATAAAAATCGGAAAGATCAAATCCTTGTAATCCAAGGTTGGCGAGCAGAAAGCAACAAAACTTGGAAAACTCCCCTGGGGATCAGCAGTCCAAGAACCTGTAGTATGTTG
>Ga0307509_10004693_pt1 | contig 19519 bp, 25 predicted proteins | sample 10_EM_MG_FD_202245 | JGI IMG/M metagenome (GOLD analysis project Ga0307509, IMG submission 202245) | Populus trichocarpa ectomycorrhiza microbial communities from riparian zone in the Pacific Northwest, United States - 10_EM | ecosystem: Host-associated > Plants > Roots > Unclassified | place...
CCGTCAACCGCAATGGGGCTGTTACTCTCACAGCCAATCCCTACACCCCGTCTTCTGCTTACTCCCCCTTTTTTGATGCAATGACCAAGAAACTCAATCAGAGTTTCCCGGTTGGAGACAATCCTTTCCAGGTTTTCAGGGAGGCACCTACAAGTGTCGAACTCCTCATCCACAATCTTCCTCTTTCTATTCTGCCGCACGAGCCTACTAACCTCTTCCCCTCACTCCTTGAATCAATCAGCAATGCCATTGACATCCCCATATTTGGGGCTAGATTCCTATAGTCAGATCCGGTGAAAAGGGCTGAGAAGCGCACAACCTCGGTGGTTGTGGCAGTCGACCCACTCCATGTTTCCCGGTTCGGCGAATCCATCTGACTTTTCTCCCGCGCCCGCACGGTCGCCCCCGCCTACTCCGCCTCCAAATCCACGCAGTGCCGAAAGTGCTGGTGTTTTGGTCACTCTGCTCCTCTATGCAAAGAAGAGGCACAAGCGTGCCCAATTTGCACTCTCCTCCATCATCGCTCCGCCCACAGATGTGCTAATCAAAGCTGGCCGAAAGGGGGCTTTGAGAAGTCGGTCGTGGGATGCTGCAATGGCTCCCATCCTCTCTGCATCAACTGTGGTGGCCAGCTCGCCTCCTTTGATGGCACCTGGCCTGTCGGCCCAGAAATCCTCTCCGCTCTCCGTCCTCCCAGGGACCACGGCATTCCCGATGCCCCCGATGCGGGCCTTCCACAAACCCCCCCGCAGCGTGCAATTGCTCCTCCAAACCTGTCGGCTATGCCAGCCATGCACGGCCCTTCTTTCCCTCCCACTAGGGAATCTTCCCATCCCGAGACCGTTAAACTGGTTCGAAGCGCGTCCGCCCAGCCTAACTTTGCCGCTCCCCTCCCCGGCAGGAACCTCTTTGGTGCTGGGAGCACCCTCTTTCAAGCTAGCACCGGTGCCGACTGGAGCGAGCCCTCCCCAACCCCCGTCCATATGGATCTTTAGATGTCATCAAGCCCATCCCCAACACAGAGCCCTCCACCATCCTAATTCTTCCATTACCCTGGTTGTTTAAATCTTTCCATTGTTCACCATAATTGTCTCTGTAGCAGTAATGTTTTTCAGAGTCTTTTTAGATTTTGTACTACGGTAGAAAGTTCTCCTCATATCATCGCTCTTCAGGACATTCCGCTTGGGAGGAATTGTACTATAAATGTTTTTTCCCCATGCAACTGACAGCTATAAACCCCGAGTGGCAACTTATGTTCATGAAAGGTTACTAACTGTGATTTCTGTTCTTCCAGTGTTTTTTGAAAGGTGCAACCTTATGGCAGTGAATTTTCACTCCCCCAAGTGACTTTTTGATATTTCTCATTATTTGTTTCACTTGTACAATGCCTACTCTATCCCTAGTGGCCACATTAGGTCAGTTTCTCATGTTGATTTATTTCCCCAGCATGATGTTCCTACACTCGTCGTTAGGGACCTCAACATTCATCATTCCACCTGCGACCCGACTCATCCACTCTCCGATCACCACCAATTTATAAGTTCCCCTTACTTGGAGAGGACATCAGCTCACTTGGTTTCTCTCCTCAACACACCCGGGATCTACACTATGTTCCCATTCACCACCAACCAGCGCCCTGCAGTTCCTGACTTTTTCTTTGCAATCTCTGCATTGCTGCCATCTTTCTCCTCCTGGAACCCCTCCCTCCCGCTGACGGGTTGGGATCACACCGCCCTCACAATCTTTCTCTCCACTCCACTCCTAAAGCCCCGATCCAGGGGCCTAAACTGGAAGTACACGGACTGGGATCCCATGTCCCCTCTTTTCGCCGATTTGTCACTCGTGGCCCCCCATGCTCTACCCAGTGCACGCACACTCGACCTCTGGTTCGACGACACCCTTGCCAAGATCACGCACCTCATCACCTTCAACACCCCAACCAAACGCCCGTCCTCCTACTCTAAACCGCGGTGTACTCCAGAACTTACTCAGCTACGCCAAATACATCATCATACCTCCCGCCTGATGAGAAAGAACCAGGCCACGCCCACCATGGCCCGTGTGGCTCGCAATACGTATTTCAAAGCTATCCCAAATGCCAAAAGAGTCCACTGGTCGCAGTTTCTGGTGGATGTCGACACGCGGTCAGTTTGGGAGGCTAGAAAGATTGCGGCGGGCAGAGCCCCGGATCATTTCCCACACACTTGAGCACGCCTCCTCCCCCACCGAAATTAACAACACTCTTCTACAACATTTTTTTCCTCATAGAGCCTCTCCTCCCCCTCCCCTTATCCTCCCTGCATTTAAGGACGTCCCCCCGGTTTTACCATCGGAAGTGTCCTCTGCACTTCGATAATCCTCTAACACATGAGCCCCTGGCCCATGTGGCATTCCTTACTCTATCTGGAAGCCAGTCCACAAGGCCAACCAGGGGATCCTTCCATCTCTGTTTACTCACCTCCTCCCCGACAGATACCACCCCCTAGCCATGAAGAAGGCCAATGGCATTGTCCTGGATAAACCAGGCAACCCTGATTACCGTACTCCAGCATCTTTTCGCATCAGTGTCCTACTCGAAACCGTCACCAAGATACTCTAAAGACTGTCTGCCCTTGGTCTCGCTAGAGCTGCCCTCTCCCTTGACCTCTTACACCCCAATAAGTGTGGGTCCCTGGCCAGTCTGGGCTGTTTCGACCCTGTTGCTACCCTCACCCACAAAGTACGCCTTCTTCAAGCTGCTTCCTTCAAAGTATCGACTCTTTTCCTGGATGTCAAAGGTGGTTTTGACAATGTCTGTGCAAACAAGTTGGCTAGTATCCTCGCCAAAGGAGCGGTCTCCGCCTATCTGGTTGCCTGGATTAAGTCTTTCCTCTCCAGACACCAGTGCCGACTCATCTTCCAAGGCACACCAAAGGTCTTTAGCCCAGTGGCTGTTGGCACCCCTCAGGGCTCTCGGATTTCTCCTCTTCTCTTTGTGCTTTACATACCCAGCCTCCACCCAACCATTCCTCAAGGTCTGACAATTTCATACGTCGATGATCTTACCATCATGGTCAGCTCAGACTCTGTACATTCGAATATCCGTGCTCTTCAACACTATTTCGGCATCTTCTAAAGACAGGGGGCCAACATGGGAGTGGCCTTTTCCATCCCCAACACTTAACTAATTCACAGGAGAACCACGAAGGACCACTCTGATGTTTCCATTGCCCCCATAGTGATTAACGACATGCTTTTTCCTCTATCACAAGCTGTGAGGTGGCTTGGCTACTGGCTCACCCCTGTGATCCAATCCTCTATCCACTTCCGAAGACCGCTGGCACTTGCCTAGGCTTCTTTCACTACAATCCGACAGCTCAGTGCAGCTGGCAAAGGCCACTCCTGCTGGTGCAACAGAAAATTAGTATTTGGTGCCATCCTTCCGATCCTCACCTACGTCAGCGACCTCTTTATCCCGGACGCAGGCACACTTAAGAAACTTGACTCTTTCTGGCATGGAGTGCGCCGGTGGACAACTAATTGTTTTGACACCATAGACCATGGCACTCTATAGCGGGAAGCCTCACTACCACCCATTTCCTCAATTTGCAAGCACAGCCGTCGGTCAGCTGCCCTCCGCTTGGTCTAGGCCCCTTCGGAATTCAATCCTGCCACCGCCTGGATACCCGAGTCTGTACCCACCTGGGACCAGGGACGTTCTGCGGATGATCATCGCTTTCTCCGCCAAGGCTCTTCCAAAGCCATCCACCTTACTTCATGGCTCCGTCCGGTGGTTAATTCTGCCAAGCACCTGCCTCTAGACTCCTTGTGCCACGAAGTTTCGGACCTCTTTGCCCAAATCCCTATCCTCCCGCTTTCCTGGACGGATCTGGTATCGCTCCCACTATCAAGAGAACCCTCCATCATGTACCAAGCTCCCAGAACTCCTCTGATACAATCACTTCTAACCGACTGGCTGAACACAGGTCCGCCGGTGCCCCTCTCTTATCCTTACAGTGCATGCCTCACTCCTCACGCCTTCACTGGCCTTCCACAGTTTAATTGTGGCCGCATTCATCAGATGCGCACAGGTGCTAGCCACATTGCCGCACATATCTCCTGGAGAAACAGAGACTCTAGCACCCTCTGCCCATTCTGTGAGGAAGACGATGAGTCCTTCCAAGATGCGATTCTCCTCTGTCCTGCTGAGGCCTAGCCATGCCTCACCCATCTCTCAGCTGTGGATGACATTGGTCCTGACGCTCCCCTCTGGCTCTCGGTTCCCCTCCTTAGAGGGTTGGCTGATGATCTCTATGCTCCCCGCATGGGCTTCCCTCCAGCCATGCTGCCTATTCGAGCCAGTACTGCTACTCCAGAGTTGGGATCGGACTCTGATAGCGCTTAAACATCTTAAAACTCCCTAGCTCGGTCACGGCCTTCTAGGTATGGCTACTTTAAAACTCCGCTGGATGAGTCTCTGTTCAGGGTTTGTTCTATATGCTTTATGGGTTTCTTTCGGTTCTAGTAGGCTGCGGCAGTGGGCAGGTAGGGCGGGAGGCTTTAGTACTGTTGAGTGTTTTTCATATAAGTTATGAGGAGGATTTTACTTTACTTTGATTTTGTTAGTCATCGAAGTCAATGCGACAGGGCTCTGATGATCCCGCTTGGAGAGTTTTTGCACATATTGTTTGAATTTTGTTACTTTTTTTTTGTTAGTTTTTGGAATTAAGGTTTTTTATATGCCATAGCGTGAGCTGCATGCAGGATTTTGTACCTAAATCAATAATCAGATGATTCAAAAAAGAAAAAAGAAAAACAGAAAGAAAAAAATGTACAAGAACCCCATCCTCCGTCACCTCTACACACCCGGCGATTGAAATCTCAACACCGCGAGATTATCACCACTTTTCTACCCGCAACCCCCTGCCATGAGCTTGCTCTAGGGGGTGGAGACATACCTCCTCTACTCTCCCATGCCTTTAGGTTGATCCCTTGGGGCTTTCTTCTCTCTGGGTTGATGGATTTCGTCTTCTTTTGATGATGTTTCCTCTTCCTACCCCCCTTTTGCTCTGCTTAGCTTACAGCATTTGCACAGTGGGCAACACTCTTCTCAACGGCCATGTTACAGACGGCCGGGAACACGGTTTGCAGTAAGAGAAAACACTTCCACAGGCCATGGTCGATTTCGCTGTTCTCTCTTCTCTTTGAGAGGCTGCCTAGTCCAGACACGAACACGGTTACCGATAGTTTCCACGGCATAGAGTTGGGTCTACCCCTCCTTCTCCTCGTCTCCTCACGGTCTGATTGGCTGGCATCCTACTGCTTCGCTTTTGGCTGGCACCCTACTGTTTCTACACTCTGGGCCTCTATTCCCTTCTGATCTCTGAGCTTGGGTGATTGTCATGGCTGCGTGCGTGGCTTTTGCCTGTGCTTGGGGTATGGGCTTCATGCCTTCTGCCTCTGTTGCCTCTGGGTGACATGTACTGCCTCCCGGTCTTGTTTCCGGTGGGCCTACGGTCAGTAGTTCGCCCTGCCACACACTTCCGTTTATGATAGTCTTTGTTACCGATCTTTCTCTTGGTAGTCATGTGTAACAATCCTACTCTGGTGGAGATTAGTTATGCAACAGATAAGAAATTTCTTAGATGGTTCTTTGTTCGTTCAAAGACGAGAGAGTATTCTCCTTTCCGAGATTAACTTATAATCTCTTTTGTTGTTCTTAGACTATCTTCTAGTCTTCGTATCTCCCACCAATCTCTTGTTGGGGAGAGATGGTGAGGGAACTTCTTCGTATCTTGATCTCTTCTCACGTGAGAGAGATGTGAGACTGTCCTTGTCTTAACAAGGTCGTGGTTGCTCTGATGCTAAGAGCTAGGTTGATTGCATATAAGCGAGAGATAAAGGTAAAAGTAAAGGTAAAGTTATATTGTAAGAAAGTACTAAGATGGTTGGGTGAAGAGCTCTAACTACTGTGACCGTTGTTTTTTTTGTTTTTCTTTTTTTTTTAATCTCAATTATTAATTGTTTCTATCGGGGCGAATGCACAACTGTGCTCAAGCCCACGGTCCTAGGTACAACGGACTTGCAACCAAGCATGGGCCACGTAATCCAAAACCTCCAACTACAGTCCATCCCGCCAACTCCAAGCTAAAACCATCTGACCCTGCCCGACAGAGAAACACCCGCCCGGTACTATGGGTAGAAACTCCAAGGAGATGAGAAAGCGGGCCTGAAAGCCACGAACCAATAACCCCCGTGAAAGCCTAGCCTAAAAGAAAAACATTCCCAGCCGACAGTAGACACAACCAACAAAGGAAAACAAACCCACTCCCCCAAGTCAGACAACCTATAAGCTAAACCGTAGTAAAACCCCACCGGGCCAAGCTCCTGAAGGAATAGGGACTCCTGAATGATGGGTCTCGGGAACACAACATGGGGAGGTAACTCCCAAGGCATATAGCCCCGCCAGCCGAGGCTCAGGAAGAGCAACCGAGTTCGAGAGAATGCCGCCAAAGGAAGAAAGGCTCGTGGCAGCCGAAGAAAGATCCGGTCGGCTATTTCGGGAAACCGGACTCGGAGAGAAGGTTTAAACGTGCGCCCCTGTTTCATCACCCTCAATGACTAACAAAAGAAAGTAAAGTCAAATCCTTCTTATAACCTATAAGAAAAACAATCAAAAGTAATGAAACCTCCCTGCCCTACTTGCCCACCACCGCACACACCTAGGAACAAAGGAAACTCATAAACCATATAGAAAATACCGTGAAGAGAAACTCGAGCAGGGGAGTTTATAGTAGCTATACCTAGAAGGCCGGGGCCGAGCTAGGGAGTTTTACGATGTGATGTGCTATCTGAGTCCAATCCTGTCTCAGGGGTAGCAGTACTGGCTGAAATACACAACATGGCTGGAGGAAAGCCTTTGCGAGTAGCGCAGAGATACTCAGCAAATCCTCTAAGGAGGGGGACTGAGAGCCAGTGGGGAGCGTCAGGGCCAATGTCATCCACACCTGCGAGATGGGGGAGGCGAGGCAGGGCCTTAGCAGGGCAGCGGAGGATCGCTGGTTGGAATGACTCATTGTCTTCGTTACACAATGGGCAGAGGGTGCTAGAATATCAGTTTCTCCAGGAGATATAGGCAGCATAGTGGCTGGCACCTGTACACATCAGGGGAATGCGGCCACATATTATCCGGGGAAGGCGAGTAAAGGCGTATAGAGTGAGGCAGGAACTGTAAAGATACCACGGGGGAACTGGCAGGCTTATGTCTAGCAAGTCGGCAAGGAGTAGCTGTATCAGAGGAGTTCTGAGGGCTTGGTATATGATCGAGGGTTCCCTCGACAGTGGCAGAGATAGGAGGTCAGTCGTGGCGAGCGGGAAGAGAGGAACTTCGGCAATGAGGTCAGAAACCTCGTGATAGAGGGAGTCTAGGGGCTGGTGCTTGGTGGAATTGACCACCAGGCGGAGCCATTAAATAAGATGGATGGCTTTGGAAGAGCATTGGAGAAGAAAGTGATTATTGTCCGCAGAACGTCCCTGGTCCGAGGTGGGCACAGACTCAGGTATCCAGGCAGTGGCAGCATTGAATTTTGAAGGAGCGCAGACCAAGCGGTGGGCAGCTGCCCAGCGGCGGTGTTTGCAGATGAAGGAAATGCGTGGTAGTGAGGCTTCCAGGTACAGAGCGCCACAGGCGGTGGTGTAAAAACAATTAGTTGTCCACCGGAGCACTCCATGCCAGAAAGAGTCGAGCGTTTTAAGTGTGGCTGTGTGATGGGTAAAAATGTCACAGCCATAGGTAAGGATAGGAAGGATGGCACCGAATACTAGTTTTCTATTGCACCAGGAGGAGAGGCCCTTGCCAGCTGCACTGAGCTGCCTGATAGTAGTGAAGGTGGCCTAGTCAAGCGCCAGCCATCTTCGGAAGTGGATAGAAGATTGGATTGTAGGCGCGAGCCAGTAGCCAAGCAACCTTACAGCTTGGGACGGTGGGAAGAGCATGTCTTAGATGACTATGGGGGCAAAGGAAACATCTGAGCGGTCCTTCAAAGTTCTCTAGTGAATAAGTTCAGTTTTAGGGACGGAAAAGGCCACCAACAGGTCGGCACCCTGCCTTTGACTGATGCCAAAATGGGGTTGAAGAGTGCGGTTATTCTAGAGTACAGAGTCTGAGCCGACCCTAATTGTGAGATCGTCAACATATGAGATCGCTAGACCTTGCAGGATAGTCGGGTGGAGGCTTGCTATATAAAGCACAAAGAGAAGAGGAGAAATTGGAGAGCCCTGAGGGGTGGCAATGGTAACCGGGTAGAAGACCATTCGTGCACCTTGGAAGATGAGCCAGCACTGGCATCTGGAGAGGAAAGACTTAATCCAGGCAACCAGATAGGCGGAGCCCCCCTCTTTGGTGAGGATACTAGCTAGCTTGTTTGCACAGACATTGTCAAAACCACCTTTGACATCCAGGGAAAGAGTTGATACCTTGAAGGAAGCAGCTTGAAGCAGGTATACTTCGTGGGTGAGGGGAGCAACAGCGTTGAAACAGCCCAGACCAGCCAGGGACCCACACGGATTGGGGTGTAAGAGGCCAAGGGAGCGGGCAGCGGAGGCATGCCGAAGGGCAGAAAGTCTTTCGAGAATTTTGGAGATGGTTTCGAGTAGGACAATGATGCGAAAGGAAGCAGGTGTGCGGTAGTCCAGTTTTCCTGGTTTATCCAGGACAATGCCTTTGGCCTTCTTCATGTCTTGGGGATGGTATCCATGGGTGAGGAGGGGGGTGAACAGAGATGGGAGGAGCCGCTCATTGGCCTTGTGGACTTGCTTCCAGATAGAGTAGGGAATGCCACTTGGCCCAGGGGCTGACATATTAGAGGGTTTTTCAAGTGCAGAGGACACTTCTGAAGGTGAAACAGGAGGGACGTCCTTACACGCAGGAAGGATAAGGCATGGGGGAGGTGAGGGCCTGGCAGGGAAGAAATGTTGAAGGAGTGTATTCTTAATTTCAGTAGGGGAGGAGGCGTTCTGAAGTGTGTGGAAACGATCTGAAGCTCTGCCAGTTGCAATCTTTGTGCTATCCCAAACCGATCGCGAGTCAACATCGGCGACAAATTGCAACCAGTGGACTCTCTTTGTGAATTGGATAGCCTTGAAATACGTGTTCCGAGCCACACGGGCCTGGGCGGGGCAGGCCTGATCCCTTCTCATCAGGCGTGTGAAGTGGCGATAGATGCGGCGCAGCTGTTTGAGTTCTGGAGTCCACCACAGTTTAGAGTAGGAGCACGGGCATCTGGATGGGGTGTTGGAGGAGGTGATGAGCTGCGTGATCTTGGCAAGGCTGTCGTCAAACCAGAGGTCAAGGGTGTGTGGAGTGGGGAGAGCAGGGGGGGCGGTGAGAGTAATTTCAGCTGGAAGAGGAGATATGTGATCCCAATCCGTATGCTTCGAGTTAAGGCCCCTGAGCGGGGGCTTTACGAGCGGGGTGGAGAGTAGGATTGAGAGGGTGATATGGTCTGAACCCGTTGGCGGGAGGGACGGGTTACATGTGGATAAATACGGGAGCAAGGCAGGGTTGGTTAAGGAGAAGTCAAGCACTGCAGGGCGGTTGTTTCAGGAGAAGGGGAATCTCGTGTAGACCCCAGGTGTGTTGAGGAGAGATAACAACAGAGCTGAGGCCATGTCGAAATATGGAGAACTTATAAACTGATGGTAATCGCAGAAAAAACGAGTTGGGTCTGAGGTGGGGTGGTGAATGTTGAGGTCCCCAAGGACCAGTGTCGGAAAGTCATGTTGGGGAAATACATTAAGGGAAGAAACTGACCTATAGTGGCCACTAGGGATAGAGTAGGCATTATACAAACGAAATACATTATGAGAAGTATCAAAAAGTCCCTCACGGGAGTGAAAATTCACTACCATGAGGTTACCCCGTTCAAAAAACAATGGAAGAATAGAAACAACACTTAATAGCTTTTCTTGAAAATAAGTCGCTACACGAGGCTTATAACTATCAGTGGCAGGGGGAAAAAAACAGTTATAGTTGCGAAAAATAGGAGGACAATTCTTCCAGAGCGGAATATCCTGAAGGGCCACACTATGAGGAGAACTTTCTACCGAAGGAAAAAGACGAAACAGAGTTTGAAAAACATGACTGCTACCGAGGCAATTATGCTGAACAATGGAAAGATTTAAACAACCAGGGTAATGAAAGGATTGGGATAGTGAAGGGCTCTGTGTTGGGGATGGACTTGATAACATCCAAAGTTCAATATTGACGTTGATTGGGGCAGGCTCGCTCCAGTTGGCGCGAGATCGGGACCGGAAGTGGGTGCTGCAAGCACCAAAGAGGTTGCTGCGGGGAAGGGGGGCGGGTAGGTTCTGCTCTGCTGATGCGCTGCGAACGAGTTTCAGAGTCTTAGGATGGGTAGATTTGCTAGAGGGAGGGAAGGGGGGGCCGTGCCTGGCTGGAGTAGCAGGTACATTTGGGGGAGCAGTGGCACCCTGAGCAGTAGATTCCGGAAAGGCCACATCGGAGGCATCCGGTATGTCTTGGTCCCTAGGAAGGCGGACAGAGAACAGGATTTCATTGCGGACAGAGCAGGTGCCATCGAAGGAGGCATGCTGCCCTTCACAGTTGATGCAGAGAGCGGGGATAGCATTGCAGCATCCTACCACAGACTTCTCAAAACCTACTTTCGTGCAGCTTGGGTTAGCACATCTATGGGCAGAACGGTGGTGAAGGAGAGAGCAGATGGGGCAAGCCTGTGCCTCTCCCTTGCATAGTGGAGCACAGTGACCGAAAGGCCAGCAATTTCTGCACTAGGTGGACTTGAAGGCGGGGTAGGCGGGAGTGACTGTGCAGGCACGGGAGACAAGTCTGATGGACTTGCCGAAACGGGAAACATCAAGTGGGTCGACTGCAACAACCACTGAGGTTGTGCTTTTCTCGGCCCTCTTCACCGGATCTGACTGCAGGAATCTAGCCCCAAATATGGGGACGTCAATAGCATTCCTAATTGATTCAAGGAGTCAAGGGAAGAGCTGAGTAGGCTCGTTTGGAAGAATTGAAAGCAAAAGATTGTGAATCAGGAGTTCGACACTGGTAGGTGCCTCCCTTAAACCCTGACACGGGTTATCTCCAACAGGGAAACTCTAGTTGAGCTTCCTAGTCATAGCATCAAAAAACGGGGAGTAGGCAGAAGACGGGGTGTATGGGTTAGCTGTCAGAGTCACAGCACCATTGCGATTAACCGAGGCATTAAGGGACAGGGGTTGGTAGCAGTTAGCCTCTTTAGGCACAGCGGCCATGATGTCTGGGAGGGTAGCAGTCATGATAAACAAATCATTCAGCAGGGTTGGGGAAGTGCGCGGGGCGAAGAAATGACGTTGTACAGCTGGGAGCGGTGGAGGTCCTTTGGGGACACTACTCTTGCTTGACGCAGCAACATGTACAGCAGTGGCGTTTTTCTGGCCCTTTCCGCCATTGCTGGTAACCTGTCCCCAGGATAGTTCTTGGGAGTGCGGGGGGTTGGAGACTGTGAACCCAGGTGAGGGACCTGGATCAAAGTGTGAGGTAGCTGTGTCGGGCTCAGAGTAAAGTGTGACTTCCTCTGACTGGGGGTGGCGAGAGACAAAGAGGATAGCAGCTTGGGGTGAGTCCTTGTGGTGTTAGCCATACCTGGCCAGGTTGCCATTCCATTTGCCCTCGAAGATGAATTGAAAGTCAGGGGCGGTGACAGTATGAGATTAGTGGTAGGTAGTGAGTTTCTTTTTCTACAGAGATGGTTTAGTTTGGACAGCAGCAGCGGGAGGGGGGAGGGGCTTGAGGCGGCGGGGGGCCACTATTCTGGCGCTGTGGGAGGAAAGAGTAGCAACACAAGAGGACAAGTCCTTGAGGAACGCCTCTAGACTGGATGTGGCTAGTGGTGAGGGGGTCGTGGAGCACTCCGCCTGGTGGGAGGTGAGGTTCTCAACATGCGAGGTCAGGAAAGTAACAGAGGCGCCTAGGTGAGTTCTGGAACCTTCTTTTTTTTTCTTTTATTTTGGAATCATGTGATTATTGTTTAAGGTACAAAATCCTTCTTGCAGCTCATACTATGGCATGTAAAAAACATCCAACTACCCCTGGGAAAATGCCAAGCCCCCAAGTCCCTCTGGTGTGGAACCAACCGCACATCTCGCCCCCAACAAGAAACCCTTAACTAGCCAAGAAGACAGAGGAAAGGAATCAAATCAATGAACCAGCAGGATGACTCAGGAAAACCCGTGGCATGATGATGTAAACAAAGGAAAAACAAGAAGCAAACAACACAGGAACCACTTGAAAAGTTGCTGTACAATCAGTGCGGGGGTGGCCTGGCTTGGCATAATCAGAGACCTGGGGGGGCATAATGGCCCACAGTTTTGGCAAAGCACTGAACAAAGAAGAAGGAGATATTGCAATACCATGCACCCAGAGGCAAGTGGTGATGGACCGTGGTCATAGTCCGAATGGTGAAGAAGTAGTTATGGGTACCAGCCAGGTAGTTGTGGGTACCAGCCAAATAAGTGGAGAAGCAGTAGGGTTCCAGCCGATCCGAGTCTAGGAGGAGGAGGAGAAAGAGGGGTAGACCCAACTCTTTGCCATAGAAAGGGTCGGAAAACGCGTGCATTTCATGACTAGGCAGCCTCTTAAACAGAAAGAGAGTAGTGAAATAGACCCTAGCCTGTTGAAATGTTTTCTCTTACAGCAAACCGTGTACCCGGGTATCTGGAATATAGGCGTCGCGAAGGGTGTTGCTGACCGTGGCTATGCTATAAGCGAGGCAGAGCAAAAGCGGGGTAGGAACAGGAAATATCATCAAAAGAAGACGAAATCCATCAACCCAGAGTGAAGAAACCCCAAAGGGATAAACCTAAGGGAAGGCGGGTGTAGAGGAGGTATGACTCCACCCCCTAGAGTGAACCCACAATAGGGGGCGGACTTTGGAAAAGTGGTGAAAATCTCGTGGTGTTGAGATTTCAATCGCCGGGTGTGGAGAGGCGACAGAGGATGCAGTAGTTATCCCTTGGAACACTGAAACAACGAAATTCAGTGCCGCCAAGAATTGGGCACTACGCAGTCACTGTGCCACAGTGGCGGCAAGTGATGATTGGCCCAACGACCTGCAAATCCTGTGGCACAGTTACTGCGGAGTGTGCATTTCTTAGCAGCACTGAATGTTATTGTCTCAGCTCTCTAAGGGATACCTTTTTTATTTCTTTTTTTTTATAATCATTCTAGTATTGTTTAAGGTACAAACTCCCGTATGTAGATCGCTCTAAGACAGGAAAAACCACCACCTACAGACTATCCCGCATCCCTCGTGCTAAAACCCTTGGACCCTGCCCGACACCAAGGCGTCCTGTACTATGGGTAGAAACTAAAGAAGAGCGTACAGACCTGAATACGACGAACCCAAAACCACCACAGATGTGCAGCCCACAAGAAACAGCCCCCACCCCAACAGTGAACAACCAGGGAAAGTACAGAAACCTCAACAAAGTCAAGGAAGAAAAATACCAGCCGAGCCCTTAAGCAACCCAGCCATACCACAATGACTCACCCCATTCGGCCGCACCAGGGGATGGGCCGAGGAGTCGGCAGGACAATGCCTTAGGCCATCATCACACACAAAGAGGCAATCCCATCACTGGGGCCTGGGGCTCTTAAGTCGCAGATGAACAGCAGACATGATGTCACAAATCGTGACTAAGCAAGGCAGGTTTCACATGACTAATAGTTATTAGTTATAAGGTATGGTTATGTTTCGCGCTATGCGGTCAATTGACTCATAGTTCTCACATGACTCGCACTTAGGTGTCATCGTTATGGTATGATTAGTTGATGTTTCTATGACTCAAGATTGTGAGTCATAATGATGTAATGACTTTCGCGCATGACTTACATTATGAGTCACAAGTTCCACGCAGGTGACGCGCTTTGCGCACGTGATATGTTTTATGTTTTATGATTGGTTTACGGTATGTTGCGCAGTGACTCTTAGGAGTCATGTGATGGATACCGGGCATGACTCATTATGAGTCATTGGACCGCATGACTCGAGTTATGAGTCACCAGGGTTAAGGTTGTTGGCGTGAAGAGTCTATATAAGGAGGAGACTCGGTCACAGTACTTAGTCACGAACCATCTCTCCTACACCTCCGGCGATTGAAATCTCAACACCAGGGAAATCATCGTGGGATTCCACCACCATCCCCTCTCCTCCCCCTTGATGGCTTCTGCCTAGGGGAGCGATGCTACAACCCCTTCGCTCCCTCTGGGGTCTACCCCCTCCTCCACGGGGTTCTTGTTCCTGTTCATCGTTGACTTCCGCTCATGAAGTTCGGTTCTCCCCCTTACCACGCACTTCCTTTGCACCTCGCTTAGGTTTTGCACGGTCGGTATTCTGTCCCCTTCGCTCACGGTCGGCGCTGAGCTTTCCAAGCCCTTTGCGAAGTACCTTTCCGTCTCGGTTATGTGGTCCTGTCGGGGAACACTTCAGTTAGTAACTTCAGCACCTCGTCTTCATTTCGCATTTGGAAAAGCATCGACCGCGGTTACTCTAGTCGGTCGTCTCAAGTGTTCGGAAGTCCTTCCTCCTCCCATCTCCATTCTTCTACCTTCCTGGTCTTCGTCCCGTTGCTCGGTTACAGCTACACCCACCCCCCTCTTCCCACCCCCTCAGCTGGCACCTTACTGCTCCCCCCCCGCGGTCGATCTTTCGGTCGCTATATAAAAACCCGCCTCGGTTACGCCCGTCCTTCTGGCCGTCGCTAATGCCGTTTTGGCACACCCACCGGGGACCCCTCATCAGAGTCTCCGCCTTAGTTATCCCATCCTGCCATCGGGCACCGCTTCGTTCCCCGGCACCGCTCTGGCGTGCAGGTCCATACTCTCACTTCCTAGCTCAGGCTGATACACGTCACTTATCAGACGTAATTTTCCTTTGTCAGGGGTTCATTCATCTCCTTTGTTCTTATATTTTGTAGAAGTCGCTAAGGGTTCTCCTCTCCTTCCTGCTTGTTTCTTTCCTTTCTACTTCCTTCGGGTGTACGTGTATATTCGTGGGATTTGGTTGGGCGATAGGCGAGATGTGCGGTTGGTCTCATACCAGAGGGACTTGGGGGTTTGGATGTTTCCTGGGGTGAGGAGGGTAGGGTTTTTTTCGGCCATATCGTTAAAGATGCATGCTGTCTTTGTACCTTAATAAAACAAACGCACTTGATTTAAAAAAAAAAAAAAGAAAAAAAAAAAGAAAAGAGAAAAAAACGGTCACAGTACTTAGCACGAACAATCTCCCCTACACCTCCGGCGATTGAAATCTCAACACCAGGGAAATCATCGTGGGATTCGACCACCACCCCCTCTCCTCCCCCTTGATGGCTTCTGCGTAGGGGAGTGATGCTACAACCCCTTCGCTCCCTCTGGGGTCTACCCCCTCCTCCACGGGGTTCTTGTTCCTGTTCATCATTGAATCCCGCTCATGAAGTTCAGGTCTCCCCTTTACCCCGCACTTCCTTTGCACCTCGCTTAGGTTTTGCACAGTCAGCATTCTGTCCTCTTCGCTCACGGTCGACGCTGAGCTTTCCAAGCCCTTGGCGAAGTACCTTTCCGTCTCGCTTGTGTGGTCCTGTCGGGGAACACTTCGGTTAGTAACTTCAGCACCTCGTCTTCGCTTCGCATTCGGAAAAGCATCGGCCGCGGTTACTCTAGTCGGTTATCTCAAGTGTTCGGACAGTCCTTCCTCCTCACATCCCCCTCCCTTCACCCTCTTGGTCTTCGTCCCGTTGCTTGGTTACAGCTACACCCACCCCCCCCTTCCTACCCCCTCAGCTGGCACCTTACTGCTCTCTTCCTGCCGTCGATCTTCGGTCGCTATACAAAAACCCGCCTCGGTTACGCCCGTCCTCCTGGCGATCGCTAATGCCGCTTGGGCACACCCTCCAAGACCCCTCACCAGAGTCGCCTACACACACTATCCTATCCTGCCATCGGGCACCGCTTCGTCCCCCGGCACCGCTCCGGTGTGCAGGCCCATACTCTCACTTCCTAGCTCAGGCTGATCCACGTCATTTATCAGACGTAAATTTCCTTTCTCACGGGTTCATTCAATCCTCATGTTTTTATACTTTCTGTAGTAGATGTCGCTAAGGGTTCTCCTCTCCTTCCTTCTTGCTTCTTTCCTTTCTACTTCCTTCGGGTGTACGTGTATGTTCGTAGGATTTGGTTGGGCGATAGGCGAGATGTGCGGTTGATCTCATACTAGAGTGACTCGGGGGTTTCGATGTTTCGTGAGGTGAGGAGGATACGGTTTTTGTTGGCCATAGCGTGAAAGCTGAATGCTGTCCTTGTACCTTTTTTTTTCTTTTTTTTTCTTTTTTTTTCTTTTTTTTTCTTTTTTTTCTTTTTTTTCTTTTTTTCGAATCATGTGAGTATTGATTTAGGTACAAAATCCTGCATGCAGCTCGCGCTATGGCATATAAAAAACCTTAATTCCAAAACTAACAAAGGAAAGATGAAAACGCAAACAACACGTGCTAAACTCTCCAAGCGGGAGCATCAGAACCCTGTCGCATGGCCATCGATGACTAACAAAACAAAAGTAAAGTAAAATCCTCCTTATACCAATAAGAAAAACACTTGCAAGTAATAAAAACCTCCCCGCCCTACCTGCCCAATGCCGTAGTCAAATAAAAGCAAAGAAAACTCATAAACTGTATAGAAAGTACCCTGTGGAGAAGCTCGAGCAGGGGAGTTTTTGAAGTAGCAATAGCTAGAAGGCCGGGGCCGAGCCCGGGAGTTTCTGTGTCAATCACTATCAGAGCCGGAACCCGGCTCAGGAGTAGCAGTATTGGCTCGAATTCGCCACATGGTTGGAGGAAAGCCCGTGCGAGTAGCGTAGAGAAACTCAGCCAGCCCCCTGACGAGGGGAACCGAGAGCCAAAGGGGACCGTCAGGCCCAATGTCGTCCACACCTGAGACCTGGGTGAGGCGGGGGTAGGCCTTAGCGGGGCATTGGAGAATCGCGTGTTGGAAGGACTCATCGCCTTCCTCACAGAATGGGCAGAGTGTGCTGGAGTCCCTGCTCCTCCAGGATATATGTGCGGCAAGGTAGCTGGCACACGAACGCATCTGGTGAATGCGGCCAGATATAAATCGAGTAAGGCCAGTAAAGGCATGGGGAGTGAGGCAGGCACCATAAGGGTAGTAAGAGGGCACTGGTGGACTTAAGTCCAGCTAGTTAGCGAGGAGTGATTGTATCAGAGGAGTTCTGAGAGCTTTGTAGGTGACGGAGGGTACCCTAGACAGCGGGAGCGCTACGAGATCGGTTGAGGCGAGTGGGAGGATAGGGATTTCCGCAATAAGGTCTGAAACCTTGTCACATAGGGAGTCCAGTGGTAGGTGCTTGGCTTAGTTAACCGCCGGGCCAAGCCATGAAGTAAGGTGGACGGCTTTGGGGGAGTCTCGGAAGAGGAAGCGATGATCCTCCGCAGAACAGCCCTGGTCCCAGGTGGGCACAGATTCAGCTATCCGGGCGGTGGCAGGGTTGAATTCCGATGGAGCGCAGACCAAGCGGATGGCAGCTGACCGACGGCGGTCTTTGCAGATGGAGGAGATGGGTGGTAGTGAGGCCTCACGGTAGAGAGCGCCGAGGGCCGTTGTGTAAAAGCAATTGGTTGTCCAACAGAGCACCACATGCCAGAACGAGTTGAGTCTCTTAAGAGTGGCTGCGTGCGGAACAAACAGGTCGCAGCCGTAGGTGAGAATGGGAAGAATGGCGCCGAAGACTAGCTTTCTGTTGCACCAGGAGGAGAGGCCTTTGCCAGCTGCACTGAGCTGTCGGATTGTAGTAAAAGAGGCTTTGGCTAGTGCCAGCCGTCTCAGGAAATGAACGGAGCAGTGTAGAGTAGGGGTAAGCCAATAGCCTAGCCACCTTACGGCTTGGGAGGGTGGGAAAAGCATGTCGTTGATCACAATGAGCGCGAAGGAAACATCCGAACGGTCCTGCGGGGTCCTGCTGTCATTGTACCTTTTTTCTTTCTTTTTTTTTTTTCTTTTTTTTTTTTGAATCATGTGATTATTGATTTAGGTACAAAATCCTGCATGAAGCTCGCGCTATGGCATATAAAAAACCTTAATTCCAAAAACTAACAAAGGAAAAAACAAAATTCAAACAAAGCGTGCAAAACTCTCCAAGCGGGATCATCAGAACCCTTTCGCATCGCCATCGATGACTAACAAAACAAAAGTAAAGTAAAATCCTCCTTAAACCAATAAGAAAAACATTCACAAGTAATAAAGCCACCCCACCCTACCTGTCCACTGCTGCAGTCAAATAGAAACAAAAGAAACTCATAAACTGTATAGATAATACCCTGAGGAGAAACTCGAGCAGGGGAGTTTTTGAAGTAGCAACACCTAGAAGGCCGGGGCCGTGCTAGGGAGTTTGTGTGTTAAGCACTATCTGAGCCCGAACCCGGCTCAGGAGTAGCAGTATTGGCTCGAATGCGCAACATGGTTGGAGGAAAACGCGTGCGAGTAGCGTAGAGATACTCAGCCCGCCCCCCGAGGAGGGGAACCAAGAGCCAAAGGGGACCGTCAGGGCCAATGTCGTCCACACCTGAGAGATGGGTGAGGCGGGGGTGGGCCTTAGCGGGGCAGTGGAGAATCGTGTGTTGGAAGGACTCATCGCCTTCCTCACAGAATGGGCAGAGTGTGCTGGAGTCCCTGCTCCTCCAGGAAACATGTGCGGCAAGGTAGCTGGCACCCGAACGCATCTGGTGAATGCGGCCACATATAAATCGAGGAAGGCCAGTAAAGGCATGGGGAGTGAGCCAGGCACCATAAGGATAGTAAGAGGGCACCGGTAGACTTATGTCCAGCCAGTCAGCGAGGAGTGATTGTATCAGACGAGTTCTGAGAGCTTGGTAGGTGACGGAGGGTACCCTCGACAGCGGGAGTGCTACGAGATCGGTGGAGGGGAGTGGGAGGATAGGGATTTCCTCAATGAGGTCTGAAACCTCGTGACATAGGGAGTCCAGTGGTAGGTGCTTGGCTGAGTTAACCGCCGGGCCAAGCCATGAAGTAAGGTGGACGGCTTTGGGGGAGCCTCGGAGGAGAAAGCGATGATCGTCCGCAGAACGGCCCTAGTCCCATGTGGGCACAGATTCGGGTATCCGAGCGGTGGCATGGTTGAACTCCGAAGGGGCACAGACCAAGCGGATGGCAGCGGACCGACGGTGGTATTTGCAGATGGAGGAGATGGGTAGAAGTGAGGCCTCACGGTACAGAGCGCCGAGGGCGGTTGTGTAAAAGCAATTGGTTGTCCATCGGAGCACCACATGCCAGAACGAGTTGAGTTTCTTAAGAGTGGCTGTGTCCGGAACAAACAAGTCGCAGCCGTAGGTGAGAATAGGAAGAATGGCGCCGAAGACTAGCTTTCTGTTGCACCAGGAGGAGAGACCTTTGCCAGCTGCACTGAGCTGTCGGATTGTAGTGAAAGAGGCTTTGGCTAGAGCCAGCCGTCTC
>Ga0307509_10004694_pt1 | contig 19518 bp, 32 predicted proteins | sample 10_EM_MG_FD_202245 | JGI IMG/M metagenome (GOLD analysis project Ga0307509, IMG submission 202245) | Populus trichocarpa ectomycorrhiza microbial communities from riparian zone in the Pacific Northwest, United States - 10_EM | ecosystem: Host-associated > Plants > Roots > Unclassified | place...
GCAAAGAAGTAGAGGATCTCAGAAGGACCCTTGGCTAAGATAGAGTAGTATGCTGCGGCAGTCCAGAGATGTTCGTCTGTCACAGGAGATTTCCATAGCGTCAGAGAGTCTGCTATCCAGTGCGTGAACAGGGCGCCTATGGAACAATAAGAATTTTTTTAAAAAGAGAAAAGGGGTGAATACCGAGGAGAAAACTGGTAACGCAGACGAAGACGCCTGCTCGTACGCCCATGGTCGTTTATGACACAGTTTCTCATCAGATCGGCGGACCGTGGGCTGATTTCAAACCCCGATCCGTGCTGCATGTCAGAACCAAAAAAAACTCTTACACTGTGGCTATGTTTTCTGCCGCTCGTACGGGGCTTCTGAATACACTTTCCAGCTGCCGTTACTTTGGATCGTCAGTCGCCACAAGACCAGCGTCTGTTCCTTGGTTCGTAGATTTGCCTCCGTCGCCGACCCAGGCTGCTCCTCCTATTTCCGGATCGTCTCAACCTGCTCCTCCAATACCAGAAGATGCCCCAGAAATTCTAAAGTACCTCCACTCACAACTCGTCCTCTCTCCCCATCTCGACAAATCTCAACTGGTCGTAAGCCCAGCTGTACTTCCTGGGCCAGGTCCTGCCCTTCCCCTCAAGAAACCTCAAGGTCGCCGGAAAAGGGGTGGCACTTATGCAGGAGAGACGGCGTATGAGGCCGTTAGTGGTGGCGTTTGGAGTTGGGTAGTCATGAGCCAGGTGGGGCAGATTTGAATTCTTCTCTCGTTTCGGTTTATTGATATATATATTACCCCACTCCAGGTCAAGGAAGGAACGGAAAAAAGAGGCGCGATCGAATCTGTCGTGCGCCTAGTTCGGAAATCTGTACGTAGCTTTTTACCCCACTTTCATCATTTCTCACATATTTTGCATTTCACAGTTATTGCAACACAACCCACCTGTGGTCCTCCCCAAAAAATCACGCAATCGAAAAGGGGGCGAATGGTTTATGATCGACGCAGGCAAATTTGCGGTGCACATCCTCAGCAAATCCGCACGGGAGAAATATTTCAATCCAAATAGTAGAATGGCGGATTCGGATTGGTATAATGCATGACGTCGACTCCTACCGTCGTCATAGACCCCACCGCTTCTGGTATATAAAGCCCACTTTTGTCCAACATTCTACAGTACATTCTAAACATGTCGCTTAACGATCGTGAAATTCTCAAACAAAGCGCTAAAGGCGACCTCTACCCTGGTTTCGCCAATCCTACCACCTCATCTAGCCTGATGCCTACAGACCCTCGCGAAGCCAATTTTGTGCGTCACGTCATCTCTCTCTTCGACAGCTTTCAAATCCTCATTTGGGAGGGGGAAATGTCTAGGTCCAGGACCCTACCACACCGAATCCCGGTGCAGGTGTCGCCAAAGACTTCAGGGGACACAAAGCAGCCCAGCGAACGCTGAATAAGGGTGCTGGCGTCATTGAGCATCATCCTGGGATTATCGAGTCGACGAATATCGAACCGCTCAAGTCGAATTGAGGATGCTATGCTGAGTAAGGCACGCGCTGACTCAGTACATGACGACAGTTGTGGAAACAAACTGTATACAGTTTTAAAATTGGAATCAATATGAGCTCTCAGGACCGTTGCAGCTGATGTGGATTATAAAGCGCTCTACAGCCAGACCGCATAAATGGAAGGAATCTTCACAGCAAGTTGAACGCTTTCTGTATCTCAACCACAAGTATTCCTGCACAGGCGTTCCACATTCAACATGGGAAAGACTAAGATTTTACTTACAGGAGCAACAGGTAAACCACGTATGAAGTATTTCTGGTTTTGCATTCTCAGTTTTCAATTTCAGGCTATATTGGAGGTTCTGTTATCAGCAAAGTCCTAGAGAATCCACGCTTCCCTGAGCTCGAAATTACCGTTGTCGTTCGCTCAGCAGAGAAAGCAGAGAAACTCAAGAAATTGGGTCTCAATGTCGTCGTTGGGTCACACAGTGATGCCGCCCTTATGGGAAGCTTATCGGAGCAAACCGATGTGGTCCTTGCAATGGTAAGTGCAGGATGAAGCTCCAGCGACTGATGGTTAACACGAGTACAGGCTGATGCAGATAGCGTTGACGCTATGAGGGCCACTTTGTCGGGCACCAAAAGGCGTTTCGAAAAGACAGGAAAACCTGTCAGTTTCATTGAGACAGTAGGTGACTACCTCCAAGTAAATCCTAATTAGCTGACCTCAATCATTTTTCTTCGTAGTCTGGAACTGGTGAGGGGAATCTAACTCGAGAATCTTGAGAAACTGCTACTGAATTAAATAGGTGTCCTCGTCGACAAGGCCGTCGGAGACTTCAAATCGGACGTCATATACGACGACATGAACCCAGAACAGATCGAGAGTTTATCTCCTGATCAGCCTCACCGTGGTGTCGATCTCGAACTTCTAAAGGCTGATAAAGAAGGTAAACATAAATCGTTTGAACGACCGTGATGTTCATCCGAACCTTACATCTTTAATAGGTTACATCCGAGCTTACTTCGTCTTGCCTAGCTTGATCTGGGGCATTGCTAAAGGAGTTCTCGTCGACCAGGGAATCCAGAATCCATATTCACAACAGGTGCCCGGTCTTATCAAGGTTGCTTTGGATCGAGGACGGGCCGGGATGGTTGGCCAGGGGGTCAACATCTGGCCTAACGTTGAAATCGGAGAAGGTTTACAGATTTCCAGAATATGCATAAATACTCCTCGTCATCTGAAGCATTTACAGTGGCGGACCTTTACATTCTGTTGCTCAACCACGTTCTTGAAAAGCCTGAAGACACACCGCACGGTCGCGAAGGTTTCTTCTTCGGCGAAAGTGACGAACATACTTTCTACGAGGTTGGGAAGGCCATCGGTGACGCCTTGGTGGCTATCGGCAAGTCAGGCAACTCGGAGCCATCGAGCCTCACGAAGGAAGAGATACAGAAGTATATGAATGTGAGTTTTGTTGTTGAGTTTGGTCAGAGGGGGATGATAGAAAACGTGTTAAATTTCAGGGTGACACCATGCCTTTCGGCACAAATTCTCGTTGCAAGGCAAACCGATCGAGGTCCATCGGGTGGAAGCCCACCAAAACCAAAGCCGACTTCCTTAACAGTATCTTACCGGAGGTGAAGGCTTTAACAAGGAATTAAACTGGCCGCTTGACAATAAATGCGGTGGATTCATGTGATGGTTGTACTGGAAGGATGTATTTTTACAAACGAGACTGGGAATATGACTGGTTTGCTGCTTCTCCATGAGTCCAAAGGCCGAACAAAGTGTACGATGCACAACCTTTCAAGATTGAAGGATGTGCGGCTCTTCTGTTATTATGCTAGGACCATAGAACTAATATACTGATCATTGACAAGAATACCCAACCAAAAAATTACTCTCTCAAGTACAACCGTCATGCATCCATGTCCTATGTCAGGTACTCGAAAATTCAATCCAGACAGACGTTGTGAATTAGACCACCGATCGTATTGGTCCGTCTTTCAGGTTCGATATCATTGAGGACAAACCAACTCGTCGTTCTTGCTTATGATCGTAATCGTAACCGATGGATTCAGGGTGTTCAATTGGAGGTATAAACAGAGTATGCTACACAAACGGTCTCATTGACGAAAAAATCGTGTTGTACGAACGGCCTATTTTGCAACTGAAAGTTCAGGAAACCTCCCACAACTTCGAAATATCACTGTCTAGATCTCTGGTAATGCAGCCCTTCCTTTCATCAGAGCGTTGGTACACGAGTCGAAGGGATACAACCATTTTGACACGGTGTTGTGAATAACCTATGCGTCATTACATAAGAATCCACGTTTCATCTGCAACCGTCATGTCTGGTCGTGCAGGAGGTCTCTACGGAGGCATTCAATTCTCTTCAGGCGCAGTCTACCAACCCTCTCTTTCTCATGAAAATGCAGAACCAGATAAAGCGAAAAGTGCAACGACGAAGACAGCAACTATAACCGCAACTGCTTCCCCGACAACAACAACGGCAGCAGCAGGAGGAACAGCAGGAACAACTTCCACCAATGCAGGGGGCACAGGAAAACCTACAGCTGGTATCTCTTCATCTGCTACGCATTATTTGACGTAAACACATATTTATTGAATCATTCGATATACCCATGCCCTTTCACAAAAAAGCTTGGTCTGCTGCCCTCGCTTTCGGACCAGTCCGTCGACACCCAGGCAACAAGTCCAAGCTAAATGCGCCACGCTTACCCGCGGGAGCGTCCGTGCTCTCCTCGGTTTCTATTCCGGCAACAGCAGGAGCGGTAATCAGCAATACGGGGGCAACAATCTCGTCGACGGCCGTGATATTTGCACCTCCTTCGTTGGTCGACACGAGCGCTACTGCGACTGCCGGTTCGGATGGTCAACAAGAGCAACAGCGCCAAGAATCTGCAGGTTCAGCACCTCAGACCCAAGGATGGGGTAAAAAAATCAAACCTCCGTCTATGGTACTGGATGACGACGTGAATGGATTCAAGAAGACACAGCATAAAAAGAATACAAACAAGAAAGGGAAGAATAAGAAAGTGGGTTTCTGTGTTGCGATGCCTTCCGTGTCTTGATGACCTTCGCCTCCTTGCAGAACAAAAACGCGGCTGTCATACCGACGTGGGATCCTATAGAACCTTACGACCCATTCCGTCCGAATGATTACAATGAGTATAAACTTTGGCGAACTAAAGAACGTATCGAGAAGCGTGAACGTATTCTCGAAGAGCGCAGACGAGAAGACAGAAAAAGATCAAGGAGAAGCGCTAGTTACTCTGATTCGGAAGCAACTGATTCAGAAGAAGACGAACGACCCAGGAAAGCAGGTATATTTCGTTTCTTTAGCTTAGACAAGACAATTTCTGAACTCTACCGGCTTTGCTAAGGAAAATACGAGAGCTTCGACCGCTGGACTCGACGCCGTTCGCCGGACCACTTCGACGGCGAGCATGAGCGGGAGGGTAATGCACACCAGCGTAGCCCTCCTCCACCCATCCAAGCCGACAGGAACTTGACAGGTGACGAAGCGTACCAGCGCAGACTTGCGATGTCCGTCTCCAACACTCGGCCGCAGTCTCCTTACCCGACACCAGCAGAGGCTCCGATTCGGGACGACCCGCCACCACCGCCACCACCTCAACTTGTGGCACAGACCGGTGAAGAAGCCTACCTTCGTCGCTTGGCTATGTCCACCGTGCCGCGTGCGTCTCCCACTTCAACCCCACCACTACCCCCACCACCTCCAGAACGTTCATATACACGTTCGCCTTCACCTCCCGCTTTGGCTTATAATCCCTTCGCACCGCCCTCAGTGCCGCCACCTCCGCCACCTGGAGCTGCTCCTGGGCCTACCCTTGGCACCACTGGTGACGTCCAGGAGAAAGCGAAGGCTGCTGCTGCAATCGCTGCAAAGCTCGCCGCGTTAGGTTCCGCACCAGGTGCAACAGCAACACCAGGGTCCCAACCAACTGTGTCGGAAGAGATGGAGATGGAGCCTTTAGGGTTCGCAGCCCGTATGATGGCCAAGTGGGGTCACAAAGAAGGCCAAGGGCTTGGTGCAGATGGGTCAGGGATCGTCAACGCCCTAGTTGTCGAACAAGTTGGTGGTAAGAATAAAAACCCAACGAAGGGCGGGAAAGGAAGTGGTGGTGGTGGTGGTGGTAAAGCTCCCCTTGGCATTGGATCCAAGATGGGAAAGATCATCAATAACAATGAAGATGCGAGGACGAGGGAAGATAGAGAGAGATTTGGAGAACCGAGTCGGGTGGTGGTGCTTACAAATATGGTTGGCCCTGAGGATTTGGATGACGAAGATCTTCATGGTGAAATAGGTATGCAACACCGTGACGACTTCTTCGTTCCTCAATGCTGAAAACATCTTCATTTTAGGCGATGAATGCTCGAAAAACGGAACCGTAGAAAGGGTCATGGTGCACGCCGTCTATCCGCCGCCGGCAAACCCTGAAGAAGCCGTTCGCATCTTCGTCGTCTTCGCAGGCCCTGTAGGTGCTTGGAAGACTGTTCGCGAGCTTGATGGCCGCTATTTTGGTGGACGCACCGTTCGGGCAAGATACTTCCCTGAAATTGCTTTCTTGCATGCTGATCTTGACTATGCACTATAATTTTTTTTCGTACAAAATATGGCTTGGGTCTATATTATTTAGTTATTGTAGTCTTGGTTTTCGCCGATTCCATTTGTCCAAGCACTGTTGAATACACGTACAACCACTGAATCCAATTATATTCCCGACCGCTGTGTATGGAAGAGATAAAAGTGGCTTTGTATCTAGTAAACTCGCTTAAAAGGAGGGACAGGCTTGCACTCGCTTTCATCCAGGGTTGTGTCAATGACTTTGCGGTATTTGAGCACAACATCTGGGCTATTATGGTCAGGCTGGAAGGACAGCGTGTGCTTCATCCAGTTGTCATCGTCACGCTGAGGGAAGTCAATTTGAACAGATGACTACCAATACTTGTAAGAGCACTCACATCAGGATAATCTTCGCGAGCATGTGCACCACGGGACTCCTTACGAGCAGCGGCAGAGGTGATGGTTTGAATGGCGCATTGAAGAACATTGCGAAGCTCGAGAGTCTCGATGAGGTCACTAAACCGAAGTCATCGGGGACTCCCACGGAGATGGAAGGAAACTACCCACGAGTTCCAGATCATGCTTCTGTCCTTAATCCCAACATTATCGAAGCTCTTGTAAACCTCGCGAACCTTCCCAACACCCTCATCAAGAGACTCTTGAGTCCTAAATCAAACATCAGAAACCAACAGCCAATATCAACAATGGCACAGTTCGACACCTGAACACAGCAGCATCGGACTGCATAGATTTCTGTAATTGAAGACGGATCTGTGCCGTCGGGTTTGCGCCGTTAGAGGTTCTGACGACAAGTTAGGGCGAATGATGTATAGTTCATGGACTCCACAAACCTGATCTTATCCAAGTATTCAATAGTTTGGAATCCAGCGTCTTCTGGGATGGCCGTGTGCGATGTGCCAGGGGTGAGAGTATCGCGAATATGATGGGCAACAGCACGGCCGAAGACGACAATATCCAGGAGTGAGTTTGCACCAAGACGGTTAGCTCCGTGTACTGAGACACATGCAGCTTCTCCGGCAGCGTACAGCCCAGGAACGATTTTGTCATTGCCATTCTCATCAATCGTGAGAACCTCGCCAGTGTACCTAGTAGGGATACCACCCACTTCACTTTACATTAGACATGTAATGGTAATAAATAGAAACTCACTGTTATAGTGCACCGTGGGCAGCACAGGAATTGGCTCCTTGGTAACGTCAACACCAGCAAAGATCGCTGCAGTTTCGGAGATACCAGGTAGACGTTCTTGCAGGACTTCAGCAGGGAGATGGCTGAGTTGGAGATAGAGATGATCCTTTTCAGGACCAACACCGCGACCCTCTCGGATCTCAATGGTCATTGAACGGGAGACGACATCGCGAGAGGCGAGATCTTTAGCGGTAGGAGCATAGCGTTCCATGAAGCGTTCACCTTCTGAATTCAGGAGGTAACCTCCTTCTCCACGAGAACCTGCCAAAAAATAATTAATGGGCAACAGTTACTTCCAGCAGCTTTCACAATACCTTCCGTGACGAGACACCCAGCACCGTAAATTCCTGTCGGGTGGAACTGTACAAATTCCAGGTCTTGGAGGGGCAGCCCAGCACGAACAACCATCGCATTTCCATCACCAGAACAGGTGTGTGCACTGGTACAGCTGAAGTATGCGCGACCATAACCTCCAGTAGCCAAGACGGTCTTATGGGAACGGAAACGATGTAGGGTTCCATCCTCCATGTTGAGCGCAATGACACCAACACACTCGCCGTTCTGCATGATCAAATCCAGAGCAAAGTACTCGATGAAGAAGTTCGTGTTGTGTCTCAGGGATTGACCATAGAGGGAGTGAAGGATGGCATGACCTGTACGATCCGCGGCGGCTGCACAACGATATGCTTGTCCACCCTTGCCGTATTTCAAAGATTGCCCTCCGAAAGCACGTTGATATATTTTGCCGTCCTTCGTTCGTGAGAAAGGCACACCGAAATGTTCAAGCTAAGAAAAAGTATGGTCAACTCTAGTTATGGGGACGACGCCGAATGGGATCCACCTCGATTACAGTATGAGGTGCCTCTCTGCACATATAGTGAATAGCGTCCTGATCACCAAGCCAATCGGATCCTTTCACCTGCAGAAGCTTCAAGAGCAGTACGCCAAAGAATGACAGAAAACTCACTGTGTCATACATATGCCATCGCCAGTCATCTTCCGTCATGTTCTAGCCTTACATCAGAAATATTCAGATGAAGATTACACGTTCACACGTACACCAAGAGCAGCATTTATCCCACCCTGTGCAGCGACTGTATGACTCCTGGTTGGAAAGAGCTTGGTGATGCAAGCGGTCTTGAAGCCAGCCTCGGCCAGACCGAAGGCGGCTCTTAGACCAGCACCCCCAGCACCACTAAACCTTAACATTAAACTACATCGACAGTCGGAAAATACTCCGCTGCTTACACTACCACGGCGTCAAATTCATGCTCTATAAGAGGGTATTTGCCCGACGACCATGACTGAAATTCATAAGCGAACTGACAGTATAAAATGAATTGACTATTCCGTACTTTGACTTCCTGTCCTTTAACTGGATTTGTTGCAACGACCCTCTTGACTGAAGATGAAGAGTGAAATAGCCTTGTTGAACGCGGTAGGGCCTTCCGAATCGCTTTTGGCAGCATGGGAGTTATAAGAAGGAAACAGTTCGCTTCACTCCGCGAAATATTCCGATTCATGCCGGACAACCAATCAGGTATCAGCGATTTCGGATCAAGGGTGCACTCCCATAAAGACTCAGAATTTTATAGGAACTCATTATTGATTATAGAAATACAAAGGCCGAAGTCTAATAATTGGCACCAGCTCCTATCTCAAGGCCCCCAATGGGTCCATGTAGTCCTTAGGCTTGGGCAACACCCTTGAATCAACTTTGTTTCCTCGTCTCAAGGTCGTTGAAGTAGGAGGCGGAGGTCTGGGTATGACTCCTGGGGAAATGGCTGATGAAGGAAAGGTGAAACTTGACTGAGTTTGATACTGAGGTCTTTCTGAAGACAGGTCTAGTTTGCTCTTTGTTGGTGTGCGAAATGATGAACGGGTCGCCGAAGTTGAAGAAACGGGAGGAGATCGTGGTCGCACAAGACTTGCAGAATGCGTCGGACGAGATTCCATGACGGAAGCAGGAGTCGGACGACTGAGATGAGCTGCTGCTGCTGCTGCTTGCCGCGTCTCTCTCTCCCTATCCGCTTTCAGCTTCCGCCTTGCGTGCTCCTCTGCTCCCATAAGTCTGTCCTCATCTAACGCCATGCTGCCCGTCATCAGGACATCTCTAACATAGGAGAGAGATTCGAGTGCCTCTCGTTTTTGTAACTTCATTCGCTCCTCGTCTTTGGCCCCGCTTTCGTCCTGGAGAAGAGCATCCACGACCCAAGCAAGTGTGTCTCCTAGAGTTTTGTCACGCGAACGGAAGAGTGCCAACTCTTTCTCGACTTCAAATCGTGTTTGGGGCTCCCACGGGGGACGCTCTTCTATGGGACGCTCGTCAACCAGAGGGAAGGCGGATATCTGGTTACCCGCCTTCACTCCAAGCGAGGCTGCTAGCTCTGGAATATTACGCTGGAAAGTAAAAAAAAGTAAATGTCTGTAGGCGGGGGTGTTAATAGAATGGCCGAACCCGTAGTTCTGTCACTGCATTCATGAGGGTCTTGTTGATTCCTAAACTTTCACCCCGTTCAACCAAGCCACGAGTGAAATCGGATATTGTGACAGAGGAAGAGGATGGCTGCTGTTTGTGCCGTCCGGGGCTTCCGTTAAACTGGTTCGATCCGTGACCTGGGCTACGTTGGCGTGGAGAGATAGGGATAGCAGCGGAGGGAACTTCAACGGGTATACCCAACAGTGTTCGATTTTCCATCACAATAGTGGCCCCTGTATCGGAGTTAGGAGAGACTTGGAGAGCTAAGGCCTGCCGAATTATAAGGATAGCATGGTGAGGCACCCCTTCGATCGGCGGTAACATTGGCGGAGAAGGATAACGCAAAAGGGTAGTCAATTGGCCACTATAGTCCACAGGTATCACTGCAGATCGGTGAGCCCAGTCAAATGTTCATGTTTTGGGACATACATTCATTCCGAATCCTGATCAACATGGCGACGCAAACCCATTGAGCCAATTCCAGCGAAGGGTCACAGGCGAAAAGGCCATCCCAAAGCCTCAAGGCATCCAGCATACTGAATTCTCGAGTGAAGAGGAGCCTTAACCAACGGCTGTCATTGAAAGGGGGAAGTCAGCTTTCATTACAGACACGTCAAAAACATTGCCCACATCCCGTAAATCTGGGGCTCGATCCCTGCCTTTTGCATGGACTGAAATAAAACAGGGTCGCATGCTCGGAGTAAGTTGGACTGGATATAGTTACACGCTCGAACGATCGGTGCAACGTATGGCACCATGCCATTTTGACCTTCCGGGACAATGACATGATTGGGGAGTGGAGAAGAGGGACTTTCCTCAGATTCTTGCCATTCGTACCACTTGTGCACGCCGTTCATAACAGTGTCGAAGAGAGCCCAAGAATCTGCAGCAGTAAATTCAGGTGAGCACAGTTCTGTCAAATCCTTGTACTGGGCATCTTGTATTTCGTTGGGGTTAATCGCGTCATATCGAACCGCATAATATAGTGGCGCTAATAGTTCATGCATTCCTACATGAAATTATTACCAAGTCCAGTGAACTAATGTGTAACACGTACCTTGACGATATCCAATCGAGGGATGCATCACTGAATATAAGAAAAGTATGTTCGTGAGCTGCTCTTGCACTTCGCCCTCCCGGTAGAAATCGATATCAGGGAAACTACAAATGATGAGATGCAGAAGGGTGGATAGCAAAAGGGTGGCCTCACGTTCGTTCCACATCCTGAGAGATAACCTTTCGCAGTTCAAGGCCAGCAAACCAGTCATTCCACGGATTCTGGTCAAAGTTGAGAGTTACAGATAAAGGCCGTGGTGATCAGACTCTATACCTCGTCATGGAGACTCAGAGGATTGTTCAAGTCAAGATCCCCTCCCTGCAGTCTTCGTTGGGGAGACCTTGGATTCCCGTCTGGCGCGCGTAACTTCTCTTCCAGCAAGGTGTCATATCGTTTTCTGGACTCGCTTAGAGATTCCAAAAGTGAACTCGCCCGGGCGGGTAATGAAGCTTGCAGTGGTTCCTCCTTTGCCAAAAAGAGCTGGTGGAAACAAATGACAAAAGAGGTGAAGTCCAGAAATTTCTCCTCCTCACCTTCCATGCAATACTCCTTCCGACTATATTGATGGAATCCGTTGATCCAGGGAACAGACATCCAGATATCGTTGCGTTTCTAAGCTTTGAAACTGTTGTTCCAGACGTAAAGAGACGATCGTAAAGCTTTCTAGGCGTAGTGTGAGCACCTTTATCTGCAGCTTACAGGTACAGCTAACTTGATTAACTCAAGACGAAAATGGCCATCCATGTTTCAAAGATGTGGGCACCCCAGGCATCAAGGTTGAGGTGAGAGAACTAAGAGTTGAAGCGCAGAAAATAATGATGACAGGTTCGGACTGCGATTCGATGATCATTATGTACTGCTGAAATTAGAACTAATTATATCTCTGGAAGTGGTTGCCAATTGCAAGCAACCAATTCAACTTGAATGTGGTCTCCAGCAGCCCAGATTCGCAAGTCAGGAGGGTGCCTTGAATCTGGAATATTTCCCTCCTTTTCTTACGTTTTAAAAATCCGAAAGAATGACTTGAAGTACCATCTTCGGAGAGAGGCGGTATACGATCGTGAGGAAGATCCAGCACTTGCGTATTACGAAGCAACAAAGCAGTGTAACTTCGAGTCATAATTAGAGATAGATCCTTAACGCTGAGGCTATCTGCGTTTCAACAGGACAATACGGACATTTTGAACGCCTGTGGAGATTGGGAGTAAGCGAATTAAGAGAAGTAAAGCAGTACATGCGGTGCTTACCCTCCTGACTTGTTCAATTTGTGAAGACTATCTTTGGAGATGACATGTCCACAAGTCATCATCATCGGAGGATTTGATTCGGTGGAGAGTTCCTTCGACACCGGGCAAGCAAATATAGAGTGATACCTGTTTTCTGGTGGTAAAGGTATCTCGATCTACCCGGGGAAAACGTTTAGCACCCAACTTGCTGACGCAACACACCAACGTACGGGCAACTCGTTCATTTGGTTCCAATCGTTCTTTCTGTCTCCCATGACTTTTCTTCCCTTTTCTATCCTCGCCAGGGCACCACCGGCACCGATATCTCCAACCACTCTGAGTGGAAGCTGTCGACTCATCCCTAGACTGGCACAGTATTCCTTGGCAAAGAGAGGCTCCAAATCAAAATGGAGGGTGGGCGAAGCCAGATCGTGGTACACGGAATTCTGCAGTTTCGATAGAGGAAGGTAGGCAACGCATGTCATTAACCTGCAAAATTCTGTTGCATTATCTCTAAAAAACGGCTGGAGGTTCGTGTTCGCGTAAGTTAGGGCCGGCATCGGATCAGGAGGATGAGACGAGAGTAATAGTCGAATGTACTGCGAACGGTGAAGATAGAATTCGAGAGGAGAATTGCGAGATTTAAGGAAAGCCTGGTTATTTCTGGCCCATCTAGTGAGACGGTGAGTGAGGTTTAAGAGATGAGGAGAAATGAATTGCAGACCTCAGAGCCGGCCCTATGTCTTGATTTCGCAAGGCTTTCAGGATTTGGTGAAGATCTATAAATTGGTTTTTGAGTTCCTCGTCTATTTTGATATCGGATTCCTGAAAGGTTAAGGCAATATGAGGCAAGTCCATATCCAATGGGTCGAACGACGCACAGCAAGGAAAGTTTCCGCTACTTCGAACTGACCCGTCCGTAAGAGGTGGAGCGCAATAGTTCGCTCAAGCGCAGCCATAGACGAAGCGGATGAGAAAAGTTCAAGGTAGGATGGCAGAGACGTTGGAAATTTCTAATGCAAAGTCAGTGAATTCTCCAATTGCAAATCTTCAAAGAGGGGTTACCTTATCCAAAGCCTTTCCCAGTCGTGATAAGATATTGTAGATTTCCTTCTGCCTTTCATCGATCTCTTTCTTCTTCGTCTCGACCGTCAAGGCCAGTTGCTTGAGATAATCATCGTTGCAGTGTCCAGCGAAGACCGCCGCTTTGGCATCTTGCAGAACTTGCAGCAAGGAGTCAAGGGATTGGTTTATTGAGGGCCCTTTGTTATTGGGAGCGGTAGCTTTTTCGAGCTTCGTCAATTCCTTTAACGCTGTGTCCATATTATGTAAATGACCATTCATGAGAAGGAAGGTCGTTACGCTGACGTCAGCAACATGTACATCTGGGCTTGTTGTGGCAGATTTTCGTATACTTTGCCATGTCGCGATTTGTACTCGGGGATGAACTGGGGAATATCAAACTTTTGCACTACGATCCCGACAGACTCGAATCTAAAACAGAGCTGAAGGTTGTTCGCCGTCAGGACAAGTCCTCCGGTGGTGTCCAAAAACTCGCCGTTAAAAGGTCCCAAGCGCATGTTCTGGTAACTATTTAGCTAATAAATCCACCTTCGACTTAACTTAGCTTTACAAGCAAAGGTTTCTGCTGCTTTCTCGGATGGAGATTGCACTTTATCAACATTAGATGAAGATGACGTTTTGACACCGCTTCAGTCATGGAAGGAAACCCATATCAAGGGGAGTAAATTTGTTGGGTTATCGATTACCGAAAAGTATGTGCATTTTCGTATTGTATGACACTACCTAACTCAAAGATATTCGCCCACTCAGCTCCATATTCACTTGCACTTCAAGTGGAATGCTTCGACATTCGGCATATGATGCTGACAACAGCAACCATGGCCAAACCTCTGCGACCAACCACGCTTCTCTCCCCTCTCATTTATTTGATTGGAGATTGTCTGCGGATGGTGAAAATTTTGCATACGGGGGCGAGGAAGTAGACTTATCAATCTGGAATGTCGAACGTACCTTTCAAGGATCACCACAAGAGACAAGCAACAACCCTGGCTCTAGGAAACGTAAAAATGATGAAGCCCTTCTTCCTGGGGAAGTCTGGAAGGCACGTAATGTGAGTTGCCTCGCTTAGCATTAACTCCTCTCCTCTTATCTTGTGTCGAAAGCTTCCAAATGATCACTTAGGTCTGCGACAACCAATACGAATAACTACACTTGCATATCTAGAGTCATCCTCTGTTGGACATCGTCTTGTGACAGGAACGCAATTTGGTGATATTCGGAAGTATGATACGAGATCAGGGAGACGACCAGTTTCTAACTGGACCAAGCTCGGTAAAGTTGGGGGTGTCAAAGTCATCGAGAAAGGCAACTCTGATCAGTGAGCTTTTGACTCGTTCTCTTGGGTTTTGTTATTTAAATGACTTTGATTTCAGCCAAATTTTTATCGGAGACGGTGGTTCCAGTCTGTATGCCATCGATTTGCGAAATGGTGGAGTTCTTCACGGCTACAAAGGTGGAATCATATAATCGGGCAATTTTTATCCATGAACTGATTCATAGTCCAGGAATATCTGGAGCTGTGACATCCATTGCACCATGTCCAGCTGCTATGGTATCGACTGCCCTTGATCGCTTTGCCCGTATCCACAGTGTGCCGGCTCCACCGCACAATGTCGGAGAACGTCAAGAACGCAAAGCAGAAGTCCTGGAGAAATGCTATCTTAACTCAACACCGACAGTTGTTGTGTGGGATCAATGCAATATCAAACAATCGCTAAAAAGACAAGCCGAAGGCGAGGAAGACGAAATATGGGACGAATTAGAAAATATAACTGATACATGAAACCACTAGCCATAGATCGCTTGACTTCACTTATTACCTGCGATCTCGCTCTGCCAGACGTGGGCACGTTCAAACCCATTTTTCCCCATTTGATCTACATGTTTGATCAGTATTGCAATTCATCTGCAAAGAATTATCGCCCCGTACAATCCAGTAATGTTTGTTGTATTTCTTCTTTCGTCGTCATAACGAAGGGACCATATTGCACTACAGGCTGGTCCAAAGGTTCACCTGCAATCTAGAAAAAACTTTTTGAGACGCTGGCGAGCAAGTTACAAGGCCGGGCACATACTAGTACGAGTTCAGTACCTGCTGTGCCAGTGACGGAGACTCCCGTCTGCAATGCATCGGAGGAGAGCACTGCAGTATTGAAGGTGGGAACATCAACTTGCTCTCCTTCTGGACCAACCTTCAGAGAGCCTTTCCAGGCTATTTCGGTTGCCAGTCAATCCTGCGCCGACCGACTTAAATAAGACTCACTATACAAGAAAGTGGTCCAACCAGCAGCTGAGCGATTCGTGTAAGTGAATGAAATATTGGAGGATAAAAGAAGCCTGCATACGAATGTCTTGGAACATAGTACCCTCCTTGTCAAAAATGACGTGGAAATACCAACAGCCTCCCAAAGGCCTCACTGGGGATTCGACGCCATGGCTCGAACCGCTTACCACTCTGACCCTGATTGGACCGTCGGGACCAGCAGGGTAAGCGACAGGAATTCTGAGGGCCTTATCAAGAGATGTATTAACAAAAATTAATGTGGCAAACTTACTGATCAGGACCAAGTTCTTGATAACTAGGTTCCTATAATTTGATTTCAGTGCCACCGTGCTCCAGATAGCTCTCGTATCTCCAACACTTACAACCATCTTGTACTGCAAGTTAAGGATGTCAGGATTCGTTATGCCTCGATCACTGCATCAAATTTACCTGTTTAGGTAGATCAACCCACAACTGCAATCCCCGAGGCTCAGGGGCCCCACCTTCATGCACAGGCATTTCTGCATGTATGATGCCCTTTCCTGCGCACATCCATTGTACACCTCCGGTATCTACGGCGCTTCAAAGGCGGTGTGTACAACTCATAAGCAAATTACTCACAAATGGTGCCTTTATGTCCAGCAGAATCTTCATGTCGGCTTGACCTAAGGTAATCCATTAGAAATATTCGGTCATTTGTTAACAATCGGTAACTACGATACCCTTCCAACATATATGTTACAGTCGCTTGACCTCGATGGGGATGGTCTGGGAAACCCTGAAGGCCGTCAATGAATTGGGGCTCACGGCTCCTTGCTTAACATGAAAGTGATCAAGCATAAGGAATGGGGTGAGATTGCGCAGGTTCATAGAACCAATGCTACGCCGGACAAGAGCACCAGCACCCTAAATTAAAATACATCAATTACCATGGAAAGTCACGGTTGAAGGTATACCTCTGGGGTTTCTACAGCCAGCACTTTCTTCGTTACTAGACGCGACACACTAGACATATTCTGTATGGGGTACAGTATTAATTTGATCGGGATGAAGATGAGACAACGTAGGATCAAATCCCAGGCTGAGGTCTGCCCGAACTTCAAAGCAGGTCCTTAAATAGATGCAGATGACTAAAAATGACGAAATGCTCATGACTAATTGTTCGTATTTGGAGTGCGTGTGTGAATGCAGTAATACTAATAGCGTAATTGATATGCCTACAGAGAATCCCAAAGTTTACCAAGACGGCTTTGCGGTCCCTTCATAGCTTCCTCAGCGAGGTACTTTTTCTCTTCTTCGTCAATAGCACGAAGTCCGCTGACGAGATCAACGTCTTGTGGCGCAAGTTGTTTGGTTTTGAATAGAAGTTTATAAACAATCCAAAGCAAGAAGAACACAGGAACCGCAATGTAGCTCCTGGAGCAGTGTAATCAGGAAGATGTCTTGAAAGAGTAGATGACACATACGTGACAAAATTTGGGGCGTTCCAAGGAAGGAATGTGTCAAAGCCCTTGAAAAAGGTAATGAAAATGGTAGAGACGAACGCCAACCAAGCTCCCCATGGTTGGAAGGGGGCTTTATATGGCAAGTCGTCTCTCGAGATACCATGTGCCTCTAGAGCTTTCATGAATCGACTACAAGGCGAGTTAATTTTGTTCCAAAGATGTTCAGAGGCAAGGATATCTTACATGTGAGAATACAAGATGGATAGCCATGTCAGGGCTCCGAAGGTGGACACAAGATTTACGAACCATCCAAACACTGAGAAGAGGTTCAGAGCAGCCTTTTGAAGTTCGTCAATGCCTTACCTTTAGCACTGGACGACGCAACGTTCAGGAAGACAAGGCCACAGAACGCTGTACAAAACACCAAGGCTGGCAGCGGAACCCCTCGGGTTGTGACTTTCCTGAAGATAGCAGGGGCTTTGCCTTCCACTGCCAAACCATATAATGTTCGAGAACCAATGTAGAGATCAGAGTTGGCAGCGCTCATGACAAAGATAAGGATAGCTGCATTGATGACATGGTTCAAGGTTTTGATTCCAACCTGATCAGACATTAGTTTTGGTTATATTGGACACCATAGGTCATGCAAGCTTACCAAGGTTGTAGCAACAACGAAAGGACTGGCGGCGGCACCAGTTTTGGACTTAGTAGCAACGAAAAGGGATTGATTCGTGCTGGGCACAATTAAACCGATGACGAAGACACCGCCAACATAGAACACCAAAATACGCCAGAAAGTTCGCTTGATTGCAACAGGGATGTTTTTGCGAGGGTTCTCTGCCTCTCCAACGGTTACCTAGAAATTACAGATTGTATGTGAGACGGGGGTCAGCGCTACATCTTCTATATTTACTCACTCCAATTAACTCAGTCCCCATGTAGGCGAAAAGGGCGTTTGTAAGTGTGGCCCAGAATCCAAGAAAGATGGAAAGCTTCTGGTCATGAACCTGATCAAGAAGGTATTTGCCCATGGGACCATCTGGTGGTTGCCAGTAACGAAAGCCAATCCGGTCGTGTTTAGGATTACCGCCTTGAACATAGAATGAAGTAAAATAAAAAATCTCTCTATGAAACACACGAACTCACCGAGATCGATGATAATACCCATCAGAAGCAGACCGATGAGGGCAACAACTGGCTGCACATGAGTAATGGTTAACCTAAAGATGATAAAACGAACTCTTGATGCTAGAGAACCAGAATTCAAGCTCTCCAAACACTCGCACACCCAAAAGATTGACGACGAAGACTAGTCAATATTTAATTATTCCAGTGAATGTGCGGAAGGAAAGATCCCCCGTACTGAAAGCTATAAATATCACTAGGAACGCAAATTATAATCTTCCACGATAGCCGAGTAAAATTCACTCACCCATCCAAATAGCAATATGGATCCTGTTTGTCCAGTATTGAACAACGACCCCAGCGGCGTTGATGTTGTTAGGTGTAACCACAAGCTAGTAGCGGATGTTGGTCAAATTCAATGCGGCAAAGTGAAATTGTACATACGTATTTCATGAGGTAATTATAACCGAGAGCAAAACCCAGGGCAGGATCAACAAACCGCGTGGCATATCCAGCAAAGCCTTTCTTATGCGGCAGGTAGGAAGCCATCTCTCCAAGAGAAACCATGACAAGGTAACAAACAAATCCTACATAGGCATAACCGAGCAGGAGACCTTGTAATGCAAGACAGTGAACAGCAGTTACCGCCATACGGCTTGATGCGTACCTAAGGGACCACCTCTTGTAAGCGCAGTCGCAGAGCCAATGATCAAACCCGTTCCAACAGCACCTCCCATCTGAAAATTTCATCTGAGAACGGTAAGAACACCTGAGGCGACCTGCTACTCACAGCAATCATAGAAATTTGCCGTGCCTTGAGCCCACGGTGCAAGCTCTCCGCCGGAGGGGGTTCACTGTATTCCTCATTATTGAAAGACTGCTCTGTTGGGCTGGCAAGCTTCTCCCGGTCTACGGCAATTTGCTCCTTTTCTGCTTGTACCATATTTCAGAGAGAGCGGGGTAGGCAAAAAAAGGTTCGTTGCTTTGGCAAACATGCCACAAGGTTATAAGTATGTGACAGCACAGCTTCATCAAGCTTCTTCAGAGGGACGGACGAGCGCCGAACCTGAAGCGAGATACGGCGATGCAGTCCCACGGCGGTCCCACCCACCAATTTGATGCAAGCTAACCTGATTTCCGTGACTAAAAGCTGTCAGGTTGCGATAGTTACAACTTCCACCCACATGCCAATGAACTCACTCATCCCCATTTCAGGAAACCTTTGTATGGTTTTGAAAGGCTCAGTTTGGAGCGATGTATCTCCGAAAAAGTGGATTTTGTCCTTTTCTAGGTACAATAGCCCCTAAATTTTGCGTGCCAAGATGCCAAGCCCTCTTTTGAATCCATATAGAGCATATGCATCCTCTAGGGTCAAATTTGCATGTGCATCATGTGTATTATGGCCGAGTCACCAATAACTTTGCGCAGCCAAAGGGACCTCATCTAAAAATGCCTGTTTTTGTGAGCTGAGAAGTTTAATCTAAGCCAGTATATAAGGTATACAAAGTTAAT